>TARA_R110002051_G_scaffold74446_2_pt1 | contig 13007 bp, 6 predicted proteins | sample TARA_R110002051 | Tara Oceans TARA_R110002051 (sample SAMEA4397023) | marine metagenome | biome: Polar Biome; feature: [MES] marine water layer (ENVO:01000295) within the mesopelagic zone...; material: water (ENVO:00002006), including particulate matter (ENVO:01000060) such as......
GACGCCGACAAGCAGCGAGTTCGCTTTGTCGACCCAGTGCCCGAGGTCACCGAGCTTGCCCTGCGGATCGACGAGAATGTCGGCAATGTTCTGGACATCGCGCACCTCGCAATGCCCCCGTCGCACTTCCATCAGCGGGTTGAAATGAGCCGACGCAATGTCCGTCGGATCGAACCGCAAGCAATGCGAGAATTCCGAGCGCCAGCCAGAGGTCAGCTGCCAGTTCTCGCCCTTGATGTCGTGCACCAGAACAGAATGCGGCCAGGAGAGCAGGGTCGGAACCACAAGTCCCACCCCTTTGCCGGACCGGGTCGGTGCAAAGGCCATGACATGGTCGGGCCCGTCATGGCGCAGGTAAGAGCCCTCAGCCTGGCCGAGGAAAACACCAGCAGGCTTTAACAGTCCGGACTTGCGAAGGTCCTTGCCTTCCGCCCAGCGCGCCGACCCGAAGGTCGAGACCCGCTTGTCCCAGCGTGCGCGGAGGATCGACCCAGTCACCGCAATCACGATGGCCGCGACACCTCCCGAACCGGCGATCAGCCCGCCCCGATCAAATACATCCGGTGCATAGGCATCGAAGGAATACCACCAGCCGAAGAAAGCCCAGGGCATATAGACTGGTATGTCCAGGATAACGAAGAGCGGCTCACCTAGCCGCGGCGACCAGCCAAGCGACCAAGCCGTCCATTCCGTCGCGCACCATAGCGGCAGGAGGACAACAGCCAAGACGAGGAGGATCTGCCAGAAGAGGTTTGTGCCATGTTTCATGACACAGAACCTGACCAATCACCGGCTCAGTCTCCAGAGAGGGAATTGGGGGGAATCAGATGGTTCTTCTGAATGTTCGGGAACAAGCGGGTGGATTGAGTGAAGTTCTGGGTAGAATTTGTAGTGGCTGAAAAATCCCGGTAGCAAACGTCGGTGGGCCGAGGCCAAAGAGGTGAAAAATTTCCAGGAGCGTACATCCACAAATACGACGCGTAGTGTGGGAGCGATGCGACTCTGGATTGAAGCCGAATCGCAGTAAAATTTCTGTCAAGTTTGAAAGTGTTTCAGCGTGACCGATTTGTTCGAAGAAAGCCATTCAATATGGATTCCCGAAAAGAGGGCGATCGAAGGTCGCCTGCATGGCGCAGACATCTTCCAGGTGGAGCATGCGGGCGCTGACGTCACGCTGACTCTGGCAGCGTTTAAGCAACGCCAACTCATCGGACAGATGGGAAAAAGTGAGGACGATAAAAGACGTTTATTCCTGGATCGGAAAACAGCGGCTATGCTTGAGGCCGACGAGGTCTATCAGGTCGGCGACGCAAGCTCGATTGAAGCCGTGAGACGATCGGCGGAATCCGGTTCCATCAAACGGATGTCGCCGTCGCCGCTTAATCCGGCCGCTATCGATCTCGCTACGGCCGCCCAGATGCAAAATGACGCCCGCACAGTCTGGAGCGACAAGTTTGAGCTTCGCCAAGAGGTGCGTGACGAACAAGGCGCCATCGTTTCGCCCGGACTTCGAACACCGCAGGTCGGCGCTCTGCATGCCGCGCTCTCGCATTGGACTGTTTCAAACAAGCCAGCGACGATCATTATGCCCACGGGGACTGGCAAGACCACAGCCATGATGGCGATCATGACTGCGGCTGGCGTTCACCGATTAATGGTTGTCGCGCCGACCGATGCGCTTCGGACACAAATCGCTGACAACTTTGCGGGCCTTGAGGATTTGAAGCTAGGTCAATGTCTGCCGCATTATGCGCCGCTGCCAATCGTGGCGAGACTGAATAAGATTCCAATGGACTTGGAAGAGGTCGATGACATCTTTTTGCGGGCCAATGTGATCGTCACCACAATGAATGTGGCGAGTGGTGCATCTGCCGACATCCAGGCGCGGATGGCGAGCCATGTCAGCCATCTCTTTATCGACGAAGCCCACCATGTGCCGGCGAAGACATGGCGACGTTTTCGCGCGCAATTTCTGGAGAAGAACGTTCTGCAGTTTACCGCAACGCCATTCCGAGAAGATCGCGCGCGTGTAGACGGGCGTCCAATTTATGCCTATCCGCTCTGGAAAGCTCAAGCCGACGGATACTTCAAAAAGGTCCGCTACCTGCCAGTGAATGGCGTGGATCAGGATGACTCCGACCAACGGATTATTGCGGCGTTGGGCGAAATGCTACAAGCGGACATTGACACTGGCTTTCCGCATGTCGCCATGGTGCGTGGCTATCCGAAAGTACGTGCTGAAGCCTTGCACACTGCCTATACTGCAGCTTATCCGCAATGGCGTCCCCTCTTCATTCATAGCGGCCTTAGTTCAACAGAGAAGAAGGAGATCATCGCAAAACTACGCTCCCATGAGAGCCGAATAATCGTGTGCGTGGACATGCTAAAGGAAGGGTTTGACCTGCCAGAGCTCAAGATAGCAGCGCTGCACGACAAACAAAAATCCGAAGCCACGACCCTTCAATTCGTCGGACGATTTACGCGAGTCCGGGCCGACCTCGGCGACGCAACTATTATCGCCAACTTAGCCCTCGGGGACGTGAATGAGAGTCTAAGAAAGCTGTATGCCGAGGATGCCGATTGGAACAAGATGTTGAACGTGATTGGTGGGCAACGGACGGAAGCGGAAATTCGGCGCGAAGAGCTGTTCCAGAACTTTCCAACGACGCCTGAGCGCTTTCCGCTAGAGACGCTCTTCCCGCGCATGAGCACCGTCGTCTACAAAACCCGATGTGACGAATGGGAACCCTACAAGATAGAGGGCGAAGACAAAAACGGTGCGATCGTGGAAGGGCCCCACGTCAATGATGCCGACCGCCTCGTCGTTTACGTACAACGCGATTTCGATCAGCCCAAATGGACTACGGTGAGGGAGTTTCAGAACCGCGAATACAACCTGTTTTTGTTGCATTGGGATCCGGAGAGCGGGCTGCTCTACATCCATTCCTCGCAGTTGAAAGAACTGCATGAGCAACTGGCGAAACTTGTCTGCGGCGAAGATGTTGAACGCATCACTGGAGAAGCAGTGTTCCGCGCCATGCATGGGTTTAAAAGGTTGCTATTGAACAATCTCGGTTTGAGCGAGACCCAACGCCGGCCTGTCCGACATTCAAACTTCATGGGGGTCGATATCACGCCTCAAGTCGATACGCTGCCGGGCAACCAAAATCGAATTAAGACCAACCTTTTTGGCCAAGGCTATACGGACGAAGGCAAGTCGACGATCGGATGTTCTCGAAAGGGTAAGTTTTGGTCTTACGAGAAGACTAATAATTTCGCGGAATGGATCGACTGGTGTCATACGCTCGGCGCTAAGCTCACCGACCAATCCATCCCGACTGATGCTTTCCTCCGCAACCTCATCAAACCCAGGAAGATTACTGAACGGCCAAACAAAACACCGATCGCCATTATGTGGCCAGAAGGTATTTTGGATATGGTGGAGGACCGCATTGAGATTCAGATCGGCGAAAACGTCATTCCGATCTTTGACTGCGACATCGAGCTAACAAGCTTTGAAACAACTGGGCCGATCATGTTTCGGGTTGGGTCCGATGAATCGTACGTTCAGGTAGAAATGACCATTGGCGCAAATGGCGCTGAGTACCGACTTGGCGGTCGCCAGACCGTCCACGTCAAAATTGGTAATAGGGGCTACGCGTTAAGTGAGTGGTTCAAGGAAGATCCGCCACACATCTATTTTGGCGATGGTGACATGTTGCTCGACAATGAGTTGTTTCCCCTGCCGGAGCCGTCGGATCAGACCCCATACGACCTCAACAAAATCGAACCGTGGGATTGGACGGGTACGAATATTCGAAAGGAGTCGCAAGGCGTCGAAAAAGTTCCTGATGCCATTCAACGGCGCGTGATCGATGAGCGGATCGCGGAAGGTGGGTTCGACGTGATTTATGATGATGACGGATCGGGTGAGGTCGCTGATGTCATTGCCATGAAAAAAGACGGGCGTAGGCTGAGCGTTGAATTGATCCATTGCAAATACTCCAGCGAAGACCTGTCGGGAGCACGCGTTGGCGATCTCTATGAAGTACTCGGTCAAGCGCAAAAATCCACACGCTGGCGAGAGTATCCTAAGATTTTTTTCCAGCGCCTGCGCTCCAGTGAAGCGCGCCGACTGCGAAGGAATCAGCCTAGCCGTTACGAGCTCGGGGATGCGTCTATCGTCAATGGGTGGTTCGCCGAATGGAATGAGACGATCTACGAGTTTTCCGTCACAATTGTTCAGCCAGGTTACTCCAAATCTGGAGCAAACCCAGATCATTTGAGGCTTGTCTCCGCAACCGAAGCGTTCCTTATGGAGACTTGGGGTATGCCGCTCAAACTGATCACAAGTGCGTAAGCGAATCTCGACACAACGCCCCAAAGCAAACAACTACGGTCATCCGGATATGAAAGACAGAGTATCTCCTTCTGCGCCCGCAGCAGGCGTGATCAAAGACGTGCGCAATGTCCTGCCTCTTGCGGGGTGTATTCCTAATCAAGAACAAATGCTCAAGTGTTCGGTCTTTGAAGAAGCACCAATGCTCGCTTGCTTGTTTTTGGATCGCATCTGATCAAGTGTCGGACTGGCAATTTAAGTGTGAACAAAATTCTACCGTTCATGAATGGTTGCTTCGCAACTGAAGGGTTTAACCGATCTTTTTGTAGACACGTCGAGGACTGGTCATGGTTGGCATTTTGAAATGGCTTTTCGGACTATCTTCCTCTGAGGCTGTTCCCAAGCCGAAGACGGAGCGGGAGAAGGTTCGCAGCCGGGTCCGCCCAGAGTCCAAGCCAGAACATATCCGGGAGGCGGACCCCTCTCTGCCTGGGCAGCTCTATTTCACACAGCTGGAGAGGCTGACATCTTCGATCTCCGCTAAACAGTATCTGGCGGCGGCAGCGGCTGCGCGCGCGAGTTTACCGATGCTGCGCGACTGGCTGAAAGACCCTCGCGGCGATGGCCAGCGCCTAGACATCCGGATACCGGCCTTGTCTCAAGGGGGGACAATGATGGCCATCACCGGAGACCGGGAAGGGCTTTCCGAGCTGCGCAGGCTGGTGCAGGAATTTGACTTCCTCGAAACTTACCAGGAGGAAGCGGAGGAGCACTTCGCTGACCTCGATCTCTTCGAACAGATCCGCGATGCCATCCGCAGCAACCCGGGTGTGCTACAGGCCCAGCTGAAACTTGACCTTGGCATCGAGGATGGTCGCCGTGCAAGTCGGCTCGTCTCCTACCTGGAAAAGTCCGGCGAAATCCGGCGCGCGAAAATCGGAAAGACCTATGAGCTCTACCTGGCCTCCGCCGAGATGCCCAAGGCTGCAGCTGAGAAGATTTACATGGAGCCAGCCAACCCGGGATCCCACCGGCGTGAAACGCGTGCGACCAGCCCTCACGAACTGGATCCAAAGCGTGTAAGCATTGTGAGCCTCCCACCCTCACCAAATGCCTGGGAGCGGCCGGTCGACCTTCCCCTTACACAGGAAGCCTTCGCAGACCCGTTAGGCGCCTGGAGCGAAATCCTCATCGAGCCGATCGCGAAAGATGACCGGCCCAATCCAGCGTTTCGGAGACATTACAGCACCCGGGGTGGCGCGCTGTCTTTCGATGATCTTGCGAAGTCGGATGCGAGTCTCGGCGCGCCCGGGGCAGTGATGTTCACCAATGCGAAAGGTCAGCCCGCAACGCCTGCGCCCCTCCACCGTGACCCCTATCACATTTCAGTTCACCCGGAAGGAGACGGCTTCGCGCTGCGCTCGAAAAGTAACGTGCTAACAGTCTATGATGGGGATCTACAGGTTGATTTCGAGACGGACCTGGAGAGCTCTCCAGAAGTCATTGCTACACGGGACCGCCTCGGTTTAGCGGATGGCGACTCACACCGCGCGCTGCGCTGCGTCGCCTTGAGCCCTAACCGGGACCGCTATCTTTTTACCCACGTCGACGAAGCGTGGTGTATTAGTCGGGACGGAGAGCGATTGTGGGGCCTTCGGATGCCAGCCAATGAGCCGACCCGCATACGGGTGGGCGGTGCGAGCTTCGGGACGGCCGCCGAAATCGTTGAGGCGCTGGAGGTCATGGGACTCGAGATGCCGGTCACTCCTCACGCGATCCACAAACGCTACCGGGAGCTGGCGCGCGAGCTGCACCCGGATCTTAATCCCGCAAACGCGGAACGCATGAAGGCTTTGAACCTCGCCTCCGAGCGGCTGACCGGCCTGGACCCCGAACAGCTCGACGGCAGCGACGAAAGCGGTGATGGATTCGAGATTGTAATCAGCTTCGGCGCTGCCGCCCAAGCGGACTGGATCTATGCTGCGGCATTCTCGGGGACCGGGGAAACCGCTCTCCTCGGCACCTACGCGGGGCGCGTCGTGCGTGTGGACAGGGAGGGCATGCCGATCGAAATCTATGACGTCGGATCAATGCCAGTCCGGATCATCGAGACTGGGGCGTTCCTCTACGTGATGACCACAACTCGCCTCTACGTACTCGATGGCGACCGACTTATGGCGCTGCTGGACTGCTCGCCCAAGTGCGACCTCCTCGTCTATGGGGGAATGGTTCTCTTGGTCGAGGACAAAGGGATCCGCGTCTTAACCGAGGGTGGCCGCCCGCTTGGCGTCGCATTGACTAGGGCACCGATCCGGCGCGCTTATCTCTACGATGGGGATCTGGTTGTCGAGACCCGGACGCAACGAGGGCGCTTCCGTGGCTTGCGCTCAATGACTACTTCGTAGTGCTTCCTAACCATGCGTGATGATACTTCAAAATAGCAATGATTATCCAATTTCGGTCAAGACGAACCCGGCAACTCAAGTCTGTTTTTGCGCCCGTTCCTGACAGCTTCCAAGTAATAATTGCGAAATTTCAGTCAGTTCATAGATTCCCGCCAGGGCAATGCTGTTAACCTCACTATATGATAATGCTGCTACCCCAATTTCCAAACAACTTGGGTGAGGACAAAACAATGGCACTAGCGCCTTAGGTCAAATTCAATTGGCTTTGTAGGGGAGGCAAAGATTGAATGGGTTAGTGCCCGCTCCGTGTTTGCGGGTTGGGTCAGCAGTCGGTGAGTTGCCGAATGCTAATGATACACCGTAACTCATTGAGAGATGTTCGCGCGTCGGGCATCGCATTGATTTTTTCTAGAAACGCCCGCTTGAAACAAGTAACGTAGAATATGATTCAACCTCAGAGAAAAAATCGCAGCTTAAAAGCCCGGCAGCAAGCGGCTGAGGTGGTAGCCATTTCTCCACCGGACCAGGCCATAAATAGGTTTCCGTCAACTCGCTACTACGGAAGTAAACGAAAGTTGCTCGCGTGGATTTACGAATGTGTCAGGCCGTTGAAATTCGAATCGGTTCTTGATGCATTCGGTGGGACCGCAAGCGTGTCCTTGCTTTTTCAGGCGATGAGAAAGACGGTCCATTATCACGACGCCTTCGCATTTAATGCGGACGTAGGTGCTACTATCCTAGCCGAAAAACCGGCTATGAGCAGAATTGATGTGGAGGACTTCCTCAGGAATGTGAGCCCCACCCGCTCTCATATTTCTGAGGTGTTTGACGGGGTTTTCTATCCCGCAAAAGAGAACATGTGGCTGGACGGCTACATGCAGCTTCTGATGGGGTTAGATAAACAGTCCGCAGAAGCTCAGCTTTTGAGATACCTAGTTTACCAGGCTTGTTTACGCAAACGACCCTTCAATTTGTTCCATCGAGCCAATCTCAGTCTACGCACAAAAGAGAAGGTGGAGCGTTCCTTTGGCAACTTAACCACATGGAATAGAAGTTTTGATGACCACATCATTGAGGTCTTCGATGTTCTCACCAAGAACTGCGGGTACGTTCGAGGGGATACCAAAGTCCTACCAAGTGGGGACGTTTTGAGCGTCGAACCGGGCTATGATTTGGTGTATCTTGACCCTCCTTATGTGAGTCTATCGGAAAAAAACAACCGCGATGGCTATTGGCGTCGCTATCATTTTCTTGAGGGGCTCGCGAACTATGGAGATTGGCGAGACCTCGTTGACGAGAAGTCACCGATAAAGGCAATGCCTGAGCCAGCGCACTTTTTGCAGTGGTCCCGCAAATCGACTTTTCAAGAAAAACTGTTCCAACTCATGGAGCGACATTCAAGATCAATCGTAGTGTTGTCATACGTTACCGATGCCTATCCTAGCGAGGACGAGATTCGGCAACATTTCGAGAGAATTTTCCGTAAGGTAACGGTCCACTCTGCGCCATACTCGCATGCGCTCAGTAAGGGGAAAAAGCGAGAATTGCTTTTTGTGGGGCAGCCATAATGGAATTTCAAAAAATCAAAATCAATGTCCCGTTGTGGGGACTGTTCCTCGCATTTCTGATATCCCTGATAGCGATCTCTGCTTTGGCTTTTTGGAAGGGTGATGATCCAAAATTTATTGCTCTGATCGGAGGCTTGCTCAGCGGTTTACTCGTGTTTTCGCTGCAATTCTTGCTTCAAATTATAGCGCTGCATCGGCTCGATAGATTTGAGCAAATGGGGGTGATCGATCTACTGAATAGCCGACATGACAAGGAGTATTATCGACCGATTGTTCGCGGGGCGAAGAACGAGGTCAAAGTTATGGGAGCCAGTTGCACTAGATTTATTAGCGACTTCATGGACACAAAAAGCAGTGACCGCGCGTTGATTGATGCGCTTCGCGAAAACGATACGCTAACGGTGCAAATCCTCATTCCGACGACGTCCCGTATGATCGGAACCGATCCACAAAGATGGGAAGCTGAAAAGGCTAAAATTGCTCGTGTCGTGCGTGAGTTCAATGGGAGGGTTGAGGTTCGACGTTTTGACGATGTTGTTCGTCATAGTTTCGTTCTAGCCGATAATGATCTGGTCGCCGGCCCTATCCTTCCTGGGGACGATAGCCGGAATACGCCAGCCGTACATGTGAGGACAGATACTGCCCTCGGGCAAAAATATAGGCGATATTTTGAAAGGGTCTGGAAGGGTTCTGATGTCGAATCCTTTGCTTAAGATCGAAATTCGCCCTCGGCTACACCTGACACTGATCTCGATGCATGAAAACTTTATGCGAAGGAATGGTGGGGTTGGGTTTTCGACAAAGGGACCACCGGCAACCCTAATTATTGAGAGAGCGGAGGAGTTTTGTTTCCGTGATGAACGAAAAGTTCCTTTTTCAAATTATGAGGTGGAGCAGCTTTCCTCAATATTGTCATCCGTTCAAAAAGATAGAAACCTGCCCTCAGCAATTAGTGTCACAGCTACTGGAAACTTAGGAACACACGTGGGCTTGGGCTCTGGAACAAGCATCCGGCTGGCTTGTTTAGAAGGCTTATTCATTCTCAACAGCACTCATGCCAAGCGAGAAGAGCTTGTAAGGCATTCTCGCCGGGGAGGAACCTCTGGGATAGGCATCAATGCGTACTTCGATGGCGGATTGATTTTCGACTTGGGAGTAAGAAATGAATCCAATGTATTTCTCCCCTCATCAGCCGCGAATTCTGACAACATACCATCGACGTTGCCGCCACTACATATGCCAGATTGGCATTTAGGTATCTGCATTCCACGGACGGTTTCCTATAAAAGCCAAGACGATGAAATCTCCTTTTTTCGACGTACAGCTCCGATAAATTCGCAAGGATCTTTTGAGGCGGCTTATTATGCGCTCTTTGGGGTTTATGCGGCAGTGCTTGAATCTGACTATGAAAGATTTTGTAGAGCAATTTCGGCCATACAGAACGTCACATGGAAAAGGTTAGAGCGCTCAGAGTACGGCAATGAGCTGCGAAGAATTGAAAGTGATATCGGTCGCTTCAATGTCGATTGTATTGGAATGTCGAGCCTTGGACCTGCGCTGTTTTTCTTTGGCTCAAAAAGCAGTTTGGAGAATATCTCTGAAAGCGAACTCTCAAAACAGCACGATGTATTTGTTACAGGTGTAAACAATGCTGGTAGGCTGATACGGGAAGTCGGCCATGCTTGACCTTACCTTTTTTACATCCAATCCAATTAAACTTGCTCATGCTCGCTATTTGGCTGAGGGACTGCCTTTGACAATAAAGGGATTCCGTCAAAGAACCTATCATGCTGATTACAACGAGCCTCGCCTCTCGACGAGCGGTGCGATTTTGGAGGCAAGCTATCGTAGTGCAGTAGCTCAGATGGAAAAGGCGGGGTTGAGCCTCGACTCGCATTTCTTCTTTCTTGAAGACACGTCAGTTCGAGTGGACTCCTTGAGCACGGGAGATGAAGACATCCCCGGTGTTGATATAAAATATTGGATGCAGGCTCAGACCTTTCCCAAGCTCGATGCAGAACTTAAATCGAAGGGTGGAAATAGGTCTGCCACTGTCCGCTCTCATGTGTTGTTACACATTCCCGCTAACTATAAGCAGAAATGGGGATTATCGGCAGACTATCTTGTATTTGTTGGTGAGCAGAATGGTCATATATGCGAATTTGAAACGTCATTCGCTACCAATCTAGTCTTTCCGTGGCTAGATAATCAGACATTCAACAAATGGTTCATTCCCCAAGGCGCAGAACGGCCACTGGGAAGCCTGCCAATACACGAAGCTGATAAAGTCGATTTCCGCGCAAAATCGCTTGGAAAAATGCTCAAGTTTCTTAGAAAGCACAACCTTCTAACGCGCGTTTCCAAACAGCGAGAACTGCCACTCCAGAATACACCAAGCTACATCCTTTGCGGATACACTTGCGCGGGCAAGACTACAGCGAGTCAATTCCTAGCGCGCCGCACTCCTTTCCTTCATATTGAAGCCAGCGATTTCATGCATTTGTGTTTCTACTATCGGCATGACGCAGGCAGTGATCTTTCCGTGTCAAATTTTGCAGAGATGGCCCTGTCAGAAAAACCAGAGATCGCCGCGGAGAAGATTGCAGAGTATATTGAAGGTGACGTCCAAACGCCCGTTGTTATTTCCGGGTTTCGGTCCCCTGGTGAAATTGACTATATACGGGATCGTCTTTCTGCAGATGGGCGGCAGTTCCTGACAGTCTTTATAGATTGTCGTCAGGAAGCTCGTTTCTCTCGAATGACCGTAAGAGGACGAAGTGGCGATGAATCGAACTTTGATAACTTTAAGGATAAAGACGAGCAACAAAGAAGGATGGGGCTCGACACAATCGCCTCTCGGGCGGATACGACGCATTGGGAAAATGAAGGTTCGCTAGAAGACTATCTCAACCTCGTTACAAATGAAGTAACCGTACCATTGGGTGATGTGATTGACACAAGCGCCTATATCAGCGCATTGCGAGACAGGATCGATATTCGTTTTGAAGATGCCGTGTTGTTCGCGTTGCTAAGTGTGTGGTCAGAGACTGAAAAGAGCGAATTTCTAACCACGGCCAGAATCGCCAAGCTGACAGCGGAACTGTTCCCCCAATCGACAAAGCACAAGGACAACGTCAGCCGATACTTTAACCAAGATTTCTATCCGTACTATGAAATTGATATAGGAAATTCTGGCATACGTCGATACAGACTCTCGAACACAGGGTATGGGCGCGCCATTAGGCGGCTCTCGTTTATTGCCGGTCCGAGGAAGTAAGACTCGTGCGGCTAAAAATCTAGTCCGCTTCCCCTAACTGGACGCTTGGGGCCAATATGGCAGTTGCTGAAACTGCTGAGCTGCCCACAAATGGTACTGGCAAGTGTGTAAGCTTTCGAAGACGAATAGCGCTATGTCTGCTTTGGGGATCAATCAGCAATCCCAATCCCGCGCCCCAACGTCCACGAAATCCTCCGCCCACGCACAACACCCGACACCGCCATCCCGCGCCGCTGTTCCATCACCTGCCGCCAGGGCACAATCGTAAAATCCCGTTGCCGCTCAATCACCGCAAACTTCCCGCTCACTCGCGACACCGGCTCGCGATAAGTACCATTCACGTGACCTCGATCCGGAGCCGGCGAATACGGTTTCCCGATCTCTTCGCTCAGCGTCCGGCCGGCATGCATAAGATCTCGCTTCAGTAACTCAGTTCTCTGCGCGGCAGACAAGCCAACGCCAGCCTCTACCATTATTCCAATCCCCGCCATGAACGTCCGTCGCTTCACCTGCGCTTCAGCCACCTCCCGCCCAAATCCGAGCGGCACGCTGGACGGGGCAGGCACATCATCCAACCACGTCACGCCGAGCGCCGTTTCCTGTACTCTTAGGCCCAGCTCTGAGCGAACCAACACCTGCGCCGCTCGGTACCGCGCCTGACTCCGCTCGTACGCTTTCGTCCTGTCCAGATAGTCTGATGGAATCTTCCAGTCTGCATCGGCTGTCCGCTCGACATGACCTGCCCGTCGCAAGGCCTCCAGCCTTCGCACATGGGCCGCGACAAATTCGGGACCTGATCGCGGATCATCGGCCTGGTGCAGCCCTGCCGAATAGATCCCGCCATTCGCCCGCGCGATCCGATCAATCGTGACGTCTGACGGCTTTGGCTCAAGGTTCGGCGGCGACACGGTTACAATTGCCCCGCGCTTCAACTCCTCTACCTCGCCAGCGACACCTAGTTCGACAAACACAGCGCGACCATCCAGGCTGTCGATGATGGTGTAGGCTTTGTCATGTGCTTCGCCCGAGAGACCTGCCTGAAGAACCGCGCCTGTCACGCTCCGCCCGTCTGGATCGGACTTATCGAAAATCACATCCGCGTCGATACGCCGGTCGTTGCGTCCAGCGAGCGCATGGTTCATCGTCTTGATGATGTCGTGACGCTCAGAAAGCCCCCGCAAGACATCCCGGAAATTCTCCCGCATCTGCCAGCGTCCGGCGCCGAGTTTCTGGGCAAGTCCAAGCCGCTCCAGCGTTCGCAATCTGGCGGCATGCAGAGTGCGATACTGTGAGGGACTATTCTTCAATCGGAACTCATGTTCTGGACTGACCTGCCGTGCGATAAAATGATCGATCCGTGTCACGCGCTCGGTAGCGATATCCGATTGAAGTTTGCGCTCCTGCTCGAGCCGAGTTTC
>TARA_R110002051_G_scaffold325584_1_pt1 | contig 12991 bp, 9 predicted proteins | sample TARA_R110002051 | Tara Oceans TARA_R110002051 (sample SAMEA4397023) | marine metagenome | biome: Polar Biome; feature: [MES] marine water layer (ENVO:01000295) within the mesopelagic zone...; material: water (ENVO:00002006), including particulate matter (ENVO:01000060) such as......
TTATCATCGCCTACCACAAAGTTTTGTATATGTATATCATTGTAGACTTTCGGGCCTCCATTGCCATCGCTAATATTTATTTCTGATGACCATCCATCCTCTCTAGTACTTTTAATGAATAGCGCAGTATGTGTTCTAGTAATTATTTTATCAAGATAGTAAACCTCTTTTCTTCCCCATGAGTAAGATTTTGAAAGATCAGTTTCTTCAAAATCAATTACCGGACTTCTCCAGACATAACCATCACTCCACTTTCCATAGTCAAATTTAACCCAATATCCATAGTCATCATCATCAAGCGCTCCATTGCTATTTACATCAATATAGTCTGGTCCAGTAATACCAGTTAATAACCAATGTGTGGCGTAAGGTTCCAAATCTTCTTCAGCAAAAAAGATCTGATCAATATTGTCTTCTAATTTTGCATTTTTTGAGAAACGCTCTCTTTGATAAACTGGTAATGAATAATGATAAACTTTACCATCTAAAGTTGTAATTTTATAAGCCCCAATACCATCAGAAGGATATAATAATGAATTAGAGCGGTTAAAATTATCCGCTTCTATTATCAATGAATTATTTGCATTAATTTCAGCATTTGTATAAACTTCCACATACGAACCTTTTCTTAATCGACCGTTTGATTCGTTGTAACCGTCATAACTTACACCATTCTTTATCAAATCATCATTAACAATGCGATTTTGAGTTTGTAAATCAAAAACTGAACTATAATTTGTACCGAATTGGGGAAATTCCCAATTATCAGATTCTACTTTGATGAAAGATGAAATTTCGTTATCAAAATAGAAGTGTAATCGAGAAGAACCTGAGCTATTTATATTTTTTGAAAACTGTCTGGACAGATTGTTATCATCTGGATAATAATATCTTAATTCTTCATTTATATACCCAGAAACTTCATCTTCTCTTGTAACTTTATGTTGTAACGGCAAAACTCCTTGTTGCAATATATACGGAGTTATTGAGCCAGATATTCCTTGTCCAGATACCGAATAATCATCATACGCTACAGCATTAAAATTAGGGCTCTCTATACTTTGATCATCAACATCCTCTTTTATCTCATAACCATCATATGTAACTTTTAAGTCAAATGGCGTAATGTCAAAAGTATTTTCCAAATCTCCAGCATATACAGAACCATTATAGATATTATATTCATTTTCGTACAACCAATACTTGGTCTTTCTTGAGGCAACATTAATACTTATAATAGGTGTTGGGAGTGTAAAATTAAATATTTTAGAAACCGAACTCATTTTTGAAGAAATAGAACTGCTACCACCTAACTGCATTGATTGACCAGAAATGTTGCCAGAGAGGTTGCCCCCAGTACTCAAACCTACTCCTAGAGCACCAAGTTTTATTCCTGCGCTGTAGTTGAAAGTGGTTTTACCATTTACAAAGCTTTGACTAACACCAATTGAAGTGTCTAGCGCTCCAGAAATTCCATTTGACAAATCCCTTGACATGTAAAATAAAGTTGCGTTAAGCCCAATACCATCTGTTCCAATGTTTCCGTTGACGAACAGAAAACTGCCATTCACCCCAATATCTAACCTCCTTGAGTTCTCACCTCCAACACTCTTATGACTTGAATAGCTTGCATAAACACCAACTGAGGCATAAGAGGACAAACCAATATTTATACCACCACTAAATGATGATGAAGTTCCTCCCTGATTAAATATCGAACTATATTTTTTAACATTCTTCCAATCATCCGGCACACCCGCTACATTTCGCGTAATAGCCCCAGGATTTAGATTCCACCCTAAACCTACCCAAGTAGCTTCTTGTCCCATAGCGACGCCACCATGGTATGATAATGCCAAAGGATAACCACCCTCAGGACTGGGCACTTCGATAATTGGCAACACGTAAGCGAAATCACCTGTCATTAAGTTCACCATATCCGTTGCATCTACGGGTTCGAAAGAGGATGCCTCCGGAGAAATTGGGCCTTGAGCAAATATTGGTGATGAGAAAAAAATAAATATAAAAAATTTCTGAACAAAATATTTTTTCATGCGTCATATAATGTGCAAACAGAATAACATGTGTAGATTTACATATGTTGGGGAGAATTTGTTTCGCTAGTTAGTGGAAGAAAGATATGTAAAATGATTTTAATATTTTAGTGAAAAATCATTATTTTACAAAACTTAATACTTACATAATTGTTAATATACTGATGTACAATTATTTATAATTTTATTTTTCCTCGAAGAGAAAATTGCTTTATTTTAATCTTATGAAAAAAATCCAATTTGCAAGAAAGATAAGTGCCTTTACTTTCAAAGAGATGCTCTTTACTTTAATGATTATAGGAGCATTGCTTTTAATTGCTTCACCTAACTTTATGCCTTTGATATCTAAAACGAAGGCACAAGAGGCAAAAATTCAGTTAAAGCATTTATTCAATCTTCAAGAACAATACCGCTATGTAAACTCGAAATACGCTAGCGAATTTAATGAAATTGATTTTGAAGTGCCAAAAACAATTCAGGCAGACGGAACGGCAAATTACAGATATGAAATACTGTCAAGCTCTATAACATCATTTAAAGCAAGAGCTGAAGCAATTGTTGATTTTGACGGGGATGGAGTATTTAATGTATGGGAAATTGATGAAACTGGCAAACCAATTGAAATAGTGAAAGATTGATTATAATAATTATCAAGGTTTTATTATCCATTTGTCTCATTTGGATTTTCTTGCAAGATCTAATTGAGAGAACCGCATGGAATTTCTTCCTGTTTTTTATAATACCTTCTGGAAGTTTTCTTTTTTACAAAAGCACTCAACTAGAATATTATCTGTATTCTGTTTTGGCAAACTCGATAACTTTAGTAATTGTTGGAATTGTTATTTGGATGATTGCCAAAATTGTGATGAGAAAAAGGGTGGTAGAAACAATTGGGCCAGGCGATGTATTATTTTTCATTTTTATGGCCATGTCTTTTCCTGTAATTGCTTTTATAGTAATCACAGTATTTGCTCTTGCTTTCTCTTTGGTTTTACATTATGCATTTCAGAGACTGAAAAAAGAATATGATAAAACAGTTCCCCTAGCAGGTTTTATGTCTTTGTTTATTTTATTTATATATTCCTTACATTGGTCAGGCATGTACCCTAATCTTTATTTTTTATAGATGGCCCTTTACGATATCCCAGTTCATATCAAACAACTTATTAGCTCTCAACAAGCTTTTCATTATAGAATTGTGCCAATAGCCAAAAATGAAACACATACTGTATTTAAAACCGACAGTACTCAGATTGATTCCCTAAAGATTGAATTGGAGATACTATTAAACTCTTCGATTAGTTTTGAAGAGGTGGAAAGTGACGAGCTTAATTCTTATTTAAGTTATAATTATAGGAAAGTAAATTCAGGATCTTTAAATATTTCACAGGAAAACTTTTTAGATCAACTATTAAATACCGCAAAAGAATATGGCAGCAGCGACATACATATAGAACCCAATGAATTTAGCTGTCGCGTAAGGTTTCGTTTAGATGGAAAACTTAGAGAACAGTACACGATTCCGCTCAGTGATTATCCTGCACTGGTCAACCAAATTAAAAATAGAGCGGGACTCGATATTGCTCAACGACGTCTTTCCCAAGATGGGAGGATAAGTGTTAAGAACTCTGGAAGTGATTTTGATATTCGGGTTTCAACCATGCCAACCATTAGAGGTGAAAAAGTTGTTCTACGGATTTTAAAAAAAGATGCTCAGAAAGTAGACCTGAAACAACTTGGGTTTAACGAGAGAGAATTGAAGTTGTATTTAGAAGGAGTTAAAAAACCGAACGGAATTGTATTAATTTCAGGACCTACGGGTTCTGGCAAAACCACAACACTCTATGGAACTTTACATTTGCTAAACCAAGAGGAAACAAATATTTTGACCATTGAAGATCCAGTAGAATATACACTAGCAGGAATAAATCAAGTACAATTAAAAGAAGACATTGGGTTTAATTTTCCCTCTGCGTTGAGAACATTTTTGAGACAGGACCCTGATATAATTATGGTAGGAGAGATTCGAGATGAAAAGACCGCCAACATGGCCATAAAGGCGGCATTAACAGGCCATTTGGTGCTCTCTACAATCCACACTAATTCTGCGTGGGCTACAATTTCACGACTCATTGATATGGGCGTCCCTCCATATTTAATTGCTACCACACTAAACATGAGCGTTGCACAACGGTTGGTCAGAAAACTATGTGATGACTGTAAGAGAGAGCAAAGTGTTGAATCAGAAAAATTTCCAGAAGGTTTCGATTATAAAAAAAAGGTTCGAAAAAACTGGATATCAACTGGTTGTAATCACTGTCATTTTACAGGTTATCGTGGTCGGAGAGCTATCTATGAGATTATTCCTATACGAACAGATTTAGAATATTCTATAAAGCATAATGAATTGGAAATAGATGATTATCTTACGCAACACAATTTAAAAACCTTAAAAGAGAATGCCATTGAACTCATTAATCAAGGCGTTACGTCAATCGATGAGGTTTATTCTTTATTAGCACAATAAATGATGAAAAGTATTTTACTTGGGTTACTGTTTTTTTCTTTCTCAATATCATTCGGTCAAGATTTATCTTCTCGTTTGAATTCAATAAAAAACCAACTTGAAATTTTAAAGATAGACACCCCGGGTCTTGAAGAAACTATTAATATTAATATTTCACAGACAACATTATCAAATTTTTTACTTGCAATTTCACAAATTCATGATGTTAATATTAACGTATCACCAGAATTAAAATCTATAGACATAGTAAATAATTTTTCTAATGTTTCAGTCTCAGATATCCTAATTTTTCTTGTAAAGGAATACAACCTTTCAATAGATTTTACTGGAAATATTCTGTCAATAAAAAAATATCAAGAACCCATAGTAAGGCCAGCAGAAAAAGAAATCGATATTCAATACTCTCTGACTAATGGTTTTTTGAGCCTGGATTTAAAAAACGACCCTTTAGACAAAGTCTTTCGTAAAATCATGGACGTTACAGGACAAAATCTACTTTACGATCCATCCGTTGAAACTTCACTTCTTACGTTATACCTAAAAAATGTTACGCTTGACGTTGCTTTACAAAAGCTTGCAGATTCAAATAATTTAATCATGAATAAAGGGGATGACGGTTTTTATACATTTGAATCTGCTTTTGAAAACAATACGGTATCTAATGCTAAAACTGGAGTTTCACAAAACAGACCTATAAGAAAAATTAAGAGCAATTTTTATTATCGAATAGTTGACACTCTGCAAAAGCGCGTCAATGTAGACTTGCAAAACACATCTATTGAGGATTTAATTTACACATTAGGTGAAGATTTAAATTTAGATATTTTCACGGCCAGCCCTCTTGAAACGGCAGGTACTACTACTATTAAAGCTGACAATATTTCCTTTGATTTGCTTTTGGACAAAATATTCTTGAGTAATTCAGTTCCCATAAATACTTCAACCCCTAATGGCTCTGGTAATTCCAATGGAACATTTACTTATAAAAAAGATGGTAATGTATATTATTTTGGTACAGAAAGACAATTATCTCTACGACAGGTAGAACTGGTTACGTTAATGTATAGATCAGTACAGCTTTTTGATGGCCCTTCGGGAGGAGGTGTACGAAGAGCTGGTAGAAATACTTTCAATACAAATAATCTAAATTTTATTGGAGGAAGTTCTCAAGGATTTAATGGAACGCAAAATTCGAATAACAGAAGCTCTTCTACTAACCAAGAGATCAATACTTCTATTCTTGACATAATACCAAATGACATTAAAGAGGGTCTAGATATAAAAATAGATAAAGAGCTAAACAGTTTTGTAATTAGTGGACCTGGAGTTAAAGTGGAGCGTTTTAAAGAGTTCATTCAGTTTATAGACAAACCGGTTCCTGTTATTCTTATTGAAGTTATGATCTTAGAAGTTAATCGAAGTGCAATTACCGAAACTGGCATTTCATTTGGAATTGGTGATAAGCCTGTATCAACAACAGGAGAATTTTTTCCTAGCGGTAATGTGACAATTGGAGCACAAGACGTAAATAAAATTATTGGGAATTTCAATGGTTTTGGTTCATTGAATTTAGGTAAAGTAGTTCCTAATTTTTATCTTGATATAAAAGCTATGGAGTCGGCAGGCACCCTAAGAGTTAAATCAACACCAAAATTAACTACTATCAACGGACATAAGGCATATCTGTCTAGCGGCGAAACGACTTACTACGCAGTTACTAGTCAGAGTTTTTTCGGATCTCAAATACCTCAGACATCAGAAATACGGAATTATTTGCCTATAGATGCAGAACTGTCCTTGGAAATTCTTCCTTTTGTTTCTGGCAATGGTCAAATTACTTTAGACATTCAAGTTATCCAGTCTGCATTTAATGGAGAGCGTATAGCAGAAGATGCACCTCCAGGAATTACGAGTCGAGAATTCTCTTCAATCGTAAGAATGGAGGATCAGGATGTTGTAGTATTGGGAGGCATAGAATCTATAAGAAACGATAATTCTGGATCAGGAGTACCTTGGTTGGCCCGAATTCCAATAATTAAATATTTTTTCAGTAAAAGGAGACGCGAAGCAACCAAGAGAAATTTAAATGTTTTAATCAAACCTACAGTTATTGAATGATATTAGAAAAGGTCTCACAATATTGGCTTTATGGAGATACCTATTGCGGAATTGAGGTAACGTCTTTTGATGGTTCTGATTACATACATACTACTCTAGCCCTTAAACACAAAGGTGAATTCAGCAGTTTATCTCAAATAAAAGCTAGCACCTTTCAAGAAATTTCTAGACAACTCCCCAAAAAACAACATGCAAGTCTAATAATTTCAACAGATAAAGTTCTAATTAAGAAGATAGGAATACAACATGATGAATCTAAGGCATTATCAGAAGCTTTTCCTGGGCTTCAAATTATAGACTTCCAATATGATCTCCTTCATTTCACCTCAATTACATATGTAGCGGTTTGCAGAAAAGATATTATCAATAGTTATATAAAAGAAGCAGAGAAAGAAGGAATTAATATTGTACGTGTAGGGCTAGGTTTCTTTCCTATTATAACAATTAAGGATTTGATTAAACAGAGTAGTATTTACACAGGATTTTACAAGCTTGAACTAAATATAGGCGATATTATTGATTTCTTTAAGGACCAAGAAAGTGGTTTGGAATATAATCTTGATGGAAATAAAGTTAAAGCGGAAAATTTGCTCTCTCTAGCAGGACTATTCTTGTATTTTAACAATGAGGATAGTCTTGGTCTAAATGCTCTAAATAAGTCATTGCATAAGAAGTATTCAGAATTAAAACTATTTCATAAGGGCGCTAAAATTGGAATTATTCTTTTATTTGTATTACTATTGATTAATTTTCTTCTTTTTTCTCACTATAGGTCTGAGTATAAGAATCTATCTGAAATTGTAGAAATAAATAACTTGCAAAAAGAAAAAATGAACAGCCAAGTTACTGATCTTGAAAGTAAAGAAAAATTAGTTAATGATATTCTAGGGGTTTCATCATCGAAAGGTTCTTATTATATTAATAGAATTACTTCTAGTTCACCAAAATCAATTTTATTTGAAGAAATTTCCTTTCAACCTATTTTAAAAACTATTCGTTCTGATAAAGCAATTGAAGTTGACAAGAATGTAATAAAGATAGCAGCACAGTGTACCAGTAAAGACGACTATTCTATTTGGGTTGAATCAATAGAGCAATGGAAATGGGTTAAAGAGACTACTGTTATTAATTATAACTACTTAAATTCAGGCAGAGATAGATTTGAAATTGAAATTGTTATACTCAATGAATCAAAGAAATAAAAACATACTTCTGCTTTTCGGATTTTTAATTTCTATGCTTCTAGCATATCGCTATGCTTTTTCTAAAACATTAACTATTATAAGAAAAATAGAATTATTGGAACGAGAGTTTATAAATCCTGAATTGTTAAGAAACTCGATGATTGATATAAAAAGGCGAAATAAATTTGTTGACTCCGTATTAAAGAAGAATGAGTTTAATAATAAATCTACACAAACTAATCTGCTAGACTTCTTAAATAAGGAGTCACAAACAAAAAATGTAAAAATAGTGGAATTTTTAGAGCCTCATCAAGTTAACTTCGATAATGGAGAGAAAAAATCATATATATTTACATTAGAAGGCAATTACAGGGAAATAGAAGGAATTATATTTGCTCTAGAACAGCAATACTTGTTTGGAGAAATTATGAGTGTTTCTTTTCACCGAAAACGAAATTTTCGAACACAGACCAATTATTTACAATCCCAAATAATTGTAACAAGTTTTAGCAGCAAATAATATTCTGATGACGTATATTTGTCTCGTTTCTAGACAGATTTTCTCTTTAGTATTAATAGCTTCAGTGTATCTTTCCGAACACTAGGGGCCTCCTAAAACTAGCATTCTAAAAGAGCCTTAACAGGCGTAATAATTTTCTGAACGATTTTCAGTATCTATTAATTCTATTTTCCAGTCCTTTTTCATACTAAAGTACAATTAAAAATGCACTTCACTTCTTACATGACCCGTTTGCAAATTTTATCCCTATGTATAATTTAATATCTTGTCTTTTTGCAAAATCTAATTGTATAATTTTTGTTTGAAATTTAGTCCCAATCAATTTATTATAGATTTTCTCATAAGTAGTAGGCACAGATGCTTACTTGCTTTGAAATAAGTTCTTCCCGTTTTTTATGTGCATTGGACCATCACTTTCTTCTATAATTAAACGATAGAGAATATCTCCATCACTTTTTGTGATAAGCTCTATTTACTTTACATTTAAAATTTAAGCTATTTGATTTGGGACGTACCTCCCAACCCATTCTGATGATGCGGCTGATGACTTTATTATATTGATCTTGGAAAAATTGGAAGGGATTTTTGAAGTAAACTCGTTACGGGTTTCCGTATAAATACGTATTCCTCGTTTCTATATTTTATAGTAACTTGAAAACTTAATTTAATATAATTAAATATGCCACTAGTTACTTCTGCTATGCTTACTGCGTTAGCGGTATCACTAGCAACTAAAGGTCTTGAAAGCCTTGTAGAGGATACCGGAAAATCAATATCCCAAGGCGCTGTAAATTGGGTAAAATCATTATTCTACAAAGAAGGCGAGCCAAAGAAAGCCCTAAAGGAGTTCCAAGAGAATCCTTCAAATGAATCGAAACTTGAAATAGTAAAATCTATTCTTGAAAATTCAATTGAAGCAAACTCAGAAAACTTAAATCATTTTGAGGAAATTATCTCTAAACTACCCAAATCTGATATAAAGATAAAGGATAGTAAAAATGTAAATACTGGAGATGTTGATACTGGTGGTGGTGATTTTAGAATAGGAGATAATTATGGAGAGTAATATCAATACTGGTACTGTAAATACTAATGGCGGCTCTTTTCAAGTAGGAGATTCTTATAACCTTCAAATTCAAGGTCTTGTATTGTTGCTCCAAGATTACAAAGCACAATTGCAGGATATAAAATCTCTAATTGATGAGTTTAAACCAAATACTGCGTTAAAACAGTTAGAAAACCTCCAAACAAGGATTCCAGATGAGTTAAAACACACTCCAGAAATAAAAAGTAAAACTCTTTTTTTAAGTGCTACCTGTAAAAGAGAATTACAACAATTTGCTATTCCAGAAACTGCAAAAGAGTTTGTACAGGCTTATAAGTTAAACCCCGCTGATAAAGAATTAAGAGAAAAGGCTGGAATTGAATATCTGAACCTACAAGAACCAGAAAAAGCGGATAAAATAGCAGATGAGATTCTTGAAGAAGATGAATTTAGTATTGTTGCTTGGCTAATAAGACTTCATAATTCTAAGGACTTAAAAGTAGCGATTCAGGAAACTCCAAAATCAGTAAGGGGTGAATATGTCTTTAAAATAAATATCGCAAACCATATATTGAAAAAACACGCTCTCGGTTTAGATGTAGGAATAGAGGGCTTTCACTTTAAAGTTGAATACGATAAATATAAAAAGGTAACTTTTTCAAATCGACAATTATGGTCGATTACATTGGACTTGCTTATCAACGAGATTTTTGGTGATTACCCAATTCGTTTTCTTGCAGGTAAAGAGAATCCAGTCATGTCACACCCTTTAGTGAAAAATCTTATGCCATTACTGAAGAAGTATGTTGAAAATCTGGAGAATACAGAACTTTCGAAGGCAATTTGGCATCACAGACACATCTATAATTATTTTGATTTTTTTCAGAAAAAAGAAAATTCTCGATTAGATGATTTAAAGAATCTATATACTTCCATTCCGAAAGAAAATTGGTTCTACACAATGACTTTTGTACAGGCGTTAGTTGTAAATTCTGATTACGAAGAAGCATTGTCGGCATTAAATGAATACCAGAAATCTGAAGAGTTAGTCAGTGAATTATATCTTGTTAAATCAGCAGTTCTCTTTTTCCTAAAAAGGACGGAGGAAATTGAGGAAGTTTTTAACAGCTACCTTAACGACATTGAAATAATTGACGAGCAAAAGGGTTTTAACATTTTGAACTCTTTCTTTAATATGTTTCACCGGACATTAGACAAACAACTTTTTTTAGAACATATAAAAAAGGTAAAATCCAAAAAATTTAAATCGGAAAATCTCAAAAAAGTTTTTAGTATAAGCTGTGAAACAAGGTATTCAGATGTCTCAGAAGAAAGAAAGAAAAATTTATCAGAAGAATTAAAAGTGCTTGAGAAAGCTGATGATTTAGACCACAACTACAAGAGTCTAATTGCTGAATCCTACCAATCAATTGGCAAAATAAATGAAGCGATAGATTTTTTATCTGAATTTGTAGATAAAGATAAACCGTCGCAAGAACTGGTTATGTATGCTTCACTTTTGTATAAAAAATTATTGAGTAATGAAAAAGCGGGCGATGGTAACTATTCTGAATTATTGGGTTTGCTCAATAACTTTAGGACAAAATTTGATTTTGTTGATGAGGAATTGTTACGTATTGAGCACACATTACATGCATTTACAAATAATTGGGACGAGGTAAAAAATATTGGTAAGCTACTGAAAGAAATAGACCCTGCAAATGAACAATACCTTCTTGCCTACATAGGAACACTTGAAAATTTAGAAGCGTATGAAGAAATAAAAAATGAAGTTAGCACATTACCTGCAAGGTTCAATGATAAGTCGGTTGCATTGGCGATCGCCATGATTTTACTTAGAAATGATATAGAGGTTGATTATGCTTTCAATATTTTATACAATTTAGCATTGAGTAAATCTAATGTCCAGGCACGAAAAGAATACTTTGGCTTGTCTATAAAATATGGTGATAGGTTTTTTGAAAAATATGAAAAGATAAAGATTGGTGTTTGGGTAAGGTATCGAGTTAACAACGGTGATTTAAATGAGGTTTTCGTTGATTCCAATAATGGGTTAAAAGACAAATTTATCGGAAAAAAAGTTGGCGATAAATTCACTGATACAGACGCTATGGATATGTCAATCCACACAGTAGAGGTTGTAGAAATATACAATGACGCTCTAAAATTACTGAGGGATATACAGGAAGAAATAAAGAACCCGCTAAATCAGTTGGGTTTTAAAATGATGGAGTTTCCATCGGATCAAGAAGGCTTAAAAGATTTTCTGGTTGAAAATTTCGGCCCAAGGGGTACAGAAGAACAGGACTATAAAGAAAAAGGGCTACAAGACTATTATAATTCTCGGATTGGTTTTTCTGAAGTTTCAAAAATGGTGTTTAGAAGTAATTTGGTAGATGCTTATTTTTATCTCACAGGTCATAAAACAGCAAAATTTACTACTCTTCCTTTTTTAGCAACCAATCCTATAAACATTAAAATTAAAGAAGTATATGGTTTGGATGTCACTTCACTTATTCTTTTTTATCAACTTAGTAAGAAGCTAAATTTTCAATTTGAGCATAAATTCACTGTTTCTTATTATACCAAGCAAGTATTTTCTATTGGATTAAAAGAGGCAGAAAATGCTCCCGAGGAAGGCCTTACAACACAAATTACTCTTGAAGGTGTAAAGGTATTTCCAATGCCAGATAAAAATTCAAAGATTGAATTTTATAGAGAAATTTTAAAATGGATTGATGAGAATTGCTTTATTGATAATGTAGAAGAAAAACTTGAAATTGCATTAAGGTTAGAACAAGAAGGAAAAGAAAGAGATAAAATGTTCGGATACCTTGTAGATAATATGTTTTTGACAAGTAGACATGGTTTTAGATTAATCACTAGTGACTCTTCATTATATCTTTTGAAAAATGAAAATTCTTCACAAATTAATAAGTGGTTACTGAGTCCAGAAAAATATTTAAGGGTTTATTACCGAGATAAGTGTGATACTGAATTTTACAGTTTTTTATTGCAGAATAATTATTCGGGGATTGATTTAAACTTAGATGTTTTAAAGAATGAGTTTTTTCAAATGCTCGTTGGAAAAGACAATCAGTATGCAATGGTTTTACATAATTTGCAATTTTCACTTCATAATAATAATCTCCTTATTCCTGTTTGTGCTAAATTTTTAAAAGTCATTTATCTAACTACATCAATTACAATAGAAAATAAGAACCGATATGCATTAGATATTATCAGAAATCTTATGTATGGTATGAGAATTGATGAAGTCAATTTATTAGGAGCAGTTCTTTATACTGAATTCAAATTGATGGGCGCAAGTTTGAATAAAGTGATGTCTGTGTACAAGGAAATAAAAAATTTGTATTTTAAATGACAAAGGAAATATAAAAGGCTATCTGATAGATAGCCTTTCTATATAGTCTCCCATTAATCGGGAAGGAATAATCCCGCGGGGGAATTGAACCCCCACTTTGGACTTAGCAGGTCCACGTTCTATCCGTTGAACTAGCG
>TARA_R110002051_G_scaffold55112_3_pt1 | contig 12988 bp, 15 predicted proteins | sample TARA_R110002051 | Tara Oceans TARA_R110002051 (sample SAMEA4397023) | marine metagenome | biome: Polar Biome; feature: [MES] marine water layer (ENVO:01000295) within the mesopelagic zone...; material: water (ENVO:00002006), including particulate matter (ENVO:01000060) such as......
CGAAAATCCTTTTACTTGGGCTTCTGGTTGGAAATCTCCTATCTATTGCGACAATAGAATTTTGCTATCATACCCGTCTATAAGAAATTACATTCGAGATGAAATGGCTAAGCAAGTTGAACTGCTATATGGTAAGCCAGACTGCATTGTTGGGGTAGCTACAGGAGCTATAGGAATTGGCGCTTTAGTTGCTGACAAACTAAATCTCCCTTTTGTATATGTAAGGCCCGAGCCTAAATCTCATGGCAGGCAAAATCAAATAGAAGGCCATTTAGAAGCTCACCAAACTGTTGTAGTAATAGAAGACTTAATAAGTACAGGTAAAAGTAGTTTAAATGCTGTTGATGCATTAAGAGCTTTTGACGCCAATGTAAAAGGCATGTTGGCCATATTTACTTACGGTTTTGAAACGGCCCTCAACAACTTTAAAGAAAAAAATACCGAACTCCATACTTTAAGTAGTTACCAATACCTTATTGAGCAAGCATCTGATACTGGCTACGTTAAAGAAGAACAGTTAAAAACATTAATGGAATGGAGGAAAGATCCTTCACAATGGACAAATAAATAATCTATGTTTATAGAAACACCTAAAGCGCAAGTTTCAAAAAGTAAAAAAGAAACTTTTAACTTTTTAAATGAGCTATCGAACTTTAGACAATTAATGCCTGATAACATTGATAAGTTTGAAGTTTTAAATGAAAACAGATTTCTTTTCGCTTTAAAAGGAATGCCAGAAATAGTTCTGGAAAAAAAAGAACAAACCCAATTTAATAAACTTGTTCTCGGAGCAGCTAGCGACAAACTACCGTTTACTTTAACAGCTGATATTATAGAAGTTGATAATGAAAAAAGTGAAGTTACCTTAAGTTTCACAGGTGAATTTAATGCAATGATGGCTATGATGATAAAAAAACCAATAACTAATTTTATAAACACCCTGGCCATCAATTTGGAAAAAATCTAATACTGAAGTTGTATTTCTTTTAAACCAAATTCCTGAAAATTACCGTTTTCTAGCTTTAAATTTAACGTTCCATTAATTGTTACGCCAACTATAACACCTTTTATTTCGCTTTTATCTTGCGTTGTAAATGTACACACTTCTCCCACTCTAAATAAGTGAGCATGATATTGAGCAAGTAACTCCTTTTCTAAAACAAGAATTGGTTTTTGCAATTGGTTATGTAATTTTTCAATTAATAAATAAAAAACCTCATCCAAATCATAATTACGTCCAACTATTGTTTTTATTGATGCCGCATGTGGTGCATTTTTAAATGCTTTTTGGTTTACATTCAACCCAAAACCAATAATACTAATTTTTATTTGGGTTCCAGAAACTATATTTTCAATTAATATACCACCTATTTTAGAATTACCTGACAGAATGTCGTTAGGCCATTTTATCTTTAATTCTGGAACTCCTAACTCTTTTAAACCTTCCAAAATAGCCAAGGAGACACACATACTTATTAAAAACACTTTATTAATTTGCACATCTATTTCATTCTTCAATATGCTGAACGCTAGATTTTTACCTGCATCGGACTCCCATTTTGCATTTAATTGACCTCTTCCTAATGTTTGGTTTTGAGTTGTTATTACCGTGAAATCTTTAAGTACTTTTTGTGTCGATAATTCTTTCAAATAGCTATTAGTAGACGCCGTGGCATCAAGTTTGATTATTTGCATATGCAGTACATAATGTTATTCTTTAATGTATTGTTAAAAACTAGACCTAAAAGAACAAAAAAATAATAACTTTGTAAAAAATAAAATTTTTGAATGCAGGAAAGTAAAACTAGCGCAGATGAGTTAATTGCATTAATAATACAAGGAGTTGACGAAGTAAAAGGTCACAACATTAATCTATTAGATTTAAGAGATATTGAGAATACTGTTTGTGATTACTTCATAATTTGTAACGGTACCTCTAATACGCATGTAAATGCAATCGTAGGATCTATCCAAAAAACAGTTAGCAAAGCAATTCAAGACAAACCTTGGCATGTAGAAGGTGAAGATAATGCTGAATGGGTGTTAATGGACTATGTTAATGTAGTAGTTCATGTATTCCAAAAGCAAATTCGAGAATACTACGACATAGAAGGTTTATGGGGTGATGCAAAATTCACCACAATTGAAAGCAGCATTAATTAATAAAAAAATATAATGGCAAAAGAAAACAAAGCAAATCCGAAAAAACCTAAGTTTAGTTCTTGGTGGATTTACGGATTAGTAGCAGTATTACTTATTGGATTTCAATTATTCAATAGCGATGAATTAGCTAGTACAAACAAAACTACCACATCAGAATTACAAGAGTATTTACGAAATGGTGATGTAAAAAAGATTTTAATCATCACGAATACTAATCAAGCAAAAGTATTCTTAACAGATGAAGCAATTGCAAAAGAAGTACATAAAGATGTTAACGAGAAATCTTTTCTTCCTACATCTGGCAATGTACCTCAATACACTTTAGATTACGGTGATCTTCAAATTTTCCAGAATGAGATTACTAATATAAAAAAGGAAAATAACTTAGATACCATTATTGAATTTGGTAAGGAATCTACGGCCATATTAGATTTCTTATTGTCATTATTACCATTTGTTTTAATAATTGGTATTTGGATTTACTTAATGCGAAGAATGTCTGGCGGCGGCGGCGGCGGTGCCGGAGGTCAAATTTTCAACATAGGTAAGTCTAAAGCCAAGCTTTTTGACGAAAAAACCGATACTAGAACATCTTTTAAAGATGTAGCTGGTTTAGAAGGTGCAAAAGAAGAGGTTGAAGAAATTGTAGACTTTTTAAGAAACCCAGACAAATACACTTCGTTAGGTGGTAAAATTCCTAAAGGTGCTTTATTGGTAGGCCCTCCAGGAACAGGTAAAACATTATTAGCAAAAGCTGTTGCAGGTGAAGCTAAAGTACCTTTCTTTTCACTTTCAGGTTCAGATTTCGTAGAAATGTTTGTTGGTGTTGGTGCTTCTAGAGTACGGGATTTATTTAAACAAGCAAAAGATAAATCACCAGCAATTATCTTTATTGATGAAATTGATGCTATTGGTAGAGCCAGAGGCAAAAATAATTTCACTGGATCTAATGACGAACGGGAAAATACACTTAATCAATTATTAACAGAAATGGATGGTTTTGGCACCAATACCAATGTAATTGTATTAGCCGCAACTAACCGTGCAGATGTACTTGACAAGGCTTTAATGCGTGCTGGTAGATTTGATAGACAAATTTATGTTGACTTACCAGATATTCGTGAGCGTAAAGAAATTTTTGAAGTACACTTAAGACCTATTAAAACCTCAGAAGCTTTAGATCTTGAATTTTTAGCTAGACAAACGCCAGGTTTCTCTGGTGCAGATATTGCCAATGTTTGTAATGAAGCTGCATTAATTGCCGCTAGAAAAGAGAAAAAAGCAGTTTCTAAACAAGATTTCTTAGATGCTGTTGATAGAATAGTTGGTGGATTAGAAAAGAAAAATAAAATAATAACTCCTGGAGAAAAAGAAACAATAGCATATCATGAAGCTGGCCATGCAACCACAAGTTGGATGCTAGAACATGCAGCACCATTGGTAAAAGTAACAATAGTACCAAGGGGACAATCATTAGGTGCTGCTTGGTATTTACCAGAAGAACGCTTAATTGTTAGACCTGAGCAAATGTTGGATGAAATGTGTGCAACAATGGGTGGTAGAGCAGCTGAGAAAGTTATTTTCAACAAAATATCTACCGGTGCTTTAAGCGACTTAGAGAAAGTTACTAAGCAAGCAAGAGCAATGGTAACTATCTATGGTCTAAACGATGAAATAGGAAACATAACCTATTACGATTCTGCAGGACAAGATTCTTATGGTTTCTCAAAACCTTATAGTGAGGATACCGCAAGAAAAATAGATGCTGAAATTTCAAAAATTATTGAAGAACAGTATCAAAGAGCAATCAAAGTTCTTACAGACAATAAAGACAAATTAACAACATTAGCTGAAAGATTATTAGAGAAAGAAGTTATCTTTAAGGAGGATTTAGAAAAAATATTTGGAGTGCGGAATTTTGAAAAAGATATATTAGCGCTAGAAAATAAAAAAAATCTTGAAAAGGTAAAAAATTCGGATTCCGAAACAGAAGAGGAAGAAATTACAGAGAATAAATAATATTGCAGTAATTTAGATTTGCAATTATTTTAAAAATATAAATGGGGCTTTTAGATATTTTATTTGGTGGTGGCAAGAAGAAGGTTTCAAAAGAAACTGCAGAGACACGAGGTGACCACATGCCAGATTTAAATATTCCAGTAGATGAAAAATTTACAATCCACTTTAAACAAAACGGAGGTAAATTTATTTACTGTATTACAGATTCCGAAATATCTGGAGCCTTACAAAGTATTATTGAAGAAAATAATTGGCAAAACGAACCATTCTTTGTTTTGAATAAAAGACTGGCAGAAAAATTTGCTAAGGAGCGTATTTCATTTACAGATAAGAGTAGAAAAAGCCAGGTATTTTTTACTACATGTGAGCATTTAATTGCTCAAAACGGTAGCATATTGGTTTGCTCTAATCAATTACATGAGAAAAAGGTAAACGAACTACCCAGCAACGTAGTTGTTTTTGCCACAACTAGCCAATTAGTAGAATCTATTGGGGAAGGTCTAAAGACTATAAAGAAAAAGTACGGTCAAAAAATTCCTGCTAATATAACAACGTTAAAACACTTTAAAGCCACTAAAGAAAACAGTGATGATTTTCTAACGTATGGCAGTAGCACTAAAAATCTTTATCTTTTACTTCTGGAAGATTTATAGTATGAAAGAAATTTTAAGAAGGTCATTAACTGGGGCTGTCTACATAATATTATTGTTGTCTGCAGTCTTTTTAAGTTCTGATGCTTTCGATTTTTTATTTATGACTTTTGGTCTTGCTTGCCTGTATGAATACAAAAAACTTGTAAGACTTAGAGGTTACCATATTTTCGCCGCCTATTTAGCGCTATGGTGGACTTTTATTTATCTGGTAAAAGACCAACAGATTATCAATATATTAATGATTATAACAATAATTATTGATGTTTATTTATTGATTAATCTTTTCACAAAAAAGCCTATTATATTTAATACCGCAATGAAGTTTATAGTTGGCCTATTCTATATCGGTGGCGGATGTATTTTTCTAACGATGATACCTTATAAAAACGATGCATTTGCTAAATTGTTAATAATGGGAATTTTCATATTAATATGGGTAAATGATTCCTTTGCTTACTTAGTAGGGAAAAGTATTGGTAGAACAAAATTATTCCCATCTGTTTCACCAAAGAAAACTATAGAAGGAACAATTGGGGGACTAATATTTGCACTTGCGGCTGCATATTTAATGGCTACCTTTGAAGAATTAATAAGTCCAATACAATGGATGATTTTAGCAACGGTAATTGTAGTATCCGGCAGTCTAGGAGATTTAATAGAATCTAAATTTAAAAGAGCAGCGGGTGTAAAAGACAGTGGAGCTATATTACCAGGACATGGGGGCATGTTAGACCGCCTAGATAGCCTAGTATTTGCAGCACCGTTTGCTTATTTAACATTAAATATTTTTAGTTATGTTTCATAGAGAGGGACAAAAAATAATCTTGCTTTCTTTTTGCTTAGTAGGAGTAAGTGTAATCTTAGCCCATTATTTTATTGATATATATTGGTTAAAACTAATTATTCAATTACTAGGGCTGGCAATACTGATTATAATTCTTCAATTCTTTAGAAATCCAAAACGAGTAGCCATAAAAGATTTTAATGAAATTTTATCCCCTGTTGATGGCAAGGTCGTAGTAATTGAAGAAGTATTTGAAAAAGAATATTTTAACGAAAAGAGAAAACAAGTATCTATTTTCATGTCCCCAATTAATGTACATGTAACTAGATATCCAGCTAGTGGAAGTATCACTTTTTCAAAATATCACCCTGGAAAGTTTTTGGTTGCATGGCATCCAAAATCTAGCGAAGAGAACGAAAGAACTACCGTTGTCATAAAAACACCAAAATTTGGTGAAATATTATATAGACAAATTGCGGGTGCATTGGCAAGACGAATTGTCAATTACGCCGAAAAAGGGGAAAGCGTTCAACAAGGTGATGATGCAGGTTTTATAAAATTTGGTTCTAGGGTTGACTTATTCTTACCTTTAGACTGCCAGATAAATGTAAAACTAAACCAAAAAGTAAAAGGTGCAGGAACATGTATAGCCACTTTTGTTGACCCAAATGAAAAAGAAGAAACCGCATATTGAATTTGAAGAAGCTGTAGCTTATGTTAATAGCTTTACAGAACCAATACCGGCAGATGTACTTCTAAAGCTTTACGCATATTATAAAATTGCTAATTCAAATTTTGACAATCCGGGAAGTAAAACACCCTTAATAAATGCATTCAAAGCCAATGCCTTATTCCAAGCTAAAAACATGAGCAAAAAGCAGGCTATGAAATCTTACATAGAGTTAGTTGGTAAAGAATTAAAATAACAATAGTTTAATTCTCTGTTCGTAAAATAAAACCTTGACCGTGAATATTGTCCAATTTAATAGTAGTGTCCTTTTCTAAATATTTACGTAAACGTGTTATAAATACATTTAAGCTTTTCTTATTAAAATAGTCATTATTGCCCCACAATTTAATTAATATATCTTTATGACTGCACAAGGTATTTTTTCGCATCACTAAATAATGAAGTAATTCATTTTCTTTGGTGGTTAAATGAAATACAACGTCCTTGAACGAAAGTTCTTGATTCAATGAATTAAAATTAAAAAGCCCTATTTTAAAAAAGCTAATATTTTCTTCTACACTTTTATCACTATTTAATCTATTTAATAAATTCCTTATTCTAATCACCAATTCTTCTTCATCAATAGGTTTTTTTAAGTAATCTATAGCCCCTAAATAGAATCCTTTAAGCACATCTACTTTTAATGAACGAGCTGATAAAAACAAAAATGGTAACTCCGGATATCTTTCTTTCATCTGCTCTGCTAAAGAAAATCCATCCATATCTGGCATAGTAATATCCAATATGGCCAAATCATATTTGGTAGATTGCAAATTTTTCAAAGCACTGGCCCCATTTGTAAACCACTTCACTTCAAAATCTTTCATTGACAAATATTCCGAAAGTAAATACCCCAAATCTGAACTATCTTCCACTAAAATTATTCTATTTTTCTGCTTTTTCATTGTATAGAGGTAGTATTACAGATATTTTGGAACCTATACCTTTTTCACTTTCAATTAAAACTTTGCCCTTATGTTTTTCAATAACTTTCTTAACATAACTCAATCCAAGACCATACCCTTTAACAGATTGTACATCTGTATCAGCTACCCTATAATATTTTAAAAATATTTTTTTCTTATCTTCCTCAGAAACCCCTTTACCATTATCAATAATTTCAATATAAAGTTGATTATTTAAACAAAAGGCATTTAATTTAATAATTGGCCTAACCGAATATTTCTTTGCATTGTCCAATATATTATTAATAGTATTTTCTAAATGAAAAACCTCCGCTTTTATTCTATACTTTTGTTGTTGCAATTCGTAGATAAATTGAATTTCTTCAATTTCAATCAATGTTGTAAATTCTTCGCACAGTTTCAACAAATATGGTCTAAAATCTATTATTTCCAACTTCAATACATTGGTACTAGATTCAAGATTACCCAGTTCTAAAACCTTATCTATATGCACTGATAATCTTTTTACTTGCTGCCTAATCAAGCCTAAAATTGGTTTTTGATTATTTAATGCAGTTTCTTCCAGAATTTTGGTAGCTAAACCTATAGAAAACACAGGGGTTTTTAATTCATGAGTAAGATTATTTATAAACTCATTGGTAGTAGTAATTACATTTCGCTGCCAGTAGTAAGTTCTAAGCACCCAAATTACCGCTATGCAAATTCCTAAAATAAATAAAATACTTGGCAATGTTAGTCCGTTTAATTTTGACAGAAAGAAGCTATTTAAATTCTTGAATTGTAATTCTAAAACAACTTTCTTTTCAAACTCTTTAGGTAAGTATCCAATTAATTCAATAGGATAGGATTTTATATTATCGTCAATTTCAAATTTTTTAGGTGACTGGAGATAAAATGATGAATCTTTGGAGTGTAGTATATATGTGAAATCGGTATCAATCCCTTTAGCAACTAATTTCTCTGTGATATAATCATTTAGAAAATAACGGGAAGCATCCTGAACACTATCAATACTATAAGTAAAATAGGACGTATCTTCTTTTAAAGCGCTTCCTATTAAAAAAGTTAACTGATTTTCTGACTCCATACCTTGGGCTATATCGCTACTTACATTTCCCAATTTTGTATTAAACTGCAGTTCTGCCAAGTTTAAACCAATTCTGAGATATTGATATTGTATTATCGCCAACCCAAAAAGAGAAATAAAAAAAATAGATATATATATGTTCCTTTTTTTTAACATGTTCCCTAAAGAAACTCAATTAGAATGGAAAATTAAGAAAACTTAATCTTTCATTAAGTCTATTAACTTTTCATTAATCTTTTTTACACAATGGTTAATACCAAACTATGACGATAATATTAATTTAGTCAGGAGTAATTTAATTAAAGTCATTTAAGTGTTTTCAAACATTTTTAAATAATGGTCATCTTTAAAAGGAATGGGGTGGCCATTATTTATAAAGAACCAAACCTAAACCGCCATGACAAACAAAATACCCCTATTTTTATTATTTACTATCCTTTATGTATCAAATTTAAAAGCTCAAGGCTGTGTGGCCATTCGCCACTTTTCCTCTTGTGTTGGTAGCAGTCTTGAAAATAATGTCCTAAACAAAGGTGATATTCAATTAGGGTTAAACTACCGTTATTTTAAATCGTACCGACACTTTAGAGGAACCCATGAAGAACCGGATCGCATTACCAACAATACTGAAGTAATTAATTTTTCGCATAGCACAGATTTTTTTCTAACCTATGGAATCAGTAATCGCGTATATACCAGTATTACCATACCTACCGTTTTCAATTCTAGATCTTCACTTTACGAACATGGTAGAAACGAACGAAATACCACTTTTTCGAGAGGTTTGGGTGATATTCGACTTGGTGTTGGTTGGTGGTTATTACCTCTGGAAACTAACCCGAATGGCAATATCGCCTTGGGTCTTGGGATAAAATTGCCGACCGGTAATTACAATGCATCCGACATCTTTTATAATGTTGGGTCAAATAATGAGCCACAGACCCGACCAGTAGACCAATCGATACAACCTGGAGACGGTGGTTTTGGAATTACGGCCGATTTTCAGTGGTATCAAAAACTTACCAACGGGCTATTTTCATATGCAAGCGGTTTTTATCTTTTGAACCCGAGGGAAACAAATGGCATTAGAACATTTAGGGAAACTTTAAGTCCACTTTTAGAAAATGAATCTATTATGTCGGTCCCTGACCAATATTCCGCAAGAACTGGGTTGAGCTATTCCATAAGCTCAACCATATCCAGCTCATTAGGAGCGCGTTTTGACTGTGTACCCGTAAAAGATTTGATAGGTGGTAACGAAGGGTTTAGAAGGCCCGGAAATGTTCTATCTATTGATCCCGGTATTGGTTTTAATAAAAATAATTTTTCTTTAAACCTTAATGTACCATTTGCAATTCGTCGTGAACGTCCGCAAAGCATTACGGATATTCAGACAGAAATACAAACTGGAAATCCAAGGCACGGTGATGCCGCTTTTGCGGATTACGTTATAAATTTTGCCGTTTCTTACCGATTTTCCTCTAATAAGGTTCCTGTTTCACCAGAATTTATGAACGAATTCAAAACTAAATAGAAACCCAAAATCCTAATTAAAATGCAAAACGAAGTATTTAAAAATTTTCTATTATCTAGTAGTATAGGAATTGTGTACCTACTTTTTGGAGCGTTAAAATTTGTACCGTATTGGAGTCCAGCCGAATCAATAGCTGGTGAAACAATAACCATTTTAACTATGGGACTTATTCCTACTCAATTATGCCTCTTACTTTTAGCACTATTTGAAACGGTAATTGGAATTTGTCTACTATTCAATTTGCAAAAAAAAATCATTCTAAATTTGGCAATCTTTCATATTCTATTCACTTTTTCGCCTTTATTCATTCTATCAAATCAAATTTTTGGAACCGAAGAAGCTGCTATTACCTTAACCGGACAATATATATTTAAAAACATTATCCTTTTAAGTGCCTTAGTTTCCTTAAAAATAGAGGTTACCTCTACCTCCCCGACTCATTCAGTTTTAAAAAGTATAAGGAACAAAATAACAATTTGAAAATTGCTAAAAATAAATCTTACATATATTATTCATATAAATCATCAATATCTGCATTACATAAATCGCAGAATAATTCATCCAATTTATAGCAAACATCGTGAAAAAAACGCTCTCCCTTTTCTTCCGTAGCAAATTCCGGATTACCAATACCAGTGTCGCTACTAACTTTTGACCATTGTCTTTCTGCCCAAGCCCAACCTTCATTAAACCCTTGTATCTTGAAGGATTTAGAACTTCCACTACCCCATTTTTCTTTTGGTAATACCAAATCTGGTCTTATGTAAAGCATTAAACTAGTTTCCATCTCATCGGCATGATCTCCCTTCTCTCTAAAGTATTTTGTCTTATCTAGCATAGGAGGAAAAAAACAAAAACTAATAAACATTTTAGGAAATAACAAACCTAACTCCCTAACAATAGGTTTAAAATTATTACCACCATGACCATTAAACAATAACAATTTGTATATACCTTGCCTATTTAATACTGTTACTAAATCTTTTAAAATAGCCAGTTGTGTAGACGGATTTAGATTCATGTCTAAATAAATATCCTTCTGCCCCGTATTAACACCATATGGTATTGTTGGCAATACAATAACCTTTTTACCTTTTTCCCAAGACAATTTAGCAGCTGACTCTACCATACTTTGTGCTTGATAATTATCGGTACCATAGGGTAAATGATAATTATGGGCTTCAGTGGCTCCCCAAGGTAATATGGCTAATTCAAATTGTTCATCTTTTAAATGTTGCCAATTGGTTTCTGCTAAAATGTAAGGTTTTATCATAGAATTAAAGATAACATTAAAGCATAAAAAAACCCTTGTAAATTACAAGGGTTCCTATATTTTTTTTCGAAAATATGGTTTGTAAATAAAATCTCTACAACACCTTTTTTCCTGATATAATATTATATAGAATTACAATAACTGCAATAACCAACAGAATATGTACTAAACTACCCGTTGCAAGACCAGGTACTATACCTAACATTCCCAATAGCCATATAATTATACAAATTACTGCTACTAACCATAATAGACTTCTCATAATGTGTGTTTTTAGATTATTTATATGGTAAAGGTATGTGGATTACCCCAGAGAGCTTAACTCATATCAATTGATTACTAACTCAAAATCAGAACTATACCAACAACTAATACAACTCAAAGCTATCAACTTAGACAATTTAATTTAACTTTTCCTTAAAAAAATCAATAGTACGCGACCAAGCCAATTCTGCAGCTGGTTCATCATATCTAGGTGTCGATGTATTATGGAATCCATGATTTACATCTGGGTAGAAATAGGCCACATTTTCTTTTCCCAGTTCATTTAACTGTTTTTCATAAGCTGGCCAACCGGCATTTACACGTTCGTCTAAACCTGCATATTGTAGCATTAAAGGTGCATTAATGTTCTCTATACCTTCTGTTGGTTGACCACCATAAAATGGAACAGCAGCTGCCAAATCTGGCACTTTTACCGCCATCATATTAGAAATCCATCCACCGAAACAAAATCCTACTACACCAATTTTTCCATTGCAACCCTCGTGATTCTTCAAATACTCAAATGCTGCTATAAAATCTTCTAGCATTTCATCTCTATCTCGTGTTCTTTGCATTTCCCTACCTTCGTCATCATTCCCAGGGTAGCCACCTAAAGGGCTTAATGCATCTGGAGCAATAGTTATAAAACCTGCCAATGCTGCTCTTCTTGCTGTATCTTCCACATACGGATTTAACCCTCTATTTTCATGAACAACCACTATACCTGGCAACTTATTTTCAGCAGATTTTGGCTTTGAAAGTAATGCCTTTATCTCGCCTCCACCTTTAGCGGAATTATAGGAAATATACCCTGAATCTAAATTCGGATTATTTTTATCCACTAAAAATGTATTCTCATAATCGGGCATTAGAAAGCTCATTAACGAAGGTACCGTAATACCACCTACGGCGTACATGGATAGTTTTTGCACAAAGTCCCGGCGTTCTAATTTATTATGAGCATACGCGTCATAGAGATCAAATACCTCTTGCTTAATATCTTCTTTTTTTAGTGGTTTCATTTTCTCAGCTTTTTATGTTCTATTTAAAAGTACAAAAACAACATGATTAGCTACATACTTTTAACAATTGAAAAAGCCTCATTCCCAATTAAATAGGAAAGAGGCTTTGTTTATCTATGAGATTAAAGTATTACCCCAAACTTGCTAAACTTTTTTCTAAAGTTTCAATTTTAGCTTCAGCATCTGCCAACTTTTGGCGCTCTATTGCAATAACCTTTTCAGGGGCATTACTTACAAAACGTTCATTAGATAGTTTCTTCTGAACTGACATCAAAAAGCCCTTAGTATATTTTAGCTCTTCATTAATCTTAACGATTTCCGCCTCTACATCAATAGCACCTTCCATAGGCACAAAGTATTCGTTACTCTTTACCCTAAAAGTCAATGCACCTTCTAACTGTTCATCTAAATAACTAATTTCAGATATATTGGTAAGCTTAGAAATTACCACATCCCAACGTTTACTAGCTTCCTCTGAATTAAGAACGGACAACTCCAAAGATTCTTTCATTGGAATGTTCTTGTTTTTTCTA
>TARA_R110002051_G_scaffold298019_2_pt1 | contig 12981 bp, 8 predicted proteins | sample TARA_R110002051 | Tara Oceans TARA_R110002051 (sample SAMEA4397023) | marine metagenome | biome: Polar Biome; feature: [MES] marine water layer (ENVO:01000295) within the mesopelagic zone...; material: water (ENVO:00002006), including particulate matter (ENVO:01000060) such as......
TGGGTAGTAGACTACAAGACGGGGAAATCGACAAGATACGCAGATAAAGGGCAGCTAGAGTTAATGGCTTTGGCAGTGTTTGCACACTATCCTTTTGTCAAAGAGATTAGGGCAGGGCTGCTGTTTGTCATAGCGGAAGAACTAATAAAAGATACTTACGAACTAGACAACGCAGAAAATATGTGGGAAAAATGGTTTTCTGGTTTTACAACCCTACAGTCAGCGTATGATAATAACGTATGGAATCCTAAACCTAGTGGTTTATGCAGGAACCATTGTGTCGTGTTAGAGTGTCCTCATAACGGGGGAAGTTAGTAGATGTATAAGAAGACAGGTAAGGGTAAAAGGCGACCCTACGCAAAAGAATACCAACTCCAACTGAAACGCGGGGAGCATGGGGATCGTATGGAACGGCAACGTGCTAGACGTGCAGTAGATAAGGTAGGAGTGGACGCCAATAAAAACGGTAAGGCTGACAAGCGAGAAGGGAAGGACATTAGCCATAAGAAGATGTTAAGTAAGGGCGGCACAAATGCCGATGGGTACAAGATAGAAAGTAAAAGTAAGAATCGTAGTCGTAACGGGAAGAAGCCTACGAAACGAGCCTAGTACTACGCCCACACCCTATCCCCTTGGGCAAACCCACCACGCACCGTCCGTGGGTACGAAAGACGGTATTTAATTCGTATTGTGTGCATCACTTTACGATGTTTTTTATTGGATAAAATATATGCAAGTTATAGACAACAGAGCGATCTTATTAAACTTACGTGAACCTGAAAAAGTAACGGATGTTATACCTAAGAGTAAGAGGTTATCAGGAAACAAAGTATTGGTTAACTGGGGCGTCGATGAGTCCCATGTACTAAAAAACCTTAACATAAAAGTGCCTTCCCCCATCGAAGGGCAATACCAATGGACAGGCAAACACAAACCTTTCGACCACCAAAAAACTACTTCTTCTTTCCTCACTATGAACAAACGAGCGTTTTGTTTTAACGAACAAGGCACAGGGAAGACTGCCAGTGCTATATGGTCAGCAGACTACCTTATGAACCAAGGACGTATAAAACGAGTGTTGGTCATATGCCCTTTATCTATCATGGATTCAGCGTGGCGGGCTGATTTATTTACATTTGCTATGCACCGTACGGTAGACATTGCATATGGTTCTCCCACCAAGCGTAGAGAGGTAATAGAAGGAGGGGCCGAGTTTGTCATAATTAATTATGATGGGGTAGAGATAGTAGCCGATGCGATAGCGAACGGGGGATTTGATTTAATCATTGCTGATGAAGCTACTCATTACAAGAACGTGCAGACCAAACGGTGGAAAGTCCTTAATAAGTTAGTCACACCTAACACTTGGTTGTGGATGATGACCGGAACACCCGCCGCACAGTCACCTCTCGACGCATATGGCCTCGCAAAGTTGATAAATCCTAACGCTGTGCCCCGTTTTTTCAGTGGTTTTAGAGACATAGTGATGTTTAAAGTCACTAATTTTAAATGGGTTCCGAACCCAAGGGCCACAGATATTGTGTTTAAAGCACTGCAACCGGCTATACGTTTTACGAAAGAAGAGTGTCTTGACCTCCCTGATATGGTTTACGTGAAACGGCAAGTAGAGATGACTTCCCAACAAAAGAAGTACTACAACGAACTCAGAAGTAAACTAGTCATGCAAGCGGCAGGGGAACGAATAACAGCCGTCAACGCTGCTGTTGAGATGAACAAGCTTCTGCAGATTGCTTCGGGGGCCGTCTACACAGATGAAGGTGAAGCTTTAGAGTTTGACATTAAACACAGATACAAAGTACTGCGAGAAGTAGTCGATGAGTCCAGTAAGAAAGTCCTAGTCTTTGTTCCTTTTAAACACGTTATTGATGTTCTCACTAAGAAGTTAGTACAAGACGGTATACCCACAGAGATTATCCGAGGTGACGTATCAGCAAGTAAAAGAACTGAGATATTTAAAAGGTTTCAAGAGACTGACCTTCCACAAGTACTTGTTATACAACCCCAAGCCGCAGCGCATGGTATTACACTAACTGCTGCCAACACGGTGGTGTGGTGGGGGCCGACTAGTTCCCTTGAAATATACGCTCAAGCCAACGCTAGGGTGCATCGGGCGGGGCAAGATCACAAGTGTACAGTAGTTCAATTGGAAGGTTCCTTTGTAGAAAAACGTGTGTACTCATTACTTGATAATAGAATTGACGTACACACAAAAATGATCGATCTATACAAAGAAATACTTGTGTAACGTATTAGATGTCACTATACTCTGCTCCCAACCACAAAGTACGGAGATTTGTGTGCAAGATCAAAACTATCTAGCGAAGGCTACTAAAGTCTTTATAAAGATACGCGACGAACGAGCGAAGCTCAAAAAGGAATGGGAGACCGAAGATAAAGGACTTGAACGTCAGCAAGATGTCATAAGGAAAGCTTTACTCGACCATTGCAATGAGACAGGAGCCAAGAGCGTTAAAACAGAGGCAGGAACTTTCTATCGCTCGGTGAAGAGTAATTACTTTGTTACAGATTGGGGAAACGTCTATAGCTTTATTAAAGAAACAGGCAACCCCGAACTCTTACAAGGGCGGCTTCACCAAGGTAATTTAGAACAGTTCTTTGAAGATAACCCAGATACGGTAATTAAGGGTGTGCAGTCTAACTCTGAATACTCAATTAGCGTACGAAAAATAAAGGGGGCGTAATGTCCGAAGAACGAGAGTTTGTTGAGTTAAAGAAAGTGGCAGATCACTTTAAGGTGTCTGAATCCACTGTCAGAGCGTGGATACGAAACGGTAGCATACCGGAGAATACTTACATCAAAGTCGGTAAGACCTTTAGGTTTGAGTTAAACCTTATATCAGATGCACTGTTAGGCGAACAGCCGGAAGCACAACCAAGAAGGCCGCTTACGCAAGAGGAAGTAAACGAACAGTTTGCGGCTAGACAAAAGCGTGCAGAGATGAGGGATAAGGCTAAGGAGACATACCAGCAAGATAAGAGAGATGCACAGGTAATTGAGGAAATAGATCCACAAGAAGTACTAGCGGATTTAGACGAAGACCTATAATGGTAGCCCGTATTTCATTAAGAGAGGGTGTATTCCGTAGGGTTGCCAACGGAACGGAAACGCGTTTTACTGATTCAGATACTTTAGACGTTGTTATAATAAACGCGGGTAGAGTCTCCAGAATATATTACGCAAACCAGTACGACCCCGATAAACCAGCAGCACCTGTTTGTTGGTCATCGGACACTCAAAGACCTGACCCAGATGTTCCTGATAACAATAAACAGTCTTCACGATGTATTGATTGTCCTCATAACATAAAAGGGTCTGGTGGCAACAATGCGAGGGCTTGTAAGTATTCGCAACGTGTCGCAGTTGTACTGGAAGATAATTTGGAAGAGGTGTACCAAATTCAGTTACCCGCTACGAGTCTTTTTGGCCCTGCGGGTGGCGGATGGATGTCGATGCAGAACTACGCTAGACATTTAAATGGGAACAATACCTCTGCAATAAATGTTGTAACTAGAATGGGTTTTGAAAAAGACGGTTACATTCCGCGACTTCGCTTCCGTCCGATGCGAGTGTTAGATGGAGAAGAGTCGCAAACAGTGGCTGAGTTAGAGACTCACCCTGATACCTTACAGGCTATTACTTTAGTCAAAGGGGGGAACAAAGTTGTGTCCCCGTTTAGTGAGGTGGAAGGGTTTGTGTTTAACCCAGCAAATTAATAATAAGTCGTTTAGGAGAACGCAATGGATAAGTTAGTAAACTTAAGCTACATAATTAAAGATGTAGAGATTCTTTGGCCGAAGATAAACCAGCCTTATAGGTTCGACAACAAGGAGAGGCGAAGTGTTCCTTGTGATGCTACGGACGATCAGGCAGCGTACGAAACAAACTTTCGTATGAACAAGAAGCAAGCCCAAGAGCTTTGGAAGGGTATGGAGGCTGCATACGTTAGTCAAAGGGAGGATGCTTGGCCCGCTGTGATTTACAATCCTTTCAAAAAGGATGAAGACTCTGGTACGTTTACCCATAAAGCCAAACTTACTGCGGCCTATAACGGTAGACCTACTCCTTCTCCCCAACAGTACGATGCTAAAAACGTAGCACTGGAAGCTAGTTTTGAACTAACTACCGGCAGTACAGCAAACATCGCTGTGGTATTTGTTCCTTACTCCATCAACGCAGATCGTACAGGGGTATCTCTACGTTTGAAGGGGGTGCAGGTTACTAAGTACGTTACGAGACAAGCTGTGTCTCCTTTTGAAGCAGTAGAGGGGTTCACGTCCTCTCCAACTTCGGAGGACAATCCTTTTGAAGAAGCCGCTACGGATTCGGTTTTTGAAGAGGAAGATGCTACTGTAGAGGTGAAAGAACCTAAAAAGATGACCAAGAAATCAGCCGCTCCCAAACAGGAAAAGTCTGAGATAACTGATGTTCTTTCAGAGTGGGATGACTAGCTACTTCTAAGTTTCACTACGGCTAAGTTTTCGGCAGAACTGAAAAGGGTGGGTTTTACGGCCAATAACTCCCTACCCCTGCCGTAGTGTCTTTCAATATTGGGTAAATGGGTAAATGGGTGAATGGGTAAAAGGGTATGGATGCAAAAACATTTCTACGGAAGGTTCTTAGTGACGATGGGTATTACTGCTCATTCGCCTCTCAAGGCCCAAGGGCAGAAGATAAGAGAACACAAATATTTCATAACACAATAGACGAACTAGTAGACACAGGTAACGAACTAAACAAAGACGGATACAACATTTTCTACGCGTTAGGGACGTTTAACGAATGGGGTTCCCGCAAAGCGACAAACATTAAGAACCTTAAAGCTTTCTTTTTTGATGTAGATTGCGGCCCTAGTAAAGTATATACAAACCAAACAGAAGGACTAAAAGCATTACGGGAGTTTACTAAAGCGGTAGGGCTACCCAAGCCTCTTGTGATTAGCTCTGGTAGGGGGATACACGTATATTGGTTTTTATCGGAGTCAGTATCCTATAGAGAATGGCTACCCGTAGCGGAACAATTGAAACGTTACTGCGGTGTCCATAACTTCTTACCAGACCCTGCTGTAACTTCTGATGGAGCAAGGGTGCTTCGTGTACCGTACACCCATAACCACAAAGATAATCCCCCTACCCAAGTGCTGCCTATGGGTGTGGACATACCTGACCCAATAGATTTCAAAGACTTTGTTGAAATACTAGGTGGGGACGAGATACCAGTTCCTCGTAAGTTCTCCCCCCGTCCTATGAGTGCGATGATGGAATCGTTAATGGGGAATGTGGAACATAAATTTAAGAACATAATTATTAAAACGGGCGCAGGGAATGGATGTGCTCAACTAGGGGCGATAGTAGGCAGTCAACAGGAATGCAGTGAACCTATGTGGAGGGCGGGGTTATCAATTGCTAAGTTCTGTTCAGATTCAGACAAAGCAATAATTAATATGTCAAAACGACACCCTGAGTTTTCAGAAGAAGAAACTAGGGATAAGGCCGATCTAGTAAAAGGGCCGTACCTTTGTACCACCTTCGATGAGTTTACCCCCACCGTATGTACCGAATGCAAACATTGGGGCAAAATTAAGTCCCCTATAGTTCTTGGTAAGGAGATAAGAGAAGCAGGGGAAGAAGATAACATAGTAGAAGCTCTTATGGCCGACAGACCTAACGCGCCTAAACAGACTTACGTTATCCCCGAGTACCCTTCTCCCTATTTTAGAGGAGCAAATGGGGGAGTTTATGTGCGTTTCAGTAACACAGACGGCGAACCAGAAGAGCGGGTAATATATCATAATGATATTTACGTAGTTAAACGTATACGTGATGCAGAGATAGGCGAGGCCATTGTAATGCGACTTCACCTACCTAAAGATGGAGTAAGAGAATTTACGGTTCCTTTAACTGCGGCTACTTCTAGGGAAGAGTTTCGTAAACATATGGCAATGCAAGGCGTTGCGGTTGGCAAAATGGATGAGCTTATGCAGTACACGACTACTTGGGTTAACGAGCTACAGGCAAAAGCAACCGCCGATGAAGCGCATAGGCAGTTCGGTTGGACTAGCGATGAGATGAAGTCTTTTGTGTTAGGTAACATGGAGATTTTTGGGGATCGTATAGAGTTTAACCCCCCATCTACCAATACAGCGGGTATGTTTCATGCTTTTGAGCCAAAGGGTACGATGGAAGCGTGGAAAGAAATGATAGGGTTTTTTAATGAAGAAGGACAAGAGGCTTATCAATATGTTGTTGGTGCTTCTTTTGGCTCTATTCTTATGGAGCTTATGCCAGTAGCTTGTGCTTCTTTACACATCTACAGTAAGGACACAGGGTATGGTAAAACAACTGCACTACACGCAGCGTTAACTCCGTGGGGCAACCCTAAAGAACTGTTAATGGATAAGGACGACACCTACGCTACTAAGATGAATCGAGGTGAGGTGTATCACAGCTTGCCTTTTTTCTTAGACGAAATTACCAATCTAAGCTCTAAACAGTTAAGTAACTTAGCTTACCAATACGTAAGTGGTAGGCAGAGAAGAAGGATGACGGGGAGTGCTAACACGGAGCGTTACAACGCTAGTCCTTGGAGCTTCAACTCTGTATCCACAGGCAATGTCAGTATGATAGAGCGTATCGGGCTATATAAAGAAGCCCCTAAAGCAGAAGCACAGCGCATTTTAGAATACAAAGTGGACAAAATGTTTAAGTCCCCCACGGATAAAGAGAAGACCGATCAATTCAGTAAGGATATATTCGATAATTGGGGCCATGCAGGGTTGCCGTTCGTGCAGTATGTCATCAATAACCTAGATAAGGTCAAGCAGGATTTGGAGGCAGTACAGAAGAAGATTGATGTGGAGGCAGAGCTTGAAGCAGAAAATAGATTCTGGTCTGCAGGTGCTGCGTGTGCATTGACTGCCCTCGTAATATGTAGGCATATAGATTTGTTACCTTACAACACTAAGAAGGTCTACAAATGGATACATACAGTGCTCAAACGCAATAAAAACACTTTTAGTGATATGAACGCGTCTGTAGAGCAAACCTTAAACGATTATATCAACGAGAATTGGAACAACATACTACAGATTAAAAGCACTGATGATCTACGTAAGCAGAACAATGGACTCAATCAATTAGTTGTCCCTGATGCCTTACCAAGAGGGGCTTTAGTAGCCCGATATGAGACAGATACAAAACGTGTTTACCTTTTACCTAAACCTTTACGGATTTGGTGCGGGGCGCAACAGATTAACTACGCTTCTTTCGTACAAGACTTAGTGGACAAGTTAAAGGGAAAGAAGGACAAGATCCGTTTAGGTAAAGGTACACATATGCGGCTACCATCCACTGATGTTATCTCCGTGGACTGCTCCGGTGTGGACTTTGATGCGGAAGATTGACGATGTTGCTCCTGATGGTGTACGGATAGTTATCAAATGGGAGGAAATGGTAGTCGGGGCGTCTATATTCATCCCTTGTATCAATACTGATAAGGTCTTAACAGAAACTACACAAGTAAGTCACACTAAGGGTATTACTTTAGAACATAGGGTTCGTATAGAGGGGGCTAAATTAGGCGTACGTTTTTGGAGAACGGAGTGATAGAATTTGAAAGTGGCTGGCCCCGATAAGCTAGTCGCTGTATTCTCCTAATAGGTTCCTCTCATCGTTAACTCGGTGAGGGGCTACCTTAGAAAAGCCCTGATCTCTCGTACTCCCCTGCTAACTCCAACGAATAGTCTTTTATATTAGGACTCAGCGTGACCCCGTTGTACATTTGAACCGAACTTTTTGCGTGCATCTTCATAGAACGTTTAAGACTGGCAGCACTAATCGCTACTTTTGGCCCCTTACTACCATGACGTTTATTGAACTCCATTATCTCTTCCAAAGCTTCACCCATACCCGCAGTATCCCCCATACGTGAGGCAACATAATATTTCTTCATCAACTTAGTACGTTTCTGGTTAATTGATCTATCTATACGCTTGACATCTTGGTTTATCTCCTGCGCTCTGGAGTACTCTGCGGGAGCAAACCCTAAGAATTGAGCCGCCATTTGTGCGGGGTTTAAATCATCTACAATAGGATCACCGCGTCGAGTGCGGGCTGTACCTTCATCGAAATCAGAATATCTGAATGTCTTTAACGTATTACGAAGAGCAGAAGGAGCAATACTTTCTATACCTCGTTGTAGCTCGCCGTTGTATATATCATTTACACCTCTTGCTATTGATGATCCGTAGCTTAACGCGGGGCCACCTAATATATTCAGGAATTCTTCTTTGGCGGACTCATTAAAGTCGTATTTATTGTTACCTAGTATTAGATGAGATAAACCTATACGAGAAGCAATATCTAGCTCTGTGTCCGCCCCAAAAACGTCCCCTGCAAACATAGTCAAGTACTGCAACCCGCCACTGTATAAGGGTTCCCCAAGGAACTTACGAATATAAGTCTCCGCATCTTCATCTTCGTCGTCTAAGAACAGGTTAGCCAACCCTTCAAACATCCCTACGATAGTAAGTCCTTGTAGCCCTGACAATGCTGCCGTTGTTCCTAAACTAGCTATTACCTGCCGTCTTGCTTGGCGTATCGTGTAATCGTCTAGGCCATTCTCTTTAGCTTGTTGTAATGCAGTCATAGCCATCTTTAACTGATGGTAGTACATCGTAAAGCCATAAGTCTTAAACATCATACCGATGCGGCCTATGTGTTTCTGTGCAATACGAGGTGAAGTGGCTAACGTAGCCCCGCCGTTAGTCTGTTGTGTATCATACAAAGCGGTTTCTATCGCTGTTTCAAATATTTGTTGTTCGTTAAGGTTATTCTCCCCCTTTGCCTTATTAGGATCTGTATTTAACCTTGCTACTTCGTTTAAATAAGTAGCGACCAAAGTAACTTGTCTGTTCATACGTTCGGCTGTGTGGAAAGGTAACGCACTCCACAGGTTAAATTTGTCCCATGCGTTTTTAATTTTGCTCCCTTTCTTTTTACCTGATAGTTCTACACCAATGGTATCCGCATATAAGGATCGGTTAAGTAGCGACCTATCCCCCGCCTCTGTTATTAAAGGCTTAAGAATAGTTAAAAGCTCTTTTTTAGATAACATCTTAGTGTTGCCTTTGTTATCTATTGGCATTTCATAGTAATTTTTAACGTCTTCTATATCTTCACGTAGTATTAAATTACCGTCGTTGTCTGCGGTGTAGTAGTTATCGATAGAAGGCATACCTTTAACTTCTATATCTTTCTGCTTATCGGCACTATCTAGCACAGGTAGCCTACGGTTAAACCCACTCCCCCCAAACAAATTCATACCCATTCTTGCGGCTGACATAGCCGTTGTCATATTAGTTTTACCAGCTAAGAAAGGAATGACTACCATAGGTATCTGCACAGTGTTAACTAAGGTAGACGCTGCACTAAACCCAATAGTGCCTAAGAAAGCTAAACGATTGGCTATTTTCGCCGTGCTCTCCACCCAGTTATCGGCGGGAGAAGTAGCTTGTAGAATACGTTGTGTTAACTCATTTACTGCAATGCTTACATTGGGGTCAGTAATGTACCTGTTGGAACCTAACGCTTCTATTTGTTTTTCTAACTCTGCAATTTCTTTTGCTCTTTGGCGGGGAGTACGAGTTTCGTCAGCGGGCCTTTCTGCGTAATCTAATTCTTGCCGTAGTACTCCAGAGCTTTGTAGTTTTTTATTAAGTTCTTTCTCTATATCGTTACGAGTGTCATACAACTCTTCTGTTATTTTTATATTTATCGCTTGTCTAGCTATGCTGTAAGCTTTTTGCCTATAGGCGTCCATAGCATCTACGTTGTACCCTGCGGTTCCCTTTCTTTTATGTAAAGACTTAAGAAAAGAAGACTCAGGCACAGCGTCAATGAAATTTTGAGCTATCTGCCGTTGCACATCCTTACCTACACCTGCATTTTCTAGCACTTTTATCATTTGAGCGACAAAAGAAGTCGGGGCTACGTTGTTAAAATCCACATTGTCTAAGTTACTAAAATACGCTATCTCGTTTATGGAGGCGTTATTTTCTTGGGGGGTAAGTGCCCTTAACTCAACCACACGCCTCTTACGTGCATCTATAGTATCAAAGGCTTCTACTGTTACTTCTGGTGGCCCCGTGGGGTTGCCGTTACTATCCGTTGGGGTCGCTGTATAACGTAGCCAATGCTCCCCTACACGGGTCAATGGGAAGTAAGGTTCGATATTAGCTGCTTCCATTAACCGTTGGTACAGTGTATTTTTTAGTTCTTTAATGGCTTCGTTATCAGGGTTTTCTTTTTCTATTACATCAAACCTAGCCGCTAAAGCTTCTTTAATTTTATCGAATAGATACTTATACGTGTCTCGTAACCGTTTATATTCCTCTTTCCCTTCTGCTCCAAGAAAATCCCAATCCGTCTGCATCCCTTTCCATACGGCAAGTTTTTTCGGGTCATAAGCCGTTTCAGCTTCACTTTTAGTTTTAGAAGGGTCAACTTGTTCTATTGTGCTTTTACCTACAAGTTGGTCAAAAGTTTCTTTTTTATCCGGGTTAGCACTAAAGAAATTTTCTATTTGTTTAGCAGTGCCATCTAATAATTTGTTCTCTACATCTATTAAACCTGACTGCCTTTCTATTAATTGATGTATTTTATAGGCACCCTTAACACCTAATGTTTTAGTCAATATATCTGCTAGAGCTTGAGTGTTGAGTGCCGCAAGACCAACTACCTTGGCTGCTTTCTTAGCCCCATCAAAAAGTCTACCCGCTCCTTCTTCTAACGCTTTTTCATCGACTTTTTTTACTGTCGCTACGACATTTCTTCCGTAGTTTCTTATGGCACTAGCAGCATCGCCTTCTTTAAACGCCATTAACAACTCCCCAGAGAAGCGTGATGAAGGGGCTGGGGCTAGTAGTGCCGTAGTAAGTCGGTCAGTAAACGCGTCTACAGTAGTACCTTTACCTGCAAGTGGTATACGTGGGCGACCTGTTAAGAAGTTTAGTACGTTAGATACTATTGTTGAGAACCTATGCCACGCTGTCTTAAAGGTATTAGGGACAGTTATTGAAGCTAACTCTCGTTGGAACGTAGGATTACTAAGGGCTTCAGATACAAATTCATCTACAGAAAGAGAGCCATATGCAGTACCTAGTTGGTCTTTTATTTCATTAAATAACTTCTTAAGTTGTTTAGCAGCCGCAGACTTGCCTTTTGCTAACTGTGCCGAAACAGCCGCGTGAACCATCTCATGCAGTAGGGTATGCGTATTTAACCCTGTATCAGCGTCGAGTTTTATTGTATTGGTCTCTGGGTCAAACAGGCCGTTAACCGCTCTACCGTCTTTAGCTTTTAAGTCCTTAGAAGTTTCTAGTTTGGTTTCCCCCACTACTTTAGCTAGGTTTTTAGCTATGCTTTTTACACGGGGGTTAGATGAAGTGGTTGCTAAAGATCGAAGCGCACCCGCTAAATCACCATTACGTAATTGAGTCATAACGATGGGGTGCATAGGCACATCAAGGTTAAGCTCAGAGTCTTTGGGTAATGCTAGGCTTTGTTTTTCTGTTTCTCTTGCTTTCTCTATATCCTGTTTTATTTCCGCTTTTACTCTGGCTTGTTCTTTTTTAGGTAATGTATTTAAGAGCGCAAGAAAATTAGGGTTATTGGCTAAGTTTATTTTAGCTTTGTTTTCGGCTGCATTAAAATAGCCATCGTATACTTGCGGCGTGTTAACGGGTTTTTCAAAACCAAGAGGCGATGCAGATGCTTCTTGATTTACGGAGAAATAATCTCCGGTAAGGGACGGATTCCGTTTAAGGTTAGCAATTTGACTTTCCGTTACGTTATACACCCACATATTTGCTTCAGCAGATAGGTTATCTCTAACCCAAGCAAGAGCATTATCTTTGTGTATCCCACCTTTACCAGCAAAAAATTCTTTTTCCGCAGCGGAAGCATCTGTAGAGCTTTGGTATACGGGGGCGTCTACTGCAACCTCATAAGCTAAATCGAATAAATTACGTTCTAAGGTTGGGTGTGCGGTTAAATAAGTAAGCGCATCTTGTTCTTGTTCGGTTAGTTTCCCTTCTCCTAAGAAAAGCTCTGTTATAGCTTCTGAGTCTTCAAGGTTTGGAGGTAGCTTAGGAGCGTTTATTTTTTGTTTTCCGCTACCTACAAAAGCTTTATACACTTCAGGTTGGGTTTGTTCCCAATCTTCATCTATTGCTTCGTTTAATTTTTGTATTTCTTCTTGTTCTCTTTTAGAAGTAGTTCTTGTCTTTTTTGATTTCTTAGACATCTTCTTTTCAAAGGTTTCAACTTTACCTTCTTCTATTTCTTCTCTAGCCTCTAACGCACCTACCTCTGCTTCTTTAACCTTAGTCGTAGTATCAAGTCTTTCTCTTATAGGCTTTTTATCTTTTGCGGCTTCAATGGCAGCGGCTTCGTCTTCGATCTTAGTTTGTATTGGTTTAGTACCGTTTTTGAGCTTACTTAATCGTTTAGAGATTAACCTCTGTTCGTTATTTATCTCATTTTTAGCTTTATTAAATATGTCATTTTTTTCTTGATTACTCGGTTCCCGTCCTTCTCTAGCAGTAAAATCCGCTTGGTCGTTAGCGGAAATCATTTCTATGTAGTTATACTTCTCCTTCATAGACATTTTATTTCTTTCTAGCGCGGGTATTGCCGTGGCAAAGGTATTAATTTCTTCATCGGTAAAGTCTTCAGCTTTTCTACTGCTAAAACCCTTTTTCCTTGTTAACTTTTCTGCGTCTTCTATGGCTTGTTCTTCTACCTGACTTACTACATCTACTTGTTCTTGCGCTTCTTCTTTTACTATCTTGGTAGCTTTAGCAATGGTTCCAAGTCTATCTTCTGTTCCGGCCTCTACTCCGGCTTCTACTTCTGCTCCGGCTTCTACTTCTACTTCTGGCC
>TARA_R110002051_G_scaffold98438_2_pt1 | contig 12981 bp, 11 predicted proteins | sample TARA_R110002051 | Tara Oceans TARA_R110002051 (sample SAMEA4397023) | marine metagenome | biome: Polar Biome; feature: [MES] marine water layer (ENVO:01000295) within the mesopelagic zone...; material: water (ENVO:00002006), including particulate matter (ENVO:01000060) such as......
CTGATTATCTCAATCATAATTTTGGGAATTACTACAATTGGAGTGACAAGAGTACTTTTTGATAAAAAGAGTATTCAATGTGCCTGTTTAGGAACCGCACTCAAACTACCAATGACCGAAGCTACTTTTATAGAGAACGCTATCATGTTAGTTATGGCGATTGTTATGTTAATTCAAGTGTTTGTATAAATGAACACGATTAATACAATAATTTTAGGGAGTTTTATCTTCTTAACTGTAACGACTTCTTTTTCTCAGGAAAAAAAAGTAGAAGGTATGATAATGGAAGCAAATGAATCTAATAAACATATTGGCCTTTCAGGGGCTAACGTTTATTGGCTAAATTCTCAGATAGGAACAATGACTAATGAAGAAGGTCTTTTTTCTATTCCTTACAGTAAAGACTATAATAAATTAATTATTAGTTATATTGGTTTCAAGTCCGATACTTTGATCATTAATGAACCAAAGATGATACATCATTCTTTACAGCCTTCGAACCAATTAGAAGAGGTAATTATAGAAAAGAAAAGAGATGCATTACAGAAAACATATTTCAGTGCTCAAAATGTAGTCACTGTAAATAGTGCCGAATTATTAAAAGCTGCTTGTTGTAATCTATCAGAAAGCTTTGAAACCAATCCAGCAATAGATGTAAATTTCTCTGATGCACTTACAGGAACCAAACAAATTCAAATGTTAGGACTTACCAGTCCGTATTTGTTAATTACACAAGAGAATATACCTATGGTTCGAGGAGCTTCGCAAGCTTATGGACTCACATTTACACCAGGAACTTGGGTAGAGAGTATACAAATAACCAAAGGTGCGGGCAGTGTAGTAAATGGCTATGAGAGCATTTCGGGTCAGATTAATACTGAATTAGTAAAACCATTAACAGATAAAACAATTTTTATAAATGGATATGCCAATAAGAATGGCCGATTGGAGTTAAACACTCACTTTAATAAGAAGTTAACCGATAAGTGGAGTACTGGTTTGTATGTACATGGAAATAGACGTGACCAAAAGGAAGATGGAAATAAGGATGGCTTTTTAGATACGCCTCTGGGAAATCAACTTAATGTAATGAACCGTTGGCAGTATCAAAATCCTGAAAAAGGCTGGGTGAGTTTTATTAATGTTCGCTTTTTAAATGATGAAAAGCAAGTTGGACAAACTGATTTTAATCCAAAAATAGATAAATTCACAACCAATTCATGGGGGAGCGAGATAAATACACGACGGTTTGATACTTCATTGAAATTAGGTTATGTTTTTCCAGAATTACCCTTTCAGAGTATAGGTTTTCAAACAGCATACAGTATACATAGGCAAGATTCTTATTTTGGATTTAATCAATATAATATCAACCATGAAAGTATTTACTCCAACATGCTTTTTAATTCTATTCTTGGTGATACTCAAAACAAGTTTAAAACAGGAATTTCTTTTGCTTATGATGGATATCAAGAACTGGTAAATAATCAAGATTATTCTAGGGTAGATGCATCGGCAGGAGCATTTTTTGAATACAGTTATGATAATTTAGAAAAGATAAGTTTGACTGCGGGTATTCGTGTAGATACTCATAATCGTCTAGGAACTTTCATTACTCCTCGTTTTCATATTCGATATACTCCGTGGGAAAAAGCAAGTTTAAGAGGTTCTTTTGGAAGAGGCAAACGTGCAGCAAATATTTTCGCAGAAAATCAACAACTTTTCGCATCATCTAGGCAAATTCAAATTTTAAATAATGATGGAAAAATTTATGGTTTAGAACCAGAAGATGCATGGAATTATGGAGTGAGTTTTTTACAAGGGTTTACTTTTTTGAATAGACCAGGAAACATCACTTTTGATTTTTATAAAACAGATTTTAAAAATCAAGTAGTGGTAGATTGGGAGAATCCTTATGAAGTTTCATTTTATAATTTAGATGGTAAAAGTTATGCAAATAGCTTTCAGGTTGAAGTTAATCATGAAATACTACCAAGACTTGAATTACGTGCAGCTTATAAATATTATGATGTAAAAACAGCTTATAAAAGTGGGTCTTTACAAAAACCATTACAAGCACAAAATAGATTTTTTGCTAATTTAGGTTTTGAAACTAACGCTAAAGAAAATAGTTCGCAATGGCGTTTTGATTATACAGTTCACACTTTAGGAAAGCAACGTTTGCCAAACACTGGTCCGAACCCTTTAGTTTATCAATTAGAAAAATATTCATCTTCATATAGTTTAATGAATGCTCAGGTGACAAAAGTATTTTCTAATGTATTTGAGCTTTATTTTGGTGGTGAAAATTTAACAAATTATACACAAAACAATCCAGTTTTGGGAGCAGACAATCCATTTGGCGCAAATTTTGATACAAGTATTGTATATGCGCCAGTAATGGGTAGAATGTTTTATGCAGGATTTAGGTTTAAACTTTAACTTTAAAAAAATAAACAATGAAAAAATTAATTTTGACTTTTGCTTTAGTGCTTCTATCTGCAATCTCATTTGCTCAAGACAAGAATAAAAAAATGACTTTTGATGTAAATGGTAAATGTGAGATGTGTAAAATACGTATTGAAAAAGCAGCGCTTGGTGTTAGTGGTGTTAAATATGCGCTTTGGGATATTCCATCACATCAATTATCAGTAATTATTGATGAGCGTAAGACCGATGCTATGAAAATTAAAACAGCAATAGTAGCCGTTGGTCATGACACCAAAGAGCTAAAGGCAACAGAAGAAGCTTATGCAAGTGTAAATCCATGCTGTAAGTATAGAGAAGATAATACAGATGATGGAGAACATCATTAATATTTTTTATCCAATTCATGAAAGCCATTTTTGAGTAATTAAAAATGGCTTTTTTTTGATTTTTTATTTGTATTCTATTTTTGCTGATATTTATTATATTAATAATTTTTACAAACTATCGAAGTTCATGAAACGATTTTTCTTTTTTTTATTGATTATTTCTTTTGGTCATTTACATAGTCAGAAAGAGAATACTTTACTAGTTATAGAAAGTCAACCTTTTGAAGATTCTGTTGAAGCATTAGATGTTGTTGCTATGCAAACGAATTCTGCAAAAGAAATTGGAGTAATTAGGTTTAATAATAAGCAAATTATATTTGATGTTTTTAATGAATCTTTGAATAGAATCGATGCAAAACTTATTGATATTGAACGGAAAGAAGAATTTAGTGCTGCTTTATATTTTGAAAATCAAATAAAAATAATCACCCTTTATTCTCCAACAAAAAAAGAACGAGAAATTTATTGTTATACTTTTAATATTGCAGAGAAATCATATTCTAAAAAGAAACTCTTTGAAAAAACGATAGAAGGCACTTCTTCATTGTTTTCTGGCGAGAATAAAAGACAAACCAATTTTGCACAATCTGCAAATGGGAAATATTTAGCCATGACCACTGATGATATTAAAAAGGCAAGTAACTCCTATACCATACATCTTTTTGATGCCAATACATTAAACTTGATTTTTGAAAAATCATACCAAGAAAATACTGATAAATATTTTGAGCTTAATGATATAGCTGTGGATAATGATACCAATGTTTTTGTTTTAGGTAAATTGTTTTTGGAAGGACGAAAGAATAAAAAAGACAATAAGGCCAATTATGAATTTGTGTTAAATAAAGTAAATGCTTCAAAAACTGAAGTTCAGAGCTTAGCTTTAGAGCAGGAACAAATAAAATCTTTAAACATTAGCCTTAAAAATGATAAAATACAGTTACTCGGCTTTTATTCTGAGCGTAATGTTAATAGGATAAAAGGCAGCTGTATTTTTCAATTAAACGCAGTTACCTTATCCTTAGAAAATAAACAAATAAAAGAATTGCCTATAACTGTTTTTGAAGATTTATATGGTGATGAGCGTGCAGAGAATAAAAAGGATCAAGAGTTGAGTAATTTTTATGTGGACTATACTTTAGAAGATTCTAAAGGCAATACCTATGTTTTAGCTGAAGAATTTTTTATTACGACTACTTACGTAAATAATGGGCAATTTGGTTATACCACTTCTACTCCGCATTACAACAATATTCTAATCCTTAAATTAAATGTATCTGGAGAATTGGAATGGGGGAGAAGTGTTTTTAAAAGAGCAACAGCACCATCCTACAATGCATTTCTAAAAGATAATCAACTGCATTTAATTTTAAATTCAGGTAAAAACTTAAAGGATAAAGAAGATGGCAGAACAAAAGTATCTAAAGGGTTTTTTGAATCTACGGCTTTGTATGATTTTGCATATTCCGAAAATGGAGAAGTGGATTATAATAAAATTCAGGATAACAAAGGAGCTAATTTTTATATGCCTGCTTATGGTACTCTCAAAAATGAAAATTTTATAATGATAAATACAAGAGGATCTGAAAAAAGCTTAATGATTTTGAAATAATAGTAGTAAGAAATAAAAAAGAGAGCAACTGAAAAAGAAAACGCTCCAATTTTCATCGGAGCGTTTTTTTTTAAAGACATATAGAATGTCTGTCCGTGCACTACACGGACTACATCATTCCTGGCATGCCACCACCCATTGGTGGCCCAGCAGGAGCATCTTCTTTAATATCGATTAAAGCACATTCTGTAGTTAAGATCATTCCCGCAACAGAAGCAGCATTCTCTAAAGCTACTCTTGTTACTTTCTTAGGATCAATAATTCCAGCTTTCATCATATCAGTATACACTTCAGCTTTTGCATCATAACCAAAATCACCTTTACCTTCTAAAACTTTAGAGACTACAACTGATCCTTCACCACCTGCATTTTCAACAATAGTACGTAATGGAGCTTCGATTGCTCTAGCCACAATTTGTATTCCTGTTTCTTCGTCAGCATTTTCTGCTTTAAGTTTCGCAAGAACCGCTTTTGCACGAACAAGAGCAACACCACCACCGGCAACAATACCTTCTTCAACGGCAGCTCTAGTTGCATGTAATGCATCATCAACTCTGTCTTTTTTCTCTTTCATTTCTACTTCAGAAGCAGCACCGACATAAAGAACAGCAACACCACCAGATAACTTAGCTAAACGCTCTTGTAATTTTTCTTTATCATAATCAGAAGTAGTAGATTCTATTTGAGCTTTTATTTGATTTACCCTTCCTTTGATATCTTTTGCATTACCAGAACCATTTACAATTGTAGTATTGTCTTTATCGATAGAAATTTTTTCACAAGTACCTAATAAATCTAAAGAAGCATTTTCTAAAGAGAATCCTCTTTCTTCAGAAATTACAGTACCACCAGTTAAGATTGCGATATCTTCTAACATTGCTTTTCTTCTATCTCCAAAACCTGGAGCTTTTACAGCAGCAATTTTTAAAGAACCTCTTAATTTATTAACTACTAAAGTAGCTAATGCTTCTCCGTCTACATCTTCAGCTATAATTAAAAGTGGTTTTCCTGATTGAGCAACTGGCTCTAAAACAGGAAGAATATCTTTCATTGAAGATATTTTCTTGTCAAAAAGTAAAATGTATGGATTTTCTAATTCAGAAACCATTTTCTCAGAATCAGTTACAAAATAAGGAGAAAGGTATCCTCTATCAAATTGCATACCTTCAACAACATCAACATATGTATCTGTACCTTTTGCTTCTTCAACAGTAATAACACCTTCTTTACCTACTTTACCGAAAGCTTTAGCGATTAATTCACCGATAGTCTCATCGTTATTTGCTGAAATAGAAGCGACTTGTTTTATTTTATCAGAAGAATCGCCAACTTTTTTAGCTTGTTTGGTAAGGTCTTCAACAATAGCTTCAACAGCCTTATCTATACCTCTTTTTAAATCCATAGGGTTTGCACCTGCAGCAACGTTTTTTAAACCTTCTTTTACGATTGCTTGCGCTAAAACTGTTGCAGTAGTAGTACCATCACCAGCTAAATCATTGGTTTTAGAAGCAACTTCTTTAACCATTTGCGCGCCCATATTTTCAAGTGGGTCTAATAATTCTATTTCTTTTGCAACAGTAACACCGTCTTTAGTGACTACGGGAGCACCAAAAGATTTGCTAATAATTACGTTTCTTCCTTTTGGTCCTAATGTTACTTTTACTGCATTTGCTAGTGCATCAACGCCTCTTTTTAGTCCGTCACGTGCATCTATATCAAACTTAATATCTTTTGCCATTTTTGTAAATTTTATTTTTTAAAAATTAAACTCAAGTAGTTTCAAAATTTCTTAATCTAATTTTAAACAATTAAGAATTTGATGTTTTAAGTTATATTATATAATTGCTAAAATGTCGCTTTCACGCATCATTAAAAAGTCGGTGCCTTCTAATTTAAGTTCGGTTCCAGCGTATTTACCATAAAGAACGGTATCACCAACTTTTACAGTAATTTTTTCATCTTTTGTGCCTGGACCAACTGCTACTACTTTTCCTTTTTGAGGTTTTTCTTTTGCAGTATCTGGAATATAAAGTCCAGAAGCAGTCTTAGTTTCAGCTGCCATTGGCTCAATAAGTACTCTATCTGCCAATGGTTTAATGTTAACTTTAGCCATATTATTAAATTTTTATTATTGATTTATTTTTGTCTCTTAAATAAGGCAGAAATTATGCCATTGATAGTTTACTGCCACTTTGGGATACAAAAATGCCAGCTTGTCATTGAAGCTGGCATTTTTGTATTTTAGTAATAATTATATTATTTCGAATCTGGAACAGTAGTATCCTGTGCAGGAGTCGAAATGGGATCAGGTAAAGTATCAGGAAGTGTATTCTCGATATCATCACCTTGTAATAATTTAGAGTCTGCTTGTGTATAATTATCTTTCAATGAAATGTTAGATAGTAATATTAGAACAATTAATAATGTTGCTAATGTCCAAGTACTTTTATCTAAAAAGTCACCTGTTTTCTTAACACCACCAACAACTTGTGTTCCACCACCTCCAAATGAAGAAGATAATCCTCCTCCTTTAGGGTTTTGTACCATGATAACCAACATTAATAATAAACTTACAATGATAATAAGGACTAAGAATATTGTAAACGTGCTCATTTATTTTCTTTTTGTATTTGCTGTACTAATTTTATTTGGCTTGCAAAGAAACTACTTTTTTCTGGATATTTCAAACTTAAAATTTTATAAGCTTGAATCGCTTTTTTGAATTTTTTTTGCTCTAAATATACTTTAGCCAAAGTCTCAGTCATTAACTCATTTTTGTCAATTTTAATAGATTCTTCAATAGGTATGAGAGGAATATCTCTTTCTTTTGGAACAATTTTCGGGTTGTTCTCTATAAATTTATCAATAAGATTAAATTTTTTCTTTTTAAGAATATCTTCTTCATCAATGGAAGTATTAATCTTAGAAACTTTATTTTTTTGTTTTTCTGGAGGATTTTCTCTTTGAACTGGTTTTTTTGAAGCTAGTTGCATCCATTCTTTAAAAGAATATTTTTCTTTTTTTGTAAATGGTAAAGGATCTCCTAATACTAATTTTCTATCGGCTTCTTTTTTTACTTCAGCAATTTCTTTATCTATTTTTGGATCTTTCGATGAAAATAAAGCGGGATCTAAAATTTGTTCAGCATCTTTAATGCTTTGAGGTAATGCTTTATCTTCTATTTCTTCTAAAAGAGGTTCTTTTTTTTCGTCGGAAACAATGGTTTCAAATTCGATATCTTGCTCTTTTAAAGAAGTTGATTTTCCAGAAATACTATCTGCGATACTATTTTGAAGAAATTCTTTAGAAGTAATAAAATCAAATAAAATATCTCTGTCCGCACTATATGCTGCTGTTGCTTTAAGAGCGCTATTGTACTTAAAACTATTTAAATTTTTAAGGCCTTTTAATTGTATAGCTCTGGCAGCTTGAAAATATGGAAATTCATCTAAAATATCATCAAGCTGATTTGTCTGAACAGGAGAGACTACTTTTTCAGGATGTTGTAATAAATATGAGAAATCCGATACATTCATAGGTTTACCAATCTGCTAATGATGCGTTAAAAATATCTTGAGTTATACGTTCAAAAATTTCTTCTAATGCAGCAGATTTTACACTTGAAAAACTAGAATTTGCAGGATAATCATAAAAAAAAGAAAAGGGTTGTTCAAAATCTACATCTTCTTTAGTTTTATTGAAAAACCGTACATTAACTCTCATACTTAATCTGTTTTGAGCTGCTGTTTGGTTGGCAGTAGCTGTCATAGGTGAAATTCGAAACTCAGTAATCTCTCCTTCATACAATAAATCTCCATTAGATGAAACTAAATCTAAACTCGTTTGGTTTTGAATCAAATTTTGAAGCTCTTGTGTGAAATCTCTATCTAAACCAGGCTCGAAGGTTGAACCAGGACTTTGGGTAGCATAATTCTGAAAAAGACGAACTTCAAAAGTTTTAGCAGCACCTTGATCTCCACCAGTAAAATTATAGATACCACAACCTACAAAAGTTACTAATGCAATGGTGGTAAGTAGATAAATTCTTATTTTTTTCAATGCTATTCTATTTAGATTAGGGTAATGATTACAAATCGTACTGTTTTATTTTTCGATATAGTGTTCTTTCAGAAATTCCTAGTTCTGCTGCTGCTGCTTTTCTTTTTCCACGATTACGCTCTAAAGATTTTGTAATGAGCTCAATCTCTTTTTCTTGTAAAGATAAGGTTTCTTCTGCTTCAATTTCTTCTGCAAAATGATACTTGTCTTCTGCAACAGGTTTTGTATATGTATGTTCTATTTTTGGTTCGGGTAATTGTAATACTTCATCAGAGGCTTCACTTTCGTGGGTAAAATCATCATCATCATTTTTATTGCCATATATTTTACGAATTAGATTTTCGTTTTCTTCTTGTACTTTACCCGTATCGTTATTTTTTAAGAGTTCTAAAGTGAGTTTTTTCAAGTCGTTTAAATCACCTTTCATATCGAACAAGACTTTGTACAATATTTCTCTTTCATTGCTAAAATCACCTTCTTTTTTTTGTTTATCAACTACAGCAGGTAAGTTAGCATCATTTGCATTTGGCAAATAGCTACTTAAGGTTGAGATAGAAATATTTCTTTTTTCTTCTAAAACAGAAGTCTGTTCTGCAATATTTCTCAATTGACGTATATTACCTGGCCATCTATACTTTAAAAGTAAATGTACAGCATCATCATCTAAACGAATTGTAGGCATTTTATATTTCTGACCAAAATCGGAAGCAAACTTTCTAAATAATAAGTGAATGTCTTCTTTTCTTTCACGTAATGGTGGAATAGCAATTTCTACAGTACTTAATCTATAGTATAAATCTTCTCGAAATTTTTCTTTTTTTATGGCATCAAACATATTCACATTTGTTGCTGCAACTATTCGAACATCAGTTTTTTGAACTTGTGAAGAACCTACTTTTAAAAATTCTCCATTTTCAAGCACCCGCAACAAGCGTACTTGTGTAGTTAAGGGAAGTTCACCAACTTCATCTAAAAAAATTGTGCCACCATCGGCAACTTCAAAATAACCGCTACGAGTTGATGTAGCTCCTGTAAAAGCACCTTTTTCATGGCCAAATAATTCACTATCAATAGTTCCTTCTGGTATTGCGCCGCAGTTTACTGCAATATATTTTGCATGTTTTCTATGAGATAAAGAATGAATTATTTTTGGGATAGCTTCTTTACCAACCCCACTTTCTCCTGTTACGAGAACTGAGATATCTGTTGGTGCGACTTGAATTGCTTTTTCAATGGCACGATTTAATTTTAAGTCGTTCCCAATGATTTCAAATCGCTGTTTTATTGCTTGTACTGATTCCATTTACTTACTATTGTTATGCTTTCCTTAAATGATTAATCTGCAAGTTTGATGGCTTCGCCAATTAGGGTGGCTGAAGTACATTTATTTATTTTAACGAGAACAAAATCGCCAACTTTATAATTTTCTTTTGGAAAAACAACTACTGCATTTTGAGAATTTCTTCCCATCCAATCGCTATCTGATTTTTTAGAAGTCCCTTCAATTAAAACCTCTTCTATTTTTCCTAAATGCTGTTTGGTTCTATAATGCCCGCTTTCACGCTGTACAGCAATAATTTCTGCTAGTCTTCTTTTTTTAGTTTCCTCAGGCACATCATCTTCCAATTTTCTAGCAGCCATAGTGCCTGGTCTTTCAGAATAGGCATACATATATCCAAAATCGTATTGAACCCTTTTTAATACCTCAAGAGTTGCTTGATGATCTTCTTCAGTCTCTGTTGGAAAACCAGAAATCATATCTTGTGAGATGGCACAATCTGGTAAAATTCTTCTGATGTTATCAATCAATTCAAAATATTCTTCAATAGTATGTAATCTATTCATTTCTTTCAAAATACGATTACTACCGCTCTGAACAGGGAGATGAATATGATTGCAGATATTATCATACTTTGCCATAGTTTCGATAACATCAAGCGTCATATCTTGAGGATTTGATGTTGAAAAACGAATTCGCATTTTCGGATGTGCTTTAGCAACCATTTCTAAAAGGGTAGAGAAATTTACTGCTGTTGCTTTTTGCATGTCTGTTGCATTCACAAACTCCTTTTTAAGGCCACCACCATACCATAAATAGCTATCTACATTTTGACCTAATAAGGTAATTTCTTTAAAACCTTTGTCCCAAAGTTCTTTTATTTCTTGTAAGATAGATTGTGGTTCTCTACTACGTTCTCTGCCTCTTGTAAAAGGTACTACACAAAAAGTACACATGTTATCACAACCTCTAGTGATAGAAACTAAAGCACTGACGCCATTCGTGTTTAAACGTACTGGAGCTATATCTCCATAGGTTTCTTCTTTTGATAAAATAACATTTACAGCATCGCGACCTTCATCAATTTCTTGAATTAAATTGGGCAAATCTTTATAAGCATCTGGTCCAACGACCATATCTACAATTTTTTCCTCTTCTAGAAATTTGCTTTTTAATCGTTCTGCCATACAACCCAAAACACCTACTTTCATATGAGGGCGATGTTTTTTTACAGCATTGAATTTTTCTAAACGTTTACGAACGGTAAGCTCTGCTTTTTCACGAATAGAGCAGGTATTTACCAATACTAAATCTGCTTCTTCTAAATTTTGTGTGGTATTAAAACCTTCTTTTGCTAGAATAGAAGCAACAATCTCACTATCAGAAAAATTCATAGCACACCCATAACTTTCAATATAAAGTTTACGGTTATTGCCAGTAGTTTTATCAAGAACTAAAGTTTGTCCTTGTTTATCTTCATTAATAATCTTCTCCATGCAGTTTGATAATCAAAAGAATAATCAATTAGGGTGCAAAGATAAGATTTTTAGATGCGTTCTGTCAAATTGGCAGTTAAAAATTAGTGAAATTTGTTATCTACCACTAATTGTTGAATTTTGCAGAATGCTTTCAAAATAAAATACTTTTATGCCAAGCAGAAATAAAAACTCCAAACCTAAGAAAAGATGGCCTACAAAAGCGGTCATGGATCAGATTTATGAAAATAGCATGTGGGGTGGGGCAGATTATGATTTTTATTCAGGAGACGGTTCACATGAAAAAATTATTGTTGAGCCATATGTTCGTAAAATTAATGAGTTTCTAAGTTCTTTTGATAGTACACTTTCTGTTTTAGACTTAGGTTGTGGTGATTTTAATGTTGGTTATCAATTACTAGATTTCACAGAGGAGTATATAGCTGTAGATATAGTTTCTTCATTAATTTCTAGAAATCAAGAAAAGTTTGTACATGAAAAGCTGCTATTTAAATGTTTAGATATTTCTAAAAATAAATTACCAAAAGCGGATTGTGTTTTGGTTCGACAAGTTTTACAACACCTTTCTAATGCCGAAATTTTATCAATTTTACCTAAGCTTAAATCATATAAATATGTAATACTTACAGAGCACATACCTTCGTTTGATTTTGTTTCAAATAAAGATATGGTAACCAGTATGGGAAACAGATTGAAACAAAAAAGTGGTATTGTTTTGACTGACCCGCCTTTTAATTATAAGCCTATGCATTCGGAGGAATTAGTTCGAATTTTAGTAGATGATTCAAGTATCATTCAAACAATAGTATATCAGAATTTTTAATTTCCCTCGCAACCAATTTGCAATTTAAGCATCTGATATGTAATCAATTAAAAAACGAACAGATTATGAAAAATGCTATTATTACATTATTGATTATTTCATCTCTAGGGTTACTATCATGTCATGATGATGATGGAAAATATGCAGACTATGTAATTGCGAGGCCTTTAACCATTAGTAAAGCAGAATTTAAAAATGGAGTATCAGTTTTACCACCAAAGTTTATTGAAGAGTCAGGTAAAATTTATGCCTATAAAAGCTACATTTTCGTGAATGATAAATACCAAGGTATTCATGTAATAGATAATAGAAATCCTGAATCACCCAAAAAAATAGCTTACATAAAAATACCTGGTACTATAGATATTTCTGTGAAAGATGATTATTTATATGCCGATAGTATTACAGATTTAGTGGTGATTGATATTTCTAACATAGATAATATTAAAGTAATAAATAGGTTGGAGAATGTATTGAACGATAATATTGTATGGCCAGCAGATGCAGATATTTTTGAAAGTGGAAATATAGATTATGAGAATGATATAATTATTGGCTGGGAAACGGTAACGGAGCGTAGATTAATAGATGATTATCAAGGACGTTTTCAGGGTGTAGATATGCTATTTGCTGAATCATTTAATAATGATGCAACTGTTGGGCAAGGTGGTTCGATGGCTCGTTTTAAAATTGTTTCTGATTATTTATATGCAGTAGATAGCCACTCAATAAATGTTTTTAATATTCAAGATTTAGAAAATCCAAAAGATTTAGAAGATGTTTACGCTGGTTTTGACATTGAGACTATTTTCAATCAAGGAAGTTATCTTTTTTTAGGAAGTAAAAGCGGGATGTATATTTATGATATTACGTCGCCAGCAACACCTTCTTTTGTT
>TARA_R110002051_G_scaffold315989_1_pt1 | contig 12979 bp, 15 predicted proteins | sample TARA_R110002051 | Tara Oceans TARA_R110002051 (sample SAMEA4397023) | marine metagenome | biome: Polar Biome; feature: [MES] marine water layer (ENVO:01000295) within the mesopelagic zone...; material: water (ENVO:00002006), including particulate matter (ENVO:01000060) such...
AGTAAATGCTATCAAAGGAGCGGCATCAAACCGCGACAGGTCCACACTGGGTTCTTGCAGGGTTTAGACCCTCGGAACACTCTATCCTATCTAGATTTGATAGATCCGCTTGAGTCTTGATCCACAGCTTCGTTTCTGGGGAGCACACGGGAGCAATTCGATCAGTCAACAATAGCTCGGTATGGGTGTCTTTGTATCTACCGGAGCCATATCTTATGGCTAAATCATAGCCGTCGGTCTGTAAATCGCGAGGAGAAGGAGAAAAATCGCATTCAATCTTAATGTTTGGGAAGGACGTCTTCAGTTTTGCCAATACATGTGGCATCCACGTTACTGCGAGACTCGGAACGCATGTAATGCGAAGGGACTCAACTTTCCGAGATAAATCCAGTTCCTCTGTTGCGCGAGCAAGTTCAAGAAAAGCCAAGCGAACATTACGGGAATATTTCTCTCCATGCTCGGTTAGAACCAGTGTGTTAGCGTTTCTTTGTACAAGCGGAACACCAACGCTATACTCAATGTTTTTTATGTGTTCGGAAACTGTTGAATGTGAAGTGCCAAGCTCCTTCGCAGCAGCGCGGATGCTTCCCAGACGAGCAACCACCTCAAACGCTCTTAGACTATTTAGCGGTGGCAACTTCAATGGCTATTCATGCCTCAATATAAATCAAAATATAGTATGTACTTGCATTAAGAGGATGCAAACGTCTAGTGAATATCGGAGCGTATGAGGCCTCAGCGCCAGAGCATCATCTGATATGATTGTTCGACATGATCACTTCAATACTACATAGCCATATTCGCCATTTTGAACATGTTCCGCATCCGTGCAGCTTTCCATGACAGGTTGCAAACGATCAGTGGGCAAGTAACCCGTTTCGAGATAAATCTTTGATGCCCACTTTTTTGCCACAACAGATTTATAGAACTCAATCAATGGCTTCACAACTCCTGCGGGATCACAAATTGCAATGGCGGGCATTTGAGGACGCTCTTCCAACTCTCGGTCCGTGTATTCAAAGTCACCACCGTATGGGATGTTTGCTACGATCAGGTCTGGCACTATACCAACAATGTCATCGACAAAGTAGCTCTCGAAAAATGGTATATTAACACCATGCCACTCCGCATTTCGGTTTGCCAACGCAACTGCTCCAGGATCAATGTCTGATGCAAGAACAGTGAGGTCGGGCCTTTCTAGTTTTAATGTGACCGCAATCCAGCCACATCCGGTGCCGACCTCCAGAACTACGGCGTTTGGCGGGGCGTCTGCTATGACCCGATGAACAAGTTCTTCAGCGTAGCTGTCTGGAATATAGCAACGACGGTCAACACTATATTTCCTACCCATCATCATTACATAGCCTCTCAAGTATGCATTTGGTTCACCAAACTGCTTTCTGACCGCTAAACGTCGCAACAACTTGGAGTTTCCTTTTGCAAGATCGACAAGTTCGCAAAGCTCATCTCTCGGAACTCCGCTCAAGCCCGCAAGATCAAAGATTGCTTGCGTCTCCCTGTCAAAATTGTGAGCTGTTTTCTTGGACATTGGATGTCAGTCTCCTTGGTTTCAAGTTTCTCGCGGCGGGACGCTTGTCCGTTCAAATTTCAATGTTGAAAGAGCGACCCCAAATGTAATTATGATAGCACCGATCCAGCGGATCGATGAAACTTCTTCCTCAAGAAACACGATTCCGCCACCGATTGAAATCGCGGGAACCAAGAGAAGAAATGGCGCTACGTGACGAACTTCAAATCGAGACAGCAGGAAATACCAAATACCGATACCCATCGCAGTCATGACGCCACCCAGATAGACTACCTCGGCCCATGTTCTAATGGAGATATTCTTTAGTTGTCCAATGGCCTCAGGCTCCAGCAGCAGTGAAACAATTGCTAACTGTGGTGTTGCAAGGGCAGATAAGGCACCCAAGAGCGCCACACTTCCAGTGATACCAGTTTTACGTATCCAGAGTTGCCCAAATGCCCATACGAAAATACTGAAAACAACCATGGCGACCCAGAGTGAGCTCCCATTTATTGCTGGTGGTCCGGCTACCAATGCTACTCCCGAAACCGCGAGAATAATCCCAACAAGTGCGAGGCGCGATGGCCGCTCCTGTAAGAATATCGCTGACAATACGATGAGGACTGGAGCTTCGAGCTGTACCAGCAAGATTGTCAACGATACATCCAACTCAGCAAGACCTATATTGGATAAGCTATAAGGGGCGCTGACGGCCAATACAGAAAGAGGCAGTAGGTGCAAAAGCCGTATTCTTTTAGGCCAACCGGTGAACGGCAATATCAACGCCGCAGCCAAGCCAAAGCGAAGAGCAGCCATCTGAATAGGAGGTAGCTGCTCTAATGCCGATTTTCCAACGATCCATCCGAGACCGAAGATTGTGGCCATTGCCAAGGCAAGAAATACGTTTTTTTTGTTCATTGAGTTTGAGTGCCCCGCAAGGAATTTATCCAATCATCATCAAGTAAGAGCTGGCCAGTGTCAGGGCAGGGATTTCCGACCATGGGGCGTTTTTTCCGATTCACTGATAAAAATTCGATGTGCAATCTATGAGGGAACCACAGAAAGGAATTCCCCTTGGAGGAAACAGCTAACGAGCTTCGAAAACGGTTCAACAAGCGGTTTTATGGGATGTTTCCACGTAACACTGGTCGGCAAGGCCTAGGGGTCTTGGCGCTTGATTTCGGAACAATTCTGGTTGCGATAATATTCGCAGAAAGTCTCAGTACAAACGGGGATGTCGTCTACTGGCTTGGATATGTTTTGGCGTGTGTCGTGATCGGAACTCGCCAACGGTCGTTTGGAAACATCGTGCATGAGTGTTCTCATGCTGGTTTTGTTGCAGACAGAAGATTGAACGATGTGGTAGGCCGCTTCCTTTCCACATTACTATGCTATTCATATGACTGCTATCGCGATGGGCACAAAACTCATCATATTTACACTGGTGACTATGAGAAAGACGAAGATTTCGCTAACACAAAGGCCTATGAATTTCACCAACCGATTTCGGGTGAAATCATCAGACGTCACTTGGTTCGCCTGTTCACTTTTCAGTTTTTCCCTTACTATACAGGCAAGACAGTTTTCACCAACGAGGACCGGCCGCGATGGTTATTCATACGGCTGCTTTATGTAGCTTTCGTGCTTTATGGCTTGGTCGGCATTTGGTCCGAATGGTCCGGCTCTGCCCTGATCGTCTGGTATTGGGTCGTGCCTTATGTGACCGTCTTGCCCGTTATCGGATATGTCTCTGATTTATTTGATCATGCTGGGCTGATCGGAAACGATAACGAAATCGACAAGTCTCGTAACTACCCGGTTTCAAACCGATTTTTTCATTGGCTCTTCTTCCCACGACATGATTCCTACCATCTGGTTCACCATCTGTTTCCTATGGTCCCTACTAAGCACTTGGCTGCGTGCCATGAAATATTGATGGCAGAGAGCCCTTACTATGCTGCGCGGCCGCACAGTCTTGTCGAATGGTTTTCGGACAAGTTTTTCCAAGTACCACACAAGCTGGTCGAATATGAAATTGAGAAAGGGAGTACCTGATGTTTGAAACCCGGACACTTAATCCTATTGAGCAGCGTACCATTAAATACCTTCCAGAACAGATCACACGCGATGACCTCAGACCAACCGAACAGATTAACGAAGGACGTATGAGGTCGTTGGCAAAGCAGATTGAACATAACGGTTTGTGGACGAAGCCCATCCTTATCGAAGCGTCCAGTATGGCGATAATGGACGGCCATCATCGCTTCCATGCATCAAAACTTCTTGGGCTTAAAAGGCTGCCGTGCCTTGTCCTCTCCTATGATGACCCTAATCTGAGTGTTGTTTCCTGGGCGGGCGGAGCACCCTTCGATCCGGCGAGGATTTTGGAAGCCGCCAACAGTGGCGTTCTTTTAGGTTTTAAGACAACCAAGCACAGTTTTTGTGGCGATGCCAATTTTTTACACCTTCCCCTTGAGACGCTAAAATGATCCTGTCTAACTCGGAGGAGAACCCCGTCTTATCCGGCGCTACTGCTGATTTTCTTAGCGGTGGTGACGAACAAATACCAGATTTGGTAAACTGTTTCGGGTCCCCGCTCCATATCGTTTTTCCTGAACAAGCCGCTGAAAATGCTGCCTATTGGAAAAGAGAAGTCTCCAAGGCATATCAAAATACAAAGGTACTTTATGCATTTAAGGCCTGCAAATCAATTTCCTTAGCGCAGTCCTTTGCGAGTGAAGGAGCTGGCGCTGATGTTTCTTCTGTAGAAGAGTTCGTTTCTGCAATGCGATGCGGCTTCGCCGGTTCCGAAATATCAGTGACGGGACCAGATAAGCCGAGTGATCTGCTAGATCTGGCAATCATTCATCGTGCAGCAATACACATTGATTCTGAAACAGAGCTTGGTCGCGTTGTAAAACTACAGGCGAAGTATGGCCGAAAGACCGGCCTTTTCATACGGCTTCTACCACCGCTGCAATGTGGTTCGCGGTTCGGGCTTGACCGACAAGCAGCCTTACGGTGTTTTGGTGTGCTGAAAGCAAACGGGTATGCAGATTTTGGGTTAGCCTTTCACCTCAGCGGTTACTCGCTCTCCGATCGGGTTGATGTTCTTAAATATGCGGTTGAGGTCGCTCGGGAAGCTGCCGATATGGGTATTATGGCAAGAGCGATTGACATTGGAGGAGGTTTCCCAGTTCAATATCTGACAAGTCACAGTGTTACCACGTATTCAAAGGGCTCCCACCTTAGCGAACACGCTCAGATAGACACCTATCCTTACGCCGCTGATCTTGCTTCATACAGTCAAGCCCATGACATCGTTGAGAATGCGATGCATCATCCTGCATGCCGTGATTTTATCGAAAGACACAAAGTAGAAATACGACTTCAGCCTGGCCGCTCATTGTTGGACCAGTGCGGTATTACATTGATGCGTGTCATTTCCGTTAAGCCCAAGATTGGAGGAGGAACATATGCAGTCTTAGAAGGTATGTCCTTCTCCATTTCGGAGCGTTGGTTCGGTTCTGACTTCGCTCCCGTACCCCTGTTGATCCCAGTAAGTAAAGCTGCCCGGCCAGCGACAGACGATTGTTATCTGGTTGGTCAAAGCTGCTTGGAAAGTGACGTAATTCGGAACAAGGCGGTTTGCTGGAATCAATCTCCATTATCTGGGGATATTGTGTGTTTTGCGAACACCGCTGGGTATCAAATGGATTCAAATGAATCCTCTTTTCATCAGAAGTTACTACCAGAAAAGGTTGCGATTCTTCGGCAAACGTCTGGATGGAAATATTATCGTGATTCAAACTGTAACATTAGGGTGAGGTCAGTATGATTGTAAAATCACTGGTGGAAACCATTGGGAACACACCACTTTTGCATTTGGGTACAAGTAGCACGGGAGCGGATACTTATCTCAAACTGGAGATGTTTAACCCAACCGGCTCCATGAAAGATCGGATGGCTCAAAGCATGATCGACACGCTTGAGTTACAGTTACGTGACCAAATTAAGGCCCCAAAAATTGTAGAATCCTCTTCAGGTAATACAGCCAGCGCCCTATCGATGTTGTGCGCTGCTCGTGGTTGGGAGTTCACGGCGATAATGGACGGCCATGCAAGTAAGGACAAAGTTCGCTCGGTTTTGGCGCTCGGTGGGGCCGTAGAGTTCGTGGGCGACGGAACGGGCGAACTTTCTACCGCTATCCGTGATGACACGGCGAGACGTTTAGCGGAAACAGGGGAGAATACCTTTTGGACCGCACAGCATGACAACCCCGCCAACAGTGCCGGCTACGCCAGCCTAGCTGACGAACTGGTTAAGGACCTCGGTAAAGACATTTACGCATTTGTTTCAGCTATTGGAACAGGTGGCTCCCTGTGTGGAACTGCCCAGAAGTTGAAGGCAATCAACCCAGGCATTTTCGTTGTAGGCGTTGAGCCTGAAGGTAGTGTAATCTTTGGCGGCCCCTCACACGACTACCATCAATCGGGAACAGGAACACCACATGGTGCTGATGTTGGCCTTGTAATTGACTATGACGTCATTGATGAGGGAAGAAAGGTATCAGATCGCAACGCGTTCGTCACGTGCCATTTTTTAGCCCGAAAGTTTGGCCTCCTTGTAGGGGGCTCAACTGGAGGCGCTGTTTTTGAAGCGTTGAAGGTTGCTGAAGTTGCACCGTCTGGATCAAAGATTGTGTCAATCGCTTGTGACAACGGATCTAAGTATCTTGACACTATATTTTCGAACGAGTGGTTGTCCGAAAGACATTTAGCATGCGATGCTTAGGGATCCTGAGTTGCCGCACAATGCCCGAATGACCGCATCCACCTATGCTTTCCACCGCTCAAATTGCACACGCCAGAACCGCCATCGAATCCAAGCGCGAGACAGTTTCGGGGATGGCAGAAATTCTGGGCGTGAGGCGCAGCACACTCCAACGCGCTATAACGCGCGAACTTTCATAAGGCCGTATCAACCCGTGAAAGTAAGACTTAGACAGATTTCCGGAGCGTTTAGTGATGGTTACGCGCTCGACAAACACACCGCGTCGAGCGTTTTCATTGGCCACAATGAGTGGGGCCATAAACAGTACGACACCACGCGGACTCCGGCTGGTGAAGCTGTTTTTCAGCTTAAGTATCGCGGCGACTTCGAGCAGGTGAAGCCACTCGCAAAGGCTGTGGTACGGAACATCGTGCCTCATTTACCGAAGATCGGACTTGTGATGCCAGCACCTGCATCGACCGCTCGCCAACGTCAGCCAGTCCACGAGGTCGCAAGCGCAATAGCAAAGCGGATGGAGGTGCCTCTTTTTGACACCCTAATTGAAAAATCAGCCGTCGCCGCAAATGCTGGTTCGCTCAAGAACATGAACACGCGACAGGAGAAGGACGAGGCGTTGAAAGGCAGGTATTTGCTCAAAAAGACGATTGCCACCAACGGTAGCTGGAACGTCTTGGTCGTAGACGACCTATATCATACTGGAGCCACGATGGATGCAGTCTGTCGTCTTCTGGCACAATATGATAAGATTTCTAGTGTATACGTGGCCGCTCTAACATGGAGGTAAGAATGCAAACCGTTTTCATTGCCGGTTCGATTAAAATCAAACGCCTCCATCCGTTCTTCGTGGAGCGCATCGAGAATATCGTGCGCGAGGGGATGCCGGTCGTAGTTGGGGACGCGAACGGGGCCGATGCCTCTATTCAGGCAGAGTTGGTCGCGCAGACGGCGTCGGACGTGACTGTTTTCTGCACGGGTGACAATCCTCGTAATAACCTTGGAGACTGGCCAGTCCATCGCGTCAGATCATCCGCACAGCCAGGAACCCGTGCATTTTTTACAGCCAAAGACATTGAGATGGCTGCCAGAGCCGAGTTTGGCTTGATGCTTTGGGACGCCGCCAGCACTGGCACATTGAGCAACGTCTTCGAGCTTTTATCGCAGGGCAAGAAAAGCGTGGTCTTTGTAAACCGCGAAGCGAAATTTCAGTACGTGAAGCATAGCGACGACATTCTTGATCTGGTCAGCTTCATGAGTGAAGGGGCGCGGCGAACCGCAGACCGAAAGATAGGTCTTGGTGAAAAGGTCAGCCAGTTGGCCGGTGTTCAATCTCGAATGGCCGTTTGAGCTGTGGCGAGAGCTACCAAAGTGTGTGCAGCCCTTTCGGCGTTTCGATCACAGCCTCGTAGCGCAATGACGGTCCAAAGCGTACGATCAGCGGTCGATCAATGGCCAATCCGCGATAAGTAGCCTCGACATTTTTTGGTTCAGGGTGTTGGAGCGTCAGAGACACCAATCGAGCGCCGATCTCCGGAATTTTCCGGTGATCGATCAACGACGGTAGAGCTCCGTCTTGCTGTAGGGAACCAGCGACCAGCATTGCAAAGGAGAACCCTGGATCAATGAAGCCCAGCGACCTTAGGAAGCGTCCGTTTTTGGATCCCCTATCGGACACACTTCCCATTCTTCCAGCAAAGTCCGAAGGTCGTTCCGCGTAAGCCCTATGTCATCCAACCATCGTTCGTCTTTACGCATCAGCATCCACACCATTGATCGCCGTTGATCATGTAAAACCTTCCATCGCTTCCATATTTTCCAAATCATTCACTATCTGCCTTTCCATTGTGCAAGCCAGTGTTCAACGAACAATTGACATCAATCAAATGGATAGTAATGATGTAATACATATATTAAATTGATGGGTATTCACAATGCGGCCACCACTGGACAGTGATCTGATGCGCGGTTTTTTAGCCGTAGTTGACGCAGGTTCAGTGACCCGCGCGGCAGATCAAATAGGTCGCACACAATCCGCCGTGTCTATGCAAATTCGCAGGCTTGAAGAAAGCCTTGGTCAGAGCATCTTTGTCCGTGAGCCTCGCGGTGTCAGTCTTACCGGAAGAGGAAAACAACTGTTACCTTATGCCCGCCGTGTGGTCGGACTGCTGGATGAGACGGCAACAGCACTGAGGGAAAAACCACTTTCGGGGCCGGTCCGTGTCGGCATTCCTGATGAATATGTGCAGAGTATCTTGCCCTCGGCACTTGCCTCGTTTTCACGACGCCATCCTCAAACACAAGTGACCACTCGTTGCGATTTCAGCGCGCCGCAGTTAGCCGCGTTGGCTGCTGACAAGATTGATCTCGCAGTGGTCTATCAAGGCTACAGCGAAAATGAAGTGGAGGTTCTAGCCGTGGATCCTACTGTCTGGGTCACGTCCATCTCCCATTCTCAGCATTTACGACGGCCGTTGCCGATATCGATCTATTTCAGTTCTGATTGGTGTCGCGACTACACTCTGCATTCACTGGAACAGATCGGAATGGACTATTACCCAGCCTTCGAATGCGACACGTCGGCTAGCATGCGCAGTGCAGTCATAAACGGCATTGCCGTCGCACCATTGGCTCGCAGCTCAATTCCACTTGGATGTCGTGAATTGACAGCTGAGGACGGATTTATCACTATCGATAACGCCCGTGTCGTGCTGCACCGCAATTCCGCAGGCACGTCACCGGCGATTGAAGCGATGGTCGTCACGCTGCGTGATGCTTTCTGCCCGTTGGCTGACAATGGAGGGGGTTTTTAGTCATAAACGTAACGCGCCTAATTGGCAAAAAGAGTTCCGAAGCCCAAGCATCTTCACGTCGCAGCAACGGTGCAATCCTGGGCTCTTTTCCCTCTTTCGCCGCACAACGAATGAACGGCAGCTATGACAATAGTGCCGCGAAAACGACCCTTTTTGCGGCACTTTTTTCTCATTTGCTAAGTGCTTGTTTCAATTAGCGCTAGACTGCCGCAAAAACCTCGTGCAAAAAGAATCCATGAAAATCGGTTATGCACGGGTATCTACAGAGGAACAGAACCTTGATCTACAGATCGAGGCGCTGACCGAGGCAGGGTGCGACCGGATCATCACCGACCAAGCGCAAAGCGGCGCGAAAGCCGCCGAGACCCGTCCGGGTTTTTCCGAAGCCATGGACCAACTTGGCCAAAACGATCTTTTAGTTGTCTGGAAACTGGACAGGGTAGGGCGGTCCATAGCTGACTTGATCCACTTACTTAAACTTTTTGGTGAGCGTGGCATTGAGTTCCGAAGTCTGACAGATGGAATTGACACGACGACAGCAGGCGGGCGGCTTGTGTTTCACATCATGGGAGCTTTGGCCGAGTTCGAGCGAGACTTGATCCAAGAGCGAACCAAAGCAGGATTACGCGCAGCCAAGAAACGCGGCAAACGGCTTGGCCGACCACCAATGCTGTCACCGGCACAGATCGCACACGCGAAAGCTGCGATAGAAACGAAGCGAGAAACTGTTTCTGGCATGGCAGAGATTTTGGGCGTGAACCGCAGCACTGTGCAGCGCGCCATCGGAGCAGCCCGTTAATGGACGAGCTACAACGTCACCTTTTTCAACTTAAGTTCCGCATCGCATTCCTTGAAAGCCAAGGCAAGGCGTTCGAGGACCTGTTCTCTCGGATTATGGGCCATGCCTATACCGGAGACTTTCAGGCTGTTCGACCTTACGGGAATAAAGGCGATCTAAAGTGCGACGGCTACAGGGCCAGCGATAAGACCGTTTACCAATGCTATGCCCCCAGAACTACAAAACTAGATAAGCTCCAAGCAAAGGTAGATGCAGATTTTAACGGTGCTGTTGCTCACTGGGGTCCGCGTATGGCGCGTTGGACATTTGTGCATAATGACGATGAAGGCATTCCTGCCGACGCGGTACAGCAGCTTTCAGATTTGGGAACTGCTAACCCAACGGTAAGCCTCGGCCAAATGAACTATCCTGAGCTTTTTCAGATAACGATGGCACTCAACCCTATACAGTTGGAAGATCTCTTTGGTCCGGCTCCAACGCAAAGAACACTCGCAAATCTTGACTTTGAAGCCTTGCGCCCTGTCGTAATGTTGATCCAACGCATAGACCCCGTTGATAATCCACCTTTAGCAGCGCCCTCTGCGGAGAAGCTGAAAGCGAACGATTTATCCAATGATGCAGCTGAGCTTTTGCGTCAGGGCCGCCGCCGAGAACGGTTGGTTGAAGAGTTTTTCAACCAGTTTCCCAATCCAAATTTTGGGGAAGAAATTGCCCAAGGTTTCCGCGACCGCTATCAACAGCTAAAAGTTGAGGGACAATCTGCCGACCGTATTTTTATGGAGCTTCAACAATTCGCTGGAGGGATGACGGGCACACCTCAGCACCAAGCCGCTGTTTTGGCTGTAATGTCGTATTTCTTCGAGCGCTGCGATATCTTTGAGGATTATGTAGTCGCTGAGGGGGCAACATGATTTTACCGACTAAACACATTCGCCCAGATCGCGCACTACTTACAGTTGGAGCGGACATCTTAGCCTGTCTGAACGAGCCAATGACAGTTTCACGCACTTGGGACGCGGTGCGTAAACAGCGAGGCGAACCCATAGGCGTCGCGCCAATAAACTACGATTGGTTTATACTTGCCTTGGATCTTCTATTTATTGTCAAAGCTGTAAATTTTGACAGTGGTGTTCTGCGAAAGTCGGCAGCATGATCCATACTCTGACAAGTGATTTGGAGAGCTTTAAGCCGCTGAAATTTGGTCCAGGCCTGAACATCCTATTGGCCGAAAAAGAGGCAGAAGCGACCGATAAGCAGTCGCGCAATGGAGCCGGAAAAACCAGTTTTGTTGAGTTGATCCACTTTATCTACGGCGGTAACGCCAAGCCAGATAGTATATTCAGATCAGACGCTTTGAAGCCCTATTCATTTGAAGTTCAGACGGATATCGGTGGACATACGATTTCGGCGGCTCGATCAGGTAAAAAACCTGCGCAGATACGGCTCCAAGGGGAGACTGAACACTGGCCGATCAAACCTGAGTTAAACAAGAAAACTGGCGATTTGGTGCTATCAAATACTCATTGGAGAGCCGATCTAGGAGCGTTACTATTCGGGCTACCGACTGACCCAGATGCAATCAGCCGGTTTGGGCCAACATTTCGTTCGCTATTTTCTTACTTTGCTCGCCGCCAAGGTAGCGGTGGGATCGTCCAACCCACGCAACAATCCGCGCCCCAGCAAAATTGGGATCAGCAAGTCGCAATTTCATATTTGCTGGGTTTAGATGCGAGTATTTCACAGGAGTTTCAGGAAACCCGCTCCCAAGAAAACGCCATGGCTGAGCTTCGCAAAGCAGCGAAGCAAGGCGATTTGGGTGGCTTTTACGGAAACTCAGCAGATTTTCGCACGCGGCTGGCCATAGCTGAGACCAAGGCACGAAGGCTTCAAGGACAGATTGCCGAGTTCAATGTTGTTCCAGAGTATGCAGCGATCGAACAAGAGGCCTCCGAAATTACTCGCTCTATTTCTACAATTAACGATGACAACCTGATCGACCGAGAGCTTATCTTACAACTCAGCACCTCCCTAGAGAGCGAAGCAGCTCCGGCGATTACAAATGTCAGAAAGTTATATGATGAAGCTGGTGTAGTGCTGCCTGAAACCGTTGGCCGACGTTTCGAAGAGGTATCTGAGTTTCACGAAGCAATCATAAGCAATAGAAAATCGCATCTATCCGCCGAAATAACATCCGCCGAAGGTCGAATTACAGTCCGTGAGGCGCAACGGGTTGAGCTTGATCACCGTCGTAGGCAACTCATGGGTATTCTTCAATCAGGCGGCGCGCTTGAGCACTATGCGCGCCTCCAAGAAGAAGCTGGCCGCGCCGAAGCAAACGTCGAAGCCCTACGTCAACAGCTGGAAATAGCAGAGCGGATCGAAAGCACGACTGTTCAGCTCGATATCGAACGCGCTAGGTTACAACAGGCGCTGCAAAATGATCTTCACGAACGGAACGATATCACAAATGATGCCATCGTAATATTCGAAGACCTATCCACATCGTTGTATGAACAGGCAGGAAACTTGACCATCGCAGCAACTCCGAATGGTCCTGCTTTCGATGTAAAAATCGAAGGGCAGCGAAGCAAGGGCATCACCAATATGCAGATTTTCTGCTTTGACCTTATGCTAGCAGAACTTACGACAAAACGCGGCATAGGTCCGGGGTTTCTGATCCACGACAGCCATTTGTTTGATGGGGTTGACGAGAGACAAGTCGCCAAGGCGCTCCAACTTGGAGCCAGTCATGCGAAGAGAGTTGGATTTCAGTATATCGTCACAATGAATTCGGATGCGCTACCAGAAGATGGATTTCAGGGTGGCTTTGATATCAAGAATTACATCAATCCAACACGATTGACTGACGAGGAAGAAACCGGAGGCCTGTTTGGGCTGCGTTTTGGATAGCCGACCTTCGCTGCGGGTCGCACGAACTGGCATGATGCGGACTTTCCCGACATTGACGTTTAGCCATGTTGCTGAAGCAGCATTCGTTTGCAGTTGCGGCGAAACACTTTTGGCAGCGCAGCGGATTTCACCAAACCAGCC
>TARA_R110002051_G_scaffold98972_6_pt1 | contig 12968 bp, 14 predicted proteins | sample TARA_R110002051 | Tara Oceans TARA_R110002051 (sample SAMEA4397023) | marine metagenome | biome: Polar Biome; feature: [MES] marine water layer (ENVO:01000295) within the mesopelagic zone...; material: water (ENVO:00002006), including particulate matter (ENVO:01000060) such as......
GTAAGCGCGAGCAGCGCTTCCTGGCCGAAATCCTCTATGGCTTTATCACCCGTGATTATTACCGCGTGGCCGAACTCCATCTCGATATCGGCTATGTGCCGCAAACCCACACCATCGACGATTTCGCCCAGGCGATCCGTGCCATCGGCGAGCCGCTGGTCGGGCGCGGGGCCGACGAGATTTCCATGGCCCGTGTTCTCGCCCAGCTGATCGAAGTGACCGAACTGTTCGACATGACCGCCCGGCCCGAACTTGTCCTTTTGCAAAAAAACATGGTGCTGGCCGAAGGCACGGCACGCCTGCTCGATCCGCAATTTAACATGTGGACCGCCGCCGAACCGGTGGTGTCCGAATGGGTGCGCCGCACCGTCGGGCCGCAGGGGAGGCTCGACATCGCCAAAGAGGCCATTGACGAGGCGCTCGATCTGGCCAAACGGCTGCCCGATCTGGGCCGCCGCGCCGAACGCGTCCTGACCCGGCTCGAGGCCGATCAGTTGCGCCAGGACAAAAAGGACCCGTTGATCGAAATCCTCAAATGGGGGAGCCTTGCGACAATCGTTTTGGCGATCATCAGCCTGATCGCCCATCTGGGAGGCGCGCTGTGAGTGTAGCCGGCAAGCATATTCTCTTGATCATCTCGGGCGGCATTGCCGCCTATAAGGCCATCACGCTGATCCGCCTGATCCAGAAAGCGGGCGGCACCGTGCAGGTGATCCTGACCGAAGGGGCAAAACAGTTTGTTTCCCCCCTGACCATTTCCACGCTCTGCGGTCGCCCGGCCCTGTCCGATCTTTTCGATCTCACCCGCGAGGCCGAGATTGGCCATATCGAGCTGTCCCGCTCAGCCGATCTTGTCGTTGTCGCTCCCGCCACCGCCAACATCCTGGCGCGCATGGCCAACGGGCTGGCCGACGATCTTGCCACCACCTGCCTTCTGGCCACCATCACCCCCGTCCTCGTCGCCCCGGCCATGAATGTGCGCATGTGGGAAGCGCCCTCCACCCGGCGCAACATCGAAACCTTGCGCCGCGATAACATTGCCTTTGTCGGCCCCGAAGAGGGTGACATGGCCTGCGGCGAATTCGGCGCGGGCCGCATGGCCGAGCCCGAAGATATTCTTGCCGCCATCGCCGATCACTTCGCCCATGGATCTGGACCGCGCCCCCTGGAAGGTCGCACGATCATCGTCACCTCCGGCCCCACCCGTGAGCCCATTGATCCGGTCCGTTACATTTCCAACGCCTCCTCGGGCCGCCAGGGCACTGCCATTGCTGAGGCGCTGGCTTCGCAGGGCGCCATTGTCAAATTCGTCACCGGACCGGCCGAGTTTTCAAAGCCCAGGGGCTGCGAAATCATCCCGGTTGAAACAGCGCTCGAAATGGAAGCGGCCGTTACCGCAGCCCTTCCCGCCGACGCCGCGATCTTTGCCGCCGCCGTTGCCGATTGGCGTATCGCCCAGCCGGCCGGTGCCAAGCTCAAAAAGGATGGGTCGGGCGCCGCGCCCGCGCTCGACTTCATCGCCAACCCCGATATTCTCGCTTCGGTCGCCCACCTTCCGGCAGGCGAACGCCCCGCGCTGGTTATCGGTTTTGCTGCCGAAACGGGAAACCTTGAAACCCACGCCCGCAACAAGCTGGCGCGCAAAGGGTGCGACTGGCTGCTCGCCAATGATGTGAGTCCCGGCAGCGGGGTTTTCGGCGGCGCCGATACGCGCATACTGTTTCTCGATGGCACGGTTACCGATGATTGGGGCCCGCAATCGAAAACCGCTGTGGCTACAAAACTCGCCGACCGCATCGGCAAACATTTTGCCGGCGGCAACTGAGCCCGGAGTGCTTCCAGAATAAGTGGACACCACTTATTCGGTTCGGAAGCGCGACAAACCAAAGAACAAGAGAATTTTTTGCGATTCGAAGAAGCGCAGAAATACTCTGCCGTCTTGCAAAAGCGGTTCGTTTCCGACCACAGTGCGCCAGATTTTCTGAGGAAGGGATGCACCCAATGACCATGACCACGATGACCCGTCTGGCCGGTGCCAGCGGTCTGGCCCTGTTGCTCACTGCATGTATGGACGTTTCGATGACCGTCGACGTGCAAAGCGAAACCGAGGCCGAGGCCACCATGGTCACCTCCATGGCCGCCGACATGGTCGAATTGATGAACGCCCAGGCCGAGGGCAGCGAGGAAGAATTCTGTGCCGATGGCGAGCTGATCGAAAATGGCGACGCGATCGATTGCGTCGTCGTTGAGTCCGGCGCCTTCGAAGACCTCGATTTCGGCGACGAACAAGGACAGGGCCCGCTGATCGAAGCCATTGGCGGTGGCCAGGTGCGCGTCACCTTCCCCACCGGCGATCTTGCAGCCTCCCTTGATGAAAGCATGGGCGAGGAACAGGACCCGCAGATGCAGGCGATGATCACCTCGATGTTTGAGGGCCACGCCATCACCATTGCGGTGACCGGCGGCACTATCGTGGACACCAATATGGAAATTTCCGCTGACGGAATGTCGGCAAACTACGAAATTCCCTTCGTGGACCTGTTCGCCGCGACCCTTGATATGCCGGAGGAAATCTACGCGGTTGTCCAGAAATAGGCCATGACAGTCAGGTTCAAATGGTTCGAACACGGCCGGGGTCTTCCCCTGCCCACGCGCCAGAGCAAGGGTGCATCAGGCTATGATCTTGCGGCTGCGGTGGCAGAGGGCGAAACCCTTGTCATCGCTCCCGGTGCCTTTGGGCTCGTGCCGTGCGGCTTCGCGCTCGCGCTGCCGGTCGGTTACGAAGCCCAGATCCGCCCGCGCTCTGGCCTTGCCGCCAGGCTCGGTGTTACCGTGCTCAACGCGCCTGGCACGGTCGACGCCGATTACCGCGGAGAGGTCAAGGCGATCCTGGTCAATCACGGCACCGGCCCGTTCGAAATCCGGCGCGGCGACAGGATCGCCCAGATGGTGATTGCCGCCGTGCCCGATATTGCGCTTGTCGAAGTGGACGAACTCGAGGAGACCGAACGTGGCAATGGTGGATTTGGCTCGACGGGCATCAGCTAGTCTCATTCTGGCTCTTGGCGCATTTACATCGGCCCTCGCCGGCGAGAGTGCGCAGTTCGATGCCATCGGCTATTCCGAAGACGGTCGCTATTTCGCCTTCGAACAGTTCGGCATTCAGGATGGCTCAGGCTTTGCCTATGCCGAAATCTTCCTGATCGATCTGACAACCGACAGTTTCGTTGGCGGCGCACCTTTCGAGACGCGCATCGACACCGAATTGGTTCCAGTGGCCGCCGCCCGCGCCCAGGCACATGCCGATGCCGAATCGGCTTTGACCGAATATGGAATTTCCCGTCCCGCCGTTCCTCTCGCTCTTCGCGGCGACGGCGAGCTGGCCGATGACGGTCTCTCGATCGCCTACGGCATCCCCAGCTATGGCCTTGCCGAAATCGACGGCGAATACACCCTGAACCTCGATATTTTCAAAGCCCCGTCCAGTCAGGATTGCGAATTGTTTGAAGGCAGCCCGATGGGCGTTGCCGTGACCCTGCAAACCGGCGGCATCACCGAGGAAATCTATCGCGACACGCGCGTCCCCGCATCGCGCCATTGCGTCATCACCTACAAATTCTATGGTATCTTCAGCCCCTTCAATTCCTGGGACAATTCATCGTCCGTCGCCGTCCTTTCGGTCTGGTCGCATGGGTTCGAGGGCCCGGACCGGCGCTTTATCGCCCTGCCGGTGGGAGATGTGGAATAAGGTGGCGCTCACCCCTGCCCAATCGGCCCGCTATGCCCGCCACATCGTCCTCAAGGATATGGGCGGGGCCGGCCAGCAAAGGCTCAGCGCGGCTCATATCGCAATTGTCGGCGCCGGCGGATTGGGCGCGCCGGTCATCGCCTATTTGGCCGGGGCCGGAATCGGCAAGCTCACCATCATCGATCCCGATACGATCTCGCTCTCCAATCTTGCTCGGCAGGTCATTTATTCGGACGCCGATCTGGACAGCCCCAAGGCCAACGCGGCCGCCCGTTTCGCCGCGCGCCTCAATCCCGAGATCACGCCGATGGCCAAGGTGGAAAGTCTCACCCCCGACAACGCAAAAAAGTTGCTATCCGGCGCCGACCTTGTCGTTGAAGGCACCGATAGCTTTGCCGCCAAACGCGCCGTGGCTGCGGCCTGTGCGGATCTTGAAATCCCGCTGGTCACTGGCGCGCTTGGCCCGTTCGACGGTTCGGTCACCGTGCTCGCGCCCTTCCTGAAGCGCGAAAACGGCAGCCATTGGCCCGACTTTGCAGCCCTCTACCCCGTCGACCCTACCCCCGAAGACAGCCCGCCATGCGAGCTTGTCGGCGTTCTCAACGTCCTGCCGGGCATCGTCGGCACCATGATGGCCAACGAAGCCATCAAATACCTTGCCGGCTTCGGCGAACCGCTTCTGGGAAAGTTGCTGATCTACTCGGCCCGCACCGGCGAGAGCCGGATCATGGGTTACAGATAGCGGGCTGCCGCTCTACAATCGGCCAATTGCCATCGCGAACGAGTGCAGCGAGGACCTCGACGACCGTTCGCCGCCCCGCCGGAAGGCCAGCGAAAGGCATAGGGCGGTTTTAGCCCGTCATGACGTGCGTGAGTGCCCGAATCAAGCATCCATATGCTTGAACACCAGCGTTGCGTTGGTACCGCCGAAGCCGAAGCTGTTGGACAGCACGACACCGAGATCGACATTGTCGCGGCGCTCGCGCAAAATCGGCATGTCCGCAAAATCGGGATCGAGGGTTTCGATATTGGCGCTCTCGCAGATAAAGCGATTCTGCATCATCAAAAGCGAATAGATGCATTCCTGCACGCCCGTTGCGCCCAGCGAATGCCCGGTCAGCGACTTGGTGGCCGACAGCGGAGGGCACTTGTCCTCATTGCCGAACACTTCACGCAAGGCTTCGATTTCCTTGCGGTCGCCCACCGGGGTCGAGGTGGCGTGCGGGTTGATATAGTCGACCGGCGCCTTGACGGTTTCGAGCGCCATGCGCATGCAGCGGATCGCGCCCTCGCCCGAAGGTGCCACCATGTCGTGGCCGTCCGAAGTCGCGCCATAGCCGATCAACTCGGCAATGATGTTGGCGCCGCGCGCCTTGGCGTGTTCATATTCCTCGAGCACAAGAACGCCAGCGCCCCCGGCAATCACGAACCCGTCGCGATTGGCGTCATAGGCGCGCGATGCCTTTTCAGGCGTATCGTTGAAGTCCGAACTCATGGCGCCCATCGCATCGAACAAATTCGACATCGACCAGTCCAAATCCTCGTGGCCGCCGGCAAAAACGATATCCTGCTTGCCCAGCTGGATCTGTTCGTACGCGTTGCCGATGCAGTGTTTCGACGTCGCGCAGGCCGAGGAGATCGAATAATTGACCCCCAGAATGCCATAGGCCGTGGCCAGCGTTGCCGAAGCGGTCGAACTCATCGCCTTGGGCACGGCCAGCGGGCCGATGCGCTTGGGGCTCTTTTTCTCCCGCGTGATATCGGCCGCTTCCACAACGGCCCGGGTCGAAGGCCCGCCCGATCCCATCACGATGCCGGTGCGCGGGTTTTTGACGTCCTTTTCCTCGAGCCCGGCCATTTCGATGGCCTGCTGCATGGCGATATAGTTCCAGGCAGCGCCCTTGGCCATAAAGCGCGTTGTGCGCCGGTCGAGCACTTCGAAAGGGTCGAGCGTGGGCGCGCCATGCACCTGGCAGCGAAAGCCCAGATCGACATAATCCTGCGCCCGGGAAATTCCCGGACGCGCGTTTTTAAGGCTGTCGAGCACCTCGTCGAGAGTGTTTCCGATCGAGGAGACGATCCCCATGCCGGTGACCACAACGCGCTTCATTTATGCCCCTTGGTCTTTCCTGTCAGACGTATAGTTCGGCCCGAAACTTAAAGGGCGCCCATGTCCGTAAAAAGGCCGACCCGCAGATCCTTGGCCTCATATATGGTCTTTCCATCGGCTTTTACATAGCCGTCGGCGATTCCCAGCGTCAGGCGCGAGCGTACGACGCGTTTGATGTCGATACCATATTCGACCATTTTGACGTCGTTTGTAACCTGGCCGGTAAACTTGATCTCACCCGCCAACGCGCGCCCACGCCCGGGCGATCCGCCCCAGCCGAGAAAAAATCCGGTCATCTGCCACAGCGCATCCAGCCCCAGGCAGCCCGGCATGACCGGATCGCCGTGGAAATGGCAGGCAAAAAACCACAGGTCGGGAGAAACGTCGAGCTCGGCCCGCACCTGCCCCTTGCCATGTGGCCCGCCATCGTCGTCGATCCGCGTAATGCGGTCGAACATGAGCATGGGCGGAAGCGGCAATTGCGCATTTCCCGGTCCAAAAAGCTCACCGCGCCCACAGGCCAGCAACTGGTCGTAATCGTAAGAATGGGCGCGTTCTGCCATGGACTCCCCGCAAATCTGGAAAAAACTGTGTAGAGGGCAATCGCTAGGAGGGTCAATAGACCATTTGCCCGATGCACCTTGAGTGTGATCGGGACCCGGAGGGCCGCGAAGCGAAACGTTGCAGGCTTTTCCGGTTCGGTCACACGACAAAACAAAGCCAGAGCCTGATCCAATCGGGCTGGGACAGGCTCTACGCCATCTGTGCCTTCTTCTGGCGGCGCCGGATCACCGAGGAGGCAATGCCCATGCCTTCGCGGTACTTGGCAACGGTCCGGCGGGCCACATCGATTCCCTGTTCGCGCTTGAGCATTTCGGCAATCGTGTCGTCCGACAGGATCGCCTCGGGCTTTTCTCCCTCGATCAGCTGGCGGATACGGTGGCGCACCGCCTCGGCCGAATGATCGTCGCCGCCCGAGGAGGAATTGAGCGCGGTCGTGAAGAAATATTTCATCTCGAACAGCCCGCGCGGCGTCGCGATATATTTGTTCGCCGTCACCCGCGACACCGTCGATTCGTGCATCTCGATCTCGGTGGCAACGGCCTTGAGCGTCATCGGCCGCAGATGGGAAACGCCGTGCCGCAGGAACCCGTCCTGCTGTTTGACGATTTCGGTGGCCACTTTCAGGATCGTCTGGGCACGCTGGTCGAGGCTCTTGGTCAGCCAGTTCGCCGTATTGAGACAATCGACAAGGAAGGTCTTTTCCTGCGGGTCGCGGGTTTTTTTGGAAATCGAGGCATAATAGACCCGGTTGACCAGAACCCGCGGCAGCACGTCGGAATTGAGCTCGACCTGCCATCCGCCGTCATTGCCGCGTTTGACGAACACATCGGGCACCACCGATTGCACCGGCGAAAAATCGAACGCCCGGCCTGGACGTGGATCGAGTTCGCGCAATTCGGCCAGCATGTCGAAAATATCCTCGCGGTCCGCCCCGATCTTTTTGCCCAGCAGCGCCAGATCGTGACTGGCCACCAGATCGAGATGGGCCAGCAGCCCGGCCATCATGGGATCCAGCCTGTCCTTTTCGGCCAGCTGGATAGACAGGCATTCCGAAAGCGAGCGCGCAAAAACCCCAAGCGGCTCGCACCCCTGCACCTTGCCCAGCACGGCCTCGACGGTTCCGGCATCGGCACCGAGCTGCTCGGCGATCTGGTCGATCTCGGCCATCAGATACCCGCGCTCGTCGAGGTTATCGACGAGGCTGCGGGCGATCAGCCGTTCGGCGGGGTCGTTTACGATCAGGTTGACCTGATCGGCCAGATGGTCGGCCAGCGAGATCTGGGCGGACACATATTGGTCGATATCGGGCGCCTCGCCGCCCAGCGCGCCGCCCTTGCCTTCGGGCCACGAGCTCGACTGGCTCAGCGAATCCTGCCCTGACTGCTCGGGAAAAAGGTTGGAAGCCTCGGTATCGAAACTGTTGGCGATACTCGTTGCGCTGCCCAGATGATCGGAATAGTCGACAACGTCGCGATAGGGGTCGATCTCCTCGGCCCGCTCGCGCTCCATGGGCGTATCGCCATCGGGCGCATCGGTGCTTTCGAGCAGCGGATTGCGCATCAGCTCGGCATCGACGAAAGCGCTCAGCTCAAGATGGCTCAGCTGCAACAGCCGGATCGACGCCATCAGTTGCGGCGTCAGCGTCAATGTCTGGGTTTGCCGGACATCCAGCCGTGGCGACAGCGCCATGCCTAAAGAGCTCCCACTCAATTCCCCCAAATCGAAGCGTCCCACGCCGGAGCGTGTCCAGAACAAGTGGAAACGGTTGTTCGGTTCGGACACGCGACAACCAAGGACGTCGACCGGGCGAACCTAGCGGCTTTGTGACAGCCCTTCAAGGCATGCCATACAATTTCCGTGCCAAGTGGTGCCAAAGGCTAGAGCTTGAAGCTTTCGCCCAGATAAACCCGCCGCGCGTCGGGATCGGCCATGATGGTCTCGGGCCGGCCCTGGATCATTACCTTGCCGCCGTGGATCAGATAGGCCCTGTCCACCAACCCGAAAGTTTCACGCACCTGATGGTCGGTGATTAGAACTCCGATGCCGCGCTGGGTGAGCTGGCGCACCAGCCCCTGGATATCGGCCACCGCGATCGGATCGACCCCGGCAAACGGTTCGTCGAGCAGCATGAATTTGGGGTCCGCCGCCAGCGCGCGGGCAATTTCCACACGCCGCCGCTCGCCCCCCGACAGCGCCAGCGCATCGGCATCGCGCAGATGGGAAACCGAAAACTCGTCGAGCAACTCATCGAGCCGTGCATGGCGCTCTTTCTTGTTTTTGATATGCCCTTCGAGCACGGCCAGCACATTGTCCTTCACGCTCAGCCCGCGAAAGATCGAGGCCTCTTGCGGCAGATAGCCGATGCCTAGCCGCCCGCGCTGATAGAGCGGCAGATGGGTGATCGAAAGCCCGTCGAGTAGCACCTCGCCGCCATCGGGCCGAACCAGTCCCATGATCATGGTAAAAACCGTCGTCTTGCCCGCCCCGTTGGGTCCGAGCAGACCCACCGCCTCACCGCGCCGCACCGCAATCGAGACGTCGCGCACCACGGCGCGCCTTCCAAAACTCTTGGCAAGACCGTGGGCGACGAGCCAGCCGGTCTGGTCGATGCCGCCCATCAGCCCCCCGGCGTAAAGGTGCTAGTGACGCGCCCGCCATCACCCGCGGAGCTGAACGAGGAGGTGCCGGCCCGCGTGTCGATCACCAGCCGATCGGCATTGACGGTGCCGCTGGCATTGACCACCACCACCGAGCCGGTGAACACCAGCACCCGGTCGCCGAAATCGTAATCGGCGGTATCGGCCTCCACGGTCTGGTCGTCGAACGCCATTTTCACCCGCCCACCCGAGGCCGAAAAGCTTTCAAGGTCCGAAGGCCCGCCCTCGCCGTAAACGGTCTCGACCTGGGGCGCTTCGAGCTCCATCGTACCCTGGGTAATCACCACATTGCCGGTAAACAGCGCCGTGCTTTCGTTTTCGAGCACGTCGAGGTTGTCGGCCGTCACGTTGACCTGTTCGTCGGCCTCGCCGGCCAGGCCGCCGAACCCGGCGGGATCGCTGGCCGTGCTCTGGGCCAATGCCGGTCCGGCAAGAAGGGCGAAACATGCGATCGCCAGGCTAAAGCGCGTCATTGTCCGTCTCCGCAGCAAAAGGATCCCGCGCCTCTCCGGCATCGGGTTGGGGCATCATATCGAGATTGACGCCGCTAAACTGCCAGCGCGCAGCGTCCAGATCGTGTTCCATCGTATCGGCATAAAGGTGCGCGCCGCTATCGAAGGCGAAACGCACAGGGCCGTCCGACGTGATGATCTGGGCCGGCCAGTCCACTTCGACCCCAGCCAGAACACCTTGCGCACCGGTGGAATCGGAAACCGTGACATCCTCGTTGGAAGTCAGGTATTCGCTGCTCATCGTCCATTCGGCCGAGGCAAATTCGATATGGGCCGAATAGCCGTCATCGTCGGAAATATCGACGGTAAGCTCGTAAAGGTCGGCCGTATCGAGATTGCCCACCCGCGTCTCCGCCCGAGCCGCTTCCAGCGTATAGTTCGAGCCGGTTGCAGTGCGGCCTTCAAAACGCGGTCCCTCGATCACCAGCGTGTCGTTTTCCAGCCTTATGCCCTCTATCGGCACGATATCGCCGACCATGCTGGCGGCAACCTGGAGCGCGGGCACCGACAGAACAACGATGCCCGCCACAGGCACCACCCAGCGCAACACCGCGATCCGCCGGTTGTGCCGGGCAAACCGCAGATAGGTCTCGTGTCGGACGCTGGCGGTGGGCGCGATCATTGGCTAGCTGTGGGCAAAGATATCGGTCTCGGGCCAGCCGGCGAGATCGAGTTGGGCGCGCGTGGGCAAGAATTCGAAACAGGCCCTCGCCATGTCCGCCCGGCCCTCTCGTGCCAGCATCCGGTCCAGATGGCGGCGCAGATCGTGCAGATAGAGCACATCCGATGCGGCATAATCGAGCTGGGCCTGGCTCAGCGTTTCCGCCCCCCAGTCCGACGATTGCTGCTGCTTGCTCATGTCGACGCCCAAAAGCTCGCGCGAGAGGTCTTTGAGCCCATGCCGGTCGGTATAGGTGCGCACGAGTTTCGAGGCGATCTTGGTGCAATAGACCGGCGTGGTCATCACCCCGAACGCGGCAAAAAGCGCCGCCATGTCGAACCGGGCGAAATGAAACAGTTTTGTCTTGGTCTCATCGGCCAAAAGCGCCGAAAGGTTGGGTGCTTCGGTCTGCCCGGGCAGGATCTGGACCACATCGGCAGTGCCGTCACCGGGCGAAAGCTGCACGACGCACAGCCGGTCGCGCATCGGGTTGAGCCCCATCGTCTCGGTATCGATCGCCACCTGCCGTCCGGTGTAGCGGGAAAGGTCGGGCAGATCGCCCTTGTGCAGTCGAACGCTCATATCGTCTCATAACTCCGGGGAGAGGCAAAGGTTTCCCTAGATGCCACACCCCGCAGCGTTTTGCCTAGACCTTCCAGCCCAAGGCAGGGCTGCGACCAATCGCGCCCCGCCTCCCCTGGCAACAGGGGACGACCGATAAAACCCGATATTTCTGGAAAGTTCGGCAAGGCCGAAAAAAACGATGGTGCCCAGAAGAAGACTCGAACTTCCACTCCCTTTCGGGAACTAGCACCTGAAGCTAGCGCGTCTACCAATTCCGCCATCTGGGCAACGGGGGCACGCTTTAGAGTGCCCTTTGGGCTTTGTCAATGCAGCTTGCACCGGCCCGACAGCAATTTATGCGCGGCGGGCCGCGGCTCAGAAATCGGACCCGTTGAAGTGGCTTACGGCGTTCCTGTCAAAACGCGGCTCATCGAGACAGTGCACGTTTATGACATGGATCGTGTTGCCCTCCCGGTCGCTTCCAGATGCAAAAGGCTGGATACCGCATTGGGTGCAGAACTGATGCGCGATGGTGTGGGAATTGAACCTGTAGATTTTCAGCGCCTCGCTGCCGCTCAAAAGCGTGAAATCATCCCCCCGCACCGAATGCATGACCGCGTTCAGTCTCCGGCAGCGCGAGCAATTGCATTGAAACGGCGCCTCGAGCCGTGTGCGGGCGGTAAAGCGGACGGCACCGCACTGGCAACTGCCTTCATAAACAGCAATTTCGGTTTGTTCACCCACTGTTACTCTCCTCGAAAAGATAAGAACAAATCAAGAACATATGGATTGAAGAGTCAATCCCCTTTGCCCATGCAGCCGTATCGCGTCGCAAACCGATTGCAATGGGCAAGCCACCGGGGCTAGAACGGGCCATCTTCACAGGCGTTCGTTTTGGCGGCGGGATCCTTCTCATGACCGAAAAGACAAGAAAAATCGCGACGATCTTCGGCGGCTCGGGCTTTATCGGCTCCCAGCTCACCCAGGATCTGGCGCGGCGCGGGTATTCGGTAAGGGTGGCCGTCAGGCGCCCCGATCTGGCCGGCCATGTGCGCATGTTCGGTTTCCCCGGTCAGATCCAGCCGGTCCAGGCCAATCTGCGCTATCCCGAATCGGTCGCTTCCGCCGTACGCGGGTCCGACGTGGTCATCAATCTGGTCGGCATTCTTTTCGAAAAGGGCAAGCAGCGCTTCCGCGCCGTCCAGACCCAGGGCGCCAAGGCGGTCGCCGAAGCGGCCAGCGACGCCGGCGTGCCCACCCTCATTCACATGTCGGCCATAGGGGCCGATACCCAATCGCCCTCGGCCTATCAGCGCGCCAAGGCGCTGGGCGAGGACGAAGTGTTCAAGGCTTTCCCCAAGGCCATTGTCATTCGGCCCTCGCTGGTGTTCGGGGCCGAGGACGGGTTTTTCAACCTGTTCGGCTTTATCGCCCGCATGTCCCCGATCATGCCGCTGATCGGGCGTGATACAAAATTCCAGCCCGTTTACGTGGCCGACGTCGCCGAGGCCATCGCTCTCGCTTCCCTGGGCGCTGTCAAGACGGGCAAGGTCTATGAGCTGGGCGGCCCTGAAATCGTCACCATGGAACAGGTGATCGAGCGCGTGCTCGAACAGACCCGCCGCAAGCGGGTTGTCCTGCCCTTGCCCGAATTTGTCGCAAAGCCGGTCGCCAGCGTCCTTTCGCTCCTGCCCAGGCCGCTCCTGACCCCCGATCAGGTCATCCAGCTCGGCATCGACAATGTCGTCTCGCCCGAAGCGATAAAGCAGAAACGAACCCTTGAAGCGTTCGGCATCGCGCCCACCACAATGGACGCCATCCTCCCCACCTATATGTGGCGCTTCCGCAAGCATGGCGAATTCGACCGGCACATCAATCCGCTGGTCAATGGCTGATTGGCTCGCTGGACCCGGTTGCGGTTAACCGATCGTTGACCGGTTAAGGAAAAATGCGCGCAGGCTTGGCGGCTTGGGCACAAAAACACCTTGATTGGCCCTCAGTTTACGCGGCCTAATTGCGTGTTGAGGTTTGCGGCCCTCCGGCTTCCACCCGGATCGGGTGCCGCATCATTTTTATGATTGGTCCATGCCCCAGCTTTTGCATCACAAGCTCGATCCCTCAAGCCGGCTCATCCGCCTCATGCTTGCCGAAT
>TARA_R110002051_G_scaffold305109_1_pt1 | contig 12964 bp, 15 predicted proteins | sample TARA_R110002051 | Tara Oceans TARA_R110002051 (sample SAMEA4397023) | marine metagenome | biome: Polar Biome; feature: [MES] marine water layer (ENVO:01000295) within the mesopelagic zone...; material: water (ENVO:00002006), including particulate matter (ENVO:01000060) such...
GGCCCGCTTATGCGGGCCTTGTTGCGTTTGGGCATATTAAAACTGAGCGTTTAGAGCAGACGACGTCACCCCATCTTCAGATGCATCCGGGTTTAGAGTCTGAAGTTACTCTATCGTTTTTTAACGCAAGTTGCGCAGCATAGGCGGAAGGCGTTAACCCTCCCAGTCCCTTCTTCGGTCCTTCCTCGTTGTATTCCCGTCGCCACGCCTCGATGATGACCCTCGCGTGATGAAGGTTGGTGAACCAATGCTTATTTAGACATTCATCCCGAAAGCGCCCATTGAACGATTCGATGTAGGCGTTTTGGTTGGGTTTTCCAGGTTCGATTAAAAACAGGACAACGCCACGTAGATGTGCCCATGTCAGCATGGCACGCCCGCAGAATTCCTTGCCATAGTACGAATGGCGCTAGGTAGGCCACGTTGTATAGCCAGATGATCCAGTATCCGTGTTAACGACAGTCCGCCAATGGCACGGTCAGGCACGATAGCCACAGCTTCATGGGTAGCGTCGTCGATAACGGTGAGGTTCTTGATAACGCGCCCTTCCGCCGTACGGTCAAACACAAAATCCATTGACCAGACTTGATTGGCGGCACCAGGGCGGCCTAGTGGCTTACGCTCAGACGTGGGAACCGTCTTACGCTTGCGGCGTTTTACCTGCAACCGAGTAGCTGCGTAGAGGCGCTCGACGCGCTTATAACTGACCTGTTCACCGGCTTGACGCAGCTTCAGATAGATCATGCCAGCGCCGTAGCGACGATGTCGATTTGCCAAGGCAACAATGCGTTCACGCAATGGCCCATTGCGGTCAGGCGCCGATTGATAGCGCAATGCACTGGCACTCATACGAAGGACACGGAGCGCTCGGCGCTCACTCAGACCACGTGTCACCATGAAACGCACCTCATCTCGGCGTGCAGGGGCGCTCACCACTTTTTTCTCAGCGCCTCGCGTGTGACCTCCATTTCCAGTAGTAATTCGGCGAGCAGCTTTTTTAATCGCGTATTTTCAGTTTCGAGTTCTTTAAGTCGCTTGGCCTCAGGGACTCTCATGCCGCCAAACTTGCTGCGCCATAAATAGTAACTGGCTTCTGAGAAGCCGTGTCGACGGGATAGATCCTTAATGGGCAGTCCCGCTTCTGCTTCGCCCAGGAAACCAATGGTCTGCTCTTCGCTGAAACGCTTCTTCATATCCAATCTCCTTACGCATAGGATCAGACTCTAAAGTGTAGCGCTACTCAATCTGGGGGTGACGTCGGCCCTACTACCGTTACTCGGAATGCCGGCACGCGCTGTGTAATTCGCACCACGTCGCGCAACCTGCTGGAACGCCTCCAGGCTTATGAGGATGACGTGTTGCGCTTCCTCGACGCCCCTGTAGCTCCCTTCACCAACAACCTGGGGGAGCGTGATCTGCGAATGACCAAGGTTCAGCATAAAATCTCGTGCTGTTTTCGCGCCCGGGAGGCCGCCGAGATTTTATGCCGGATGCGCAGCGTCCTCTCGACTGCGGTCAAGCAAGGGGTGGCGGCGCATACCGCACTGGAGCAGCTATTTGCTGGTGAAGTGCCGGACTTCATGCGACAGGACACCCTGAATCAGGCTGCGTGAGCTGAATAGTTACGCCCTGGACAACGTTATCAATAACCCACAGCGCCCGTTGGTGGCAGTTTTCGGCGGCGCCAAAATAGCGGACAAGCTCGAAGCTATCAATGCCCTCATCGGCCGCGCCGAGCAGGTTTTGATTGGCGGTGCGATGGCCTATACGTTCCTGCGGGCCTGTGAGATTCTCGAGAAGGCCGGTGACAAACTGCTTCTGCCCACAGACCATGTCATGGGTATGGAGAAAGAGACACGTACAGGCAGAGAAATCATCGGCAACTGGATGAGGATGGACATCGGGCCGGATGGCGACTTCGACGGCAAGGTGGCCGCCATCGAGAAACTGGACCGCGCAATTCCCCGGATGATGGAACTGCAACTGGATGTCATTGTGGTAACGGGAGATCACAGCACTCCCAGCGCCATGGCATGCCACAGCTGGCATCCGGTACCGGTTCTGATCCGCGCGAACACCTGCCGGGTGGACAGCGTCGAGGTCTTCGACGAAACTGCCTGTGCTGGCGGCGGGCTTGGTCACCTGCCGGTAAAACATCTTATTACCCTGGCGCTGGCCCACGCCGGCCACTACAAAAATACGGGGCCTGAAGGCCAGCACCGAACTAGACCGGTCTTTAGAGGAAGTTTCCAGTGGGTTCGAAAAGCGGAAAGAGAAGGGACTCTCCCGAAAAAAACTCGTGGCACGCCGTCGACGTCGAAGACGCTCTGGCGGAATTCGGCGTCCGGAAGAAAAATGGATTGACGGAGGATGAGGCCCAGGAGCGATTGAAGCGCTACGGCCCGAATCAGCTACGGGTGGCCCAAAGCCAGCCCTGGTGGCGGATTCTTCTGGGACAGTTTCAGAGTATCGTTATCTACCTGCTGGGCGGCGCCGCCGTTCTGGCGTTTGCCACCGGCCGCCTGCCGGAAGGATTTGCCGTCCTGGCGGTGCTGCTGGTCAATACCACTATTGGCTTTGTAAGCGAATGGAAGGCGGTACGATCCATGGCCGCCCTGCGCCGATTGGGAGAACACATGACCCGGGTGCGCCGGGAAGGCAGCGAGCGGGAGACTGCCGCATCGGAAATCGTGCCAGGCGATATTGTACTGCTGGAGGCCGGCGACCTGGTCCCCGCCGATCTGCGGTTGCTGGAAGCGGAACACCTGAGAGTCAACGAAGCACCGCTTACCGGTGAGTCAGTTGCGGTGAGCAAACTGACCGATACCCTGGCCTCGGATACTGACCTCGCCGATCGCAACAACATGCTCTACAAGGGCACCAGCATCGCCGACGGTACTGCAGTGGGTGTTGCAGCGGCAACTGGCTCGGAGACGGAACTGGGCCGGGTGTCGGCGCTTGCGGAATCGGCTGAGGGAACCGTTACACCATTGCAGCAGCGGCTGGATCAACTGGGGCGCCGCCTCGCCATATTAACCGTTCTTATTGCCATCGTGGTCGCCGCGATAGGTTTTCTGGTGCGGGAGCAACAGGCCGCGCTGGTGATCGAGACGGCGTTGGCCCTTGGTGTGGCTGCCATTCCTGAAGGCCTTCCTATCGTCGCCACCATTGCCCTCGCCCGCGGCATGTACCTGATGGCGGCCCGCAACGCGCTGGTAAACCAACTCACTGCGGTGGAAACGCTGGGGGCAACCCGGGTGATCTTTTCGGACAAGACCGGCACGCTGACGGAAAACCGGATGTGGCTACACAAAATCGTCACCCCCAATGGCGATCTCGTGCTGGAGGAAACCGGCACTGGCGAGGCGCTGGAAGACAAGGAGGGGATTCGCCGTGTCCTGGAGGTGGGCCTGCTCTGTAATGGTGCCTCCCTCGATCAGCAACAGGGAGAGGACAATCCCCGCGGCGATCCCACTGAAGTCGCGCTGCTGGCGGGAGGAAAAGACCTGGGGCTGGAACGGGAATCGTTGCTGGAAGAGCGACCCGAGGCCCGGGTGGAACAATTCGAGCCCCGGCTCAAGAAGATGGCCACCTTTCACCGCGATGAGGGCCAGTATTACGTGGCGGTGAAAGGCGCTCCCGAGGCGGTGCTGGATGTCTGCACCGACATCATGACAGATGACGGCACCAAGCCATTGGATGACGAGACACGCAGCCAATGGGTAGAACGCGCCAGCCAACTGGCAAGCGAGGGTATGCGACTTCTGGCAATGGCCGAGAAAAGGGCGGAAACCAAGGATTCCGATCCCTATGAAGATCTGTGCTTCCTCGGCCTTACCGGGTTGCTTGACCCACCCCGCGAAAACGTCAAAAAGGCGATAGACACCTGTCAAGCGGCGGGTATCCGGGTGGAGATGGTGACCGGCGATCAAATAGAGACCGCCACAGCGATCGCCCGGGCCGTGGGGATTGTCGGGGGCAAGGATGACCCGGAGACCATCGGCATGCTGGGACGCGATATCGGTTCCCCCGACGATATCGACGAGGACCAGCAGGAGAAGATCTACCGTGCCAACATCTTTGCGAGGGTGAGCCCTGAGCAGAAGCTCGATCTGGTGACTATTTATCAGAATCGGGGCGAGATCGTGGCAATGACCGGTGACGGCGTCAATGACGCCCCCGCTCTGAAAAAGGCGGACATCGGCATTGCCATGGGCAAACGGGGCACTGAGGCGGCCAGGCAGGTCGCTGACATGGTGCTGAAAGATGACGCCTTTGAAACTATCGTGGCGGCGGTGCGACAGGGAAGGGTCATTTTCGGCAACATCCGCAAATCCGTCATATTCATGCTCACCACCAATGTGGCCGAAGTGCTGGCGGTTGCCATAGCCATCGGCGCCGGGTGGCCTCTGCCGCTGCTTCCTCTGCAGATTCTTTATCTCAATGTGCTCACCGATGTGTTTCCGGCTCTCGCTCTGGGGCTGGGGCCGGCCAGCGGAAATGAGATGGAAGACCCACCCCGCAGCCCCCGGGAATCCGTGCTGACCCGGGCCCACTGGACTGAAATCACGGGATTTGCTGCCTTGATGGCAGCGTGTGTGCTGGTCGCTCTGCTGCTGGCAGACCACTGGCTGGGGTTGACGGAACTGGAAGCGGTAACGGTTTCTTTTCTGACTCTGGCCTTCGGCAAGCTCTGGTTTACATTCGTTCTGCGGAGCCCGAAATCCCCTATTCTGCGCAATGAGATAACGCGCAATCCTTGGGTATGGGGAGCGCTGGCAATGTGCGTCGTGTTGCTGGCGGCCGCGGTATACCTACCGTTGCTATCTGGCCTGCTCCGAACCCAGCCCCTAGGCTGGCAGCCCTGGCTTCTGATTCTGGCAATGAGTGTCATTCCCCTGCTGGTGGGACAAACAGTTCGGGAGATACAGCGGCGCCGGATGTCTGGATAAAAGGTTCTTCGTCACTTCATATGGATTCCTGATTACGCATAAGGCTCAGCCATCTTCGGGAGCCGGTACGGCATCGGCAGCGTTCTCACCGCCACCGTGAGGAAGCGCGGGATCGTGGCCTTGAGGTCATAGCGCCGATTGAAGCGGTACTCGAACTCGGCTAGGTAGCGTGGGGCATGCTGCCCGCGGATGGCATGGTAAGTGCCAGTGATGGCGTTCTTGACGTTACCCAGCAGGGTGTTAACCCAGTTGAATTGCCGAGTTCTCAACATGTCGCTGACGCCGAGCTCGCGCGACATCTGCAGCGCCGAGATGCCAGTCTTGCGCTGAGTGAACAGGTAGATCGCCAGAAAGTTGACTATGATCAACATAATCTCGGCCTTGCTGAACCATACTGATCAAGAGATTTTCCGGGTACCGCTGCGTCGCGGCATGCATCAAGCGGCTGACTCCCTGCTGCCTTTTTGATGTAAAGGAACTTGCGCCGGACCGGCTGTCATTTTTTTGGCAAAGGGGTGGGCATGCAATGGCTATTCAGAGCGAGCGCAGGAATGTCTTTGTACTGGGATTCGACGAACGGCACGGCGCTGATGTGCAGAAGATTCCCGATTCAGACCAGTTTACCTTCTACCCGCTGTTGCGATCGGAAGAGCTGGTTCATCAAAAACACTATGCAATCGAAGAAATGCTGGCAAAGGCACGCGGCATTCTGCGTGACTTCGATGGTTCCATTGATGCCATCGTATGCCACTGGGATTTCCCGGCGACTCCAATAGCGGCCGTACTGTGCGAGGAATTGGGGTTGCCAGGACCGTCGTTAGAGGCCGTGCTCAAGTGTTCGCACAAGTACTGGAGCCGGCTCGAACAACAAAAGACGGCACCCGAACACACCCCTCGCTTCTGCGCTGTTGACCCCTTCGACGACGACCCATTGGAAAAGGTATCGCTCGACTATCCTTTTTGGATCAAGCCCATAAAAGGCTACGGATCCATGCTGGGGTTCCGCATCAACAATGCCCACGATTTCGAGCATGCCATCGGCATCATCCGCGAGAAGATCAGCCGTATTGGAGATTCGTTCAACACGATATTGAGCTGGATCACCCTGCCCGAAGAGGTGAGGGGCATCACCGGCAACCACCTAATAGCGGAAGAATGCATAAGCGGCCTAGAGATCGCACCGGAAGGCAGCGTCCAGCACGGTGTCTATCGTGCACATGGGATGATCGATATGGTGCGAGATCATAACCACAAGAGTTTTCTTCGCTACGAATACCCTTCGAAATCTCCCCGAAATATCCAGCAGCGAGCTATCGACCTAGCAGAGAAAATACTCAAGAAGATCGGCTTCGACAACGGCTGTTTCAATATGGAGTTCTTCTGGAATCAGGATACCGATGACCTCTGGATCATTGAGATCAATCCACGCATTTCACAATCGCATTCCTATCAGTTCGAGATGGTTGATGGCATGTCGAACCACGAGATTGCCATCCATGTCGCTCTCGGCGACCAGCCCCATTTCGAACACGGCCAAGGTCCTTATAAACACGCTGCCAAGTGCTTGCTGCGCCATTATTCACAGGACGATGCCGTGGCAACTCGAGTGCCCACCGAGCGTGACCTCCTCAAGATCAAGTCCGCACAGCCCGACACTGACGTGGTGATAACGCTGAAAAAAGGTGGCTGTCTATCAGAGTTGTTAGATCAGGATGCCTACAGCTATCTCCTGGCAGAAGTGTACGTGGCAGGCAACACAGTCCACGAGATGCTGGACAAGTATCACCAAGTGGTCGAGATGCTGCCCTTTGAATACAGGCCATTGGCCGGGGAGAAACAGGCATAGACATGCGTCATAGCACCCTGGAATCGCTACCCTGCGAGATCGAGGTCATCGAGAATGAATGGATACCGCTTGCCGACGGCGAGCGGCTCGCCGCTCGGATTTGGCGCCCGAAAGCGGCCGGGCAGTCTCCTGTGCCGGCCATTCTCGAATACATTCCCTATCGCAAGCGTGACATGACACGGGCACGTGATGCCATTACCCACCCCTATCTGGCGGCACATGGTTATGCCTGCATCCGGGTGGATCTTCGTGGTAGCGGCGAGTCTGACGGGGTCATGGTAGATCAATACCGCGAGCAAGAGCTAGATGACGGCGTACATGTCATCCGCTGGCTGGCCGAGCAGCCTTGGTGTGATGGCAATGTGGGGATGATGGGGATTTCCTGGGGCGGCTTCAACGCCCTTCAGATTGCTTCTCGCCGTCCAGCAGCGCTGAAAGCCATCATCACAGCCTGTTCGACCGATGATCTCTATGCCGACAACATGCACTACATGGGCGGCTGCCTGCTCACCGATAACCTGTCGGAATCGACCACTATGTTTTCCGCCAATAGCTGTCCGCCCGATCCGGCGCTCGTTGGCAAACGCTGGCGCGAGATGTGGCTCGCGCGGCTCTCCGGCAGCGGGCTCTGGCTGGATACCTGGCTGCGCCACCAGCGCCGCGACGCCTACTGGCGCCACGGATCAGTAGGCGAGGACTACGCGGCCATCCAGTGTCCCGTGATGGCGGTTGGTGGCTGGGCGGACGGCTACACCAACGCCATTTTCGGGCTGCTTGAGTATCTTCGGGTTCCTCGCCTGGGGATGATCGGTCCCTGGGGGCACAAATACCCCCACCAGGGGATTCCCGGACCCGCGATCGGTTTCCTTCAGGAGGCGCTACGCTGGTGGGATCACTGGCTGAAGCAACGGGATACCGGCATCATGGACGAGCCAATGCTGCGGGCCTGGATGCAAGACAGCGTGCCTCCAACGACCTATTATCACGAACGTCCCGGTCGGTGGGTGGGAGAAGCCGAATGGCCATCGTCGCGGATCCAGACGCAGCGGTTTCGACTGGGAGCTTATCGGCTCGAGAAGGATACTGGACAGGATGTCTCCCCGCCGCTACGTGACATGATCATTCAGTCGCCTCTGAGTGTCGGCTTGTTCGCCGGCAAATGGTGTTCCTACACTGCGGCGCCCGACCTGCCTCACGATCAACGCGAAGAGGACGGCGGCGCTCTGGTTTTCGAGAGCGACCCGCTCGCCACCGATGTCGAGATCCTCGGTGCGCCGACAATGGACCTTGAAATTGCCAGCAACCAGCCAGTGGCCATGGTGGCAGTGCGACTCTCTGACGTGGCAGCCGATAATAAGGCGACCCGCGTCACCTACGGGATCTTCAATCTCACCCACCGTAACGGAAACGACCGCCCCGAGGCACTGACGCCAGGAGAGTTCTTCCGCGCGCAGGTACCGCTGAACCACGTGGCACAAGTCTTCCCCAAGGGGCATCGCCTGCGCGTGAGTCTCTCCACCTCCTATTGGCCGCTTGCTTGGCCGTCTCCGGAGCCAGTGAAGTTGACTCTCCGGACGACCGGGTCGGCACTAGGACTGCCGGTACGTCCAGGACGGGAGGAGGATGTCACCATTCACTTCCAGTCACCGGAAGGTGCACCGCCGCTGACCATGACCCAACTGGAGCCACCGCATCACAACTGGCTGGTCCATCGTGACCTGGCAGAGGACACCTCCATCCTGGAAGTCATCCAGAACCAGGGAGTGTACCGCATCGATGAGATCGACCTGGTAGTCAGTAATTGCACGCGCAATTGGTATACCTACCGTGACGATGACTTTACCTCCCCCAAAGGCGAGACGAAGACGGAGCGCAACTTCCGACGCGGTGACTGGTCGGTACGTACAAGTACGCACACGACCATGACCGCTGACGTCGAGAACTTCTACATCTGGGCGGAACTTGATGCCTGGGAAGGGGAAAAACGCGTGTTTTCCCGGAATTGGGATCTGCAAATCCCTCGCGATTTCCTGTGAAGGTGCAGGCTCTCGCGGCCGTCGTCACCCCCTCGCCGCCGATTCCACCATGTAGCCGCAGTCGCAGATAGGCTCCCCCGGGCTCGGCTGCTTGGTCTTGATGTACTTGATGTAGTAGGTGCTGGGAGGGCGCCCGGCGTCCTCGAGCACGCAGGTCTTCCTTCGCGCCTCGAGCCATGTCGCCACAGCCTGCTCCCGGGGCGTCACCGGCGGCGGCGATCTCGTTGAAGATCGGCCAGATATCATCTACATCGTCTCGCATGGCTTCGCGGATAGCGGGGGCTTCGCGGTTATTCGATGAATTCAGGCATGACACCTCGCAAGACGGCTTGGCTGTGTCGGCAAAGAGCCGATTGAATTGGCAACTGCCCTTACTCATCTTCTTCACTGGACAGCTCCCTGCTGGGATGCACGAGGTCCATCGAACACTGTTCACAGTTTTTTGGCCCATTTGTCCGCCTGACGCTCGGCTTCCTCACGCGCCAAGCCATATTTCTGCTGTAACATCCCGATCAGTTGCTCACGTTTGCCAGCGATCTGGACCAACTCATTGTCCGTGAATTCGCCCCAGCTAGCGCGAGCCTTTCCGCTCAGCTCTTTCCACTTACCTTCGATCTGATCCCATTTCATGACATTACTCCTTCGATCAAGTAGAAAAAATACCTGATTACTCATGTTGATCAGCCACTATCCCGTCGCGTCAGTCTCTCCTAGACTGATGTTATCTCCAGTAGAGGAGGTGACGTCATGGCACGCAACCCTATCCAGTTCCAGTCCGGCCTGTCCTTGCCGGCATTTCTCGAGCAGTTCGGCACGGAAGCGCAATGCCAAGCAGCCCTCTTCCAGCATCGCTGTCCCGGGAGCTCGGCGTCAGCGACAACGCCGCCTGGAAGCTCAAGCACAAGCGGCTGCAGGTCATGCACAAACGCAACCAGAAAGAGAGGCTCGCCGGACGCATCGAGCTGGATGTTACCTACCTGGATGGGGAACGGCCGGGAAAGCGCGGGCGTAGCACTGAGCACAAGTTTCCGTTCGTGCCGCCGTGCAGACCGATGACGACAGCCATCCACAGCGTGTCCAGCTGCGTCGCGGTCGCTATGCGCAGCAGGCTTTGGCGCCTGGCAGCCAGGTCATCAGTGGTGGCCTGGGAGGTTTCCGAGCCTTCGACACTCCGCTCTACGTCCATTACCGACACATCACAGGGGGCGGGCCAGTGGGGGGGAACCCCGAGTTCAACTGGGTCAACACCCGTCAAGAACGCGATCACCGGCACTTACCAAGCCATCCGCGGGCAGCATGCCCCACGCTACCTGGCCGAGTTCGAGTATCGGTTCAATCGACGCTATGACCTCAAGGCCATGATCCCGCGCTTTCTGACGGTGGCGGCGAGAACGCCGCCGATGCCATACCGGTTCCTGAAGTTGGCTGAGCCTTATGCGTAATCAGGAAAGACTTTGGGTGGCAGTCGGCGCACTCTGCGCCAGGCGCCATGCCAAGACGAACCGATCGTCCAGCTGCACCATACACCGGCGGGGACGCCCTATGTGCGGATTCGAGACATCCCGGAAGCGCTCCAGGATGACTTTATGCGCTATCTACGCGGTGCGACCATGCCCGTAGTCGACGGCGAGGCGGGGCCGGTAGTGTTCAAGACAGATTGGCTCGATTGGCTCCACCATCGCCGTCCAGACCGCGAGGCCGCACAACGCAGGTGAGGTTCTATGGATTCGACGGCGCGCTTTGCATGGTCCTAGCTGAACTCGCCGTGACGAATTTTCTGCAGCACTTGCCTAACCTTTTTCGTCCCGATTCTGTCTCAATCAAATCGACGGTACAGGCCGAGAGCGCGAGAATCGTAGAGCGAAACCAGCTAATAGCGGCAATAGCGGCTTTTCTATCACCGAAAATGGTTATCGCCTCGGCAATCACATCGCGGGCAAGCGGCTGGACGGCTTGTTCGGCGCGGTGGGGGGGGCCTTACACCTATCAAGTCATGGAGTACCGCGATGAGGTCTTCTGGCGACTACTAGACGACTATCGCGTGTTAGTCGTCTTCGACGAAATCCATCACTGCGCCGGTCATGATCCCTTGCTGAGCAACGCTTGGGGGCAACAGATCCTGCAGAGAATCCAGGATCGGGCCGTGTTCACCTTGGCGCTATCCGGCACGCCGTGGCGCTCTGACGACCGCGCCATTGCCCTGGCGCGCTACCTCTCCCCCGAGGGGCAGCTGATCTGTGACTATCGCTATGGTCTCAAGGAAGCCATCGCGGACGGGGTGTGCCGCTCGCCACGCATCCTGCTCCTGGACAACCAGCAAGTAGCGCTCACGGAAGCCGTCGAAACCGAGAACACCGTTAGGTTGTTCCCCAGTATCGTCAAGCTACTGGGGGAGTCACCTGTGACTTACGAAGATTTGCTGCGTCATGACGAGGTGATCGAACAACTGCTCGCGCGAGGAAGCGACAAGCTGGATGAGCTTAATCTGACCCAGCCAGAGACGGCAGGCCTAGTGGTCGCCACCGATATCGAGCATGCCCAGCAGATTGCCCGGGCGCTAGATGCCAGAGGGGAAGGTTGGTGCGTCGTGACCAACCGAACCCCGAATGCCCAGCAGGTCATCAATGCGTTCCGACACAGCGATTGCCGCTGGATCATCGCGGTTGGGATGATCAGCTAGGGAACCGACATCCCCCGCCTGCAGGTGTGCTGCTTTCTCAGCCGCATCCGTACCAAGCTACACTACCGGCAGGTACTGGGGAGGATACTGCGGCGCATGGGAGGAGCCGATGATCAAGCCAAGCTGTTCATGCTCGCGGAGGCGACACTACGGCGATTCGCCGAACGCATTGCCGACGACCTGCCGGAGGATCTGGCGGTGCTGAGCCAGTTACCGCTGCCTGCTGCTGCCTCTGATTCGGTGTCGAGCGGCAACGGGGCTGACAACGATGCGGATGGCAGCAATGAGGGTGAGTCTGAACAGAACCTGGAGGCTGCTTCGCCGAGCACCTACTCGCTGGGCGAGTTTACCGCTGAACCGAGCTATCACGTCAGCTTTTCGCAGCACTACCGGCAGCTTTTGCTGATTTGCTTATGAAAGGCGGCCGCATGGCAAAAGGATCATTAAAAGTAAGAATGACACTTTATGCCCAATCAGCTCGGAGACCGCCATGCCTAAAAAAAAGAAACTGGTAATTATTGCCCACGCGCCTTCCGAGAGCACCAAAAAAATGTTCGAGGCTGTAATCAATGGCGCCTCTGATTCCGAAATAGAGAATGTAGAAGTGCAGTCTCTTTCCCTGCTTGAAACTCAACCCGAAGACATTAATTCAGCCAACGCCATTATTCTAGGCACGACTGAAAACTTGGGGTACAAAGCAGGTTTAGTTAAGGACATGTTAGATAGATGCTACTACGCGTGCCTCGATAAAAATGAAGGGCTACCTTTCACCTTTTATGTTCGAGCTGGTAACGATGGCACAGGCACCTGCCGAGCGATTGAGAGTATGACCAAGGGGTTGAGTTGGAGATTAGTGCAAGCCCCTCTGATCTGCAGAGGAGACTTCCAGGCAGAATTCATCGACCAGTGTGAGAAGCTAGGATTGTCGATGGCCGCAAGCCTGGAGGCAGGAATCATCTGAGATGGTGGGTCGAGAAAATGTTGTCCACTGGTACGAATCCCTGAGTTGCGATCTTTAGAAAATTGTTGCCAGTTTGTCCACTCAACAGTCTTTTTGCTCAGGCTAACTCGCTCAGCAACATATATCGCATATTCCGTATTCGTATAACAGTCGCATTGGAAGTGAACATTGGTCTAGCAGATCTGAATGTGACCTCTTTCCTACACCAAGTTACCAATTAAGCTTTTCCCACCATTATCGACAAGTTCTTGTCGTCTTTGTATAGGACTCACTAGAGCCCGCCCTTTTTGTTTGACAGATTTTGCATCAACGTCCACCGCCACTGTCAACATTTGCATTTTTTTGGATGTCATGCACCCCCATAACCAGAGACTCACAAGCATTTGAAAATGCAGGACAATATGGCTTGTCAACATTGCTCAATCGTAGTGTGACATGCAAGGAAAGCTGCGTTTGCACTACCCTTCTATATTCGCATGTACATCACTA
>TARA_R110002051_G_scaffold260800_4_pt1 | contig 12962 bp, 21 predicted proteins | sample TARA_R110002051 | Tara Oceans TARA_R110002051 (sample SAMEA4397023) | marine metagenome | biome: Polar Biome; feature: [MES] marine water layer (ENVO:01000295) within the mesopelagic zone...; material: water (ENVO:00002006), including particulate matter (ENVO:01000060) such...
AAGAAAGTTATACATATTACTATACATATCTTCTCTTATCTCTCTCATTCTACTCGACCTCAACTTTCTCCCTTTTGGAGAGTTAGGAATGTTGACCATTTTGAATCACTTCTGATTGACCTTATCATATACTATATAGGATATAAGATATTGATATTGTTATAGTATATACGATATATTATTTATATGTATTGTTGAGTGTGAGTGTTGAATTTGTGCTGTATATTGGAGGGAAAAGATTCATCCTTTGAATGGTATGCATTGATAAGTAGATTAGGTTACTCTTACAGTTGATTGATGGATTGGGTGACTTCTATTATGACTGCCGGAGGGGGGGTATATAAAGGGTAGCGCACTGAGCCAGTACCCAATCTAAAAAGCGTCAATACCCTCCATATGGTTGTTTTTTGCTTTGCGGAATATTACCTCTAAAATCAATAAAAAAAGGGACATAGAAGGTTTTATCCCCCTATGCCCCAATTTTGGCCCCCAAGCCGATTAACCCGATTACTCAGAGTCCTCCGTTGAATCATCATCATCGGGGTCATCTGCAACGATAGCGTTAGTAAGGCCATCCATTGTACCATCCCAAGTTCCTTCCTTGAACAAGGTGGTTGCATTCTTGCGAACACTCTTTGCGATATACTGACCGAAATCAGCACCATCTGCATAAGAGTTTTTCTTACTCTTACCGTGAGGAGTTAATAGAGCGCGGATTCCTGTACCACATTCATTGAATGCAGTTGCAAAAGAACTAGCCGCCTCGGAACTAAGCGAATCAACGACGCTTAAAGCAGTAGCAGAAAGAATCCCGCCTCCGCCCCTTCTCCAAGGATAACCGTTCTGTCCTCTTAGGACTTCCTTTAGGCTCTTAGTCATCTGCTGTTGCATATCTGGCTTTGCATCACCAGTAGCAATCAAATGACCACAGACGACACGAAGGGATTCATCAATCGTCCCTGCTTCGTCTGCATCTATCATTGTATTTACTTTTAACTTAGTATCATTCCATGTTTCTACCATATTATTCACCTTACTGATTAGTCGTGCTAATCGTCTTGGGGGGTATTACTAACGAATGCGTAGGGGTATATTAAGGGTTCTAATGCAAAGCACAACCATATGGTATGTTGGAAAGTTGGAAAGTTGTAAAGTTGAGAGGTCGAAATAAGGAGTTTTTTCTTGAGTGAATGAGATGAGAAGGAGAGAAAAAGGTGGGTTTTTTCTAACATGATAACCCACACCTACATTGTTATCCTCAGTAGTTGTCCAAACCACGCTGAGTTACAAACTATATAAATAGAATAAAAGAATGATACAACCATATGGTGTGGGCTTTGCTATACACCTTGATATACCCCAACCAAACCGTTAGTATTGTAGTGTGGGGCTAAACACTACAAGGAATTAATAGGAGAGATAAGTAAAATGGTAGATAATAGTATGGAAGACGAAACATGGAATGATAAGAAAACACTGATTGAGGGTTGGATGGATTCACACCCTGATTGGGCAGATGAGCATATTGCTCTATTAGCAGTACCGCAGTTAATTGCTGCTGGCGACGCTAAGCCTGATTCAAGAAAGTCGCTTTATGCGGCTATTAGAACCTGCTTCGGGGATATAAGCGATAAGCCGTTTAGGGCTGGTCGTGGTTCAACGATGCCAGCAAGCGTTACAAATGCAAGAAATGGAATATTGACTGCATATCACGCTGATATGGTTACGCTCTTTGAAGAGAGTGAAGCAGTTCAAACGCTAGAAAACAGACATGGGAAGTCCGGCGGTGGCAATTACGATTCAGCAGAGGAATTTGCTGATGATGCAACCAAGTCACGCCGACTAACACTTAATGCCGCTTACAAGGCATTCACAGATAAGAACGACGAAGCGTCGTATTCATGGGACGGCGAGAGTCCGGTTGTATTAGTATGCAATATAGTCGTGGAGGACTCAGAATAGGTAAGTAGTGCCTAAGCCCCCACTACACCCCAATTTGGCCTTAATTGGTCATTTTGGGGGGTTATCACCGCAAAGCCATTCACAACCATATGGTAGTGCTTTGACTGCTACCTTTAATATACCCCCCACCGGGTGTTATTATTGTATGAGCGTAATATATGAAAGAACAATGAACATTATTTATGATATTGCATTAACACCTAATGAATGGTCAAAGATTTCTTTTGACCTACATAAGAAAGGATTGAATTTAATTAGTAAATATAAGTGGAACTCTAAGATTGATGAAACTTCTTATGGACTTCATGAAGTAATAACAACATCTAATAATTATATGGTAACTATTGATGGAGTAGATGCAATAAACAATAAATATTTGTCAGATGCAAAAAGCATAGTAGACCAACTTGAAAAGAATACTAACTATGATGTAGAATACAGGACAATCGAAACAACCACTAAAGATAGAGTTTGGGCGAAGCCTGACGGTAGATGGTTTTATTTTGATTATGAGAACATGGTAGGAATTCAGAGGTTACATCCAGCGCCGGAATTACTGTATAATGATTTAGTTACTATGAGAACTACTCTTCTAAATGATAATTCTCAAGTAGAGTTGCAATTTATAGTTACTTATGAAACTGATGGTATTCAAACTAAGGGTGCAATAGAAGAAATGTGTGTTAATACTCCTCTTTCAGATATGGGAGCAATTCAATATCATATAGAGGATTCATTAGGTAATTATGCAGTAATAGGTGAGCCAATTATTGAGTGTTATTTCGATGCTAAGACAGAATCACGTTCAGAATGCACACCTGATATAATCGCTAAGACAAGAGCAGCCAAATTAAGAGCAAGGAATGAGGAAGAATGAGTATTCATGATGAAATGATTCCTTGGCGAGAACACCTAAAGAGATGTAGATTAGAGGATGAAGAAAATGAGTAATTTATTCACAAAAAGGCATTATGAATGGTTAACTGATATGTGTATTACATTGAATTTAAACCAGAAGCAAGTAAAGGCATTATCTGATATGTTAATTCCGACTAATCCTGAATATAAACAAGATGTATTTTTAACAACAATAACAAATAAGAGAAATCAAAGAAGTGGAGGAATATAAATGAAAGAAACAGAGCAAATAATAACAGAGCAATATAAGTATATGTTAGAAGTAGGACATTCTAAGTCCGGTTCTAATCATGTATTAATAATCAAGAGGTTAAGAGTAGCAGATGATGATTTAGCAACTGCGCTATTAGCCCTTGAATCAGCATTAAGAGCATTCAGAGAAATGGACATAAGTTAACTCCAAGTAGTCTAAGAATATTGCTTCTGACAACTACATGGAAGGTTTGGTGATAAATACATCCAGTAACACCATATAAAGCAATTTGACCTTTGGTCAATAGTACTGGGAGTGCTTAGGCACTTAAAACAGCGACCATTCGATTCCTAATGCGAAGCATGGCTAGCCACCCATAAAGGAAAGTAAGCAGCACACTAATGTATTAACTAGCGCGTGAAATACTAGTTTAGTAAGTGAATAGTGAAGAATTAGTCCCTGCTGCCGAAAATTCCTTTAATTCTTTAATATTAATGGGGGTTGCAGACAAAGCACAACCATATGGGAGGTATTGGGGAACGGGTGCGTAGCAGGGATTAAATTTTTTTTTATTGAATAGTTTTCATTAGCGGTTTAATATGTTAATCCTACATCAGTAGCCTTTATCTCTACTATGCGTGTGCGTATACTATACATAGCGTAGGCAAAGCCAACATACTTGAATATAAATAAACAATAAATAAAATCGCACTAAACAATACAACCATTGGCTTATGTATGTAGGTTTAATAGTAAATTATAACTAGCGCATTCTTATACTGGGAATAGAACTATACTAAAATAAAAAAAGCCGCAAGTGACAAAAAAATGCCAGTTCAAAATTCAGTTTTTTAAGGGAGTAATAAGTTAAACCTGTGGAGTTCATGTTAAAAACACTATTAGATGTGATTGTGGGTATATGGGCTTGGATGAGGTTTAGACAATGAGTTGGAAAAATTCATTAAAGAAGGATATTGTATCTCATCATGCATTAACTACTGGTGTAGAACCCAAAGGAGTAGTAGATTTAACACAATTGGACGATTTAGGGACTAGGATGTTTCAAGGATATGTTAATAAGATAAAATCTATACCTGATTCATATACTGGATTTATTCGTCCGTATTATCTTGAGGTTTTGAAGCCCGAAATGGAGAATCTAAAGAATAAATATCCCAAAGTACCATTTAAGGTGTTATTGGGGACTTCATTAAAAAATGTTAATTATCCATCGGGCTATGTAAAGTATGCTATAGAGAAAGAAAAGCAGTTATTGAATCCATTTCCAAAGGGGGATTAAATTTGAATTGGTGGACGATTGTTAAGCAAGGTAAAATACTTACTTTACCTAAAACTCAATTAAGGATTAAGAAACCTAGTAAAGCAGAAGAAGATAGAACCTGTAAAGATAAATTAATTCAACTTAATGAGAAATTAAAAAATAGGGAAAGTATTTTAGAAACTATATTTGATATTTGGCAACAAGAAGATTATATGAATACAAAGTATTGGGATATAGAAAAGAATATCTCTCCTCATCCTCTCGGAAAAGCGTCTGGAAGAAAGATTAGGATAAAGCCTTCAAAAGATAATCCAAAGGAAGCCTATGGGCAATTTGGAGGACTTGAACAAATTTGGTATTTAGACAAAAATACGATAGAAAAATTACCAGAAAAGATTTGTTGTACTATATTAGACCTGTTAAATGAAGTAAGTGAAAATGGAGGACAAGTAACTAAGACAATAGAAGGGTGGACAATATCATCAGAGTATTTGATTGACGAACATTTAGAGTCAAATCCTGTTGAACATGCCATAACTTCGCATAGTTTTGCATTAGACGTTTATTATTCAGGTGATGGTGACGTAGGGGTTGGAGGAATGGTAGTGATGCTTTATGCACCTTCAGATTGGATAGAAGGATATGATATAGATTGGAGATAATATGTGGTTTAACATAATCAAACAAGGCAAGATTTTAACTCTCCCTAAAACGCAGTTAAGGATTAAGAAACCTGATAATGTAGAGGAAGAGAGAAATTGTAAGGATAAACTAATAGACTATAGTAACAAGTTAGGTTCAATAGCAATGAATCTTATTGCTAGTAATATTAAAAATTCTCTGATTAAACCTACTGAATTAGATAATCCAAATAAAGTCTCTATAAATCACACAGAGTATGCTAAAATACATAACCATATACACAAAGTATCTATTACAAACTTTGAAAAAGATACTAACGAAGGGTGGAGGTGTAGAGAAGAAATTAAAGCAGCAACAACAGATAGAATAGAAATGATTCCTGAAAAAGTTTGTTGTGCTGCTTTAGACTTACTAAGTTCTGTTTCAGATGAAAATGCAGTTAGGTCTGGTAAAATGAAACAAATTGATGAATGGGGAATTCATGCTTGGAAGTCTGAAAGAAAGTGGCACAATTATAATTTAAATAAGACATTTAATGCGTTGGTGTTAACTATAGTAAATGATGGCCCAATTGAAAGTAAGGAACATGGCTATTATGAATTTGCTTGGGAAATATTAAGTCCTGATGTTATGTGGAAAGAGGGATTTACACAAGATATAGATTGGAGATAATATGAAACAGTGGCTAATCAGAAAACTCATTGCATTTATGGGTAGTGCCTATGTATGGTTAGACAAAAAACAAACTCATGTAGACGGCCCAATAATGGGATTAGAGATAGATGCTGAATTTGAAGCAATGTCAAGGTATGAATTATGTTGTCATATAGAAGATAAGTTTGAATTAGAACGAGATTCATTTTGGTTATTACAATCAACTCAGAAAATTAGATGGTGTTGCCAAACGGCTAGAAATATCTTGGGGGAGAAATGAACAAAGTTTGGGAAATAGATTGGGAATATTGGGAAGCACAACTTGAGGGATATAAACAACTCAAAAAAAAGAAGAGACTTTGGCGCGACCATAAAAATGAAAATAAAGAAATGATAGATGCTTTTTATGATAATTATTGGAGAGGGGAAAAATGACTTGGTGGAGAATAGTTAAACAAGGAAAGATACTCACCTTACCTAAAACACAGTTAAAGATTACGAAACCAACTAAAGTAAAAGATAGTGATTGTAGGGATAAATTGATGCAGTATGCTCAAAAATTATTAACAATGCCTATGAATTTTAGAACTAATAATCTTAAAGAAGATATACCAACTATTATAGAAAACCATTATACTCGAAATGGCTTTTTAAAAAATGTGTTTGATATAGAGGAATATGGTAGAGAAGAAATGAACATACCTCTTAGCAAAACAATAGATGAAATTCCCGAAAAAATTTGTTGTGCTGCCTTGGATATGTTAAGTGCTATTACGCTGGATAGGAGTTCAACAAAAGAAGTCATTGATAATTGGGAAATTAAATGCTGGTATTTTACAGACAAGCCAAGAAATTATAGCATTAATTTCTCGCGTTTCCTCGATGTTAACGACACAACGTACCACTACGGCAATTTATCACTAATGATTAAAAATACATCAGCCTACGAAAAATGTTACTTTGGTTGGAGTGTGGATGCCGCTAATGGTGTGTGGAAAGATGGTTATACACCTAATGTAGATTGGAGATAATATGTGGTGGAAGATAATTAAACAAGGTAAGGTTCTTACTCTACCTAAGACTTCTATGCGAATCAAAAAGCCTAAAAAGGTAGAAGAGGAAAAGAACTGTAATATGAAATTAAAGGCGTATGCAGATAAACTAAAGAGTAGACAACATGATAGTTTTACACCTTGGATGCAAAATCACGAGTATATGGATTTGGATGGGCATAGTTCCGACCATTATAAATTAAATGGGCAGGGAATAGATAAAAAATTCACAGATAAGACATGGCATCAATTTGTTACTATAGAACAAACTGATTTCCATTATGATGAGATACCTGAATCAGTAGCATGTAAGTTGTTGGATTTGATAGACCAACATGGTAATGACGATATATGGACAGATGCTAAATTTGACAAGGGATATATCTGTGGAGTGTATAATTGGACAGGCCCATCGTCATTCCCGGACTCGCAAGAACAAGTAGATAGGTGGGTTAAAGAAAAGTCAGCCTTTGCTTATCCTGAATCTAATCTGCGTCCTTTCAAAATAGAAGGTAGCCAAGGATTTAAGCATGGAGACTTAGATGTTGGATTTGGTGATTATCCATTTGTTGAGGGCGCAGTATATCTTAGACATAAAGTAGAGGTTGACCCCCATTATTTAGACAAAGGATTCACAGCAGTAGATTTAGATTGGAAATAATTTAGGTGAGTTAAATGATACTACCGGAGAAACTTATTTATGAGCAACCCTTATATGGAGGCGTCACTCCTACGCATAATGTAGAGAATCCTATACATACTCCTTCCGAGTATTATTTGATTCATTTTAAGATGGTGGTCTAATGGTAGATTATAGAGAAATTATAGATGGAAGCCGCTATGCTACTATATTCGGTAGAATGGAGGCGGGGAAAGGATTAATGACTGCTGCCCAATCATTTGTTTCTATAGCCCTAGAAAATATAGGAAGTTTAGAAACTAAGAAGTTAAGTGCTGATGAACAAACAGACGCAGTTGAACCTATGGTTGGAACTCCTATTACTATGGTTATGGCTAGCATAACATCAATGGAAGATGTAGAAGAAGTTGTTGTAGAAATGCCAGATTATGACGCCAATAGTGAAATACTGAATTCAGAATTACAATCCTTCTTAAACGAGTTAGGTGTATTTGATTCTATTAAAATAGATATGACTCAGAATCTAAAGGAACATCTATTGGCTAATTGGATAGCAGAGGGGATGACTAACTCAGAACACTTAGCAGTAAGGGAAGAGATTAATGAACTTGTGAATTCATTAGGTAATACACCTGAATTTGAGAACTATGTGGGACATTGTATTATGTCTACTTTATCTGCGTTACAAAAAGAACAACTGGAAGATATGGGTGGATTTGAAGATTTAGGGGCAGAAGACCCTAAACCATTAAAAGATGTTACTGGCGAGTTTGACCCTAATGATGAAGATGCGTGGAAAGATAGTATGAGAGAATTCAAATCAGAGAGTTGGAAAGACATAATGAGGAAGTAGTATGAGTTGGAAAGATATACTTAAAAGCAATGACCCTGAAACTGACGAAGATGTAGTATGGGTAGATGGTAAGCCTGAGAGAACGCGTTACCCCTCAGAACCCCCCAATGAAAAACCGGGAGAAGATTTTGAGAGCGCAGGTGAAGGCTATATGTGGCTTGATGGTAAGAAGGTAAGTAAAGATACAAGCCAAATGGACGATATTACAAGGAGAAGGTATTTTAGTTGGTTGCTAACGGGAATATCGGGATGAGTGAGTAATATGAGTTGGTTCGATACACTAAAGATGACTGGGGCAGTAACTTCTACTTCAACAGGAACAGCAGCACTATTCAATAATAAGGCTATACGCGGGAGGAAGAAGCGTGGCAAGAAAAAGAATCAAGAAAGATAAAGTCAAGTATAAACTAGGAGATGGTATCTCCGAAGTTAGTTACAAAGGTGACGATGCTCTTACTGCTTGGAATGAATGGGTAGAAAAAGCAAAGGGTATTTCTGGTGAAGCAATGGGAGTTCAAATGTTTAGCGGTAGTCTTTATGAGATGTTAGCACAACATGGCATAGCACCGAGAATAATGGGTAATTCAGGCCCAAAAGAAACTCCCGGATTGGGTAAGGAATTAGAGGCATTAAATACCTTATTTAATAAACCTGATTTTAGTGCAAAGGAATTAGAAACATTAGTTGCTATAATAAACATTATTCGTAATCATGGTAAGAAGGAAGGAGACTTAAATCCTAGAAATATACGCTTTGATGGAATAGATAAAATTAAGAGGGCGGCTAAAACAGCAACTAAAAAGCCTGTATATGGTCATTATAGAACTCCCAAATATGTTATGTATCGTAGGGTAGTTAGAGGGAAAGATGAACAAGACGCTGTAGATACTACTTGGTTTAGTAATAATAAAGGAGAAGCCATGCCTCCTATGTGGCAAGCAATTTATGGTGATGGAAGTTCTGCGCCTTTTGATGGAGTTAATGGTTTATATGATGTATTGGGTAAAGGATATAAAATGCTACATGGTGCAGAACATCATATTACCAAAGAAGGGCCAGTTAAGATTGAGCAGCAGGGTGCAGCAGAAAAAGCATATAGTGGCATTGGTGAAATAAAAGCGATGATGAATGCTATGGTTAAGGATGATGAATTTACAACCAGTAAGGGCAATTTCGCAACTACTAGGGCTAGGACTAGATTAATGAGTGTTCCAATTTCTACACATTCTAATGCTGAAAGTAAAACAGTTAAGGCATTGTTGGGTGCAATTGAACAGCCCGGAAGAATAGACGATTTCTACATATACATTTCAAGAAGGCAGGTAAATCATATGGCTAAATTAGCAGGGTGGAAACCTCCTGAAAAAGAAGAAGTTAAAACTAGTGCAGATATTGAGATTAGAGATTGGAGAACAGTAATGAAGGTGATGGCATGAATTGGCAAATGGTATTAAAAAAGAAATATTATGATGATTATGAAGGTACTTGGGGATGGCAAGATGCTTTCTCTAAGTGGGGATTTGGTGATAATTTAGATTCAGAATTTGAAACGGACGCCGTACAACACTTCTTAGAGGAACTAGGCTATGAGGTAGGTAGAGTAGATACCAGTATTCATAATGTATATATTGGACATGTATCAAAAGGAGAGGAATTAATTTTTGACCATAGTAAAACAAGTTATGGTAAACCCCCAGTAGAAGTTCAACTTAAAGAAACTGACCCTGAATTGTTAGAAAAACTAGAAAGGGAATTTAAAGATTATTGGATTCCAGATAGAAGAGGATAGGAATATTATGGTAACTAGAAAACGTTGCTTCTTGTGTAATCACGAAGATAGAGATGAAATAGAAAGAAGGCTTGAAGTAATGGAAGTTCCGGCAGATGCTATAGATGATGAAAATGATTGGCCTAGTGGAACGGCTTCTAGACACCAAAGAAATCATATGGGCAATTATATTAATTCTTCTAACCCAAGGTGTGCGTTATGCACTAGCCCTATACGACATGAACTAGAGTCGCAGTTACATGAAGGTAATTTAACCCCTACTTTAGCAGCAGAAATAGTTGGTTCTAGCGTAGACCAAATAGTAAGGCATGTTAGTAATCATCTACAACCTTTAGTGCAGAAATCTGCGGCTAATCTGATTGCTATTAAAGAAGTGGATGAAGTAGATACTCTTTCAAATAACATATCTAGATTAGAAGCGAAGATAGATGAATTGTTTGACCAAGATGAATTAAATCCTAAGTATATAGATAGCCTTACTAAGTTGGCTAAAGAGATACGAGAGAGTCTTAGATATTTAATGGAGTTCAAGGGTAAGTTGATACATAAGAGACAAGATACTATTATTGTGGCTCAAATGCAAGTTGTTCAAGAAGTGCTTGCACAAAACCATCCTCAAGTATGGTTAGATGTTAAAAGTAAAATGGAGGAGAGATTACAATGAGTTGGTTTGACATAGTAAAAAGAACAGGTAAATCAAAAGGAACAGGATTACGAGGTAGAGGACACAAGCCTCCTAAAGATTCAACTTCTAGAAGAAAGGAAGATGAGAAGGAGATTTTAGAACCGGAGATGGAGGAATTAAAATTAGTTGGCAAGATATAATTAAGGCAGATAAGACCAAACAAAGTAAATTACCCAAAGAATTAGTTGAAGGTGCAACTGTTGCTACTAGACCCTTAAAAGATTGGTTTAAAAGACCTAAGAAATTAAAACCAAAGAAAGCAGATGATACTACTACCCAAACATCTTTAGATGATTTTGAAGAGTGATTAATATGAGTTGGTTTAACATTCTCAAAGCCCCTCCATTTAGTGTGGATGAGTTACATGAGATAGTTCCTTTAGACCACCCAAATAAAAAAATCAATTGGTATGATGCAGAAAAACTATTCAAGGATAAAATAGACCCATTAATTATTGAGGCTAGAAAAGAAGGTTTGAAGCATATTAGATTTAAATCAAAAGAAGTCTTAGGTATGTCAAGAGATGACGCAATTAAATTATTGAAGGGATGGTATACAGGATTTGATATTACTCCTTATGATTGGGAAGAGGGAACAATAGACTTGTATTGGGAAAATGAAGGTAGTTATGTTGGAGGTGAAGGTTAATGTTGATGAAAGCGCGAACCGCAAAAGATATTCACATGGGTATAATTGCTTTTCTCTATACTGATAAAGGCACTCAAGGATTAATAGATATGGTTAAATCTGGTAAACAGAAAGTATTACAGGTTAGGTCGGCTTTAACTAAATATTTAAATGGTAATGTGTATAATCATATTGATGTTATACCAGCAACAAAAACACACGAAGAAGTAACTCCTGAAATAATAAGGGAAAGAGCGCAAAGAGTTCTAGAAGAGATTAAGGATGTTAAATCTGAGAAGGGAAAAGAAGGTAGATTTGCCCCTAAAATAGAAGAATTAATTGCCCAATTCAAAGCAGGCAAATTTGACCCTCTATTTGATTATATAAATGATGCTAAATCTAAACACAGTAAAACTAAGAGAAAGAAAATTCTAATCAAGTTTAAGGATGAACTTTTATCCATCGCTAAGAAGATACAAAATGATGAACTTAAGGCATCTACAATAAAAAGACTAGAGGCTATAGATTGGGAATTCAAAGAAGGGACTAAGGAATACAAGTTGACTGGGAAACCATCACCACAAAAGATAGTAGAATACTACACTTTAGTTTTTAGTAATAAGAGTAACTTGACTAGTGCAAATAGAAGTAAAATGATTCCAAAAGTGGGGGCGGCTAATATTTTCGGGTCTAAAAAGAATGTCTTATATCCAGCATTAGAAGATATTATTGAAGAGAACAACTTCACCTTAGATGACGAATTAAGAAATAAATTTAGAAAACAAAAAACCAAACTCTCTATATCTAAAAAGAAGGCTTTGATTAATCTAGCAAATAGCACTTCTGTTATGCCAACAGGTATTGCTAATTTATCTGCTTTATCAGAAGAAGCAACAGAACTTGAGGAAAAAGAAGTATTAAAACTAATTGAATCTGACCAAAAATATGAAGAGGCGTTTAATGATTATGTTGAACATTTACAGCAGAACCTAACTTCTATTTCTAGGTCTATTCCTAAAGAAGATTATGATGTTTTAGAGTCTGAATTAGAAAATAAAGATATTGTTGCAAGAGAATATGGGTTTGATGATTATCAAGATTGGGATAATTGGATGGATGAAAAGGCAGGAAGAAATGCTGCATGGGATGCATTGGAAGAAGTAAATAATAGAAAGGTTGTTAACATTAAAAAATTAGCAGATGTTAAATTACTTAGTAATATGTTTTCAGAAGCAGATGTAGATATTAAAGGAAGTCTATCAACAGCATCCTCAATAAAAATTAAAGAATCGCTTAATGATAATAAATTCGATAACCTGCATGTGTTAGTGGAAGATGTTATAGAAATGTTATCTAATTTAGCAGAAGCATTTGAAACGACTGAGTTTGACCAACATGTTTTAATGATGTTACACGAAACAGATGAGACTGAATTGAATAATTTAGTTGATGAATGTGTTAAGAGGTTAGAGTCAAGAGACTATCAAGCAATTAGATATGCTTTTCTGAATGCAACTATAGAAAGGATGAGTGAAATTGCTAGTAAGTCTATATTACTTGCCGAAGAAGAAGACGAAAATATAGCAGGGCAAATGGAACCATTGGATGTGCTTAGAGAATTAGGATTATTACAGGCGGTGAATATATGAGTAAGGATGATTGGGC
>TARA_R110002051_G_scaffold313322_3_pt1 | contig 12961 bp, 11 predicted proteins | sample TARA_R110002051 | Tara Oceans TARA_R110002051 (sample SAMEA4397023) | marine metagenome | biome: Polar Biome; feature: [MES] marine water layer (ENVO:01000295) within the mesopelagic zone...; material: water (ENVO:00002006), including particulate matter (ENVO:01000060) such...
ATATAGCTTTAATGGGCTTAGCATTTAAACCTGATATTGATGATTTAAGAGAATCACCTGCAAAGTATATTACTCAAAAAGTATTACAAAGTGCAAATGATGAAGAATACTATATTGTCGAGCCAAATATTATAGAACATAAGGTCTTTAAAATAACGAATTATAAAGAAGCGGTCGAAAAAGCAGATATTGTTGTATTTTTAGTTGCTCACAAAGAGTTTAAGTCATTGAAAAAAATAAGAAACAAAGTGGTGTTAGATTTTTGTGGAGTATATAAATGATACTTTACAATACATGCCTTTTAAAACAAAAAAGATGATAAAGCAACTATATTTATACATTTATCTAGAAGTTTTTCTATCTAAACTATATTCTCAACTAGAAAAAGTTTTCAAATGATAATATATTATTTACTATGTATCAGTTAAAGAGATTTATTTTTGAGAATATAAAAAAAAATGTTCCTAATACTGTTAACGATTTCATTATTAGATTAAACAATAATCCTAATCTGATTTTTGGAACAGAATATAAGATGTTTTTTAATAAACTAAAGAAATATAATGGCGTTAATCCTAATTTAGAAGAGAATCTTTTAGAAGTTGTTAATTTTACTATTCAAAATTCCACTTATTATAAAAAATTATATAAAGACAAGACAATAAAATCGATAAAAGAATTTGAGAATATTATTGAACCCATAGATAAACAAATTGTTCTTAATAATTTTAATGATTTTATTATAAATAAGAACGATTGTGATTTAGTCACAACTGGAGGTACTTCAGGTAGACCGTTAAGTTTGTACTTGCCGAAAAAAAGATTTGTTTCTGAAATCGCAACATTGCATCATGTATGGTCCAAAATTGGATATGATTTCTCAACTCGAGGAGTTATTAGAAATGAAAAGTTGCCATCAGGTAAAGATTTTATAATCAACCCCATTTCTAAAGAATATATTTTTGATGGTTTTAGACTTAATACTGAATATTTTGAAACTATTTTTAAAGTACTGAAAAGTAAAAAAATACAATATATTCATGGTTATACTAGTAATTTGTTCTTGTTTGGCAAATATTTAATAGAAAAAAATAAAGATTATTCATTTATTAAAGGCTTGTTTACTTCTTCAGAAAATATAACACCTTTAATGGAAGATTTTTTCGACAGTACTTTAAAAATTCCTCATATTAATTTTTATGGGCATTCAGAAAAACTTGTTTTTGGAGCTTATTGTTCAGGAACCTCAAATTATCATATAGATTCATTTTATGGTTACACAGAAATAATAAAAGTTAATACCGAAGAAAAATTTGGTGAAATAACAGGAACTACACTTCATAACCTTAATATGCCCTTGTTGAGATATAAAACAGGAGATTTTGCTGAAATTGGCAAAAATAACTGTAAATATTGTGGTTTTAAAGGTTTAATTTTAAAAAAAATTCATGGCCGGTGGGATGGCAGCAGAATTTATAATAAAGATGGGACTTTTGTTACGACAACAGCATTAAATTTGCACAATGAAATCTATTTTAAAATAGACGGAATACAGTATTATCAACATGAGATGGGTATTTTAGAGGTAAGAATAATTAAGCGAAATAATTTTGAACAAAACACTAAAGAATTATTAGAGAAAGCAATAAAACTAAAATTTAATAGTGATTTAAAAATCAATCTTGTTTTTGTAAATGAATTAGAGAAAAATCCTAATGGGAAATTTCTTGGATTAATTTCAAAAGTTTAGTTGGTCAAACCTATTTTATTAAAATGCTGAAAACACTAAGTTTTGAAATCAAAAAATTATTAGAAAAAGGATTTTTCCATTTGTTCTTTTCTAATTTCTTAATTCAATTTATGGTGTTCGGTTCACAAATGCTGGTAGCTGGTTTGTTATTGCCCGAAGACTTAGGGCGTATCAAAGTCTTACAAACTATTATAGATGTAGCTTCAATAATTGCAGGAGGTGGCTTAGTGGTTGCTGTTTTAAAAATGGTTCCAGAAACGACAAATAAAATCAAACAGAAATTTGTACTACAATATTCTTTAAAACATGCTTTTTTGTTTTCCATAGGTGTTTTTGTATTATTAAATATATTGTCATTTTTAGGTCTACTTTCTTCAGATTCTGAAATTAATTCGTTTTTTCCAGCCTTTTCAATCGTGTTACTAGCAAGTCCTATCTCGTTAATTATGGTGCGCTATTTTCAAGCTTTAGATCAGTTTATAAAAGTAAGTGTTATTCAGTTTTTTACGAAAACAATATCCGTTAGCTTTATTATAGGTTTCACCTATTTTTATTTATTAAAAGGATACGTTTTAGGTGTCGTTCTGGGCTTTATAGTTACGCTCTTATATTTATTATTTGTTTTAAAAAATGATATTTTTAAAAGTTCTATAATAGATGCAGATAAGAAGAATCGGCTTGTGAAACAAATAAAAAACCTCTCAAAGTTTAATTTTTTTGGTCAGGTCTCCGATCAATTACGTGTTTATGCAGGGTTTTTTATAGCTAATTATTTTATTCTAGATCGCGAAGTTTTTGGGCAGTATAGTTTTGCAATAATACTAATACAAGGATTAGGGGTTATATCTAGCAGTGTACAACAATTTGTTTTACCTAAATTTTCGAAGTTATCGACAAATAAAATACTTTTTTTTAAAGAGCTCCGTAATTTTGAGAAAAAATATTTCATAATAGCGTTACTTATTTTTTTTTCAGCACAACTTATCATTCCGTATATGGTAGATATTATATTTTTAGGAAAATATAATGAAGCTATGCCTTATTTTCGGCTGCTTCTTTTGGGTTGGTTAATATATAGCACTTTTACATTAAAAGGGCCAGCATTTATTGGTTTAGGAAGATTAGATTTGTCTTTTAAAATTTCATTTTATGTCTTAATTACTATAATTCCCTTTATAATTATTTTATGTTATTATTTTGGAATTTGGGGAGTTGTTGTTGGTTATGTGATGCAGGCAATAATATCAAGCCTTTATACTTCAAACTTTATAAAAAAAATATGATAAACGCTTATTATTTATATTATTTTTCTAACCTATTATTTAAGTTGAAAATTCCAATAATACCAAAAATCGTTAAATTATTTATTTTTTTAATTTATAATTCTTCAATCCCTTATCAATGTGTAATAGGCAAAGGAACTAGGTTTGCTTATGGAGGCATAGGTGTAATCATCCATAAAGATAGTGTTATAAAAGAAAATGTTTTAATTGGCTCTGGAGTTGTTATTGGAGGTAAAGAAGGCTCAGTGAATGTTCCTATTATTGGTAATAATGTTAAAATTGCGACTGGGGCGAAAATTTTAGGAGATATAAGTATTGGAGATAATGTTATTATTGGAGCAAATGCTGTTGTTTTGAAAAGTATACCAGATAATGCTGTTGTAGCCGGAATACCTGCAAAAATTATTAAATACCTGAAGTAATGTTATGAATATATTAATTATAGGAGCCATACCTCCAATATTTGGAGGGCCTTCATACGGAGGTGTTGCTACACATATTGAAGGGCTTTCTAATGCGTTAGTTAATAAAAATCATACAGTAAGTTTGTGGTATTATAAACCACAAAAGAGCTTTTCATTAAAAGGATTAAAAGTTATACCAAATAGGACTTTAGACTATTTTAATTCTTTTTTTTCAATTCTAAGTTTTTTATTTAAAAAGGGATTAAAATATCTAACATTTAAGCAACGTATTTTATTAGGATTTCAAACATACCGATTAAATAAAATATTGAAACAGGAGGTTTATAATTGTATACATATACATTCTTTACACAATATAAGTGCTATTGCATTTCAATATATAAATGAACAAAAGCGCCCCCCAGTTATAATTACAGACCATGGTTTTTGGCAAGATCCAACAGTTTTTTTGTTAAATTCTAAATCATTTAAAAAAATAGAGGCGGTGGTAAAACAATGTAAAAAAGTTATTTATATATCTAATTATGCCAAAGAAAAACATTTAGAGTTAGATTTTGGACAGCTTAATAAGCTTATTAAAATTAAAAACCCGATAGTTGTAGGGGATAAAATTAAAAAAGAACAACAAGTCAAAGATAAAAAAACTGTTTTCTTTAATGGTTTAACAGAGTCGTTAAAAATTAAGCAATTTGGGCTTTTGTTAAATGCGATACAAGAAGACGCTTTTTTAAGTAAGCATATAAAAGTGATAGCGATTGCTAATCAAGAAGCACACAACTTTGTTGTAAATAACAATTTTAATTTCGAAATTGAACTGCACGGCTCTATTACTTGGGATAAAGTAAAAGCGTTATACTTGCGCAGTGACTTATTTGTTTTACCAAGTAAAAGCGAAAGCTTTGGATTGGTATACTTAGAGGCTTTGTCCTTTGGCTTACCGATTATTGCATTCGAAGATGTTTTTAACGAATTCCAATCTAATATTTCAGAATATATTGGCGAACCTTTTAATTCAAAGTTAGACACAAGCGTGCATTTAAGTAAAAAAATTAAAATAGCACTCAGTACTCCTTTTAATTATAATAAGGTATATATTGCTTTAAAAAACACTTATAATTGGGAAGAGAATATTGATTATTTTGAAAGCATTTATAATGATAATAAAAGAAAGAGTTTAGAATAATGAGTATGAAAATATTGTTTTTAGGGTATAAACCATTTTTGAGTGCAATTTTAAATGCATTAGATAACACGAATTTTATAGAAGCAAATAAAATTGATGTAATTATCGCAGAACCTAATACATCTAAATCTCTAATAAATGGATTTAAAAGGTTGGTAAAACAGAAAAATTTTAGAAAAATTTTAGAGGAATTAGTATTGAGGTTTCAATTATTGTTATTTAAGACAAAAAACAAGGATATTATCAAACATCTACATGAAGAGATATCCTTAGATAAATTGAAAAATAGAAGTAATATTTCTTTTATCGAATACAAAGGTTTAGAAAATATTAAAAACTTAGAAAATTATGATTTCATGATTGTAGCTTCGTTTGGAATTAAAATACCTGAGCATGTTTTTAATGCACCTAAAAGAAGAACATTAAACATACATCCTTCATATTTGCCAGAGTTACGTGGTGGCTATCCAACCTATATTTCAGCTTTTTTAGATGAACAAACTGCAGCATGTACTATCCATTATATGGAAAAAGGATGGGATAATGGGGACATTATTATTCAAGAAAAAAAGATTATTGCTAAACAATCGAGTAATGAAATTAGGTTTAATGAAAGCGCTAAAATAGCGGCGAAATTATTGAATGATCTAAACGCATGTAATTTTGCTTTTGAGTCAAAAAAACAAGAAAAAAGGAAAATATCGTATTGTCACAAAATATTGAAGTATAAAAACAATATAAAAAATATTAAAAAAAATAGACTTGAAGGATATGTTTTGGCTAATTGTTCCAAATCCTTATACCCTTATACTTATGGATATTACAAAGGTTTTTTAGTTTTAATACTAGTGGTGGAAAAATTAGGTCAGATAAGCGATAATTCGAAAATTAAGTTTTATAGAAAGCAAAACCAATTGTGTTTACAACATTACGATATTAACTTTTTAGTCATAAAATATATTTATAAGGGAAAATTGATATCAATTTAATTTTATCGTGATTTATTTAAATAAAATTAGAGCTTTGTAGAGCTTTTAAATTTTTATTTATTTTCAATATTTAAAATAAACTATGATAAGTTTAAAAACAAAAAAAAACAGATTAGAGTCTATAGATTTTTTGAGAGGCATTGCAGCCTTGGCTGTTGTTTTATATCATTCTACACATAATAAAGGTCTTTTAGACACAGAAGGCATTGTTTATAATTTTTTTAAATTTGGAGGAGGGTTTGGTGTATCGGTGTTTTTTGTAATTTCTGGATATATTTTACCTTATTCGATGTATAAATCTAGTTATAAACTAAAAAACTATAAAGCTTTTTTTTTTAAACGGATTACTAGGATAGAACCTGTTTATATTGCCTCTATTATATTTACTATTTTTGTGTTTTATACTTGCAGCCAATTACCTATTGAGTATTGGAAGAACGGAAGCTATAATGTGAATTTTACAAACTTTATACTTCATTTAGGTTATTTAATTAGTTTTTTTTCTCAACAAAATTGGATAAACCCTGTCTTTTGGTCTTTGGGAGTAGAGTTTCAGTTCTATTTAATTATTGGACTAATATTTCCATTATTCATGAGATCTAACAAATATGTTACATTCAGTTTAACTTTAATTAGTGCGTTATTTTTTTGGTGGGTTTTTGAAGTATTTATTAAAGGTTCATACCTCCATTATGGAGGTACTGTTTTAAGAGTATTACCTATGTTTTACTTAGGTATAGTGTTATTTCAATTTCAAGAAAAAGTAATAGATAAATACTTGTATATCCTTTTATCAATTTTGTTATTTTATTTATGCTTTATAGAATTTAAATGGAGTGATATTCTCGCAGTCGTTTTTGCTTTAGTTATTATTGTAACTGTTAAAAAAGCACATCCTGTTTTTCTTTTTCTAGGAAAAATTTCTTTTTCATTATATCTAGTTCATGTTCCGTTAGGAGGTTTTTTCATTTTATTTATAAAACAGCATTTTCAAGATGATTTAACAAGAACAATAATGACATTTTTGTGTGTAATTCCAATTATCTTCGTTTCGTATATTTTTTATGTACTAATAGAAGAACCTTGTATAAAATGGTCTAAAAAAATTAAATATAATAATGGAAATTAAAATAATTGATAATAAAAAGGACTTTTTAAATTTACAAACAGAATGGGAATCTTTACAATGCATTGCAGAAGATGTAACTTACTATTCTACATTTCAGTTTTTATACGAATGGTATACAAATCTAGCTAATCAAGTGAATACAAAGTTATGTATTGTTTGTGTTTTTGAAAAAAATGAGGTTATTGCTATTGCACCTTTAATGATAGAAGATAAAAAGTATCTTCTTTTTAAAGCAACTGTATTAAGGTTTCTAGGAAGAGCCGATTTACTAACAATCTTAATAGATAAAAACGTTAAAAGGCAAGCTGTACTAAAAAAAATATTTGAGGTTATAAATAAACAGCTGCAATGGGATAAGTTGGAGTTAACCCATATAGCGGCACATACAGATTTAGCACATTTTTGTTTTAAATCTGAGTTGTATAATGATGCTTTAGCAAATTTAGGAGAGAATCCTGTTTTGTCAATTTCAGACTCCCTAGAGTTTCCTGCATATAAAAAACAGTTTTTTAAAAAAAACATAAATTACTACAGAAATAAGTTAAAAAAGGACCTGAACGCTAATTTGGAGGTTGTAGGGGGAGATACTGAACTTAATAATATTTCTAAAATTCATATCGATAGAAACTCAGATTCAAAAACGCGTAGAAGTTTGTTTGAAGACGATAACACATTTGCTTTTATAAAAACACTTTATAAAAGCAAAGAATTAACTCTAACCTTTTTATTAAAAACAGAAGCAGGAGAACTTATTTCTTACGCAACATGTTATCTTTTTAATGGAACATTACATAATTGGAATACGTCTTTTAATCTTAAGTTTAAAGACTACAGTGCTGGAGATTTAATTTATTTTGAAATGATAAATTATGTGTTTGAGAATAAAAAAGATATAAAAAGGATCGATTTTGGTGCAGGACGATACGCTTGGAAATTTAGAATGACAGACACATTTATACCTACTTATAAGTTGAATTTAAACAATAAGGAGTCAAAAAAAATCCACCTATTAAATATCTACGATAAAATATTTAAAATAGGAAAAATAATATTACAATAAATGAGTAGTCATAAAAAAACGGCGGTTATAATAACAAAACATGAGTTAATAACTAATTGGTTGGAAAATGTTACTATGCTTGTTGGTGAACATTGTTGTTTTTTTGTAGTACCCCCATTACACCCGTTGAAAAAAATAGACTTATTATTTTTAAAGTTGAATTTTAAAATTTTTGGGGACTCTAAACGCATACAATTTTCTTCAAAGTTTACGATTAGAAACATAGCAAATACAGACATTGAAGTTGCTACAAGGGAATACCAAACCATTTTAAATTTCACGAGCTTAAAGGTGTTAAACACTGAAAAGAACAAGTATTATCAGTTCTTAATTGCTGAACGCCCATATAATTTGCGTGAAGTTATTTTTAATATGCTAACTTCTTATAAGAAAATAGAATTAATTGTCCAGTCTGATATTAAGGGTGTTGTATTAAGTTCAATTAGATTAGATCGTTTTTCTGTTACTAAAAACACAGAATTAATACTAGCATCTTTTTTGGTGCTTTTAAAAGCCAATATTACTGGTGATTTTAATAGAATTAAAACACGGATAAAGATAAAGGCTGCCTCAAATACAGTTTTAAAGAATTATTTTAAATATAGTTTTAGATTTATAAAAAAAGTAACATATTATTTTTTGTATAACGAACAGTGGATTTTAGGGTATAGTTTTAATCCAAGCACTATTGGGGTAGATTTAAATAATGATATTCAAATAATACCAACTAAAGATCGTTTTTGGGCAGATCCCGTAGTTGTTGAAGAGAACGGAAAATATTATGTGTTTATTGAGGAGCTGATATATAAAAATAATATAGCGCATTTATCTGTTTTTGAGCTTAAAGAAGATGGTACCTATACCGAGCCCAAAATAATATTAAAAAAACCGTATCATTTATCGTATCCTTACGTTTTTAAGTATAATGACACATATTATATGATTCCTGAAACAGCTCATAATAATGATATCCAGTTATATGAAGCGGTGTCATTTCCTTTTAAGTGGGAGTTTAAGCAGAATTTAATGGAAAATATCAAAGCATCAGATACAACGCTGTTATATAAAAACAATAAATGGTGGCTATTTACCTCTATTAAACAATTTGAGAAAGGAACTTATGATAATAATTTATCTATTTTTTATTCAGATAATTTATTCACTCAAGCATGGAAACCACACGAAAAAACGCCTATAATACAAGATATATCTACTGCAAGGCAAGGAGGCCCTTTTTTTAATATCGATAACTACTGTTATAGGGTGTCTCAAAATTGTGAATATAATTATGGATATGGGTTTAATTTAAGTAAAGTAGAAAATATTTCTGAAGCTAGTTTTCAAGAAGATATTGTTTACCGTTTTACACCTGAAGGATTTAAAAATATTATGGGTGTTCATACATACAACCATATAAATGGTAAGTTACGCGTATACGATATATTAACAAGAACATTTAAATATTAATACCGTTTGAAATTAAAAATCACAGAGCATAGAGCAGGTTTCATTATACTAACAACCGGTGTAACTCTAAATTATGTATTTGATGGTATAAATAAACTAGGTGGATTGTATTTTCCTTTCTTTTCAAGAACGGCCATATTGTACCGTTTGTTGCTGGAGTTGGTTTGTATATTTACAATTTTAATGTTCTTTAATAAAAAACGCTTAATATGGGTGGAATGGTTTATTTATTTCGTAATCTGTTTTTTTATAAGTAATATATATTTAAAATATATTACGAAGATAAATGTATATATTATTGAACAATTCATATATTTTAATAAGTATTTTTTTATATTCTTTATATTTTTCGCAACATATAAAACATTAGAAAATAAAAATGCTTTACATAAAATAATCAAAAATTTTAAAAAAATATTTATAATCAATGGATGCTTAGCTATTATTGGTTTGCTATTTAAAATAAAACTATTTTCTACTATTCCTATAGGAACTTCACGCTTTGGATATGATGGTTTAATATTTGCGCAAAATGAAGCTTCTATTTTTTATTTATTAGGATTATTCGTTTTTTACTATGAATGGATGATAAATAGAAAACCTCTCAAGAATTTGCTTTTTGTAATAATTCTTTGTGCATTAACAGGAATGAAAGCAGTACTCTTAGGCATTGTGCTTTTATACCTTTTTCATATTTTCACTAGACTGACAATTAAAAAAATAATATACATATTTATAGGATTAATTAGCTTTTCAACAATTATAGTATTCTCAATTCCAAGATTAAAAATTTTATTTGGCTATTATTATTACTTTTTTATCAATAAAGGTTTTTTATATACTATGTTAGGAGGTAGAAATACTTTTATAGAATCACGAGTTATTCCTTATTTAGCAAAGTCTAATATTGTTGCTTATTTAATTGGAGGTCAAAATATATCAAACGTAGATGATCATTTGTCTTTGGTAGAAATGGATTTTATAGATTTGTTTTTATTTTTTGGTATACTTAATGGTTTTTTCTTTTTATATCTTTATAAAAAGTATATTATTGGTTACATTCAAAACAAGTATTTTTATTTTGTAGTTTGTTTGTTTGTTTTACTGTCTTTTTTTTCAGGACATTTCTTTACATCAAGTGTAAACCCAATTTTCATACTTATCGTTTTCGCATATATAAATAATTATATTAATGATAGAAAAGCTTATTAATAGTAATATTCTCAATGTTTTATTGTGTATTGTTGTTATTACTATACCTTTAAAAAGTACTTTTAACAGTATATTTATTATTTTACTTTTATTATATAGTATATTTTTTATTTGCGTTAAGCATAAAGAAATAGTATTCAAACCTTCGAAAGAAGTTTTAATTTTGATACTGCCTTATATTTTTATTTTAATTCAAGGGTTTTATTCAGAATGGAATAGCTTTTCTAAAAATATGATTAGATCATTACCAATAATTATATTTCCATTAATATTCTTTTATTTAAAACCATGGTTAAAAATAGCAACTCGTAAACTTGTATTAAAAACATTAATATTTTCTGCTATTGGTTATTCTTTGTTTCTTTTAATCTTTGCTTTTTATAGACAAATACAATATAAACCTGATTTTTCAATTATAAACTGGTACTTTTTTACTTATTATGATTTTACAGAAGTATTAGATGTCCACCCCTCCTATTTAGGCATGTTTTTATGCCTTTCTTTTGCTGTTATATTAAATACGTTTTTAAGCTCCAAAAAGAAAGCTTTCAAGAATATTTTATTACTAAGCTTCTTGGGATTAATTATTTTTCTGTCGGGAAGTCGTATTGCATTAGTTTGTTTGATTTTAATTATTTTAAATTTATTGTTTTTTAAAATGAAAAATTTAAATAATAATAAAAAAATAACCCTTGTACTACTTATAATTGCTTTCCCAGTTTTAATATTGAATTTCGTGCCAATTGTAAAAGAAAGAATGATTGATATGACCTTTGGATTAAAAAACACTTACCAATATGCTAAATATGGTGACAAAGGCAAAGACAATAATTATAATGGAGGATTAACACCTCGGTTTTTAATCTGGAGCTGTGCAATAGATGTAGGTAATCGTAACTATTTTTTGGGAAGTGGTTTTGGAACAACCCAAAAATATTTAAATTCTTGTTATCTCAGTAAAAATTTGGAATCATTTGCAGAACAGAATTACCAAACGCACAATCAGTATTTTAGTAATTATGCCAGAGGTGGTTTTCTAGGTTTATTTGTTCTGCTAATATTATATTTTTACTCTTTGGTGTTTTCTCTAAAACGAAAACAAATATTACATTTAAGTTTACTAATTATAATAATTGTAGCCTCTTTAACGGAAAATATTCTGAACAGACAATTTGGGATTGTATTTTTTGCTTTTTTTAATAGTTTATTTTTTTTCTCATCAAATAAGATTACGCATGAAATATGAAATTTTATTAAAGTCATTTCAAGACTTAAAAAAATTTTGTGAAGAAGAATCTTTTCAAGGATGGGATCCTTATGATGGTTTAAATAGTTGGGTTATTCAAAAAACACTTTTAGGTAAATCGCGTCTCTTTAGATTGGCTTGGATTCAGTTATTTAAAAGGAATCCTATAAACCTTAGAACAATTTTTGGTGTAAAAAAAGATTATAATCCTAAAGGGTTAGGTTTGTTTTTGATCGGTTATTGCAATTTATACAAAATAGAACAAAAAGATGAATACCTTAATAAAATTAATGCTTTAGCAGAACAAATTTTAAAACTTCAAACCAATGGCTACTCAGGTGCTTGTTGGGGATATAACTTTGATTGGCAGGCAAGAGCTTTTTTTCAACCGAAATATACCCCAACTATTGTTGCAACATCTTTTATCGCAGAAGCACTATTTAAAGCTTATGATATTACAAAAGAAAAAACTTATTTAGATACTGCTATTAGCACAAAAAATTTTGTTTTAAATGATTTAAATAAAACGTTTGATGAAGATAAGAATTATACCTTATCGTATTCCCCTATTGATAATACTCAAGTTTTTAATGCTGGATTATTAGGGGCGAAACTGCTTAGCTTAATATACAAATACACCAATGATGATTTTATGATTTATGAGGCTAAAAAAATTGTTAATTATGTTTGTAAAAAACAAGATATAGATGGTTCTTGGACCTATGGAACATTAGATTTTCATAAATGGGTGGATAATTTTCATACAGGTTATAATTTAGAGTGTATCTTTGAATATCAAAAAATTTCAAATGATTATACATTTGACCCTTTTTTAAAGAAAGGATTGAAATATTATGTCGAGACGTTTTTTACTATTGATGGTATTTCTAAATATTATAATGATTCTCTTTATCCAATTGATATTCATTCTCCAGCTCAATTAATTGTAACTTTAAGCAAACTGGGGGTTTTTGCAGAAAACAGAGATTTAATTGAAAAGGTTTTAAGTTGGACAGTTGCTAATATGCAATCTCCTAAAGGATATTTTTACTATCAGATAAAAAAATATACAACTTCAAAAATACCATATATTAGATGGGCACAATCTTGGATGTTTTATGCCTTTACTTATTATCATATTGAATATAATTTAAATGAACAAAATCAAGATACTTAATACTACCATACATAATTTAAATATGCAGGAAACTTTAGAA
>TARA_R110002051_G_scaffold73125_6_pt1 | contig 12955 bp, 9 predicted proteins | sample TARA_R110002051 | Tara Oceans TARA_R110002051 (sample SAMEA4397023) | marine metagenome | biome: Polar Biome; feature: [MES] marine water layer (ENVO:01000295) within the mesopelagic zone...; material: water (ENVO:00002006), including particulate matter (ENVO:01000060) such as......
GAGGCAGTGGAGGCCGCCTGGCGCTACTATTCTGGTCCAGGCCTCGACTCCGGCGAGTACTGACTGTCGATACGCCCTATCAGGCTCTTGAGACTCGCACGCGCGAGGCGTAGGGTCAAGATGTTCAACTTCTGTTCTCATAATGACACCTGCGCCCGCCACCAAACCCGGCTTCTGTCGCGACTGCCTTGCGGAGCAGAAGGCGGAGGTGCGCCGGTGCCGCAGCTGCGGCAGCCCCCGTCTCCTCTATCACTCCGAGCTCTACGACCTGCCCATCGCGCACATCGACTGTGACGCCTTCTATGCGGCCGTCGAGAAGCGCGACAATCCCGAGCTTGCAGACAAGCCGGTGATCATCGGCGGCGGCAAGCGCGGCGTCGTGTCGACCGCCTGCTATGTGGCCCGCATCCACGGCGTGCGCTCGGCCATGCCGATGTTCAAGGCGCTCGAGGCCTGTCCCGACGCCATCGTGATCCGACCGAACATGGAGAAATACGCAAAGGTCGGACGGGAAATTCGCCAGATGATGCTGGAGCTGACGCCGCTCGTGCAGCCCCTGTCGATCGACGAAGCCTTCCTGGATCTTGCCGGCACGGAACGCCTGCATCACGATCCGCCGTCCCGCACCCTGGTCAAATTCGCCAAGCGCGTGGAAGCGGAGGTCGGGATCAGCATTTCGATCGGCCTTTCCTACTGCAAGTTCCTGGCCAAGGTGGGCTCGGACCTGCAGAAGCCGCGCGGCTTCTCCATCGTCGGGCGGCAGGAGGCGCTGACGTTTCTGGCGCCGCGGCCGGTGACGACCATCTGGGGTGTCGGCAAGGCGTTCGAGGCGGTGCTGGCCGCCGATGGCATCCGCACGATCGGCCAGCTGCAGTCCATGGAGGAAGGCGACCTGATGCGCCGCTACGGCTCGATGGGTCAACGGCTCTACCGGCTTGCGCGCGGCATCGACGAACGCGACGTTCACCCCAACGACGCCGCAAAGAGCGTTTCCGCGGAGACCACCTTCTTTGACGACATCTCCCGCCACGATGATCTGGTGCCGATCCTGCGCCGGCTTTCGGAAAAGGTCTCGGCGCGGCTGAAGAAGCATGCGATCGCGGGTCAGACCGTGGTGCTGAAGCTGAAGACCGCCGACTTCAAGAGCCGGACGCGCAACCGCCGACTTGAGGATCCGACGCAACTGGCCGACCGGATCTTCCGCACCGGCTTGTCGCTTCTGGAGCGGGAAACGGACGGGACGCGCTTCCGCCTGCTCGGCATCGGCGTCAGCGATCTCTGCGATCCGGCAACCGCCGATCCGCCCGATCTGGTGGACCAGGGTGCCGTTCGGCGGGCCGCGGCGGAAGCGGCCATGGACAGGCTGCGCGACAAGTTCGGGAAGGCTGCGGTGGAGACGGGCTACACGTTCGGCGATCGTCGTCGCGATCAATGACCCGATCAATGAAATGTGATGGGACGGCGCACCGCTGTGACTTCATCCCTTCCGCCGGAAAAGCTTCGTTAAGTCAGTCGCGCTAATTTGACTCAATTGTATTGCGTGTGAGGTCATTGATGTTGCGTCGTATCGTCTTCGGTCTCGGGCTCCTGTCCGCGACCATGCTGTCCTGTTCCGTCCTCGCGAGCGAAGATCGCGCCCTCCAGATCATCATCTCCAAAAATGCGCAGTCAATGACCGTCTACGACGGCGACAAGCTGATCGCGACATCGCGCGTCTCGACCGGCAAGGCCGGCCACACGACGCCGAGCGGCATCTTCTCGATCCTGGAGAAGCGAAAGTACCACGAATCCAACATCTACTCGAACGCCCCCATGCCATTCATGCAGCGGCTGACGTGGTCGGGGATCGCCCTGCACGAGGGGGTGGTCCCGGATTATCCGGCGTCGCATGGCTGCGTTCGCATCCCGACCGGGTTTGCCAAGACGCTGTTCGGCATGACCGACCGTGGGCTGCATGTGATCATCGCCGATGCGCCGGTCGAGCCGGTGAAGATTGAGCACGTCAACCTCTTTGCGCCGTTGAAGCCACTGCCGTCCGAACCGCTGATGTCGGACATCGACCTGCGGCCGACGGTCAAGCGCAAGACCACCGGTCCCTACGAGGTCGCCATGGCGGAGCAGGCGCCGGACATGACCACCACCGGTTCCATTTCCGGCGCCGATCGGTCGCCGCTCCGGATCCTCGTCAAGCGACGTGAGACCAGGGAGACAGTTCTCGACGCCCAGGTCCTGCTGACGGAGCTCGGCTTCTACGCCGGCACGCCGGACGGGATCGTGGGATCCATGACGCGCTCGGCGATTGCCGGCTTCAAGCGCTGGAAGAATCTTCCTGCCGATGGCACTGTTTTATCGAAGGAATTTCTGTCAGCACTTTATCGCGCGTCAGGCAAGGACGAGCCGCCGGCCGGCCATCTGCTGGTTCGGCGAAACTTCAACCCGCTGTTCGAGGCACCGGTCGGCCTGAAGGATTCCGAGATCCCGCTCGGCACGCATCTCTTCACGGCAAGCGGCGTCGATCCCGACCGGGAGAAGGCAGACTGGCACGCGGTGACCCTGCCGACCCATCTTTCTTCTGCCGAGATGCAGCGCCTGGGGATCGAGGAAGATGCCACCCCCGCCACGGCAGACGCTGCGCTCGATCGTTTGGAGATCCCGGCAGAGCTTCGCGAACGGATCGCAACCCTGATGAGCGACGGCACATCGCTCACCATCACGGACAAGGGCCTCGGCCCGGAAACCGGCAAGGGGACGGACTTCATCACCCTCACCCGCCCGCAACAGTCAGTGGCAAAAGCAGAGACGGTATCGAGCACGCCACGCAAGCCGGTCCGTTCGCGGGCCCGCTCCTATCAAAACGGCGTCGGCCTCTACTAGGCCGACGTTCCTAGACGAGTTCGACGTCGAGAACCCCGGGCGCCGTCCGCAGAGCGGCAGCGATCTCGGGGGAGAGGCGGTACTTCTCGGTCAGCTCGACCTCGATCTCGCGGCGTCCATCTTCCTTGATCACCACGAAGGACACCAGCCCGTCGCCCCTCGCGTTGAGGTGGCGGGCAACCGTCCGCATCGGCCCTGAATCCCGGACGAAGACCCGCAGGGCCTTCTGCATCTGCACGGACTTCTCCTCCAGAGAGGCGGCCGTCTGGATCCGGAGACCGATGCCTTCCGGGCGCTCCTCCGCCTGCACCGTGATCACCAGCGACTTGCCCGGCTCCAGCAGGTCGCGGTACTGCGCCAGAGCTTCGGAAAACAAGACCGCCTCGAACTGGGCCGTGGCATCGGAAAAGGTGACGATGCCCATCTTGTTGCCGGTGCGGGTCTTGCGCTCCTGCCGGCCCGTCACGGTGCCTGCGAGGCGACCGGCGGTGGCGCCCTGCTTCACGGCAACCGAGAACTCGGCGAAGTTCTGGACGCGCATCTTGGCCAGCACGTCCTTGTAGGCGTCGAGTGGATGCGCCGAGAGATAGAAGCCCAGCACCTGGTATTCGCGCATCAGCATTTCGGACGGCATCCAGGGCGTGAACGGCGGGAAGACCAGCATCTCCGGACCGGTCGCCGACGAGGAGCCGAACATGTCATGCTGGCCGCTCACCTTGTTCTCCTGAGCCCGCTGCGCATAGCCGATGACGCGGTCGAGGCCTGCCACCAGCTCGGCGCGGTCGCGCCCGAAGCAGTCGAAGGCACCCGCCGAGATCAGGCTTTCCATGACGCGACGGTTGATCTGCTTGGGGTCGATCCGCAGGCAGAAGTCCTCGATGCTGGCAAACGGCGTCTCGCCGCGCACCTCGACGATGTGATCGACGGCCGATTCACCGACCCCCTTGATGGCCGCCAGCGCGTAGTAGATCCGGTTGTCGTCCGTCTCGAAGCGGCGGAAGGATGTCTGTACCGAAGGGGGCACGACCTTGATGCCGAGACGCCCGGCGTCCTGTCGGAAATCGTTCAGCTTGTCGCTGTTGGCCATGTCGAAGGTCATCGACGCGGCCAGGAATTCGGCCGGGTAATGCGCCTTCATGTAGGCCGTCTGGTAGGAGACGATGGCGTAGGCGGCGGCGTGCGACTTGTTGAAGCCGTAGTTGGCGAACTTCGCCAGGAGTTCGAAGATGTTCTTGGCCTGCGGCTTGGAGACGCCATTCTTGATGGCGCCATCGATGAAGCGCTCGCTCTGCTGGTCCATCTCCGCCTTGATCTTCTTGCCCATGGCGCGGCGCAGAAGATCGGCTTCGCCGAGCGAATAGCCGGACAGGACCTGGGCGATCTGCATCACCTGCTCCTGGTAGACGATGACGCCCTGGGTCTCCTTCAACAGGTAGTCGATCGTCGGATGGACCGATTCGATCTCCTCCTCGCCGTGCTTGCGGGCGTTGTAGGTCGGGATGTTCTCCATCGGACCCGGACGGTAGAGCGCCACCAGCGCAATGATGTCCTCGATGCAGTCGGGCCGCATGCCGATCAGCGCCTTGCGCATGCCCGCCGATTCCACCTGGAAGACGCCGACCGTCTCGCCGCGCGAGAGCATCTCGTAGGTCTTCTGGTCGTCGAGCGGTATCCGGGCCAAATCGATGTGGATGTCGCGCTTGGCGACGTAGTCGACGGCCGTCTTCAGGACCGTCAGCGTCTTCAGTCCGAGAAAGTCGAACTTCACCAGCCCGGCCTGCTCCACCCACTTCATGTTGAACTGGGTGACCGGCATGTCGGAACGCGGGTCGCGATACATCGGCACGAGCTTCGACAACGGCCGGTCGCCGATGACGATACCGGCGGCGTGGGTCGAGGCGTGGCGGTAGAGGCCTTCGATCTTCTGGGCGATATCGAGCAGGCGGGCCACGACCGGTTCCTTGTCGGCCTCTTCCTGCAGGCGCGGCTCCTCCTCGATCGCCTTCGACAGGGGCGTCGGGTTGGCCGGGTTGTTGGGCACCAGCTTGCAGATCTTGTCGACCTGGCCGTAGGGCATCTCCAGGACGCGACCGACGTCCCGCAGCGCCGCGCGCGCCTGCAGCGAACCGAAGGTGATGATCTGCGCCACCTGCTCGCGACCGTATTTCTGCTGCACGTAGCGGATCACCTCTTCACGGCGATCCTGGCAGAAGTCGATGTCGAAGTCGGGCATCGAGACGCGGTCTGGATTGAGGAAGCGCTCGAACAGCAGCGAGAAGCGCAGCGGGTCGACGTCGGTGATCGTCAGCGCATAGGCAACCAGCGAGCCGGCACCCGAACCGCGGCCTGGGCCGACGGGGATGCCCTGGTTCTTCGCCCACTTGATGAAGTCGGCAACGATCAGGAAGTAGCCGGGGAACTTCATCCGCTCGATGACGCTGAGCTCGAAGTCGAGGCGCTCGCGATAGTCCTTTTCGGTGAACCCGGGCGTCATGCCAAGCAAGGCGATCCGGTTCTCCAGGCCCTCGATCGACTGGCGCCGCAGCTCGGCGCCCTCCGCCCGGTCGGCTTCGTCCGGGTCGTCGCTTGCGCCCGTGAAGCGCGGCAGGATCGGCTTTCTGGTCTCAAGGATGAAGGAACAGCGTCGGGCAATCTCGACCGTGCTTTCCAAAGCCTCCGGAAGGTCGGCAAACAGCGCCGCCATCTCGGCACGGCTCTTGAGGTAGTGATCCGGCGTCAGCCGGAAGCGGCTGTCGTCGGAGACCATCGCATTGTGGGCAACGGCCATCAGGGCATCGTGGGCGTCGAAGTCGTCGCGTGCGGGGAAGAAGGCTTCGTTGGTGGCTACCAGCGGCAGGTCGTGGTCATAGGCGAGGCTGACCATCTTGTGTTCGTGGCGGCGGTCGTAGGCGCCGTGCCGCTGCAGTTCGACATAGAGCCGGTCGGCAAACAATGCCTTCAGGCGAAGCAGTCTCGCCTCAGCCTGGAATGCGTTGCCGTCCTTGACGGAAAGATCGACCGGGCCGCCGCGCGCGCCGGTCAGTGCGATCAGGCCTTCCGTACCAGCCTCTTCCAGCCAGGACGCCCGCAGATGCACAGCCTGGTGGCTTTCGCCCCCGAGATAGGCGCGGCTGATGAGATCAACGAGCCGCTCATAGCCATCGGCGGTGGAGGCAAGCAGAACGATCGCCGGGAGCTTGGCGAGCTGATGGTGATTGCGGCGCTCCTCGGTCTGGTCCTCCATGTCGATGGAGACCTGGCAGCCGATGATGGGCTGCAAGCCCTCGGCGATCGCCTTCTGGGCAAACTCCAGCGCCACGAAGAGATTGTTGGTGTCGGCGATGGCGATCGCCGGCTGGTTGTCGGCGACGGCCTTGGAGAGGATCTTCTTGAGCGGCAAGGCGCCTTCGAGCAGCGAGTAGGCCGAATGAACCCGCAGGTGGACAAATTGCGGCGTCTCTGCTGCGCCGCCCACCACCATGTTTTCCGCCCGTTCTGCCATTGTCTTACATCACCTTATGAATCAGGTGATTTTCCGGCTTCCGGCCCGTGAAGTCCAGTTCAGACTGCGGTCTTCAACGCCTTTCGGGCGTTGGCGCAATCACATCGCCATCATCAGCATGGAAAGGCTGGCGACGAAGGTCGCAATGGAAGCAAATGCAGCAATGTCACGAATGAGGTCAGTCATCGTCATCTCCGTTGTTCCTGTATGTTGTCACTTTGTTCTCTTTTCATTCCTGCGTCAACCCTGACGAGGAGAAAACAGAACAGGACCGCCGTCGCCGGCAGTCACGGTGAACATCAGGTTAAGGAACTGCGATTGCTAGAAGTCGACGACCTTGCCGCCTTCGATCGTGACGCGCCGGTCCATGCGGGCCGCCAGATCATGATTGTGGGTGGCGATCATCGCCGCCAGACCCGACTGCCGCACGAGCGCTTCGAGCGCATCGAAGACATAGGAAGCGGTCTTTGGGTCCAGGTTGCCGGTCGGCTCGTCGGCGAGAAGGACGCGCGGCGCATTGGCGACGGCGCGGGCAATTGCCACCCGCTGCTGCTCACCCCCGGAAAGCTCCGTGGGGCGATGATCGGCGCGGTGGCCGATGCGCATGTAATCGAGAAGCTGAGCCGCGCGCTCCTTCGCCTCTGCCTGTCCCAGGCCGGCGATGAGCTGTGGCATCATGATGTTTTCGAGCGCCGTGAATTCCGGCAGGAGATGGTGAAACTGGTAGACGAAGCCGATGTCGCTGCGGCGGATCGCCGTTCTCTCGTCATCGGACAAGCCGTTGCAGGACCGCCCGTTCACCACGACCTCGCCGCCATCGGGATGCTCCAGCAGACCGGCCAGATGCAGCAGGGTCGACTTGCCGGTGCCGGAGGGGGCAACGAGAGCGACCGTCTCGCCGCTTCTCAGCTCGAAGTTGGCGTCCTTCAGGATCGAGAGCATCATCTCGCCCTCGCCGTAGTGCCGTTCGATGGCCGTGAGCTGCAGAACCGTTTTGCTTACCATGAAGATGGATAATCCTATTCGTAGCGGAGGGCCTGGACCGGGTCGAGCTTGGAGGCACGCCATGCGGGGAAGATCGTCGCCAGGAACGACAGCACCAGCGCCATCACCACGACCGTGAACGTCTCGCCGAAGCTCATCTCGGCCGGAAGCTGGCTCAGGAAATAAAGCTCGGGATCGAAGAGGACCGTGCCCGAAAGCCAGGAGAAGAACTGGCGGATCGATTCGATATTGAGGCAGACGACGACACCAAGGACCACGCCGGCAAAGGTGCCCACAGTGCCGATCGCAGCGCCCGTCATGAAGAAGATCCGCATGATGGCGCCGGAGCCGGCCCCCATCGTCCGCAGGATCGCAATATCGCTGCCCTTGTCCTTCACCAGCATGATCAGGCCGGAGATGATGTTGAGCGCCGCGACGAGCACGATCAGCGTCAGGATCATGAACATGACGTTGCGCTCCACCTGCAGTGCGGAGAAGAAGGTCTGGTTGCGCTGCCGCCAGTCGGTGACGTGGACCTGGCGTCCTGCCGCCGCCTCGACGAGGGGGCGCAGGCCGTCCACATTGTCCGGATCGTCGACAAAAAGCTCGATCGACTGCACGAGGCCGTCGGCGTTGAAATAGAGCTGCGCCTCCTCGAGCGGCATGTAGATGATCGTGGCGTCGTATTCCGACATGCCGATCTCGAAGACCCCGGAGACCGGGTAGGCCTTCACGCGCGGGTTGACGCCCATCGGCGTGACATCGCCTTCCGGCGAAATCAGCGTGATGTCGTCGCCGGCGGTGATGCCGAGCGATGCAGCGAGCCGGGAGCCCACCAGCACCCCCTGCCCCGAGGCAAAGCCGACGATATCGCCCTGGCGGATGTTGCCGGCGACCTGCGGCAGCTTCTCCAGGTCCTCGGCGCGGATGCCGCGCACCAAAGCACCGGATCCGGCGCCGGCGCGGCCGGACGCCAGCGTCTGCCCTTCCACCAGCGGAAGCGCCATCTTGACGCCGGGCACGGCCTCGAACTTGACGGCCAGGTCAGCGTAGTCGGTCAGCGGGCCGTCGATCGGCTGGACGATCATGTGACCGTTGATGCCGAGGATCCGCGAGATCAGTTCGGTGCGGAAGCCGTTCATGACAGCCATGACGATGATCAGGGTCGCGACGCCCAGCATGATGCCGATGAACGAAAATCCGGCGATGACGGAAATGAAGGCTTCCTTGCGCCGGGACCTCAGGTAGCGCCATGCCACCATCCGCTCGAAGGCGGAAAATGGTGCGGCAGAGGGACCAAGGTCCATCTTTTCCGTCTGACGATCCGCTGCGCTTGCCATTGTCTTTCCTCAACCTGTTCTAACCGACCGCCCGAAGCTGCCGGCTCAGCCGGTGAGCTTGTTCATGGCGGCCTCGATCGTCATGACCTCGCGTGCGCCGGTCTTGCGATCCTTGACCTCGACCTCGCCGCTGGCGGCGGAGCGCGGTCCGACGATGACCTGCACCGGCACGCCGATGAGATCTGCCGTGGCGAACTTCGTGCCTGCGCGGTCGTCCGTGTCGTCGTACAGGACGTCCTTGCCGGCCTTGCCCAGTCCCTCGTAAAGCTGGCCACACACGCTGTCGCAGGGGGTGTCACCCGGCTTCATGTTGATCAGCACGACATCGAAGGGCGCAACCGAAGCCGGCCAGATGATTCCGTTCTCGTCATGCGAGGCTTCGATGATGGCGGGAACAAGGCGTGTCGGGCCGATGCCGTAGGATCCCATGTGGACAAGGTGTTCCTTGCCGTCCGGCCCCTGCACCTTGGCACCCATGGGCTCGGAGTATTTCGTGCCGAAGTAGAAGATGTGGCCGACTTCGATACCGCGTGCGGAGAGGCGGTCGCCTTGCGGAATCGCATCGAAGGCTGCCTCGTCGTGCATCTCCGAGGTGGCGGCATAGACCGAGGTCCATTTGTCGAAGATCGCCTGCAGGCCGGCGACGTCGTCGAAATCCGTGTCGACGGAGGGAATGTCGAATTCGGTAAAGCTCTTGTGCGAGAACACTTCCGACTCGCCCGTGTCGGCGAGGATGATGAATTCGTGGCTGTGGTTGCCACCGATCGGGCCGGTGTCGGCGCGCATCGGGATCGCCCGCACGCCCAGCCGCGCGAAGGTGCGCAGATAGGCGACGAACATCTTGTTGTAGGAATGGATGGCGCCTTCCTTCGTCAGGTCGAAGGAATAGGCATCCTTCATCAGGAACTCGCGCGAGCGCATGGTGCCGAAGCGGGGGCGGATCTCGTCGCGGAACTTCAGCTGGATGTGGTAGAGATTGAGCGGAAGGTTCTTGTAGGACTTCACGTAGGAGCGGAAGATGTCGGTGACCATCTCCTCGTTGGTAGGCCCGTACAGCATCGGCCGGTCCTGGCGGTCGGCGATGCGCAGCATCTCCTTGCCGTAGGCCTCGTAGCGTCCGCTCTCCTGCCAGAGTTCGGCGGACTGCAGCGTCGGCATCAGCAGCTCGATGGCGCCGGCGCGGTTCTGCTCCTCACGCACGATCGCATTGACCTTGTCGAGCACCCGCTTGCCGAGCGGCAGCCACGAGTAGATCCCCTGGCTCTGCTGGCGGATCATCCCGGCCCGCAGCATCAGGCGATGGGAGACGATTTCGGCTTCCTTCGGGTTCTCCTTCAGGATGGGCAGGAAGTAGCGGGACAGACGCATGGATTTTTCCGGATTTTTCGAGAATTCTCTGGCGGGAATCGGCCGTTTTCAAGCTGGCATTGGCAGCAGCGTCATAGCCGTTTCGGAGAAGGATGGAAACCCGCCTCAGGAAGGCGCACATCGCCCCGCGGCCGCCGGGGCGGCACCCAGATCAGACGAACAAGGCGAAATTTGTGACAGGCCTGCGACATTTTTGTCAACCGCAAAATTATCGCGGGAGTGTAACAAAAATACAAAAAACCAAGTGACAGGGCTTAATCTTTAGGCTAGGTTTAGCCCATAAAAGAGGCAAGGAGATCAAATCCTTGCTGATCGCGGTCAAGTCTTGGGAGGATCAGATCTTAGGCGCGCTCGTCGCAGCCCCGGCAACGGTTAAGGATCACGCGAAACTGGAACAAGGCCTCACGGCCTTGTTTTTTTTTGGCTTACCGGCGCCCCGCTCCCTGGCAATCAGCGAAACTCGGGAACGATCCGCGGCAGGCTTGCAAGGCTGATGCCAAAATAGCTGGAGACGGCAAACCAGACCCCGTAAATGACAGCCGACACGAGCGTGGTGAGGATCAGGACCCGGCCCACGCGCATGCGCGCCGGCGCGCTGCCGACCGTTCCCAGCGTCACGTCTCCCTCGTCGTCCTGGGACCGCATGCCAAGCGGCAGCACGGCAAAGAGCGTGATCCACCAGATGATGAAATAAACCGCGAAGATGGGTAGGAACGACATTCTGAACTTCCTGCTGGGCTTGCAGCGCTTATAGCGACATCCGTCGCTGCGTACAAACCCGGCCATAGAGGCGGACTGTCACACCTCCTCCAGCTCCACCAGCGTGCCGGCCATGTCCTTGGGGTGCAGGAAGAGCACCGGTTTCCCGTGGGCGCCGGTTTTCGGGGTGCCGTCACCGAGGATCCTCATTCCGGCCAGCTGCAGCTGATCGCGTGCCGCAAGGATGTCGGCCACCTCGTAGCAGATGTGGTGCATGCCGCCGGAGGGGTTCTTCTCCAGGAATGCCGCAAGCGGAGACCCCTCCCCCAGCGGCTCCAGGAGCTCCACCTTGGTGTTTTCCAGCTCGACGAAAACCACCGTCACGCCGTGCTCCGGCAGAGCCTGCGGTTGGGAGACCCGCGCATTCAGAAGGTCGCGATAGGTTGCCGTCGCCTGTGCCAGATCCGGCACGGCGATGGCGATATGGTTCACGCGTCCCAGCATGCGCGGCCCTCCGCTAGACCTTGTTGAGGAAGACGGTGACGATCGGCTTCTTGCCCCAGGCCTCATTGGCTGCCGAGCGCACGGCCCGGCGAACCGCCTCCCGCAGCATCCCCAGATCCTTGCGGCGTGCGCGGGGAATGCTCTCGACGGCGTTCAGCACGGCGTCATAGAGCGTGTCCTCCATCTCCTCGCCCTCGTGATCGAGCTCCGGCAGGCCGATGGCCGAGATGTCGGGATCGCCCAGGAAGTCGAAGCGGCTGTCGAGCAGCACGCCGACGGAAACATGGCCGACATAGGAGAGCTTGCGGCGATCGTCGATCCCCATCTCCTTGAGGTCGCCGATCAGCTTTCCGTCCTTGAAGACGCGGCCGTGGGGGGCATCACCGATGACTTCGGCAGGACCCGGCGCGAGGCGCAGGATGTTGCCGTTGCGGACCTTCGGAATGGACGCGATGCCGGCCTGTGCGCCGAGTTCGGCCTGCGCCGTCAGATGGGCGGCTTCGCCATGGACCGGCACGAGGATCTGCGGGCGCGTCCACTCGTACATCCGCAGGAGTTCGTTGCGACGCGGATGGCCCGACACATGCACCAGCGCCTCGCGGTCGGTGACGATGTGAATGCCCTGCTCGATCAGGGCGTTCTTGATCTCGATGATCGGCTTCTCGTTGCCGGGAATGGTCCGCGACGAGAAGACGACCGTGTCGCCGGTTGCAAAGGCGACGTTGCGCATCTCGTCACGCGAGATCTTCGCCAGCGCTGCCCGCGGCTCTCCCTGGCTGCCGGTCAGGATGACGACGACCTTGTCGCGCGGGATATAGCCGAACTCGTCCTCGGCGAGGAAGGGGGCGATGCCTTCCATCAGACCGACATCGCGGGCGACGCCGACCACCCGCTTCATGGAGCTCCCCAAAAGCAGGGTCTGCCGGCCAGCGGCATGGGCGGCCTGCGCGATCGAGCGGATGCGCCCGACGTTGGAGGAGAAGGTGGTGATGGCCACCCTGCCCTCGGCACTCTCGATGATCTTGCGCAGCCCTTCCGAAACTTCCTCTTCCGAAGGCGAGACCCCATCGCGCTCGGCGTTGGTGGAATCGCACATCAGCGCCAGCACGCCCTCGTCCCCGACTGCGCGGAACCGCGCCTCGTCGGTGAACGGTCCAAGCGACGGCGCATCGTCGATCTTCCAGTCGCCGGTGTGCACGATATTGCCGAGCGGCGTCCGGATCACCAGCGACATCGGCTCGGGGATAGAGTGGTTGACGCCGATTGCCTCCACCTCGAACGGACCGACGTTGATGCGGTCGCCGGCCTTGAAGGGCGTGATCGGAATTTCCGGCCGGTTCCCCTCGTAGGCGCGCTTGGCTTCCAGCATCCCGGCGGTGAAGCCCGAGGCGTAGACGGGCACGTTCAGTCCGGGCCAGAGGTCGTTCAGGGCGCCGTAATGGTCCTCATGGGCATGGGTAATGATGATGCCCTTCAGGTTCTTGCGCTCGTTGGCGAGGAAGCGGATGTCTGGCAACACCAGATCGACACCCGGCAGGTCCGGACCGGGGAACGTCACACCGCAGTCGACCATGATCCACTGGCGCTTGCCTGGTACTCCGTAGCCATAGAGGGCGAGGTTCATGCCGATTTCGCCCACCCCACCGAGGGGGAGGAACACCAGTTCTTCTTGCTTGGCCATAAT
>TARA_R110002051_G_scaffold2004_7_pt1 | contig 12948 bp, 12 predicted proteins | sample TARA_R110002051 | Tara Oceans TARA_R110002051 (sample SAMEA4397023) | marine metagenome | biome: Polar Biome; feature: [MES] marine water layer (ENVO:01000295) within the mesopelagic zone...; material: water (ENVO:00002006), including particulate matter (ENVO:01000060) such as......
AAATCCAGAAGGCTTTACACTTAATGGAAAATTAAGAGGTGAAATTCCTGATGGAACAAAAGTATTTCTTAAAAAGATAGGCGAAAACAATCAACCTGTAGAGGTAGATACAGCAATAACTACCAATGGTGATTTTAAATTTACTGGTATAGCTGATATACCTGAACTGCATTATATTTTTGTTGAACAATTACCTGGCTATACTGCAGTGATTTTAGAAAACGGAGATATTCTATTTAATGCCGAAAGAGATAGCATGGGCTTTGCTGACATAAGCGGGACTTTTCAAAACGATGCTTTTGCTGATTATATGGAGCAATCAAGAGAAATTTCAATGCAAGCCCAATCTATACAACAAGACATGAAAGCTGCCTCTGGCGAAGCGGCCTTGGCTTTGCAAGATGAAATGAATGAATTACAGGATAAGTATAAGACTTTTGAATTGGACTATGTGAAAGCCAACCCAAAAGCATTAATATCTGCGTTAGTTCTCGACAGAGCAATTGCAACAAAAGCAGTTTCTTTATCAGAAATTGAAGGTATATACGATACCATGTCAGAGGAAATTAAAAACTCACCAGCTGGAAAAAAGGTTTTAGAAGGTATTGAGAAACTTAAAAAATCTGAAGAAGCTGGCAAGAGCACAAGTATCGGTGCAATTGCACCTGATTTTTCAGGTCCAAATCCTGAGGGTGAAACAATAGCTTTAAAAGATGTAATGGGTAAGGTAACCTTAATTGATTTCTGGGCAGGATGGTGTAGACCATGTAGGGCTGAAAATCCTAATATTGTTACTGTCTATAAAAAATATCATGATAAAGGCTTAAACGTTTTAGGTGTTTCCTTAGATAGAACAGAGGAAGCTTGGAAAAAAGCGATTACTGAAGATGGTTTGGAATGGAACCACATCTCTAACATTGCTTATTTCGACGATCAAATTGCAAAACTATATAATGTAGAAGCAATTCCTGCAGCATTCTTAATAGATGAAAACGGAGTAATAGTGGCTAAAAATTTAAGAGGTCCAGCACTTGAAGAAAAGGTAGCCGAACTATTAAACTAGTACTTTCCTTTAAATAAAAAAGCCCCAAGGTTTTCACCTTGGGGCTTTTTTATTTATTGCTTGATATGTTAAAATTTATTGAAATAATCATTAAAAGTACCTGTTACAGTAGCACTATTTGCCTTGGTTACTTTACCCCAAATAACTGCTATTGTACTTTCGCCTAAAAATTCTATTGTAGCACCATCTTCTAGTATTAAATCGCCATAAATTGACATACTACCTTCGATACGAAGGGTAGCTCCGGCTTTTACAACAATATCTCGTGATCTATTTGCCCTACCAACAACAATAGTTCCGTTCATTTCAAAAACACCGTTCTCATTAATAGTAATATCATCTCTAACGGTCCATGAACCACAAAGCAATAGAGTACCATCAACATTTAAAGAATTGAAACGTTTTGACCCTGAATAAGCTTGATCTTCACCAACGGGAACTGTATATCTTGAATTTCCGTTGAATGAAACCAAATTTTCACAACTACTTACCAAACTCTGAGTAGGTCTGTTCAATTTTATTATTTGAAATCCTGATTTACCTGAAGCCGCAAAAATATAATCTCCTTTAGATGCTACATAATTAATAGAACCTGTTAACTCTATAACACCAACACCTTGAGTATTATCCGTTGCATTCTCATTAAGACTAAGTCCTCCTGCACCATTTGCCATTAGCAAAACACCTTCATTCACTGCAACACCATATGTTACAATATCACCTTGTTCTGCGTTTTCAGGACTTGTTAGAATAGGCAAATACTCAACAAAGCTACCTGAAGTTGCATTATATATACCAGCGCCTTTAGAACCTTCTGCCACAACTATGTTATCGTTAGAAAAATCTAATGTACGCTTAGCATCTATTCCAAAATCTGATTCAATACTTATACTTCTAGTCACATTAAGACTTTGGTCTAAAAAACTAACACCTTGTGCTGCATCTAATACAGCTATTTCGTTTCCATTATAAGTAACGGAACGTAAATCTGCGAAAGCAACTTCATTCAAAATACTCATTTCATTCTTATCATAAATAACAACAAAACCATCTTGACCACTAGTAGCAATTACATTATTGTTCATAATACTTACATCTGTAGCGTTAAAACCTTCTTGAAATCCGAAAGTAATGTCCGAGGTATTAAGCCTACCACCACTTACTGCTATTTTTATTACTACTGAGTTCGCGGTAGCGGTTACAGATTTTTCAGCATCTACACCACCAGCTACATAAACATAGCCTTCGTCATAAGCAATTGAATTTAGGTCTGCGTTTGTAAAATATACTCTAGATGTAACTCTTGGATTATTAGGATCGCTTATATCAATGACATCGACGGCACCTACATAATCTTGACCAACAGTATTATAAGATACAAAGCCATAATCACCATTTAAGGCTACATGCGTAGCAGTTAAATTTTCTCCATTTTCAAATGAAGGAGGTGCAATTTGCGCAACCAAAGTAAGCGGATAATCACCAGCTTGTTCTACTTTACCAGTCGTATTGTATCTTTTTGCGCTTGAAATTGGATCCTCGTAAATATCTAGAACACCAGCACGGTCGAAACTCACACTATTGTCTAATTTTAACTGATTGATTTCCTTTATTAAATTATCTTCAGGGTTTTCAAAAATTTTAGTTTTAGCACTACAATTTAACACTAAGAAAAGTAGTAGATATGGCAATTAACCATATTTTTCTAAAAGATAGGGTTGAAATCATTTTTAATTCGGGTTTTTCCAATAACGACTTGTAGTGCCCAATTAATCTATTTCTATAGAGAAATCCGATGAATTACATCCCTTTTTAGTTCAAACAATCAAACGGAATACTTAAAACACAAAATCTTTTAAATCTTACCCATCTTCTCAAGAGCGAACAGCAAGATAATTGGGAGCGCTAATAAGCCAACCATTAGAGTTTCAGTTTGTAACAAACTTGGCATAAGCAATAACGTACAAGCATAACCTCCTATCGCACCACCAAAATGTGCCGTATGACCAATATTACCCAAACGTTTTTTCATTCCGTAGATAGAATAGAGTAAATACCCTATGCCAACTACATATGCTGGCACAGGAATAGGAATAAACATAATACCTAGCTGCATAGTTGGCTGCAAAAGTATTGCCGTATACAAAATACCGGTAACCGCACCACTAGCACCAACAGCAGAATAGTAGGGTTCGTCTTTATGAAAGCTTAACGCCAATAGACTACCCGCCAGAAGACTTACAGCATAAATTATAAAAAATTGAACAGGACCGAACCAATTGATTACAACACCCGCAAAAAAATAAAGGGTAAGCATGTTAAACAATAAATGCGAAATATCTACATGTAAAAACCCAGAAGTCGCCATACGTTCCTTCTGCCCTGCTTTTATAGCTCCAATACTGAATTTATAACGCTCAAAGAAAAAGGTATCATTGAAACCTTTAAGTGAAACCAATATGTTTGCCGCGATTATTGCTATTGTAGCTATATCAATGTTGTACATTATCTACTATTTATTTGGCGTCAAATATAACTATATTTGCCCATAATTTTTTGAGAATGCAACTATTGGCCTTTGTTTTAATCTACCCATTTCTATGGGTTATTTCCATTTTGCCACATCGATTATTTTATGGTATTTCTGATATCGCTTTTTTCTTTGTTTACCATATTTTTGGCTACAGACGCAAAGTTGTTCAAAACAATCTGAATTTGGTATTTCCAGATAAGCCGATGGAAGAAATAAATCGCATTGAAAAAGAATTTTACAAACATCTTTGCGACACCTTTTTAGAAATGGTAAAAACCATGAACTTAAGTAAAAAGGCGGTAGCCAAAAAATACCGAGTTGTAAATCCTGAGGTTTTACTTGAAATTGAAAAAGAAAGAAGTATTATAATTCTTTGTGCACACTATGCTAATTGGGAATGGAATGTTAGCATCAATAATTATGTAAATTCTAAAGGATACGCCGTTTACCAACAAGTTAATAATTCTTATTTTGATAATTTCATAAGAAAAACTAGAGCTCGATGGAATACTACCTTAATAACACAAGGCCAGACAGCAAAAACGATTATTCAAAATTTCAGAAATAATGTTCGCGCTACCTACGGTATGGTTAGCGACCAATCACCACAAGCACATAGAGCACACTACTGGACAGATTTCATGGGCATAAAAGTCCCGATTTTTAATGGCGGTGAAGCATTGGCTCGCAAAACAGGACTAGCTACCGTTTTTTTAAAGGTAAGCAAAGTAAAACGAGGTTATTATAAAGCTGAGTTTATTCCTATAGCACTAAATGGTAAAGAAACCGAAGAACATGAAATAACTAATAAGTTTCTACGATTAACAGAGGAACAAATACATGAAAAACCTGAGTACTATTTATGGACACATAAACGTTGGAAACACAGGGATAAGAAACCCGCAAACTTCGCGGAAATCGTATAATATTTTGAAGTATTAAAAAGCCGGAAGTAACTATTTGCTTCCGGCTTTTGGTATTTTATAAGCCCGCTACGGTTTTTATTTCACCAATAATACGATCGGCTAATTTATCGGCCTCTTCCTGGCTTTTAGCTTCTGTATAAATCCTAATGATAGGTTCTGTGTTCGACTTACGAAGATGAACCCAATTCTCGAAAAAATCTATTTTTACACCATCTATAGTAGACAATTCCTCATTGGCATATTTTTCAGCCATTGATTTTAAAATACCGTCTACATCTAAACCTGGTGTCAATTCAATTTTCTTCTTGCTCATGAAATAACTAGGGTAACTTGCCCTAAGATCTGCAACCGTACCACCTTTTTCTGCCATCAGCATTAAAAATAATGCTGTACCTACTAAAGAATCACGACCATAATGACTTTCTGGGTAAATGATACCTCCATTCCCCTCTCCACCAATTATTGCCTTGTTAGCTTTCATTGTAGTCACTACATTTACTTCACCAACTGCGGCAGCTTCATAAGTACCTCCATGTTTTTGAGTAATATCACGTAAAGCACGTGAAGAAGAAAGGTTGGACACTGTATTACCTTTTGATTTACCAAGCACATAGTCTGCACAAGCGACCAAAGTATATTCTTCACCAAACATTTCACCATCATTACTTATAAATGCCAAACGGTCTACATCTGGATCTACAACGATTCCGAAATCGGCCTTTTCTTTTACTACTAAATCACAGATATCTTTTAAGTGTTCTTTTAAAGGTTCAGGGTTATGTGGAAAATGTCCTGTTGGTTTACAATACAGTTCCACCACCTCTACTCCAAATTCTTTCAAAAGTTTAGGTATAGCGATTCCACCCGTGGAGTTAACACCATCTACAACAACTTTGAACTTGGCTTTTTTCACCACTTCAGCATCAACCAAAGAAAGATTTAAAACTTCATCGATATGAATATCAATATAGCTATCGTTCCTAGTAATTTTACCTAATTCATCAATATTAGAAAAATTAAAATCTTCCTTTTCTGCAATCTCTAAGATTTTTGCGCCTTGATCCGCATCTAAGAATTCACCCTTTTCATTTAATAATTTAAGAGCGTTCCACTGTTTTGGATTATGGCTTGCAGTTAATATTATTCCACCATCAGCTTTCTCCATAGGAACAGCGATTTCAACTGTTGGTGTTGTAGAAAGGTCTAAATCAATAACATCTATACCCAAACCTATTAAGGTAGAAACCACAAGATTCTGAATCATTTCTCCAGATAAACGTGCATCACGACCTATAACCACTTTTAATTTATCCTTTTTAGAATAGTCCTTTAGCCAAATACCATAAGATGCGGCAAACTTAACTGCATCTATCGGGGTAAGATTATCCCCTGGCTTTCCTCCAATAGTTCCTCGTATTCCTGAAATAGATTTTATTAGTGTCATATATTCTTAATAAGTTTTTGCAAATATAAAGGGTTAGTACTTACCTCTATGGTCCTTCTTTGTAAATTCGATTTAAGAAGTATAAATTAGGCGAATGAACTTTTTAGCACATATATATCTATCTTTTAATGATAAAGAAATTACAATAGGCAATTTCATCGCCGACAGTATTCGTGGTAATAAATTTGAACATTTACCCATAAGAATTCAAAAAGGAATAAAATTGCATCGTTTTATTGACACCTATACCGATACTCACGATATACCTAAAATTAGCAGTAAACGATTACATGCCAATTATAGTCATTATAGCAGGGTAATTGTGGATATTTATTACGACCATTTTTTGGCAAAGAATTGGTCAAAATATTCAGACACACCCTTAGACATTTTTGTGGATAATTTTTATGACCTTTTAGAGGATAATTATAAGATATTGCCTGATGGGGTGAAACGAATGATGCCGTATATGATTGCCGACAATTGGATTTATAACTATTCTAAAATGGACGGTATAGCGCGCGTGCTAAATGGCATGAATCGTAGAACTAAAAATAAATCTAAAATGAATTTTGCTATTTTAGACCTTGAAGAACATTACGATGCCTTTGAAGAAGAATTTTCCGATTTTTTCGAAGAGCTAATTACTTTCTCCAAGCATAAATTGATTTCATTGGAAATTAAAAATAACAAATAACACCTCTATTACAATAAAATACCCTCATTTATATAAACTAATAATTCAACTAACTATGAATCAACTAAAATTTATACTGACACTTACTGTAATTGTAATACTTAGCAGTTGTAAAGAGAATCCTGCCAGCCCAACGGGAACTGTTACCGATAAAGCCATGGTCGTTTCTGCACGAGAAGAAGCCTCAAAAATAGGCAGTGATATCATGCAAAAAGGAGGCAATGCTTTTGATGCTATGATTGGTACACAGTTAGCCCTTGCTGTCGCATATCCACGCGCAGGAAATATTAGCGGTGGCGGATTCATGGTATACAGAAGTGCAAATGGCGAAATTGGCTCTTTGGATTTTAGGGAAAAAGCACCTAAATCCGCCCATAGAGATATGTATTTAGACTCTTTAGGCAATGTAATTCCCAATATGAGCACATTAGGCGCTACCTCTGTTGGTGTACCCGGTTCGGTAGCAGGTATCATAGAAGTCCATCAAAAATTCGGAAAACTACCCTTAAAAGATATTTTCGATCCTGTAATTGCCTTAGCGGAAAATGGGGTTATTGTTACGGCTAAACAAGCCGAAATGCTTGATAATTACCGAGAAGTTTTCATTAAAGTGAATGGCGACAGTACTAAATTCGCTTCAGTTTATAAAGAGGGTGAACTTATAAAGTATCCTAAACTCGCAAAAACGTTACGTACGATAGCTGAAAAGGGAAGAGATGGGTTTTACAAAGGCGAAGTAGCTCAAAAACTAGCAAGTTTTATTCAGGCAAATGGTGGATTTGTAACCGAAGAAGATTTAGCAAATTACCAAGCTGTTTGGAGAAAACCAATTACGTTTAAATACAGAGATTTAAACATCATTTCTATGGGTCCACCAAGTAGTGGAGGTGTTACCATGAATCAAATTTTTGAAATGATTGAACCTTATGATATCGCATCGTTCGGACATAATTCAGAGAAAACCATTCAACTATTCACTGAAGCCTCGCGCCGTGCCTATGCCGACAGAAATTTCTATTTAGGTGATCCTGATTTTGTCGAAATTCCTTTAGTTGAATTACTTAAAGACGACTACATAAAAGAACGAATGTCTAATTTTTCATTTGAAAAAGCCACAAAGTCAGAGGATGTTTCTCAAGGTATGGTGGAAATTGCAGAAAGCATGGAAACAACCCACTACTCTATAGTTGATACAGATGGTAACGCGGTTTCAGTAACCACGACCTTAAATGGCAATTTCGGATCGAAATTATATTCTGATGAACTTGGCTTCTTCTTAAATAATGAAATGGATGATTTCAGCTCCAAAGCAGGTGTCCCCAATATGTTCGGACTGGTTGGTGCAGAAGCAAATGGAATAGAAGCTGAAAAAAGAATGCTTAGTAGTATGACCCCTACTATTGTTGAGCGCGATGGCAAACTATGGATGGTTGTTGGCACCCCAGGTGGGTCTACTATTATTACCGCTGTTGCACAAACCATATTAAATGGATATGAATTTAAAATGAGCATGCAAGATGCCGTAAACGCTCCGCGTTTTCATCATCAATGGCTACCAGATATGGTCATCTTTGAACCAAACGGATTTTCACCTACATTAATGGAACATTTAAAATCTAAAGGCTATTTAATTAATGAAGAACGCACTCCAATAATAGGTAAGGTTGATGCCATTAGAGTTTTATCAAATGGTAAATTAGAAGGTGGGGCAGATAAGCGTGGAGATGATGCTGCAATTGGGTTTTAGATGAGTCTAAACTTTTGAACTCACCATTATAAAATATCACTTAATTAATTGTAAATGAATTATTTAAATAACCCATGTTAAATAAATTATTTAAAATATTAGCGCTTCTGATTTTGTTAGTTACCATAGGTTTTGGTGTTCTATATTATCTCTACAACAAGCCTTTACCAACTGGCGAATTAGGGCCGGAAGCTGATGCTTTAGCCTACAGAATGCTTGATGCCCTACATTATAAGAATTTTAATAACACAAAGATTATTGAGTGGTCTTTTAGAGGAGATCACTCCTATAAATGGAATCGAGAAAAAGCTATGGTAAAAGTTTCTTGGGGAGATAATGTTGTTGAACTAGATTTAATAACTCCCCACTCAAGCAAGGCATATGTAAATAATGAGGCCGCTTCATATGAAACTACCCAAAATCTTATTGAAGTTGCACAGCGTTACTTCAACAATGATTCTTTTTGGCTTGTTGCTCCTTATAAGATTTTCGACCGAGGCACGGAACGTTATTTGGTAGATATGGAAGATGGTTCTGAAGCCCTACTAGTAACCTATACACAAGGTGGTGATACACCGGGAGATTCTTATTTATGGATTATTGAACCTAACGGAATGCCGAAAAGTTTTAAGCTTTGGACCAAAATAATACCTATAGGTGGCTTAGAAGCTACTTGGGAAGGTTGGATAGAAACTGAAAGTGGTGCTTTACTACCTGCCTATCACAAATTTGGTCCAATATCAATATCTATGGGAGAAGTGAAAGCATATAATTAATTACATGGCTTTTCAGCTTATTTTCTGAATTTTAGAAATTAACCTTAAATCAAAGTCATATAATTTTCGAATTCAGATTTAATATGATATCCATTTTTGAAAAAAGGATTAAAAGTAAGCCATAAAGCCAACAATCTAACTGACCACATATGCAAGATTATAAATTTCCACTTGATTTTACTTTTCACATAGGCACCTTATCCAATGACTTTACTGCTGTTGATGCCGATAAGAAAACAGTGGCTTATGTTAAACAAAAGCTTTTTAAATTCAAAGAAGATGTTGGGGTTTATGAAAATGAAAGCAAAACCAAGCTACTTTACACCATTAAAGCAGATCGGTGGATCGATTTCTCTGCCTGCTATTCGTTTTCAGACCCTATGGGACAAGAATTCGGTAAAATAGGCCGCAAAGGTTGGGCTTCTATTTGGAAAGCACATTATGAGATTTTCGACAAGAACAAGCAATTAAAGTACACCATACGAGAAGAAAATGCTTGGGTTAAAGTTCTAGACGGCCTAGTTGGTCAAATACCTCTTATTAATTTGTTTACCGGCCTATTTCTAAACCCTGCCTATTTAGTCATTAACGGCAATAATGAAACCGTGGTTAGACTTTCTAAAGAAAAATCTTTGGTCGGTCGTCGTTTTAAGGTTAGTGAATTAATAAAATTGAATGGAAACGATGATGATATCATTATACTCGGACTAATGATGATGGTTTTACTAGAAAGGCATAAAGGCTAGTGAATACTATTTAGCACTATATAAATTATATACTATTTATGACTATTCAACTACTAACTAAAAATGAAGTAACAGCTGCATTGCAATTACAGCTTACTGAGCTATACAAGCAACTTAATGCAGAATTAACCCAGTTGGACCTATCCACTGTTTTGTCGGATTACAAAACAACCGATGTAGTAATCTGTATGGACGGAAACGTTTTAACGGGAATAGCAATGATGGCAAAATATAAAGTGGTTTCAGGCCACAAGGGAATGATAGAAGATGTAGTTGTATCCTCTGAATACCGTGGAAAAGGTATTGGAAGAAAGCTAATGGAAAAACTTTTAGAACAAGCTGAAAAAGAAAATTTAAACGATGTACTCTTATTCAGTGGACACCATAGAACCGCGGCAATCGCTCTATATAAAAGCTTAGGATTCAAGTTGAAGAATAGTGGGTTATATATTAAACAATTCTAAAGCAAAACTTTAATTAACCTTCTTAACATGCTGTAATTGATTCTTTAACTCTTGCATAGACTCCTGTAGTTGGCGAAGTAATCCACTATCTGTTGTTGCATCTACATTAAAGGTTATTTTACTACTAACTTCCCAAATTTCCTGTATTTGAAAAGGTTTAATATCGTAAGGCGGGTAAGTTTCATTTAATGAAATCAAAGTTACATCATTTGAATTAGGTCGTTTCTCAATTTTCTTAACCATGATAGAATCTTGTAAAACCACCACATACATTTTATTCGCACTTATATAATCGATATGCTCAATTGCTCTTGCCAACACCCATTCACCAGGGTGCAGATTAGGCAACATACTATCACCCTCTACCTGAAACCCACGATAAGTTGCATTTCTGAACTCCGGAATGGGCAAATCAAATGCAGGAAGTTGTTGATACCAACTGGTATCTGAAATATTTTGAGGATAACCTGCGGCAGCTTTTGCATTTACAAGTACCATGTTGTCCCTATTCGCAGAATCAACAGTTACAACTTTAGGGATTACACTAGTTCTAGAAGTTTCTAAATATTGTTCTTCACTTTCCCCGAAAAGCCAAAGCGGATTAATCTTAAACTGTTTCAATAACTCTAAGATCACTTTACCAGAAAGTTTAGTTCGGCCTCGTTCTATATCAGCAGTTGTATTAGAGACACCAATAAGTGCCGCAAAATCTGCTTGCGTATATCCTAATTCTCTTCGTAAATCTGTAAATCGCTTTAAAGTCAGTTCGTTTTCCATGGCCTTGAAATATTCTGTAGAGACAATCCAAATCTCAATCTTCATCAAATATAATGATTATGGATTATTTCCAAAATATAATTTGGATTATTTCCATAATTAGGAATATATCCATATTTTTGGATTAATTACGTATTGCTATGGATTTTGATAGAATTAAAGAAAAATTGAGCATTTTGGCAGATGCGGCCAAATACGATGTATTATGCTCTAGTAGTGGTAGTAATCGAAAAAATAAGGACAATGGACTTGGCGATACAGGTAATGGCATTTGCCTTACGTATACCGAAGATGGTCGTTGTGTTTCACTCTTGAAAATTCTACTAACCAATCATTGCATATTTGATTGCGCCTATTGCGTTACGCGTAAGAGTAATGATATTAAAAGAGCCGCCTTTAAAATTCAGCAGATGGTTGATTTAACCATAAACTTTTATAGAAGAAATTATATTGAAGGTCTTTTTTTGAGTTCTGGTATCTTTAAAAGTGCCGACCATACGATGGAACGCCTTATTGCTGTGGCAAAAAAAATTCGAGAAGAAGAAAATTTTAATGGCTACATCCATATAAAATCTATACCTGGTACAAGTGATGAATTAATGTATGAGGCCGGATTATATGCAGACCGGTTATCGGTGAATATAGAAATCCCCACAATATCCGGCCTTAAATTACTTGCTCCAGATAAAAAACATGAAGATTTCATAAAACCAATGTTTAAGGTAAAAAATGAAATAATACGATATCATGAAGAACGTAAAATAATACAAAGCACAGCTAAATATGCTCCGGCAGGACAAAGCACACAAATGATTATTGGTGCTACTGGGGAAAGCGATAAGGACATTATGTATGCTGCCTCTCATTTTTACAAAAATCATAAAATGAAACGGGTATATTATTCTGGTTATGTTCCAATATCTACTGATAGCCGGTTACCATCCTTAGGAGCAGAGGTTCCTATGTTACGCGAAAATAGATTATACCAGACCGATTGGCTTTTACGCTTTTATGGTTTCAGTGTGAAGGAAATTTTAGATACCGATAATCCGAATCTTGAAATGGATATAGATTCCAAATTAATGTGGGCTTTACGAAACTTAAATTATTTTCCTGTAGATATAAATAAAGCAGAAAATCACATATTAGCCCGTATACCGGGAATCGGCATGAGCTCTGTGCAAAAAATCATTAATGGAAGAAAATACAGAAACCTAAGTTGGGACCATTTAAAGAAAATGGGCGTTGCCCTTAATCGAGCCAAGTATTTTATCATTTGTAATTCTAACGATTGGGAACGAAGAGATTTAGATGCATTTAAAATAAAAGGAATGATATTACAAACTCAAAATAGTAAATTCAAAAAACACTATAGCAATGAATTATCTATATTTAATTAAAGTTATACTTTATTAATTTCAATCATCATGGAAAATTTAAATACCGCTTTAAATGCACGTAAGTATAAAAACTCTAGTTCTATTTTAGCACGAAGTCAGGTACAAATTTTAGCCGTAGGCTACCAAGTGGTTATGCTAAAAAGCAAGCTCAAAAAACAGCTTAAAATTTTTATCAACGCCTTTTTATTCAACTTCTAAATTTGCTCTAATGAATACTACAAAAACCTTAATTTATGATGGTAGTTTTAATGGTTTTCTAACTGCCGTTTTTATCGGATTCGAACAAAAAATACCTCATGCCGACATTCAACGACAAGGACAAATACAAAGTGGTCTATTTGCCGAAACAGAAATCATCTTCACTAACGTTGAAAA
>TARA_R110002051_G_scaffold39155_2_pt1 | contig 12946 bp, 8 predicted proteins | sample TARA_R110002051 | Tara Oceans TARA_R110002051 (sample SAMEA4397023) | marine metagenome | biome: Polar Biome; feature: [MES] marine water layer (ENVO:01000295) within the mesopelagic zone...; material: water (ENVO:00002006), including particulate matter (ENVO:01000060) such as......
GGGACGCCCGTCTTCCACGACCCGTTCCCCGCGCTCGTTATCCAAGATGAGGCGCACTTGCTTGAGGAGAGTCTTGGCACTTTCAGCGGGCTGTTCGACACCCTGTTTGAGACGATCCTCGAGGATGTGGCTGACATAGCCGGTGACGGACTGCAGGTCGCGCGACGCTGGAACGGTGACGGGTGGGGCGCTCCGCGAATGCCCAAGGTCATCGCCGCAACCGCCACCATCTCAGCCCCTGAGCGCCAGCTTGAGACACTCTATCAGCGCGTGCCTCTGCGCTTTCCCTATCCAGGCCCGGACCTCTACCACTCGTTCTTCGCGGAGCCCACCGCGCCGCCTGCCGGCAACGCAGGGCGCGTCGCTCTCGCAGTATCCCTGTCTTTCGCACAGGCACCGGAGCAAACAGCGCCGTGGATGCGTCTCTATATATCCCTCATGACCAACGACGCCACCCACACGGTCACGACTGTCGGGGTGCTGGCGGCGTTTCACAGCATTATAACCGCGCTATGGGATGGAATGTTGGGCGAGGGCAGCCTTCCACCAGCTGTTGCGGCTATCCGGGACGCGGTTTCTCCGGGCGTAGCCGGCGATTGGCATCGGGCGGCGATTGATCGCGCTGTTGCCCAAGGCCGCACCGGCGACATCATGGCACTCGTCGACCTACATCGCATCGCACTCGCCTATGTCACCAACAAGAAGGGTGGCGATCAAATCATCGATGCGTTGGGTGCGGCGGTTGAACACCAACACAGGCGTATCGGTCGGAGCCACGCCGCGTTTGAAAGCCGATTGATATCGGGTGGAATCGACATGAAGGACATCCAGGCAGTGATGGAGGATGCCGAAAAGTCGTTCGTCGGTGGGGATTACCCCGATATTGCAGCAACCCTTCGCAACATCGTCGCCACGTCGGCGATCAGCCATGGCGTGGACGTGGACCGGTTCAACAGCATGTTTTTCGCCGGTCTGCCCTCCGACATTGCGGAGTATATTCAGGCGTCAAGCCGTGTCGGCCGCACACATGTAGGATTCGTGATGCTGCTACCGACGCCCCAGAACCGTCGCGACCGCTACGTTATCGAGACCCATGACATCTTCCACCGATTCCTCGAGCGCATGATCGCACCACCCGCTGTCGAGCGGTGGGCAGAGAACGCGATCAAGCGGACCATGGCGTCGTACGTCCAGGCATGGGCCATGCTGCACGAGGCCCGCGAATTCCTAGCCCAAGAGGATGGTCGTAAAGCGGAAGTGAGTCACATGGACCAGATCAGCCGGTTCGCCACTCTGGCGCAGCGCAACCATGTGGCGCTTTGCGAGGCGTTGGGCGGGTTTATGCTGCGCGCCAGTGGTTTCGCCGGCAAGGGTGCGTCACAGCTGGGCGCTCCACACTATGAGGACTTCTATCGCGCCTTGGTGGAAAAACAGGTCGATACGTTCGTACGCGACATCTCGAGCCGGGGCACGATCGCCAGCCTGCGGGACTATTGGGACGACTTGCCGGCGTTCCGGCCGCCAATGACGTCGCTGCGCGATGTCGATGAGGCGGGGTACATCGTGGCTGCGGGGCGAGATCCCCTCGCGCGGGGGCGATCCACCGATGTCGATCGGCAGGATCTGGCGAAGGTGATGCGGGCAATCAGGACCCAACGCGGCACAGCCTCAGAAATGGACGCAGACGGAGGCGACAATGGGCGAGGGTAAAGGCACAGGCGGGGACTGGCGCACATCAAACCGCCGGCCGTCGGCTTTTGGCGGGGCAAGGCGCGAGCCAGAAGCGTTAGAGCCGCCGACTATGTCGCGATCGCGAGTGCAGCTCGCCAGCTCCTACGCACCCGGAGTGCTTATGACGTGGGAGGGAGGAAAGGGAATATGCCGCTCCGTCCCACTGGCGAACGATATCTCCAAGCGGCTCAACCGGACGACGATCGATCTCGTCTTCGAGAATCTGAGTGACTTCGCCACAAATTGGCGCGCTCGGGCGATGAAAGCTGTTCCTGACGCCCTGCCCGAACTCGTCCTCGACGCCCCCTTCCGCGATTCCCGGACCGGGGAGGTCCGGATCGAGCGGGGCGACTTTCAAATGACAGGACCGGACCGTGTTGGCTACGTCCCCTATCCCCTCGTCTACCGATGCGGCATCTGCGGTTCGACCCGTGAATATGAGAGCATCGCGGATCAGGCGAGGCAGCCGCTGCCAAGAAAGTGCAACGGACACGATGCCCGTTGGACCCAGGTCGACGTCGTCTATGTGCATTGGTCGGGGGAGATTCAGCCCCTTAGCCCTTTCAACTACAACTTTGATCCGCAGACCGGCAGCACGCGCCAGATCAGGATGTGCACCTGCGGTTCAACCAGCTTCAAGCTGCGGAATGACGCCCCAGTTTTCTCGGAATGGCGGTACGTCTGCGAAGGCTGTGGCGATACGCGCCCGCTCAAGAAGGCCGAACCCGAGGTCCTAGCCCGGCTGCAAACCGAGCAGAATACCAGTGGTCGCGCCTTCCAATGGATCGAAATCAATATGCTGCCGGTGTCGTACCGGGCCAACTCAACCTTCTACCCACAGCGCACCAGCTTTATCGAATTCCAGGACAGCGCCGTCGTTGAGCTCTTGACGCCCACGCGGGTCGGCGAGCTGGTGGCGAAGCTGGCCCAGATTCATAACATCCCGTTCGCCGAGCCAGCTGAGGACGAGGTGCGGGCGGCGGTGCAGGCCGACCCCAAGTACCGCAGCGACTGGGACGACTACCTTAGCTTCCTCGAAATGGCTCGCCGCGCGGAAGAAAGCGGTCGACCTGAGCGCGCCCGATCATACCGCGATAGCGCACACGAGTTACGCGAGGGGTGGTTCACTGCTGGCATCGTTGAACGCGGCAGGCTGGGCAGCACAGACGTCCTGAGGGCCATCACGCAGCGCGAGGATTGGACACGCCGCTATGATCCGATCAGGCTCACTATCCAGCACGACGCTTTCCTGCGGGAACATGTCGAAGAGGCTATGGCCCGACACGCGGCCGTCGACGTGATGGAGCCCGACATCACATTGACCGACGTCGTCAACGATCCTCAGCGCAAGGCGCGCTACCAGTCCAATATTGGAAATCTCCTGGCGCATTTGGGCATGGAGCGCTTGGTGATCGTCCGCAATCTGCCAATCTGCGAATTCAGTTTCGGCTTCACGCGGGTTTCCGCGACGCCCGTCTACAAGCGTGAGCATCAGGGCACGAGCGTCGACATGCCGGTGCGTCTCAAGGCATTCGATCAGCTGCCGATCCAAGGTACGAAACGACCGATATACGTGACCCAACAACAGAACGAGGCACTCTACTTCAAGCTGGACGAGGCCAGAGTTGTCCGGTGGCTGAAGGCCAATATGGTCACCGACGTGCCCGACGATGGTCTCGGCCGAGGCTACTTAGAGCGCTACGAAGATTTCGGCCCATTCCTCGAAATGTTCAAGGACCGCGAGGGCAGTGGCGGCTATCCGCGAACCGTGCCAGCGTATGTCTACCAGCTTCTCCACACCCTCTCGCACCAAATGATGCATTCGCTAGCCGATTCGTCCGGCGTTGACCGGGATGGCATCGGCGAGCACATCTTCCCGGCGGACCTCGCCTTCGTGATCTACCGAAAGGGTATGACCCCAGACCTTGGCAACATCTCTGCAATGTGGCGCAACCATGCCGATGAGTTTTTGCGTCGCGCGCTCGATCCACGCATGTTGCGATGCGGCTCGGGCACCCTATGCGACGCAAGGGGCGGCGCTTGCCCGGCATGCGTCATGGTTTCCGAGGTAAGCTGCATCGCCTCCAACCTCTTGCTTTCGCGCGCTGTCCTCAAGGGCGGCAAGGGTCCGGAATGGGAACCTAGATCGGCACCTGACCTAGTCGGCTTCTTCGACGCTGCCGTAGCGACATGACGAACGAAGTATTCATTTCGCCAAGAGCCACCGCCAGGCTCGTCGTGACGATGCCACCGGCGCCTAGTCGATTGGCGGACGCGCTCGCTGCTGACATTGCGAATGACTATGTGACCCTCACGTCCACAACGGACGCCTTCCGGCATCTCGCATCGTTGGCGCGTCAGCGATTCACGGTGATGATTCCTTACATCGACAAGGTAGGGGCCGCCTGGGCCGCCGAGCTGTTCGAGACGACGGAGGCGATCGAGCGCATCCTGGTCATAAGAGATGCGTCGCAGCTAAGCAGTTGCGCAGAAGCGGGGCGCCGCCTTGAAAGGGCAACCACGCGCATTATAGATTATGGCGGTGGCGATCTTAGGCAGGAGACGTTTCACGCAAAGATCGTGCTGGCTGATGGGGTCGCCGCTTACGTCGGATCGGCAAACCTGCTGCGGCGATCGAAGGCAGCGAACCTAGAGTGCGGTATGCTCGTCGAGGGACCCGCCGTGCATGCCGTCAAGGTTCTGGTCGACGCGGTGGCCAACATGGCAAAAGCAGTTTCCATGAGGGGATAGTAGACCCCCCGGAGCCTACGAGACATGAGTTCAAGGCAAGCACGAGGTTGTCGGAGGTTCACGACGTCGGCGTCAAGGTTCGAATTTCGGTTCAATGAGCACCAGCACGGCAACGATGCCCGGCACCGACAGCGTCTGTCGATCACCGGAGCCGAAGCTAGGCGCCATTTTAACGATGACATCGTGCGTCAGTAGCTTTGTCTCCATAAACCGCAATGAGTGCAAGACGATCGATACATAAAGCAAGAGTCTGGCATGAGTGCGTGACGAGGTCTCAAGCTCAGTCGGCATAATGTCATTGTCCTTGCCGCGCAATTCAGCTCGTCCAGATAGCGCAACCTTGCGTCGAGGATCGTGTTCGCTTGCAAGATCAGTTCGCTCTTGATTGCGTCAAACGCCGCAACTTCGTAGTCATCGACGCTGATAATCTCTTCAAGCTTCGACCCGTGACAGCACCGTCGGTCAGCGGGTCGTAATATTTGAAGTTCACAAATCCAGATCCCCCTCAATGGCTTCGATCAGTTGCTCAGGTGTCTTTGAACCTGCCGAGCGTAAGGCAGCAGAAAGAGTCAGCGGGCGCCACGCAGGCATCACGAGCTGAGCACAGCATCGCTGTCGCCACCCACCCGATCAGATACACGCTTTGTTAAAGGACAAATCCTATTCCCGCTCGCCCTCGGCATTGGTGTCGATTGCAACGGAATATAAGCATGTCAAAACACGAACTTTCATCACGTCATTTTCAGCGAAAAATCTTACAGTTCTGCGAGTTGCGTATTGCGCCGATCGCATCGAAGCGCGCGCTGGAGAACATCAAGCCTTATCTCAACAAACTCATCGTGCACCGCCAGTTGCCTCCACTTCTGAACGGCCGCATTGACTGGTTGGAAATCGCCCACGCTTGCGAGATTGGCGGCGAACTGACGGGTGACCTGAAGAAGCAGCTCCGCATTGCCCTAGATGCGATCCACAGGTGGCTGGGCCCGGCGCCTGTGGCGGAAGACCTCCGACGAACGAAGAGAACATCTCAATCAAACAAGCCAGATCGGCGCAAGTCGACAGCCATTGCGCCCTCCGCCCGAAAGCCGCCGCGGATCGATCGCGACAATCATCATGCTCAGGCCGCATCGACGCAGAGAGGGCCACAACCGAAGCCGATCCAGCCGTTTCCGGAACCATTGTTTGAAGCGAGCGAAGATCCCGCCGGTTTTCAGGATGCGCTGGTCTATCAAATGCGGCGGTTCGGTGAGAGCTATTGGCACCTTTACCGCGCCATCATTCGGCTGGGCGAGACGTTCAACCATGCGACCCTGCTGTCCTGGATCCAGGGCGAGCGCGTGCCGCGATCCGTCGCGAGCTTCGCAATCCTCTCCCGCATCGAGCGGAGATATCAACTGCCGGAAGGATATTTTAAGGGGAAGCTGCCGCATCAGGCGCGATCCCTCCACGGTCACGATCTTGGCGACATCAGCCCGGCTGAACGGCGAAGGCTGGCATGGCACCTTCCCGACGATTTCAGCAGCCTGCCATTCAACAAGCGAGAGGAAATCCTCGACTGGGTCCGCCGGGTCATCGTGTCGGGTTCAACCGATTATCGGCGCTATCAGGCCGCAGCTAGCAAGCAGCGTTACGCCATCCGATTTCCGGGCATCACCTATGGAGGGGCGCTGTCTCCTCACGCATGCACGCTGCCAACGAGCGCCAATCACAATGCTGTTGAGACCTGTGAAGACCCTGACCTCCTGACCGGCGTCGTCGACGCGCCACCACGGCTGGCGATGGAGATGGCCGATCTAATCCGGTTCAAGACCTCGACGCTGACGGCGATCGGTTTTCAGCGCAACGGGGTTTGGGGCGAGGAAACCGCATCGCAGAAGATTGAGCATCTCGGCTTGATGTTCGGAGCACTGGCCGCCTCACCCAACGGCATCGTCAAAGGCCGCGGCGTGCCGCTGAGCCAGCTGACATTTGGACTGCTGATCTTCCCGGGCGTCTGGGACTGGTATCTGCAATGGCGAGAGCAGCGCCGCGGATTCTACACCAGGTGGGAAGAGGATATGCTGATGATCGCACAAGCGCTCACGCGATCCGAAGTCGGCTGGATCCGCCAGCATCCTGAACTTCTGAAACATGTAAAAGAAATTGACGGCCTGGTTGCGCCGGAAGAAATCGAATTCGCCTCCCGCGACTGGCATAGCGCGTGCGATGCGTTTCATCGACACGCAGCCAACCGTTCAAAGGAGATCCAGCGGGTTATGCGCGTCCATCGTGACCCTTTCGAGCCCATCATGTGCGTCCTGGAAGCAGACAGCCCACTGGCGGAGTATCGCAAGATCACCGACGAGATTCTGAAACGCATGCCGGACGAGGATCGCTATCCACGAGCAGCGGCAGAAGCCGTTAGATCCTTCCTCTTGCTTCGCCTGGGCCTGCATCTTGGACTTCGGCAAAAGAACCTTCGCCAGCTTCGAGTATGCCCCCGTGGCCACTTCCCGACCACGGAACGACGGTTGGAAGACATGAAATGCGGCGAGCTGCGCTGGAGCGACCGAGAAGGAGGGTGGGAGGTCATCATCCCGTCGGTCGCCTTCAAGAACTCAGGCTCGTCCTTTTTCGGGCAGAAGCCGTTTCGGCTCATCCTGCCGGACCTGCTTGATCTCTATAAGTACCTTGAAGCCTATATCGACCGTCATCGCGCGGTTCTCCTCGGTCGGGCAAAGGATCCCGGCACCCTTTTCGTCAAGACGGTGAAGACGACGAGCCTGGACGCAGCCTACGACTCCGCCAAGTTCTATGAAGCCTGGCGGACGGTGATCCAGCGGTACGGGATCTACAATCCCTATACCGGTCGCGGCGCCATCAAGGGCTTGCTGCCACACGGCCCTCACAATCTTAGGGATGTATTGGCAACCCACATTCTGAAACAAACCGGATCCTACGAGCAGGCAAGCTACGCGATCCAGGACACGCCCGACGTGGTGCGGCAGCACTACGGCCGTTTCCTGCCTCAGGACAAGGCTGCCCTTGCGGCCAAAATCCTGAACCAGGTCTGGGAAGCCGCCTGACTCTGGAGTGCCGGTGGCAACCTGGCGACCCGGGTCGTCGCCGGCTCATAGTGTCAGCGGACTTTCAGTTTTCGCAATCGTTCACGCCCGAATGTCTCAACAAATGCCAACCCGAACCAGATCGGCGCTTTTCTGTGATCGAGCGCCGGGCGATGTCCAAGGCACTCGGTGAGAGGTCGCCGCCTGAAGCCCTATAGTCGCGATTAAGTGTGCCCGGACATCGATAGCGAATATACCGCTGACCATGAAGGTGACCGATAGCTCGGGAACAAGTTTGCAGACGGCGGGGCTAGTGCCGTCACGCGAAGGCCCTACATCGCCCGGGCCGTGCAGGCATACTTCCCGCTTCCGGACGGGCACGCCGTTCGCGAGCCCGACGGCCTGATCAGACAACCGGCAAGATGCTACTTCGCAAACTCCCGGTACAACTCGACCGTCGGGGCGTGCGTATCGATCGCGTCGGTGACCTTGGACGCCATCGGCAGGTTCTTTTTCTCCACCTCCCATACCGCCCTGAACCGTTCAACCGTCTCTCGCGCGGTATCGATCACCAGCTTTTCGGAAAGCTCCGCTTTCGCGGCCAGATGCGCCAGCTCATCCTTCGACAGCGCCGCCATTTTTTTTGTGCGGGAGAAATTGAGCGCCGCCGTATCTTCCCCCTCGATGTAAGGGATGGTCGATAACAGATCATAGGCTGGAGAGAGAGCAGGGGTGCGGCGATCTGGATAGATGAGCGACCAGTTCTTCAGGTGCATGTCGCCATTGCCGATGAGTGTGCTGAAAACCAGTCGCCGGATGAACTCCGCAACATCGGTCATGCTGGTTTCGATCCCCAGCACGCGACCTATCATCCGGTAATTGCCCCTGTCGTATTTATGATCGGGCAAGACACCGAAGACTTGCGCAAAATCCTCGATATGCACTGGACCCTCCGGCGTACGGTCAAAACGCTTGATCGCCAGCGCCTGTCCGTGCAGTTCGCCCACCCCCTGCGGCAAACCACTCACGGCATCGAGATCAACCAGCTGAATCTCGGGCACGTCCATGCCCATCATCCCGGCGACGGTCATCATTGCGAATTCGTTCTCGGGCACGCCGCTGAATTGCTGAGACGGCAGCTTCACGATCCACGAGCCACCGGTGCCCTGGGCCGGAATGGTCAGGCCGCCACCCTTTTTGTCATTCTGGAAGGCGGAAAATTTCAGCTGCACACCCGCCAGCGAGAAGCGTAACGCATTCGGCCGTGCCTCGCCGATCACCTGCTCCTTGTCCAGAGGCGCATCATCCCCTTCGGAGGGATGCACCGTCACAGCCCCGGGCAGGTCCCGGCCGAGCATCCAGAGCAGAAAGAACTCCCGCGACGGCTTCACACCCGCACGATCAGCGAGGTATTTGCGCAGCGGTCCTTCCGGCAACAGGTTCGAAAAGAAGGGCGGGACGACGATATTGTATGGCCTGAACTTCGTAATAAGCGCGCCGAACGGGTCTTTCAGGGATAGGCTGAGCGTCGGTCGCTTTTCGTCTTCGATATAGGCATCGTTGAACGCGAAGATCGTGCGCCCGTCCTGCAGGTTCGTAAGGGTGGCGACCGGTTCCCCATACAGTCTGACGTCAAGCACCGTGACCTTAGGCATCGTCGCCTTCCTCATCCAGTGCATAGGCCGAGCGAGGGACCACATCATCACGGTCGCGGTGCACTGCCGCGTTGCGCAGTTGTCTTACGGCATCAACGATCTTGCTCAGTTCACCGCCGGACCGAGGATCGCTCTCCCACCTGGCCAGGGGGGCAGTCGCCTCCTTGAGTGTGTCGATCTCCTCGTTCGACAGAGCAAGATGGCGTAAGAGCGCGAGGCTGTTTTTGAATGCATCTGCGTCGATTGCATTGCCAAGCACGCCCCTGTGCTGCGCAAACCAACGCTCAAGGCGCCCCACCAGTTTGCGCTGGTCGGACGGCACGATATCGTTCGATGTCGATGTGCTGTCGAGGATGTTGCGGATTGCCGGCATCAGTTTTTTCGGGGCGAGGACGATTTCGAGGTCGAGAGCGCGCGCCACATCCACCAGGCTGCTCAGACCGGGCTCCATGGTGCCCCGCTCTATCTGGGAAATATGGCTTTGCGTCAGGCCAGAACGTGCGCTCAGCTCGCGCTGGCTCATTTTCCGCGCTTCACGCGTGGTGCGCAGTTGCTGCGTTATGTGCTCAGTCTTATACGCCACATCGCTATCCTATATCACACCATGCACGCCATATAGGATTATATATACCCGCTTAGCCGGGTCAAAGCAATCATGATACATTATTCTGTATCACACTGTTTCATATAGCTGGAATAATATATCGCATGAGGTCTAGGGCCCGGACATACCCTCGAGGGCCATGGAGCCAGTCGCACACAACGAAGGACGAGGAGCCGCCCTAAACTCAGTCATTTCCCTCGAGTTCCGGATCAGAGTCCGCAAAGGAACCCTCTTCAACCCGTCGACTGAGCAATCCCGCATCCTCGAGCGCCTCCATGTCCGGCAGGTCGCGCAACGTCTGCATGCCGAAGGCCGACAAAAAATACCTCGTCGTCACATAGGTATAGGGCGCCCCCGGCGTCGGGCTGCGCGGTCCCGACGAAATAAACCCCGCACCCCGCAAAGCGCTGATCGTGTCGCGAGAAACCTCCTTGCCAAAAATCTTCGACAGCTCGCTTCTCGTGACAGGCTGTGAATAGGCAATCGCCATGAGCACCATCGACTCGAACTCGGACAGGGCCGCCGCCCCGCCCCGCGTCGGCGCGCAAGAAGCCCGGATCGCCTCCGCGTAAGCCGGACGACTTCGATGCTGCCAGCCGCCGGCGACGGACACCAGTTCATAAGGCCGGGATCGGAGCTCCTCGTGCAGATCATCGATCAGTCGATCAATACTGCAATCCTTGCCGACAACGCGTGCCAGAGTTTCACGCGTCACCGGCTCGGCCGAGGCAAAGATCACCGCCTCGACTCGCATCATCCATTCCCGCCACCGCAATTCCGCCGGCAGATCCCCCAACTCCCGATCAAACAAGCGTTCGCTTGCGCCGTTCGCCTTCTTTCGGGATGGTTTTGCTGCGGGGGCTCCGGTCATCGTCACAATCCAAAAATCCGGAACGATGATCGTCCGGACAGCTCGCGCACGGCGCCAAAACTCTGAAGCCGTTCGAATAGTCGTGTTGCGGCCCAACGAGACAGATCACCGCCGGGCGCCGAGGCCGCAATCGCATCCTCATTGAGCAATGCCTGAATCACCGGTTCGGCTCCCTTGGTTCGCAGCTTCGGTGCCGCAGCAACAAGCTGATCCGCGCGGCGGGCGATTTCGCTGGCCGAGCGCAGAGCGCTTTGCGTCGCGTCAACAAGAGCCAAACAGATCGCAGTGGCGAACGCCACTTCGCCAGGGCGGACCCGCCCCCTTCCCCCAATGGTGCGGAAGGCTGGACCGTAGCGTTCGGACAGTAGAAGCGGGACAGGTTTTGGCCATTTGAGTTTTTGCGCCAGGACATTATCGGCCAGCATGAAGGCCAGCACCTCAACGTCCGGGCGAACGGCAGAAATCGCCGTTATCAGGTCCGCCACCGCGAAGGGTGCCACCCGCCCGGACTGAAGCGCAGCATCGACCAGATCAGGAACCGCCGCAAGGTCTTCATCCCATCCGAGCGCCAACAAGTCAGCGAGCTCTTTCACGAAGGTCGTGGTGACACCACCGGATCGGCCTGGCGATCTCTTTGTGGCCAAAAACAGCTTTCCGGCCGGCCCCGGGTCATCACCTGGGGCAGTGAGCAAAACCGCATCACGCAACGCATGTTCGCCCTCTGTTCGGCGCATCAGCCGCACGGCAACGGCAGCAGATTTGAGGGCTTGCCGGGACCGCCAGCAGCCGGCCCAAACTGGATCAAGCTGAATTAGATCATCAAGTGATTTCAGGGCGATGCCGGCTGCAAAAGCCGCATCCGCCTCCGATACATTGCGGCCACGCGACCGCGCCCATCCCGGCAGACTGAACAGTCGGATCGGCATTGATGAAGGGGTGAGTGGCAACGGATCCATACCAATGACGCTACACCGGATGCGCGGTTAAGGCTATCTTTTACAGCAATATCCGCACTGCCTGTCTGGACTATTTTATGATTGATAAGATTGCATTATCGTTCATTTTGCTCTTTATAGAGAGAATGGCCTCTGTCGCTCGTTTTTCATCGGCGGACAGCCCCTTTTGGGCGTCAGATCGACGAGAATTCGCGCACATTGAGCGGACCGGGTTTGCGGTCAATCACTGGACCGCGTAGTAGGGCAAACGATGAGAAGAGCAGAAAAACAGCGGTGTTGCGAGTTCGGCCACGACGCGGTCTCGAAAATAAGAAGTTTCCCACACCTGCGAACTTAGTCCGCTCGTTAAATGCAAATAATCCGTTGGATCAACAGGAATCCGGCAATGAACTCAAAACGCTTTTCTCAGGAAATCAATACCTTGGTGTCCGCCGGTGAAACGCGGACGACAGCACATGTCGTCGAGCAAAACACCAAAAATGATACCCAGGAACACTCAGCGCCGCCTGACAGCACGGCGGTTTCCGGTGATGTTTCCGCCGCCGGGATGTCGATCGGACTCCCCTCCCCGCTTTCCGATGCCAGTGCCCCCCTGCCGGCGCATTTGCAGGATCTGACCGATCGCGCCCGCGGCTACGTCGAGGCTGCAAGTTCCGCCAATACTCGCCGCGCCTACGGTAGCGACTGGAAGCATTTTTCAAGCTGGTGCCGGCGCCAGAACCTCTCTCCCCTCCCCCCGGATCCGCAGGTCGTTGGCCTCTACATCACCGCTTGTGCCTCCGGTACCGCATCCGGCAGTACCGTGGGCACGCACAGCGCCAAGCCCAACAGCGTCTCAACCATTGAGCGGCGCCTGGCTGCCATCGGCTGGAATTGTTCCCAACGCGGCATGACGCTCGATCGCAAGGATCGCGCTATCGCGACAGTCTTGGCCGGCGTCCGCAACAAGCACGCAGCACCTCCCCGGCAAAAAGAGGCGCTGCTGCCCGAAGACCTGATTGCCATGCTCGAGACGTTGGACCGGGGAACCCTGCGCGGCATGCGCGATCGGGCGATGCTGTTGATCGGGTTTGCCGGCGGTTTGCGACGATCAGAGATCACCGGTCTCGATCTTGGGCGCGACCAAACAGAAGATGGTCATGGCTGGATCGAGATCCTAGAAAAAGGGTTGCTAATCAACCTGCGCGGAAAAACCGGATGGCGCGAGGTCGAGGTGGGCCGCGGTTCTTCCGACGCCACTTGCCCGATGGTCGCCATACAGACCTGGATCAAATTCGCGAAACTCGGCCAAGGCCCCCTCTTCCGCCGTGTGAAGGGGAAGGGCAAAGATGTCG
>TARA_R110002051_G_scaffold323749_1_pt1 | contig 12938 bp, 11 predicted proteins | sample TARA_R110002051 | Tara Oceans TARA_R110002051 (sample SAMEA4397023) | marine metagenome | biome: Polar Biome; feature: [MES] marine water layer (ENVO:01000295) within the mesopelagic zone...; material: water (ENVO:00002006), including particulate matter (ENVO:01000060) such...
CGTAAAATGAAGCTACAGGTCTCCGGTAAAACCGGGGCGATTCAGCATGAGGGATATGACCCTTCAAAGGAGCACCGACTTCCGTGCCATGATAAGCTAAAGACATGCACTCGGGTTTTCGAAGCTCAGAACAGTGCCCAAGATGATCGAAAATCCAGCGGTAGTGGCGGTTCCAGTGCGACTGACTTGCGAGCTGGAAAGCAGCTGCCTCGTCTATTTCGGAGAAGCCGACCCCGTCAGTAAGGTTGTTTCCGCTGTGACCCTTCCCGGCAAGAGCTGGCGATCGGCTAAGAACTACCCTTTCTCCCCGCCGTCCAGTTCAAACTAACGCACTTGAACGACCACTTTCACACTTCCAGAAATACCGAATCGCGCCTCTGAAAACTAAATTCGGCCGCTAAGCGAGGCGTTCGACGTCATCGGTAAACCTTTTCAGACGACCAAGTGTTGCACAGATACATGGAACCACATCTGGGTGTGGGCAGTTTTCAGCGTCCTGGAGGAAGCTCTAAATGCTGCCTCTCGACCGTCCGCTTCGATTGCAGGAAAATGTCTCTTACATATCTGATACTTAGCCGGCATTCCTTGCTCTATGGGATCAACTTAAAGTTTGCGGAAATAAATACTTCATTTTAATTTTCGCCAAAAATGGGTGGTTGCCGAGACCTTTCTGATCGGCAATTCCTTGTCCTCAAGCGAGGGCCGATCGCCGGAAATCATCCGACAGGAGGCAATATTTACTTCGCAAAATAGGCAACTGGCCAACCTTAACATTGACTGTGTCGGATACCGGCGGGCGATGTGAGGATCCCGGCCATCAAGGAGTTGAAGACCATGGTCATGAACCAACCATAGCGTAGCAAGACCCTGCGGGTCCGAGGACCATCTACTGGCGCCAGCTGACACAAGTCGGCTCAACCAAAAAAATCTAAAAAATCAGTATCGCAGCCCGCGGGCAGCGCCGGAGAGTTTTCCGGCGAGCGATACCCTTATGTGAAAAGGAATGAAAATGCCAATTTTTTCAAAGGGCACCGTATTGCCCGCTGCATCGCGGGCAGACCGCAAAATTCAAAACGCCTCGAAGTGGCATTGCACCGTGCATGCAGTGCGGGGGAGGGGGCACGGCACACGCATGCAGGGCGAAAGCAAACTGGAAGCCGACCATCAATCCATCCAATTCGACCAGTTTGATGTTGGTGATGTCGTCGAGCAGGTATTGTTTAAGTTCGGTTGGCGAGATGAAAAACGCCATGTTTTCGATATGCTGGTAACCAAGACAAACAATAAGCGGGTTGCCTACACCGTCAAACCGACATCGCGGTTAGAGTCAAAAGACTTCCTCGGAAAGATGCAAGAAGTGGCTTGGTGGGTTCAGGAAAAGAAATTCGCTTCCTCGGTGCAGCTACTAACAGAAGCCGATATCGATAACATCGCCTTGCACAATGCGAACCTGAACGCCGCGGTGCGGGACAGCGATCCCGAAGCGCATGCTGCCGTGCGCATGGTCGCTCGCCGGCTTCGCGGTGCCATCACTATCAAAGCCCTCACAGACGAGGTCGGTCTCAAGGCGCGCGGATATCGCGCGATCTTGAAGCTCATTTCTGACCGGGAACTTCAGCCAGTCAACCACGAACGCACAACCCCACAAACTCTCGTAGCATGGAAAGGGCTTCAGTCATGAACGCTATCGCCGGAAAACAGACTTTTGAAACACCTCGCCGGATCAATTCTGGTTTTCATATTGGGCAGGCCGACCGCCTAACCATTCAAGGTAAACGCTTCGACTGGGCAGGTCAGTCTGGCAGCACGATATTCTTGCAACCGTCAGATGGGCAGAAGCTGACCGAGCAATTTTCTATGGAGATGCTCTCGCGTCTCAGTGCCGCTGGCGCAGTAAAACACGAGGTGGGCTATTACCTGCCGGATGATCTGAAAGACGCACCACTTCAGAAAGGGCCAACTTTTCAGGTGTCGGATTTGCCCCCGTCCCAAAAGAAGCGGTTTTACAATCGGTATGTGCAAATAATGGCGATCAACGACATGGTTTCGGAAGGGCTATTGCTTCCGCGCACGGGAGATATTGATGCGTCGTTTAAGGAATTAGAAGCTCGGGCCTCGGCCTATATGAAGCAAGAGGCCACCGAGCGCGACTTGTTGGATGACGCTTTGAAGCGGCAGCAGTTGCCCGCATCTGTCGCGAAGTCGGTGCGGAAGGGTCGCGGGGGCGGCACTAAATACAGTGTTACGCTCTACACAGCTGACTATCTCCGCAAGCTTTATAATAACTTCAAGAAACATGGGCTATCTGCTTTGGTTGATAGTCTGTCAAAGTCCGGAAATCGCACCAGTAGTTTTCGCCCAGAAGAACAGGAGCTCATGATGGCGACGATACGCGCCAGCTACCTCACAATGGAGCGGAAAACGCTAAAATTGACTGTTGTGGATGTGAAGCGCGCGTTCAGAGAGGAAAATATCCGTCGCGAAGACAAGGGTAGGACTGCCCTCAGGGTCCCGGGACGGGATGCCGTTCGCACCGCGATAAAGAAGCTGGACCCTTTGCGCGTCATGATTTGCCGCTACGGCCGCGAGTATGCAATCAAGAAGCTGCGTCCGGTTGGAAAGGGCTTGGAAGTTTCACGCCCTGGTGAACGCGTCGAAATGGACGAATGGTGCATCGACCTGCAGTCGTTCATCCACTCGGCTAATCTCAAGGATTTTTTCGGCAAGAAGCTCTTGGATTTGATCGGCCTTAACGGAGAGAAGGACCGCTGGTGGCTTGTTTTGGCGATTGACTGCCGGACCAAGGTTATTCTCGGCATGAAACTTACGCGGAATCCTTCCTCAAGTGCTGCACGAGAATGCCTGCGTATGATTGTGAGCGACAAGGGCGAGTGGGCAGATGCATCGGGTGCACTCTCACCTTGGTCAATGGCTGTGAAGCCAGAAATGATGGTTACCGATAACGGCCCGGCTTTCAAATCAGAAGCATTCACCAATTGTTGTCTTGATCTGGGCGTCGCAACCACTCGCACGCATGCAGGTGTCCCGGGCATGCGCGGGACGGGTGAGCGCATTTTTGGAACGATAAGCACCGATCTGATGCCGCGACTGAAGGGGCGCACATTCTCCAACTCAATAGAGCGCGGAGACTATAAATCTCAGGACATGGCCTGCTTGGATGCGGAAGATGTGGCATTCATCTTGGTGCGCTGGGTTGTCGATATCTATCATAATACCGAGCACAGCGGACTTGGTGGACGCACCCCGCTGGAGCAGTGGGATGCTGATATGGAGGATGGAAATTATCCAGTGAGTGCGTTGCCGGATAAGGATTCCAAGCGTCTGGCGTTCGGGAAGCGATTTCAGCGCAAGGTTTCCCAAGCGGGCATCGTCGTCATGGGAGTATCCTATCAGAGCCCTGAGCTTGGGTTGTATTTCATGGGGTTTGAACCAAAGATGGTAGACATTCGCTGGGACCCTGAAGACCTTGGCGCAATCAGTGTGTTTCTGGAAGGGGCGTGGCAGGTTGTTCCCGCCGTATACGACCGCTTCGAAGGCATGCACTTCTATGTCTGGTTGAAGGTCTGCCGGGCTCTGCGTTCTAAGTCGGCGGCGCGCAAGGTTTTCAACATGGAGACGGTTTTCAATGCAATCGACAAGATTGAAGATTTGGTGAAAGACCGCTCAACGGCGCTTTTGATGATCGACACTAACATCAGCGATCATGAGCTCGAGAAAATCCAAGAGAACTTCTTTTCGTCGTTTCGGTTGGATGACACAGCTCGGCTGAAGTCTAATGACGCCGGTCCGGGGCGTGAAATCGTGCCGCGTGCACCGGATCCCGATATCGCCCCCTCACGCACCAAGGCGCTTCCGAAAGGTGTCGAAGTTATGCCGTCTCATGATGTGGAACCACGCGAGGAGGGGGCTGATACTACCGGCACGCCCCCCCAGCATCGTGCTCCTGCACCAAAGTTTGGTCTGCCACCCAAGCGCACGGAGTGATAGCGCTACCCCTCTGAAAGAAGTGAGCTGAATACCCAGCTCAGGCCCTCGCTGCTATCTGTGGCGAGGGCTTTTACAATTCCTATTAGCCCATTAAAAATTAGCGGCACGCCACGCTGGACAGATGGAAACAGCGCTTTGTGTTAATGTAATAGCGCAGGATCGAGCATGCCGTCAGTTTCGAGTGATAGGGCTGAGCGCCACAGAGTGGTCTTAAAGCAGACATGCAGATCGCGGCCCTTTTCTGTGGTTTCGTGGATTGACAGTAGGCCAGACCACTCAAGCGGCTTCAGCACACAGTGAGAGAATGCCGCCATCTCCCGCCAGCCCTCATTGTCCCAATCAGAGTCCCGTCCGTAAAAGGTCTCAAAAAGAGAACGCTCGCTCGCCCCATTTTCAATCTCTACATTCATCACGTTAAGCCAAGCGTCCCAGCCACCGAACGGACGATCTTGGAAACGTCCATATGCTGCATGATCGACATTCAATATGTAGAATGGGATCAGCTGTTGAAACAACGCACCGGGAGATTTCTCGGCTTGGAGCCCTTTTTTCGTCAGCCGAAATTCTTGTCCGACGTGTCGTCCAAGTTTCAGTTCGGTGAGCAGAAAGTGTAGGAGCTCCAGTGGTGGAAGATCATATTCGTTCAGCACCTTATGATAGCGCATTAACTCATCGAGGCCCATGCCAGGCCAATCGAATTTCTCAGCTGCCCATTGCACGAAATAGCGCTTGAAAGCCTTAGTCTTCGTTATGCCAATCGGGCCGTTTTGAACAACGTAGCCCAGCGTCAGTTGCGCGGCGCGCAAAAGCGGCGAGTAAGCCAAATCCGGGTGGTGGTCGGGTAAATCTCGAAAATTGAACATACTGCTGCTACTGGTCCTTAACCATGCGATGGAGATTGCGTTTCTTTCCTGCCGGGAACAATTGTGACGGTGATCATGCCTTCATGCAGAGGTATGCGACCGAGCATACTAATCTGAGTTAATTTTGCGGCTGTCAAATTCCGCTCGTTCTTTCCGCCCTACCTTATCAATGAAGCGCCGGAGTCTCTCTGGGTCGTGAGGGCGGTCGCGCCCGCTTGTCATCACGATCCATCTTACAAATATGAGACCCAGTGCTGCTGTGATAATCGACGCTGCTGATAGAAAAACGTAAATATTGTCCATTTCTCGATCCTTCATCGCACTGCATCTTATGCTTCGGCCATTATAGCCGAATCCGGAGAAATGGTCAGGGAATACTTGCCTCGCCGGCATATTCTGAGTTTGCGTGACGACCGCCGATTTGGTCTTAGATTGATTTGAGCCGGTTCGATCCAAGGACAGCCAGCATGCGCTGCCGCGGCAATGGGTAAAAAAGTCCGTCAGATCTACGCAGAAAGGTCTTCTCTTAGTGAGTATTGGTTTGCGAGGCTTTGCAGTCGTTCACTGCAGATGCTTAAATGCTCTAAGATAACCCAGCCCAACACTTGGTTGTCTGGTAAGCGCTCTTGCTCAGTTTGCGTTGTATCCATGGAGGCCGCGCGTGAGAAGCGCTTCCTTCCAGTGCCCCTCGCGCGCAATTATTGTCGCATCATCGGTCTGAAACGGCCAGCATTCGAGCAGTGTCATTCTAAAATTCGCGCGGGCGTAGTCCCTACCTGAATCTAATACCAGCCCGATGAGATCCCGGTTCCAACCATGGCCAGATGCCATGTATTGGCTCCAACGGGACCATATGCCGGTCTCCCCATAGGCTGAACCAACATACTTTTTCCCGGTCACCTTATCGGCGATTACGTAACGCCCTTCACATGCTGCAAAGCTGTCTTCCAATCGGCACTCTCGTTGCGCCAGATAGCCTCAAGGCGAGCAAAGTCATGGCTGACGTCTGCATAGCCAAGAAAGGCGAGGCCGCCATATCGCTCCTTTAGGATCTCAGAGACTGTCAGCCTTTCGTTAATGTTAGGCAGCAAAAAGCTGCGGCCACGGCTTATCGCCCCTGTTAATTTCAGACGACCGATTAGTTCAGCAGCTTGGTCAACAGGTTCGATTTTGTAGCCTCTTTCGCCGATCCCATTGCGCTCGAGAACACGGAAAATGCCACCGAAGAGCCACGTTTCGCGCTCAGGGTAGAAGGCCGCCAAAGAGACGATAAACTGACGATTAAACTCGTCTCTTGCGTTGCGCCAACTGTTCCATCCAACCCATCCATCGGGATCCTCTACGAGGACGTCGAGCGGTTGTTTTTCGCCATTCCAACGGGCGGCATGCACCTTGTAGTTGTCAAACTTTGTGATTCCTAAAACTGACGACAAAGTTAGCATGGAATATCCCACTGGATTAGTTTTCGGTTTTAACACGCATAAATGTAGCTTCTACAAACCTTTCACTTACACGGCTGCTGGGGAAGGCGTCGTTTGCCGCTGCCACAAACTTAGCTCGAATTCAAAGCAGATGTCGAAAATTTGGTCGGATATCGCGAAAGCTGTTATTCGGGGCATTACAAACCTCAGCAACATTGATCAGAGCTATGGTTCGCCGCAGCATACATTATACTCGGCTGTGTTCCGAAAGCAGCAGTCTGGACAGCGCAATATGTGCAATTCGTGAGTTCCAACTGAAATATCGGATTTTTGCTTTGATATGGGTAGCTGTCGTCTTTCGAAGGAAGGGGCAGGTGCTCGGAAAAAGCTTGATAATCGATCAAAGCCCTAAGTAATGTGAGGAAATTTAAGGATAGTCTAATTTGAAGAGACCATACCAAATCGCGTGCAAATCGCTATGACAAGGCCAGAGCCTATTCCCCCAATCGACCCGAATTCCGAACTTAAAATGATCCGGTGGAAGCAGGCACGGTTCGAAGAAGTTACCATTGTCGTTGAAGACGCACTCTCCGAACTAATGATGAGCATTGAAAAGACAGTCGCTTCGATGTCGACCATCGGTGCAAGCAAGGCACAGGTCTTTTCAGATGCACTGTGGAGCGAGCTTTTTGAGCCTTGGGCGTTGCAAACCGCCAGTCTGGTTGAGGCTCATATGGAAAAGGAAATCGAAGAGCTCGTTGCGTCCAAATATGAAGAAGGCACCTTGGGGCAAGCTTTGCGTGCAGTGCAGCCTGCGCTCGCTGGAGCCGGGGTGCTTGCGGCCTCGCTTGCCGCCATACCCGCTGTTATCTCGCTTGCGACAGTCAGCACGACGTCCTTACTTGTCTTTACAACCAGCAGCATTTCTTGGCCGATCATTGCATTGGGAGGTGCCGGTCTCGCTATGACAACAATTGCCGGAGGTCGCGGCGTCAAATGGCTTGGCGATAAAAATCGATCGCACCTTGTGGACCGCCTCCAACAACGAGCTTTGATCGCGGCACTGGGTTATGGGCGTGCGCCAGGGGAGCGCAGTCTCGTTACCGATCTACAAGCGAGCACACTGCGCAATCTCGAAGCTAAATTGGAGACCTTCTGATGCCCCTTCTCTATGAAATTCCTTTTAGTGTTATTAGCCGGATTTCATCAGGTGAAGCTGAGGTAGTTGGCGCGCTTATAAAAGAAGTCGCGTCAGGCAAAATCTTGGCGCATGTCCAGCCTACCCAAGGTTTTTTCAACGCAATTTCTCAAGTCAGCGGATCCATAGCACAAACCGGTTTTTCACCTCTCGGCGTCGCTGGAATTGTGCAAGGTGAACAAATCAAATCCGGTATCGCGAGCCTCGAGCAGGGCATGGGTCTGCTGCAAAACCTGCAGTTTGCCAATATGGCCCTCACCGGGATAGGGGTAGGCGTTTCGGTTGCCGGTTTTGCGGCCGTGAACATGCGCCTGAGCGCCATTGAGCGCAACCTTGGCACTCTACGCGAGGAAGTCCGTGAAATCGGTTCGTTGATACAGGCGACCGAGATACGCCGTCTCTTTAGTGAAATTCGTTCAGCGCTCAAAGATCTTGATAGCGTCACCACGCGAAAAGATCATCTTGCCCTTGCAAGCAGCCTGCAAAGACAGCTGTCGTCCCATGTGAGTTCTCTCAACGATCTTTTGGTGGAGGCAATGGACATCCGAAAGGAAACCAGCCTCCCATTGCAACGGTTGGATCTGATCTGGACGCTTAGCTCCGCAAAGTGGCTGTGTGAGGACGCCGAGTTGCGAGCGCTCTTCGTCTCAGAGGACCTGGCGCATGCGGATGAATATGCAGCGCGCTACATAGACGACAACCTTAAATGTCTGGACCAACTGAACCCGGATGCATTGACCCGCTTAGTTGCCTCGGGCGAAAAAGATTTGAAAAAGTTGGTGGCCAAGCGTCGGGAGGCAGCTGTGCTGGTCGGCGGTATCGCAAATGGTTTCGCAAGGGCGGTTGAGAACCTCGGTCAGCAGCAGTCGCTGTCCCGTGCGCTTGTTGAGGACGGGACCAGCGGGCGGACGTTCATTCAGGCCGCTTCTAAAGAAACAAAAAGCCAATTTTTGGTTGTGATGCCTTAACAAACGCCACCGGGACCAGCCCTACTTACACTGGTCATCGAGTAGAACGAGCGATGGACCCTGATTGTATCTGCCGACCCTCGGAAGGGCGCGGCATAGAAAAACGTCATCGACCTGAGAGCTGCGATATGGCGAGTGACGCTCAGACGGCAACTTTGGTCTGGAAACATCGTGGCGCGACTGCATTCTGTGGTGGTGCCGAACCCGAACTTATAACGCCTGCGCTTCCATAAATTGGTCGGCGGAGTCACCAATGATCTCCACTGCTTTGCTCACGCAGTTTTACCCCAATCTATGCAAGTTTTTCGGTGTTCCTCATAAAACACACGTGCTTCCCCGCTATATTCAACTCCAGCGGCGTCTAATCCCTTTAAGAAGCCTTCACACACAACATCGCTGGTCTTGCCTCCCGCATTGCCCAACATTGCTGTGAGTTGCGGCAGGCGATGGTAAGCGCAATAGATGCAAAGACGATCCAATTTCAAGGCTCCAGTTGCCCAATTGCCCCACGTTTGGCTGTCTTCATCGAACACGCCAGCCGCAATAGCTATTCTTTTGAAGTCAGTTGGCACGCCGGTTTTCGCGGCTTCGCTCAGGTGATCAATTGCCAGTTTCAGATTAAATCCCTTCACAGTCCGGGTGGATAGCTCGGCCATTGCTTCCTTGCATAGCTCGGTGCCCATTTTACGTGCATCTCTGTGCCGGGATATGATTAACTCAAGTTGCTCCGGTGTCTTAATCGTCAGATCCATCGCTTTACCTTTTTGTATGCACGCATCTTACGGGCATATCATAGCAAAGCAACACACCTGGGTCTCACCACCGTCAAAACAAAATCTACGACATGTCCGCTTAAGCTTGCATATCAGGCTAAAAGGCAACGTTGTCAGCGTTGCCCACTTTGCCGCTTCACTAATGGTGCGCGATGTGTCGAATGTCACCTTCGCGGAAGCTTCACTGCGTCGTTCTACCTTCGCTGCAATGGTCAACCTGTGCCGTTCGTGCCTTTCATACGAGGGCCGGGAGAACTATACTGCTCTGCGACATTATTCTGCGGCGCAGGCGGAAAATGGAACCGGATCGCGGAGGGTCTCTGCTGTAATCGTCATGGCGAGCTTGAAAATCGAAGAGGCCCCTTGCGGTTTATGCACTTCGGCAATGCTTTTGGCTTTTTCATCCAACACGAGTGGTAGGGAGGCTTGCACGGTGCCTTGTAATCCATTCACATCTTCAAGTTTTGATAAAATTTCCTTGATGACGATATGACCGCCAAAGAAGCGATTGGACCGGATGTGAAGATGCTGCTCAATCGCAGCCAGCACATTAACGTCGCCCAAGGTGTCAATCCGGATGTCTGATGGCGACGAAATACTGAACCCGTCTTTCTTGCTCGCTTTCACGCGCTCAAAATTGACCGGTATTGCCTCGATACGCAGCTGGGCAGTCACATCGCGATTGGCGCGACTGGTGGTTCGGAAATTCCCCCTTAGCAGAAGACTGTCGATGCTTGAAAAAGTTACGGTCCGATCGATGCTGGACCGCATGTCGTCAACCAGCGGAAGAAGCGTTGCGATTTGCGAGGCATCATCCAGTTCGGCTGTGAATAGTGCGAGATTTCTTGGACTCCGCGCCGCGATCTGGGACTGAATCATACGATAGTTTCTCAACAGGTTTTCAGCGATCTCGCATATTTCTATACGTCTTGCCGACGCCAACTGAGCGAGCGTCAGGTCCTGCGCCTGTTGCGGGGCCATCCGGACTAACTCCAGCTGCTTGACCTGCAGTTGCTGTGTCAGAACTGAACGAACCCTATACTTCTCATCGTCAATTGCCTGGCGCAGATTTTGTTCGAAATCCTCGCGATTTTTCCATTCGTCTGCTTCGATCACAATTGCATCTACGGTAAGGCCAGCAACCACCGCTCCTGCAATGCCACAAACCGCAGCAGCTGGGCCAGCAGGCGCACAAAGGGCCGCGCCAGTGCCCGCACCGGTCAACAGAGAGCCGCCTTTCAGTAAGCCTTTGCCAGCAAATTTAATCGCGACCTTCTTGGCGACGACCTTACTGATGACCTTGATCGAGACTGCGCCAGCTACTGTCGTCGCGGCAGCTATCGGCATCGTCACCTTAACACGCTGGATAGCGCCCTGCGTTGCATTCCGCGTCGCCTCGCCAATATCTACTGACTTCGAAGCCATCCTGATCTTCTCGCCCAAAGTGCGTTCGTAGGCTCGGAGAAAACTCTCATCCAGTTCCGATGATACACTGTTCAAACGTTCCGAAAGACCTGCAAAAAGTCTTTCTTCAAGATCATCCTCAAGCCGAGCAAATAGGGCTCCTCCCAACTCGGTATATTCGCCACGTATACTGTAATGGAAATCGGTGTAATCTTCGACTCTCTCATAGGCAGGTTGGAATGCACTATCCAGTAGTGGGTCCAAATTTGGCAGGACTTGATCCAGGACCAAATCCGGCACACCTTCTAAGGCTTCGCGGAAGGCATCGGCGGTCATCTCGGAGGCCGTCGGAGCGCTGTCTTGAATGGCAGGCGCAAGCGACGGTTTGGCGACTTGCTTGCTACCAAAAATTTGCAACCCCACCGTTCCCAGTGTCATGGTCGCAATCGTGCCCCAGAAAAACCAATAGGCAACACGGCTCTTCCGCTTGGGGTAAGCTGGTGTCGGGTTCTGGGTCATTTCTCATCCAGGATATGGCTGATATTAAGGAAATCGGTAACTATGGCGGCGGTTCGACCCATAAAAAGAGCGAATAGCGCAGCATCAAGGCTAACCAAAACCGCCAGCCAACGGTGTTCTGGAAAACGGCTCGCCAACCATAGCTTACCGCTTTCATAGACTTGCAACGGTGCTATGAGCTGAGAGATCAAGCCGTCTCGCCGCAGCAGGCCATCCAGCGCGATGGAAGGGACGTCTGACAGGCGGGCGTTCAATAGAGCCTTGGGTATTGGATCGGTATGGTAGCCCTGCCAAGCCGTATAGGCCACCAAAGGTAGGACCGCCAAGGTTGCCAAATTGATCGCCACATTGCGATGAAATGGTGCCTGAAGGTGCTTGCCAATAACGGACTGTAACCACATGAAAAGCAGGCTTGCGACTAAGAATGCGACAGCGAGCTGTGGCAGACGCTCGGCGTTCATCGTCAAAGTCTGCCACGCCAGCAACGGCACTGTTATGACAACAACGACCAGCGACCAAAATGTCGAGCTCAATCTGCCGCTTATCCAGCCCATCACCCATGTATCTTCGCGCCAGGTTACTCGCCTCTTCGCCAAGTGCATATTCAGCAATAAATCTCGATGAGCCACGAACAACACAACGCTTAGCGGCAAAAGCATAATTGCGCCCCAGTCGCCATACGCATATGCCGTTCGCCATAAAAATAGAGACATCATCACAAAACATGTTGCAACGAAGGCCCGTAAAATACTGTAAAACATCATAAAGCCGGATTACATGAAAGCGCGACCTTGTGCCTGGTCTGGTGGTAAACGCAAGATTTCATTTATTTCATATCAGGTGTTATACCTTCCTATAGGCCGCCGATTACTGGATGGTTGCCGTTTAGAAATCGTCTTGCGAACTCACCCTTCGGCAAAAATATGGGGTTTCCGCATTTTGTGTTGGTCCGCTAAGCGGTCTTTGCTGCCGCACAGCTTCCGTTCCAGTTGAGAAGACCGTTTATAGGAAAGTCGGGAAGCTACCGTTCGCTGCAAGTGCGCGATCTCTGGGGTGATCTCGCGAAAGCGGCTGTTCAATGAGAGGTCAAATCCACGAATGCTGACATCGATCCAATGGCGTTAGTGAGGCCAATGTGCGGATGCTGCCGTTTGCACGAATGTCGGCGACTAAGGACGACATCGGCTAACATTCTCGTTTGGGCTGCGATCGAGCACTTGAAGCTCTGCCCAATGACGATACGGTGCCCGAAAGCAGCGACAAATTATGACGGAGAAATAAATGATTGGCGACTTCGGTGACCGAAATCCACGGAATAGAGACATTAAAGCTGCTGACTATGCGCCTGAAAAATGGAAAGAGTTCTCGTTTGCCAGAGAAGAAGTGGCAACGAAAGCTATCAAACAGGCTGGCGGAACAGTCGAGACTTACAGAGTGCTCGTTCAAGTTGATCTCAACGGAATGTATATGCGCTTGCATAAGTGGCTTACTGAGGCCGGTATGCCTATCAGGGGCGGGCTCATTCTAAGCCGCTTCGCCTTTTTTCAAATTTATGATGCCTTTGAAAGAATTAAAAGGAGTATCATAGAGCTTTCAGGCGGAGAGTTCGCAGACTTTGAAGGCATCACAGAAGACATCCGAACTACGGATAATGAGGGTATTTGGATCGATTCAAATAAGACATATTTGAAATTTTCTCCGCAATTTGACCTTTTTTATGCTCCGGCACCTCACAAAGATATCGAGTGGAAGCTGCGTAAAGAGGCTCGATCTGGTAATCTTAA
>TARA_R110002051_G_scaffold18185_3_pt1 | contig 12937 bp, 13 predicted proteins | sample TARA_R110002051 | Tara Oceans TARA_R110002051 (sample SAMEA4397023) | marine metagenome | biome: Polar Biome; feature: [MES] marine water layer (ENVO:01000295) within the mesopelagic zone...; material: water (ENVO:00002006), including particulate matter (ENVO:01000060) such as......
GCTGGCAGCCAAGCTCAAACGCAATGCGGTAGATTCCCAGCGTCAGGAGCAAGCCGATGCCCGCCGCTCGCTGGTGGGCTCGGGGGATCGCAGCGAACGCATCCGCACCTACAACTTCCCGCAAGGTCGCATCACCGATCACCGTATTAACTTGACCCTGTATAAACTGAATGAAGTGGTCAGTGGCGAGCAGTTGGACGATGTGATTAATCCGCTGATTCACGAGTATCAAGCGGAACAGCTTTCAGCCCTTCAGGATGTCTAATGTCGCTTGATGCGCTGTTGAAACAGGCGGCACAAAGGTTACAGGCGGCGGGGTCTACCTCGCCGCGTGTTGATGCTGAAGTACTGATGTGCCATGTGCTTGAGCGGGATCGTACCTGGCTTTACACCTGGGGCGATAAAATGTGTTCCTCCCAGGAGCATTCGCGCTTCGATGCACTCATTGACGCACGTGTCCAGGGCACACCAGTGGCCTACCTAACCGGCGCGCGTGAATTCTGGGGGCTGCGCTTAGCGACCTCTCCCAATACGTTAATTCCCCGTCCCGATACTGAAACGTTAGTTGAGCTTGCACTTAGTCGAGCAACTTTGCCCACTGGCCGTCTGCTTGACCTTGGAACCGGCACTGGCGCCATTGCGCTGGCGTTTGCCAGTGAGCAGCCCGATTGGCAAGTGCTAGGCGTCGATGTGCGCGATGAGGCGGTCGAGCTGGCAGAAAACAACGCGAAAGCCTTGGGTATTACCAACGCTCATTTTCTGTTGAGTGATTGGTTTAGCGCGCTGGAAAGCGATGCTGAGGCCGGTACGCTTTTCGATATTATCGTTAGCAACCCGCCTTATATTGCTGCCGATGACCCTCACCTTGCCGAAGGCGATGTGCGTTTTGAGCCTCGCTCTGCGCTGGTTGCAAACGCTGATGGCATGGCGGATTTGTTGCACTTGGTGCAGTCTGCTCGGCACTATTTGACAGCGTCCGGCTGGCTGCTGCTTGAACACGGTTATACACAGGCGGAAAAGGTACGCATGGCACTGAGCAGTGCTGGCTATCAGAACGTTGAAAGTGTGCGTGACCTGGGAGGGCATGAACGGGTTACCCTAGGGCGTCTAATAACAGCCACTTAAACTCAACGGGTTAAAACGACAGCGCTAACATCAACAACCGCTGCAAATCCTCAAGCGCTGATGTTGAGAGGCTATTTTAATAACTAACTGATTGATTAGAATTTGTATATAAATGGTCTGATCACTCAGCGCCATTTAGTACAACCTTTAGCAAGAGACTCTGGCATGAAACCTAAAAATAGAACGCTGGACCGTATCGATCTTAAAATCCTGCGCTGTTTGCAGGACAATGCGCGTATTTCATATGTTGATTTGGCCTCGGAAGTAGGGTTATCCACAACCCCTTGTCTTGAGCGGGTCAAACGCTTGGAGAAGGCTGGCATTATTCGCGGCTATCAGGCAATTCTCGATCCGCGTGCCTTGAAGGCCAATTTATTAGTCTTTGTCGAAATCAGTTTAGAAACACAATCGCCCGCCGTATTTGATGAATTCCGCCGCGCGGTCGAGAAACTACCCCAGATTCAAGAGTGTCATTTAGTATCAGGTCAGTTCGACTACATTTTAAAGTGCCGTATTCCCGAAATGTCGGCCTATCGCCAACTGTTGGGCGATGTGGTGTTAACGCTTCCTGGGGTGAAAGAGTCAAAAAGTTATGTGGTGATGGAAGAGGTGAAAGAGAGTTTCAATTTACACATCCCCGCCTTCGAGGAATTTGAGGATAAATAAGCCGATGATGGATGATCAGGCACTGTTGCGCTATAGCCGTCAAATCATGCTGCCCGAAGTGGATATCGAGGGCCAAGAGCGCCTGCTATCTGCTCACGCCGTGATTATTGGGGCAGGTGGCTTAGGCTCGCCAGCGGCGCTTTATTTAGCGGCTGCTGGGGTAGGGCGGATCACCATCGCGGATGCCGATCACGTCGAACTTTCTAATCTTCAACGCCAAATTGCCCATCAGCAGGCAAGCGTAGGAGTAAATAAAGCCCAATCCGCCCAGGCCAGCATGCAAGCGCTTAATCCGTACTGTGACATCGTGGCGATAGACCAGCATGTAGAAGGCGCAGCGCTTGAGCGCTTAGTGGCTTCAGCGGACGTGGTACTGGATTGTACCGACCGTTTTTCAAGCCGTTATGCCGTCAATGCGGCGTCACAAAAGGCCGGAGTTCCATTGATTTCCGGCGCAGCCATTCGTTTTTCAGGCCAGCTGGCCGTCTTTGACCCTCGCAATGTCGAGTGCCCTTGCTACGCTTGCTTATATCCACCCGATGACAGTGGTGACGAAGCTCTTAGTTGCGCAGAGAGTGGAGTCATGGCGCCACTGGTAGGCTTGATCGGCAGCTTTCAAGCGATTGAAGCCTTCAAACTACTAAGCGGCGCAGGCACTACTCACCAGGGGCTGTCCACTTTTGACGGTTTAAGCGGACAATGGCGGCATTTTCAAGTTCGCCGTGATCCCGCTTGTAGCGTATGTGCCCAGTACCGTTAGGCATGCAGATAACAACAAGGCTCCTATCACCCGTTTATGTTTCAGTTTGATCGTGCTGGACAGCTTGGCTCTTAGTAGCGGCAGGTTTGTCGGGAGTTGATTTTTTAGGGGGCACCGTCAGTACTGCTCAGAGGTGAGGACTTTTTAGCGCTGACTGAACTATCAATAACAGTACTTTTTAATTTCTCGTTGTCAGGTTTCATATCGATATTGGCGGCTTTTTTATTTAGAAGCTTGTCAGTTTTTATGCCCGGGCTGAAACGCGCAGGCGTACATAATCGGCTGTCCAGTTTCCTTGCGCATCCCGTAGGCTGTGGCCTAAAAGCGTTAAGGTATTTTCCAGCACGGCCTCTCGCACATCTTCATCAAGCCCATGTAAAAACGGGCTGGCAAACGTTTCAAGCCATCCAGTCATGCCCGTAGGCAAGGGCGTGGGGCGAGGAATCAGCTCAATGCTTTCTACTTTGAAACCTACGGTTTCCAGTATATGGCCGTACTCATGTGTGGTAGGAAAGTACCAGGGATGGCGCCCGCGCGCGCTAATGCCGCGGAACTGCAAGGCTGCAATCAGGGCGGTGCAAATAGCGGCTACATTGCCATGGCCACCAAACTCAGCCACAAACCGGCCCCCTGGCTTCAACGCCCGCTTAACGCCTGCCAAAACAGTCTGAGGGTCAAGCATCCAGTGCAGTGCGGCGTTGCTAAACACGGCGTCAAACTCGTGATCAAAGGGCAACTGATGGCCATCGACCACGCGTGCGGTAACGCCGCGCTCGCGTGCCGCATTTACCATATCTTCTGAAGCATCTACGCCCAGCACATCGGCGCCTAGCTGGACGAGGCCCTCAGTCAGCGAACCGTCGCCACAGCCAAGATCCAAAATACGCTCGCCGGGTTGGGGTGACAATAACTTGACCACTTCGCTGCCTAGCTTGGAGACAAAGTTAGCATTTTGGGCGTAGACGCTAGCATTCCACTCTTGCCCGGGTGCATTTTGAGGGGTATTGGTCATATCAGGCTTCCTGACGTCATTATTATTCCATCAACTAAGCATAATTATAGTATAACCGATTATTAAGTAACTCATTAGTTGCTAACAAAAGTAATTTATTGCCAGGTAAAGCAGTTATTAACCAACGACTGCTAACTAACTCTGCCCACTCCTCAGGATGACAGGGAAAACGGTTATTTAATCTTTTATTACTCCGGAAGCGCATAGGCAACCACGCTATCCCCCAGTGTGGTTTGGGCTTGGAAAGAGCCGCCTGCTGCGATGACTACGTACTGGCGCCCCTCGTGCATATAGGTCATAGGAGTAGCCTGCCCGCCAGCGGGGAGGCGTTGCTCCCAAACCATTCTCCCATTCGCGCTATCAAAGCCTCGTAGGTAGTCATCCATGGTTGCACCGATGAACGTCATGCCGCCACGGGTTGCTACAGGACCCCCGCTGGTAGGTGCACCCACCGTCATTTTTAAGCGCGAAGGTATACCGAATGGACCTTGATCAACACTGGTGCCCAGAGGCCTGGACCAGACTATTTCACCACTATTGAGGTCGGTGGCACTAATAAACCCCCAGGGAGGTGCAGTACAGGGCATATCGATTGGAGAGAGCCAAGCTCCACGCTCAGCTGCTACCGGAGCACCGCGCATAGGTTGTGCTTGCTGGTCTATATAGCTGGCGTCCTGATCACCAATCGGGGCAATATTTTCCATCTCGTCGGCTTCATCTCGCGGGTAGAGCACAACACGCGAAGGCATACGATTGTTGTTGACGATCATAAGGTTGCGCCCATCATCGAAGGAGGCGCTGCCCCAATTAATACCTCCTAGAATGCCTGGGAACTGAAGCATTCCCCCGCCATCAAGGGTAGGTGGGGTAAACATCCCTTCGTAGCGCATACGTTGATATTGGATGCGACAGTAGAGGTGGTCGACCGGTGTGGCCCCCCATGTGTGTGCCCCGGTTAAATGCTCAACCGGCTGACCTGGAAGCGAGCCGAAACTCGGCATGCCCGGTGAAAAATGCTGCACCTCAGAGGTCCAGTCACCTTCGATGGTGCCCTGGGGAACCGGTCGTTCTTCAACTGGAGAAAGCGGCTCTCCAGTGGCTCGGTCGAAGACAAAGACCTGACCGTACTTGGTAGCTTGAACCACAGCTTGGCGCGCATCGTCTGATGTGGGGTAATCAATCAATGCGGGCTGAGCGCCAAGATCGTAGTCCCACAGGTCATGTATAACGGTGGTGAATTTCCATTCGACTTCGCCCGTTTGTGCATCCACGGCAACTAGGGTGGAGGTGAACTCATCTTCTGCTGGCTGGCGATCCCCACCAAACTGGTCGTTGGTAGAATTGCCAGTAGGAAGATAAACCAGCCCTAGGTCCTCATCAGCAGAAATTGCTGACCAAACATTAGGTGTGCCGCGTGGGTAGACTTCGCCTTCATCTGGTTGCTGGTCCGGCGTTGTCCACACGGAATCCCAGGTCCAACGCCGCTCGCCAGTAACAGCATCGTAGGCACGCACGGCACCGGACGGACCGTCGCGGCGCTGATTATCGGTGACCTGATGGCCGACCACCACCACGTCGTTGACTACCGTGGGGCCTGAAGTATTGGAAAGGTATCCAGGGGCTTGGGGGTCCATATGTTCGTAAAGATCGACCGTGCCCTGTTCGCCGAAATCATTACAAGGCGTGCCCTCCTCAGCATCCAAAGCCATTAAACGTCCATCCATAGTGCCCATTAAAATACGGTGGGCGCACTGATCTATCTCCTCTGAAGCTTCGTAGTAGGCTAGCGAACGACAGGCAGCCGAGAATACGTGCTCCAGCGCTTCACGTTCCACTTGAGGATCGAAATGCCATTGCTGCTCGCCAGTAGAGGGGTCTAAGGCAAATATCTGATTGCTTTGGGTGCATACGTAGATACTACCGTTGACCTTAAGGGGGGTGTTTTGAAAGGCATAGGGAGTAGCATCACTATGCGGTTCATCACCCGTATTGAACTCCCATGCTTTTTCCAACTGAGAGGCATTCGCGGGGGTGATTTGGGCAGCGGGTGAAAATCGCTGAGCTGAATTGGTCCCGCCGTAAGCGACCCAGTCGGTGGAATCTGGCGTATCTGTGGGGGAGGTGTTGGTCACGTCTGCCGTGGTGCCGCTGGTCTGAGTATGGGTACCCAGCAGTAACAGACCCAACGCTGCGGCGAACCCCGCCAAGACGATAACGCCTAGATAGCGAATGCTGGCGGGAGGGTATCGACCCAAACGCCGATACATGGCGGGTAGTAGCAAGAGCGCCATAATCATTAATGCTAGGAGAACTCCCACTCGCGCCATCAAGTCCACCTGCCATATCGGCATCCATCCTTTACCGGCAATTTCCCACAGCGACCATGCGAATGTGACCGCGACGGTCGCCACGTAGAGCCAAACGCCCCAGGGAGAGTCGCGGCAAATCAACACGGCTGAAAACAGGATGGCGATACCGGCCAAGAGGAAATAAGGCGAACCCCCGAGGTAAAGCAGGTAGCCACCGCCGATAACCAAGGGCAGACTCAGTAAAAACAGTACGACAGCGAGGGCGAAGAGTGCCCAGCCAGCGAATCTTCGTCGTTGAGGAGCGTCCATGGCAAGTACCTTTGTCTAAATTTACTGGCTCGTTGGTAACTTAAACTGAGGAATTAAGCGCCCTTTAAACGTAGATAAACGTCGGCAGGTTATCCAGTGAATTGAAAGTACGATGTGTAGTTTTGGCTTTGACTGTAAGAGAGTTAACTTACATTAAATTGTGGGGTCAGCTATAGAAAATCAAGTCTGTTGACTCTAACCATTGCATTTTTTGCTGCTTCATTGACATATACCATACTGCTATTTTGATAACGGCTGAGGTTGTTAATGAGCTCACCTATACCGCGTTATAGTATTGACTCCCCAATAGGAGTGATTGCAGATACTCACGGACTATTGCGTGATGAAGCCGTGGAATTGCTGGAAGGGTGCGAGCTAATACTGCACTTGGGAGACGTGGGCAACAAAGAAGAGGACAAAGCGATCTTGGAACACCTGGAAGCTCTGGCGCCGGTTCACTGCGTGCAGGGCAATATCGACACGGCAACATGGGCGGGGAGCTTGCCGGTGCATCAGGACATTATGGTCAATGACCATCATCTGCACCTTGTTCATCGTTTAGCGGATTTTGACCTATCGACCCCATGCGATGCCGTTCTGCACGGCCATTCTCATAAACCTCGCAACGAAACCCAGTCAGGAAAGTTGCTCTTTAATCCAGGTGCGGCGGGAAAGCGTCGGTTTAAGCTTCCCATTACGTTAGGCAAATTATGGGTTGATCAACGCGGTATACGCGGGGCGATAATACATTTGTTGTAATTTGTTCTGTCGCGTTGCTCTCCAGCGATTGCCATTGGCGCCAAGAAGAGGCCGGTAAAAGGCAAGACCAAGGCTCTCCTGCTACGCTTTTCCTTGATGGGTTGCCCTATGGGCCATGTCATGGAGCAGAAGGGGAGTGTTCGGTGAGCGCCAAGGAACAGTCTGCAGCTAAGGAGTCTGCAACAAAACAGTCACGCCTTATTACGCCTGTCGCGTCGTTACAGGTCATGACGCTCAATGTGCACAAGGGATTCAATGTATTTAATCGACGTCATATTCTGCCGGAACTACGTGAGGCGGTAACGACCCTATCTGCAGACTTGGTCTTTCTTCAGGAAGTGATAGGCGAGCACCGAAAACATGCAGTTCGCTTTCATGATTGGCCCAGCGTGCCCCAGTACGAATACCTCGCTGACACGTTATGGCCAGACTTTGCCTATGGTCGTAACGCTGTTTACCCAAATGGCGATCATGGCAACGCGCTGTTATCCCACTACCCGATACTGCAGTACGACAATAAGGATGTCTCCATTCAGGACACCGAAAAACGTGGCCTGCTGCATTGCCAACTGGATGTGCCTGGCCACAGTGGAGTACATGCCGTTTGCGTTCATCTCGGGCTACGTCAGGGGCATCGCCTAGCGCAAATGAAGCTACTGTGTGAACTGCTCGACACCCTACCGGATAACGAGCCGGTTATTGTGGCGGGAGACTTCAATGACTGGCGGCGTCAGGCAGACCATGTGCTGGCGGAATGTGGGCTGTTTGAAGCATTCGTGCGCCATTATGGTCACCCAGCGAAGTCGTTTCCGGCGCGCTGGCCGCTGCTGCGCCTTGATCGTATCTATGTGCGTAACGTTTCAGTGCGTAACCCCCGCGCATTGTCTCGAAAGCCCTGGACTCACCTGTCTGATCACGTACCACTCATTGCCGAGATATGCTTGTGAATTTCCAATGGACGGAAAGTAACGAAGCCGAATTATTAATCAATGGAAGTCAGTATTTTAATAGCGTATTTGACTGCATTCGTTCGGCTCGCGAAGAAGTATTGATTGAAACCTTCATCATTTTCAACGATGAAGTGGGGCGGGAGCTAAAGGAGGCCCTACTTGACGCTGCCGCTAGGCAAGTACGTATAGACGTCACGGTAGACGGCTATGGGACGGCGGATCTGGACAACGACTATATAACAGAGCTGACAGACGCTGGTATTCACCTGCATGTTTATGACCCCAAACCGCGCTTGTTCGGTATGCGTACTAACCTGTTTCGCCGTCTTCACCGTAAGATTGTCGTGGTGGATGGCGATGTGGCTTTTATCGGCGGTATTAACTTCGGCGCCGATCACCTGCCCGATAAATATGCCATGGGTAAGCAAGATTATGGCTTACGGGTGCGAGGACCGATTGTAAAGGACATTCGTGATGCTGCTGGAGCGCTACTGGTAGAGCATCAGGCGGTACAGGAACTGCCGCAGATTCGGGCGTTGCCTCCCCGCACTGGCAGCGCCGCTATAAGGCTGGCCATTCGTGATAACAGCCTTCATCGTAATGATATCGAAGAGCATTATCTCCAAGCATTTCGTTCGGCGCAGTCACATCTAGTCATTGCCAATGCCTACTTCTTTCCCAGTTATCGTCTCTTTCATGAATTGCAAAACGCGGCGCGACGGGGCGTTAACGTCACGCTGATCTTGCAGGGCCGCCCCGATATGCCCTGGGCTAGAATGTTCTCCAGCTCGCTTTACAGCTATATGTTGCAGCAGGGCATCAGTATTTTCGAGTATACCGAGCATCCTTTACACGGAAAGATCGCGATCGTTGATCATGAATGGTCAACGGTGGGATCAAGCAATCTCGATCCACTCAGCCTGTCACTGAACCTGGAAGCCAATCTGTTCGTTCGCGACGCTGGGCTCAACCAACAGATCCATAAACACCTATCTGAGCTTATTGAGAGCAGTTGTAAGAGGATAACAACCGAAGCCGCGGAAAAAGGTCGTTGGTGGCGGGCGCCGCTTATGTTCGTGAGTTTTCATTTCCTGCGTCATTTTCCTAAGCGAATGGGATGGTTACCCGCTCATGTGGCTCGAATGGAAACGTTGGCGCCTAGGTCGCGGAAGCCCAAGCGTGCACAGGAGTGAGCCGGATGCAGTCAAACAGCAAAAAAGCGAGCGCTAAACTGCGCAGTGCCTGGGGTCGTTGGCTGAAGCACGGCGTCACTTTGCTGCTCTTTATGGTGGTCGCGATCTTGTTATTTTCACTGGTCCAGAACATGGACTGGCAGGCCGTCATCGAAACGCTGCGCGGCTATAGTCCCGCCCTGGTCATGATGGGGCTGGGCATTACTGCCGCAAGCTTTGCCGTCTTCAGCAGTTACGATCTGCTGGGCAAGTTTTATACCGGCCATGAGTTGCCGATTAAGCAGGTGCTGCCGTTAGCCTTCGTATGCTACGCCTTTAACCTCAATCTGGGCGCCTGGGTTGGCGGCATTGCCTTGCGCTATCGGCTATACACAAAGTTTGGCCTTAAAGTGGCGACCGTGACGCGTGTGCTGAGTGTGAGCTTAACCACCAATTGGCTGGGCTATATGCTGCTTGCCGGAACGCTATTTACGCTTAGGCTGATTGAGTTGCCTGAGCACTGGCAAGTTGGCACGCTAGGGTTGCAGCTCATTGGGGCGGGGTTATTGCTTGTTTGCCTTTTCTATCTGTCAGCGTGTCGTTATTCACGGCGGCGCACCTGGCAATGGCGGGGTCATGAAATCGTTCTCCCTTCGCTACGACTAGCTCTGCTTCAGATGTTGCTGGGCGCGGTTAATTGGTCCTTGATGGCCGCGCTTGTCTACCTACTGCTACCCCAGGGCGTTTTCTATCCTACTATCCTCGGGATTCTTCTTGTCAGCAGTATTGCGGGTGTGGTAACCCATATTCCCGCAGGCCTGGGTGTGCTTGAAGCTGTGTTCATCGCTTTGTTGCAACATCAAGTGTCCACGAGCGAGATTATCGCTGCTTTGATCGGCTATCGTGCGCTCTATTTTTTGTTCCCGCTGGGGCTGGCGTGCATGGTGTATCTACTGCTGGAGCGCTGGAGCAAAAAACAACAAAGAGAATCGGAGCCACGGCACTAAAAAGAGGACACTTAAAAGATAGCCATGGTTCACCCACCGGCAGAAGAGCGATTGGCATTCGATGCTGGCAGAAGCTGGTGAGGCTTCGGCATAGCCGATAGGATAAGGTAGTTATGCTAGGTGGTTCTAGCGCTTACTAGCGACAGCCAATATGCCAAGACGAGGTACCATGAACGACGTTATTGAGTTACTTAAATCCCACCGTTCGATCCGTAAATTCAGCGACCGCCAGATCCCACGGGAGTTGCTAATTGAGCTTATCCAGGCCGGACAAGGCGCTGCTACGTCCAGCCATGTTCAGGCATATACCGTTATCCATGTTAAAAATCAGGCTAATCGCGAACAGATTGCGGAACTGGCGGGAGGGCAAGGATACATCGCTACCTGTGCCGACTTTTTGGTGTTTTGCGCCGATATGAAACGGCCTACTGAGGCATCTGAGCAGACTGGTGCGAACGTAGTGCGCGGCATGACTGAACAACTGTTAGTGGCGACGGTAGATACGGCGCTGATGGCGCAAAACGTTGCAGTGGCGGCTGAATCTGAAGGGCTGGGTATCTGTTATATCGGCGGCATACGTAATAATCCCCAAGCAATTAGTGATCTATTACGCCTACCTGAGCATGTTTATCCCGTGTTTGGTATGTGTCTTGGCTACCCAGAGCATGATCCTGAAGTGAAACCGCGCCTACCAGTGGAAGCGATTCTTAAAGAAGACTACTACACTGAAGACGGTGAGCAGGTGAAACGTTTTGATGCCACCATGCAGGCTTACTACCAAGCCCGTAGCAGCAGTAATAAAGATACCGATTGGTCACATAATCTTATGCCACTTTTCGATACCAAACTGCGCCCACATATGCGTGATTTCTTGATCAAGCGTGGTTTTGAAATGAAATAGCATTGAAATGAAATGGCTTTGAAATGAACAGTATTGCAACGAAGAAATAAGCGCAGCACACTTTTTATTAGGATTTTGGAGAAGAGAAAGCTCAACGGTTTATTTGATGATCTCTTTTCCTCGTTTTCAGGAGCTCCACCGCATGCGCGTATTTGCTAACCCCGTCGGCTCCGGCTCTCTTTGGTTCGACAATCTTACGACGGCTGACGGTGTCCCCGTCGCCTATGATCCCCAGGCCCGGGCTTTTGTGCCTATGCCGCCGTTCTGTATTAATCGAGACATCATCGGCTGTAATTGGATAGCCCCCGAACAGGGCGCTTTTTGCCGCTCTTGTGCGATGACTGCGCTGGCGCCCGATCCCAGCCTTCCTAACGCGATTCCGAACTGGGCCCAAACCGAAGCGGCGAAGCGCTGGGTGCTGGATAACCTGGGCCGCTGGCACTGGTTCCGTCCCGAAGACCCAGGCGCGCCGCCGGTTTTTCATCTTCTAGCGGAAGGCAAAAAGCCCGTGCCCATGGGGCACATTGAAGGTGTCGTCACCATCAGCGTGGCCGAGGTAGATCCTGTTCTGGTGACAACGCGGCGTGAGGCGTTAGAAGAGCCTTATCGCACCATGATTGGCCACATGCGCCATGAAATATCGCACATGCTTTGGTGGCGGCTTAGCTTGCGTGAAGATTTTCTTGCCGCTTTCCGGGAAATGTTTGGTGACGAGCGCCAGGATTACACCGCCGCGCTCCAGCACCACTATCAAAACGGACCGCCCCCCGATTGGAAAGAGCGTTATTTAACCACTTACGCATCTGCACACCCTCATGAGGATTGGGCCGAGACGGCTGCTCACTTGCTGCATTTAACCGATATTGCCGATAGCTTTGCAGCATCCGATCTCTCTTCACCAGAGCTGCCCAGTCATCAGTGGGAGCCTTATGCGGAGCCAGATGCTGATCGCTTGATTTACGTGGCAGCGGCGCTCACCGTGGGCGTTAATCATGTTAACCGCTCTATGGGCTTGCCGGACCTCTATCCTTTTGTGCTTTCTGAAAACGCTCGTCGCAAGCTGGCATTTGTTCATGATTGGCTGCGTCGGGGCGCCCAGGGGCTTTAATGCAAATTTAAATTAAACCATTGGCGTGGCGTGTAGAAGTCACAACATTGCCTATACTGCATAAAGTATGACGGGAACCATCGCCGATAAAAACAAAGGCCGGTACACCACTCATGACACCGGCCATTAAGCATGGAGATTGACTGATGAATCTAGACCGCGCTTACCGCCTATTAGCAGCTTTCTACACAGTGATGCTTATCATCGGTGTCATCGCCTTATTAGCAGGTGGCGGGACACTGCTCTCTCCCGTGTATTTGCTGGTGGGCGCATTAGCCGTGATTGGGCTGTGGGGGTATACCCTGAAGCGGCGGTTTATGAACCCGCGTATGTGGAGGCCGTTGGCGGGCGTACTAGCGGTGGGTATTGTGCTTCAGTTAGTTGTAATGCTCACCACACCGCTATCGAGCGTTTTATTAACCTGGATGCTTACCAGCAGTATTTTTTCCGTCATGTTGGTAATTATGCTTTACCACTACGGGGATCGCGATCAACCTCTATGGGCGACTGAAGAAGAACACACGGCTGCCCAGCAGCTTGATGCCCTACTAACGAGTAATTCTTCCCTAACCGCTGTTACCAGTGATGGTGCTCGAGAAAATAGCGTTAAAGTGACAAAATCTAACAGCGGCTATCAAGCAAGCGTGACGCGGCGTTCGCAAGAAGGTCAAGAGCGCTTTGTAGAGCGCTTTAGATATCCCGAAACGCTAGTATTTTTCTTGGAGAAATTTACCAGCGTTACGGTTAATGATTTTAAGCGTTCGAACGCTTTAGATGATCGTGGGAGCTTAACCGCCGAAGCCTAGACGCTGTGCGCCGAAGCCTAGGTTCTATGTTTATAATAGGCATTTTTATTTAC
>TARA_R110002051_G_scaffold1619_4_pt1 | contig 12936 bp, 12 predicted proteins | sample TARA_R110002051 | Tara Oceans TARA_R110002051 (sample SAMEA4397023) | marine metagenome | biome: Polar Biome; feature: [MES] marine water layer (ENVO:01000295) within the mesopelagic zone...; material: water (ENVO:00002006), including particulate matter (ENVO:01000060) such as......
AGAGATGATGAGCTTATAGTTATAATATTTTCGATATTTAACAGCATCTATCCATAGCTAAGCCAACACTATAGTTGCTGCTGAACAGACTCAATAGCAGCATACACTTCTGTGCTGCCATCCTTGTTGATCTGCATCACTTGATAAGGCGTAAATTTGTCTCCATTTTTCATACCCGGACTACCGACCGGCATGCCAGGTACGGCAAGCCCAATCGCATCACTTGGTGGGCTGGCTAAAAACTGTGCCATGTGTTTGGCAGGAACATGACCTTCAAAGACATAACCGTCTGTAGTAACCGTAGTGTGACAAGCGCGCATATTCTGTGGCACACCATAACGCTCTTTAAATAAAGATAAGTCTTTAGGGTGCTGCGTATTTGCGTCTACACCGTGACCTTCTGCATAGCTGACCCAGTCTTTACAGCAACCACAGTTTGGATCTTTGTAGACGGTTGCCGAGACGTTTTTGAGTAACGTGGACTGAGTGGTTACGGGGGTCATGATCGGTGCATCTTCAGATCTTTTTACTTCTTGAGTAATAATTTTAGCTTCTTGTACTGTTAGTGTGGCAATAGCATCAGACTGGTCAGGCTTTGCATCAGAGGCGCTGGTATTAGATTGGCTGCAAGCGGCTAATGTGAGAGGTAGTGCCGTTATCGCCATCAATAAAAGGACACGACCGGATAACCAGTGATGTCCATTAGAAAATACGTGTGCGTCATGTCTCATCAAATCACCTCTAAATGTCTATTGTTATGCTAGATATCCTAAAAATTAAACCCTATATTTATGGCCTTAACTACTTAACTACTTAACTACTTAACTACAAACGTTAAATGCAGCACCATTCAGTACTGCATTGTTAATAACGACACCCACGAGTGATGATGCTTTTATATCTAGACAGGGTTAATGCTGCATTCCAGATCCATCATCCGACATATCCATATCCATGCCCATACCATCATCCGACATATTCATATCACCATCAAATGACATGTCCATCATATCGTCATTGATCCTAGTGGTTAGAATGGTGTACTGAGCTTCATCTAATTCAGGTAACGATCTGATAAAAGCGACCATTGCCCACATTCTATCGTCATCATGAGAGGCGCCCCATGCAGGCATTCCCGACGCCATAATGCCGTGTTTGATGACCCAAAAGCCTTGCTTTGCACCATCCTCGGTTTGATAACGCTTGACGATATCAGCCTTGGTAAAGTTAGGCGGCTTTGGATATAAGCTTTCGCTAAAGTCAGTTTTTGCCACTCCCGGAGACAAGTGACAACCTGCACACATATCCTTATAGTCCGCGCCACCAGAGCTGATCATGTCAACCTTTTTTAAGTCTGGTACCACAATATCTTTACTGGCGTTTTCTATGGAACGATTGCGCGCGGTCTCCAAAAAACTATACATCATTGGGTTATGCTCTTGGTCGGCACCCACATTGACAACGCCGCTGCTAACAACCGCAAATACGCCGACGATTGCCACAAATACAGTAAAGAGCGCACCCAATAAAAATTTCATATACTTTCCTAAAAACTTATTTCCGTTAATTTTTCTCTGTTGTTAGAGAAGAGCTATGATTTAACAGAGCTGAAATTTTTAAGATTTACTGTCAGTAGTCACGCAATGTTTTTGGTACATTTGCTTCATTTTAGTCATGTTAGCCATCATGGCTTTCATGGCAGGATCATTCATGTCCATCTTGCTATGATCCATTTTTCCCATCATCTGCATATGTTTTTGCATCTTTTCACAGTTCATTTGATCTTTTTCAGCATGCATTTTGGGGTCATGAGCCATCGCTGAGGTTGATACAACAAGAGCGATGGCAGTAAGGGCGATTGATTTAGACAGTGATTTAAATTTTGACATAATTAATTCCTATTTATTTATTGAAAGTTATTAACGCCTGAGTCTGTTTAAAGTCAAGACTGTTAAATTGATTTAAATAATACCTTATTCATTCTGACTGGTAGATGACAATAAGATTACAATGCTGTCAGACTTCTACTTTTGTATTTTAATATCGTAGATAATCTTTTAGTATTACTTCTCACTACCATATTTTTTTACAAAATACTTTTCAGATTGCAAATGTTGATCTTGATGCTGAACTTCGCAAGCCACTCTAGCATCGATATAACCTTTCATTTGAGCATCAGATATCTTAGCATCATTATGATCAGCGTTTTTTGCAAATTCAGTAACCGCATCGCAGTTATCAATAATTGAAGTACTTAAGTTGGTCGTATGCGCATTGGCCGCTGACATGCCGACTAACATCGATACTGACATTGAGACTGACAGTAACGCTGCTTTTTTTAATGAACCATAATTTTTCATATAAAACCCTTTTAAGACAAATAATAAACTCTGTAAGTAAGATAATCGCTTAACTCATAGAAGCGGTCTGTATCAGACACAAGCCTCTATGTGGCGTTGATTTAGAATACTAAATGGTGGCTGACAGATTAATGACGAATACATGACATGTTTGTTAGAAACAAAACAATATTGTCATCTTATTGTCATTAAAACCAAATACCAGCATCCCCTTTCATCCAGAGAGCGCCGTTATAACACAGGTTCTTGATAACACAGATTCTTGATAACACAGGTTCTTCAGAAATGTACAAATGATAAGCTAACCACCTTAGTGATATGCTATTGACAACTATAATGATATGAAGGAAAGCCGCGGTGAAAGTACTGTTAGTAGAAGATGAGGAAAAACTTGGCGAATATATTAAGAAAGGCTTAACTGAGGCCGGTTTCATCGTGGATCATCACATGACAGGTTTAGATGGCTATCATGCGTTGATGACTGAAGAATTCAGTGTGGTGCTGATGGATGTGATGCTACCTGACGTCAGTGGCTTTGAGCTGGTACAGCGCTACCGTGCCGCTGGAAAGCATACGCCTGTTTTATTTTTAACGGCTAAAGATGATTTAAGCGATCGGATCAAAGGTATTGAAATTGGTGGCGATGACTATCTGACCAAGCCTTTTGCTTTTGCTGAGCTGATTGTCAGAATAAAAAGTTTGCTGCGACGTGCCAATCAATCGGACTATAAAAGCACGGTCATACATATCGCTGATCTAAAAATGGATATCACCAAACGTATAGTGCACAGAAATAGTGTCGCTATTAAACTAACGGCAAAAGAGTTCTCTCTACTGCAATTCTTTTTAGAGCGTCAAGGCGAAGTACTGCCGCGCTCTGTCATCGCCTCGCAAGTATGGGATATGAATTTTGACAGTGATACGAATATCATTGACGTTGCTATCAGACGTTTACGAATCAAAATCGATGACGACTTTGATACTAAGCTGATTCACACAGTACGCGGGATGGGCTATCGGTTAGATGCGCTGGCGGCCGACAGTAACAAAGACGATCTAAAATGAGATATAAATTTAAGAATCGACGTTGGCCGCTGTTATGGCGCACTGTCTTTTTACTGACCATATTTGTTGTCATCTCTCAAGTCATTATTTATATATGGGTTCAGCGCTCTGTTAACGAGCACTTTGAGCAAATGGACTCAGAAATCATTACTCATGCTGCGTTTAATCTGCGCAAGCGTATGATTGCCTTGGACGAAAAAATAGAGCCATTAACCGCTTCAAAGACCCAATCACTCATTGATGCCAATCACCTGCATTCTTCTTGGTTAGATTATGATTTAAAAACGCTAATATCAGACAAAAATGGAAATTTATTGTCTAGCGATCCCAGTAATTTCATCCATGATCTACCGGCAGGTTTTAGCTTGTTACACCTACGGCAGAACTATCGCGATCAGCAGTTTATGATCAAAATAGGCAGTAGACATTATCGAGCGATGGTCATTGCAAACCAAGAGGCTTTGGCGCTTATTGCACTGCCTATCGATGTTCATCATCAGTATCTCATGCAGTTTAACCGTCATCTGAGTATGATACTGATTGCGATCACACTATTACTGGTGTCAATTGCCGCATTGAGTGTCTATTGGGGGTTTGCGCCATTAGCGACTATTGTCCAAAAGATGAAGGGTATCGATCCTGAACAGCTGGATGAAAGAGTGGTGGTCGGTAACATGCCGCAAGAGCTACGACCATTGGCTGAGTCTTATAACTTAATGATGGAGAAGCTGGAAAGTAATTTTGAATCATTATCACGCTTCTCAGACAATATTGCCCATGAGCTACGTACTCCGCTGGCGACGCTTGGCACTCAAACCCAAGTGATGTTGACTAAGCCTAGAGAAAGCCATGAATATGTTGAGCAGCTGCACCATCAGCATGACACCCTAGAGCAGTTATCTACGCTGATTAATAACATGCTGCTGCTGGCAAAGACACAAAAGGGCTTGTCTGACTCACAGCTCAATCGGGTTGATACTGAGTCAATGTTCACTAAGCTCATTGATTACTATGAGCTAATCGCAGAAGATCGGAATATATTTTTTGAAAAGACGGGCAACTTTACAGCCGTGCTAGGAGATGAAAGCTTATTGCAAAGACTGTTCGCCAATCTCATATCAAATGCCATTTACTATGCTGCTAGTGACAGTATCATCACGATTGACGCCTCTAATATTGAGATATCCACGGTTACTCATACTGGCACGAGTGATAAGCAAAACATACGATCCTCTGTGTCAAAGCCCGCCTCTTTCAAAGTAGTGATCTCTAATCGCTTGGATCAGCCATTGACTCAAGTAGAGGCAGATAAACTGTTTGAGCGCTTTTATCGTCATCATAGAACGAATGCGATGCATTCGGGAACAGGCTTAGGCTTATCCATCGTGCAAGCTATCGCCAATGCCCATAATGGCAAAGTCAGTATTACTATAAAAGATGAGTATTACTTTCAAGTCAGTGTCGAGCTGTTGCTGGCTTGATCGATAAGAGCAAAAGAGATAAACATACAAATATCCATTTTGATGGCTAAAATCCATTTTCACCATACGTCGCAGACACTTTGTGTATGGCTAAATCAGCACCGTCGAACTCATCTTCTTCACTTAGACGAATACCGATCGTATACTTCAACATACTATAAACCAGTAGCCCGCCTATAGTAGCGAAAAGTATAGCTGCGACACTGCCAATCAGCTGTGAAACTAAGCTGACGCCACCGAGGCCACCCAATGCAGCGCTACCAAAAATGCCTGCTGAGATACCACCCCAAATTCCGCAAATGCCATGCAAAGGCCAAACACCAAGGACATCGTCGACTTTGATTTTGTTTTGCGTGATCGTAAACATATAGACGAATATTGCGCCTGATACTGCGCCAATGGTGAGCGCTCCAAGCGGATGCACTATATCAGAACCTGCGCAAATAGCGACTAACCCCGCCAATGCCCCATTATGCATAAACCCTGGATCGTTTCTGCCGATGACCGTAGCTGCCAATACGCCACCTGCCATTGCCATCAATGAGTTGAGCGCCACTAAACCTGAGATACCCTCCACTCGCTGCGCACTCATTACATTGAAGCCAAACCAGCCAACGATTAATATCCAAGAACCTAGTGCCAAAAAGGGAATAGAGGACGGTGGATGCGCATTGACACGACCATCCTTGTAACGACCACGTCTGGCACCAAGCAATATTACAGCGCTCAAAGCAATCCAACCGCCCATAGCATGGACAACCACTGACCCTGCAAAATCATGGAAAGGCGCGCCAAAGCTAGCCTCAAGCCAGTCTTGAAAGCCAAAGTTACCGTTCCAGATGATGCCTTCAAAAGTAGGATAGATCAAAGCGACAATTACGAATGTGGCAATAAACTGCGGCCAAAGCTTGGCCCGTTCTGCGATACCGCCTGAGATGATAGCGGGAATGGCAGCGGCAAAGGTCAATAAAAAGAAAAACTTAACGAGCTCATAGCCACTGGATTCGATCAACTCGCTGGCGCTTACGAAAAAACTGACATCATATGCTACATAGTAACCAATAAAAAAGTAGGCCATGGTTGAGATGGCAAAATCACCCAAGATTTTACTGAGCGCATTGACTTGATTCTTCTCACGTACTGTACCTACTTCTAAAAAGGCAAATCCTGCATGCATTGCCAAAATCATGATGGCACCAAGTAAAATAAACAGTACGTCGATTGGAGTCATCGTGAAAAGCCTTTTGTAGAGTGAGGTAAGTATTAAGTTATGAGAAAAATATAAAGATTGAATCAAACGTTTAACTTCGCCAATAATTTATCAGATAACGGCATATGGTAAAGAAAAAATATATCTCTATAAATACCGCGCTAATTCTGCATGAAAATACATTTTTGCTCAAACTTATAACATAACCTCGTCAATTCAACATTATCCTGATGCTCGCTTAATATTGGTTACTTATGATTTAATAGTAGACCTATAAAATACTTAGACTGACGAAACTTATACCATTATCAATTAGGCAAAAATGCTGATGGTTCTCACTTTAACGACTTATGACTCATATAGTCAGTCCTAAATAAAACAAGTACAAATATTATCAATCACTACTGAGGTTAATTTTTTGCAGCCTCTGTCTGCGTAAGCACAGCAAGCAAGAAAAATGAATATCAGCAGTACTTGATGTATCGATATTACTTTTCCCTGACTATACCATTACACCAATGAATAAAAGATAGGGTTTAGGACGCCGCATAAAAAAGGGTAGGACTGAGTCCTACCCTTTTTTGGTCATTTGGAAGCAAGAACCTACTAACTACTGTATAAAATAATTATTTAGTGAAGTTATTTTTTAAGAAATTCGCCGCTTCCGTAATTGCCGTTTTCGTCGCAGGCGTTTGTGCATATGGGTTTAGCATCACAAAGTCATGGGTTGTAAAGTCGTAACGCGTGCTCTGCGTCTTCACGCCAGCTAGCGTCAGTTTAGAGGCAAAAGCTTCACCCTCGTCACGTAACACATCATTGGCATCCGTAATCACGAGCGCCGGTGGTAAGTTTGCAAGATCTTTTTGGCTATAGTTCAATGGCGACACGCCTGGATTGGAGCTGTCGACACCTTTAGGTAGATACGCATTCCAGAACCATTGCATACTTGCCTTGCTAAGCCATGGACCATTTGCAAAAAGCTTGTAAGAATTACTGGTCAAGTCTGCGGTAGTCACCGGATAGAACAGAACCATTGAGTCGAGTGGCAGACCTTCGTTTTTGGCACGTACAGCATTGATGGCGACCATCTGACCACCGACTGAATCCCCTGCGATAGACAGCTGATTGGCATCAATACCAAACATAGCAGCATTCTCTGATACATACTTCAGTACAGCATAGGTCTGATTAAGCTGAACGGGATGCTTTTTCTCAGGGGCAGGGCTATACTCTACAAAGACCATCGCCGCATTTGCTTGGGTCGCTAAATCACGCATCAACCTTTCATGAGTGGTGAAATTACCCAGTATCCAACCGCCGCCGTGGAAGTAAACCACACCCGGCAGTGCTTTACCTTTTGTGCCCATTGGACGGACCGTATAGACTTTGAACTCACCATCCATACCGACTTTAAAAGTCATCTCTTTCACATCTGCAGGTGGCATAGCAGTGACACCTTTGGTTTGGGTATCGATCAAGACCTGACGCGCTTTTGCATAAGGCAGTTGATTGATCGGCGTCGTTCCTTTTAGGCTATCAATGAACTATTGTGTGGTTTTTTCTAGGACGACCGTTGGAATATTGGTATTCGGTACTGAGTTATCATGGGCGAAACTCAAAACTGGCATAGCAAGAATGGCAACGCTGGTTGCAAGGGTACGAAAGATCATCATATAAGTCTCTTTATTCAGTGAGTTTGTGAGATAAATTCAGCAGACAATGACCAAATCATGTTCGAATAGAAAATCTGATCCAGAGTTCACCTACGTAGACAGAGAGAATAATTGAAAATAAAAAGTAATGAAAAACAATACCTTCTGTGTACTACCTTAATCTCGTAAGGTTTTTTACCTTACCACACTATTACAGAATTCCTTTTATAATTTCGTAATGAGTGCTTGTTCTATAGCCTATATACCTCCTGCCCCTTTACTTGATGCCTCACTGTTTTCGACCAATATTGCAGCAGCGCTTTTTTTCAAAACTGCCCACTGCTCATCATCAACATAAATACCTTCTTTCCATGCCCGCTGATGGGTTGCATACAGCTCATCTGTTGATACTTTACGATCAAAGTGCTGAATATCCTGTTCAATATCAAAGTTGGCCGTTGATAGCTCAATGATCATGTCATTGGTATTGGTATTATAGTTAGCCTGCGCCTAATTAAAAAAATACAGATCAGGATAAACAAACCTTTTATCTAATGTAAATATCGTATGTTTGGGTGCGCTGCCATTGTCCCATTTAGCCAAACAAGCGATGCCTTTTGCCGCCAGTTTTGCAAGCTCACTATAAGCCAGCCAGCGGTTATGACAATTTTGCAAATATACTTTAAAATGATCGCGACTGCCCATCTTTTCAATCACATAATCCATCACTGCGGGTAGATGACAGACCAAACTGCTCCCATGCAAGTCTAATCTGACTTCGCCCTCGCCTTGATAGATGATATCAATCGCAACATCACGCTCAGACAAAATAAAAGGACTGGCATTATTGAAATGCAAAATACCATTTAGACCAGCCATTTGTAGCTCAGCTACCATGGAAGCAATAAGGTCAGCTTCACCTACTTCACGTTGCATGCCCAAAAAAGCTTTATTCACCATGGTCACTATTTCATTATGCGATACGATCATGGGTTAACCCTCTTTCTGATACAGATAAATCCGGTAATAAAGGAAACAGCCACTCATCGCTGTGTACTTCGGCAAACAAAGGCGCACCTTGGAATAGCGTGACACGCACCCAGCGATCTGATCTTGGATCGAACTTGGTCGCGCCAAACATAGACAGTTTACAGCGTAACAAATGCATTGGTAATGTCGTTTTTTGCAGCACATTTATCTGAATATCGCCCATCTTTTTATGCCCCATTGTCCAGACGCGCCGAGCAATTGAGCGATACTTTGGTTGTTTTAAGATAAATTCTGATAACAGTTGCTGTGGATCCGCTTGTTGTAATGCCAGATATAATGTATTCGCCTGCCTACCAATATCTAACAGGAACTCCTTATCATCACCACGCTCTTGTCCGCGCACCCCCATTCTTGGCTCTTCTTTATCTTCTGAGCGATACCAGAACCAATAGACATTATCTTCTGCTTCAAAATCAACACTGATCGCCCATTGATAACGCGCTTCTAATACGTCAATCAAATCTTGCACGACCTTGCCGCTAGGCAGTGACATGGTTTCATCAGCATTGGCTTGCCCTGCAAACACATCAACAAGCTCAGGATACAACTCCATCAGGCAAGAGGTAATGACCTCTTGGCTCTCAAAACTAAGGTGTGCCTGACGCTGTAAAAAATCAGCCCACGTAACGCATCTTTCAATCTCGCTCATAAAGTTATTTTGTAGCTTATTCAGCTCATCAACGACGGTATTATTCAATAGAATTTGCGGCTCATTGATAGTCACCACTTCAGAGAAATGCTGAATAGCGCGCTTTATTAAGTTTGAGAGCTGCTGGATTTTATTATTATTGTTGTTACTGTTATTGCTGTTATTGTCATCTTCAATATCACAGACCAACACCGCTTGTAGCGCCCCTTCACGCGCACTCAGCCATTGATCAACGACACAAGGATGGTTGATAAGATAAGGTGCCATCCCAAGACCGGTCGCATTACCTATGCCCAGATACTGCTTAATCTCCGGATGCAAGCTGACTGCTTTAGCGCCACCCTTTTTTTGAGCCAAATAATCGACCCAATCTAGGCTAAACTCTCGAATGAGATACACCGCACACATCTGTGCGCGAAAAGATTGATTAAAATCCTCGCTGTGGTCCAGTGGTTTAAAGTCATAAATACCAAATTTACCGTTGCCATAAACTGCTGTAGTACGCAGGATATAACCCACTTGCGCCAGTACGTCCAAATCAGGCTGCTGTCCATTGGCGAGTGAGCTGACGATATGATCAAAGACCCGCACGCTTTTATTTGCACGTGCCAGCACCATTACCATGTTGGAGTTACGACCCGCTTCTTGCAATGGCACATTGGCTTTTAGATTGGCAAGTAGCTCGTCCCCTATTTCGCCATAGACGAGGGCAAATGTGACATCCCATTTTTGCGCAATGACGCGATCATTACGCTCTTCATCGGCAATCTGATTGCAAAACACCACCAGATGATAAACATGCTCAGGGGTTTGCAAACGATAAATCACTTGTCCATAACCGTCGTTATCTAAATCCCATAGGTGCTTGCTTAATGTCCAATGCTCTTTGTCAATTTTACGCAATAACGTACGCACGAAGCTGATACGCGTTTGGTGCATGGCACCCAGTCGTTCAGAATGCATCACCACGTCGGGTGTACGAAAGCTGACTGCATCTAGCTTATCGTTGCTTGTGTCACCATTGATTAGTAGGCTATGTTCCATATAACGATCACCTTAAATAATAGATTAAACCAGCAACTCATTTGATACTTGTATATGGACGTCAGCTGACAACGTCAATGTACAAGCAAGGTGTTGGCTATAGTAATAACTCACTCAGTCGATTTTTTTGACCGCTGTTTCTTTAGCAAGCTTTTCCTCAGCGATTCGATGATCGGTCTCAACTCGGTTAGGACGATAAAGGTCTTGATCTCGTGCCATTTGCTGAGCAATTTTGGGTCCGTTCCATAACGACGGCAGAAGAACAAAGGACACTGGAACAGCAGTAATCACGATAAAGGATTGCAAAGCGGTCACCCCGCCTGAACCAAGCGATATCAAGACGATAGCCGTAACCCCCATCATAACGCCCCAAAAGCTACGAATCATAGCGTTTGGTTCGTGCTCGCCATTGATAACGACACTGATGGTATAGGTCATCGAGTCGCCTGTAGTCACGATAAAGATCATGGTCAAAACAATAAATAATAACGAGGTAATCAAAGGAAATGGTAGCTGTTGAGTGATGGCAAGCAGTGCGCCAGGAAGATTAAAGCCTTCAAATGCGGTACTGACACTACCAGGGTTGGCAATCTCAAATGCAAGACCCGAACCACCGATGACTGTGAACCAAAAGCAGGTAACCAATGGAGCAATGATACAAACGGTCGTAATCAATTGGCGAATAGTGCGGCCACGAGAGATACGGGCAATAAAGATCGCCATCATCGGACCATAACCCAAAAACCAGCCCCAAAAGAATACCGTCCAGCCACCAAGCCAGCCTTCATCACCGCGATATGTTGCCATCGGGATAAAGTTTTGCACCATAGTGCCAACACCTTGAATGTAACCATTAACAATAAATTTGGTAGGACCAAACATCAGAATAAAGACCATCAGACCAAAGGCTAATATGACATTAAAACGACTAAGCAGCTGCATACCTCGAGCAAGACCACTGATCGCTGAGATGGTATAGAGAACAATAGCAAATATAATAATAATAAGCTGAGTGACAAAAGTATCAGGAATACCAAATAGCGTGTTGAGCGCATAGCTGGTCTGCAAGCCCAAAAACCCAATAGGACCGATCGTACCGGCGGCAACGGCGATAATACAGCAAGCATCAATAATCGCTCCGGTATGACCTGTGAGCACACGGTCACCAAACATAGGATATAGCAGCGTACGCGGCTTAAGTGGCAAGCCTTTATCATAATGCAGATGCATCACTACAATAGCAGTCAAGCTACCAACAATCGACCAAGCCAAAAAACCCCAATGCATAAAGGATTGCGATAGCGCGTTAATAGCGCGTTGTTGGATATCAGCGGATTCACCATACAAAGGCGGTGCCGAAACAAAATGAGCGATAGGTTCAGCAGCAGCCCAAAAGACGCCACCACCAGCCAGTAGCGTACAAAACAGAATGGCCATCCATTTAAAGGCATCCATTTCAGGCTTCGCTAGATTACCTAAAATAACTTGCCCAGTGCGCCCTGCAGCGACCGCCAAAGCAATCACAAAAGTAGCTAACAATAATATTTGCCAAAACGGACCAAAGATTTTAGCCGACCAAACAAAGCCTGCATTAACGATGGTAGCTAGCTGCGCCTCAGCAAAGATTGCCATAAGTACAAAAGCAATAATAAAGCCGCCGCTATACCAAAATGCGGGGTTTTTGAGTCCTAAAGTATCGGTAGGACCTTGTACATGCGTTAAATTATCCGCTATCTTATCGGTTTCGTGAGAGCGTCCTTGCTCATGTCGCTTACTGTTAAATCCTTTTAAATCAGCCATGATGTGATTCCATATGATAATGTTGCGTCATTTAAATTGGCGTTTTATCTAAACCGTCTTACCCATCTATACTTTAATGATTGACTTTAATGATTGTTACTTTCAATACTGGGGTTAATTTTTCTTGCTTGCTGTGCCTATGCAGACAGAGGCTGCGAACAATTAACCCCAGTAGTTGTGTACTCTTTTAAAAGTGGATCAACTATACCTAGGTGCCTAGCATTTATACTAAAGGCTTAATACCACTCTCAAGAAAATCAAACCAGTTTTGTCCAATGATTTTTCCAGCATCGGCATCATCAAAACCATGTTTTAGTAGACCGTTATAAATATTCTCCATTCCGTCCTTGCCTGCAAACCATGGCAAAGTATCCGGCCAACCTGAATTGTTGGCATTGCCCTCGCCATAATCCATCGCCTTTGACCAGCGTCCATTGCGCATCCATTCAAGCACCGCTTGCGGCTGGTTTAGGCACAAATCACTGCCTATAGCTAAATGTTGGGCGCCATATTTATCGGCACAATCAGCAACCATGCTGCAAAAATCATTGAGCGTACACGCACTGCCATTCGGCAGATGAAACGGATATAAGCTAAAACCCAACAGCCCGCCCGCTTTGGTTAA
>TARA_R110002051_G_scaffold56285_3_pt1 | contig 12934 bp, 10 predicted proteins | sample TARA_R110002051 | Tara Oceans TARA_R110002051 (sample SAMEA4397023) | marine metagenome | biome: Polar Biome; feature: [MES] marine water layer (ENVO:01000295) within the mesopelagic zone...; material: water (ENVO:00002006), including particulate matter (ENVO:01000060) such as......
GCTTAATTTAAAACAAACTTTGAGAAATGAAAGACATATTTCCAGGCTATAGCAAGAAAAGTGATTCAGAAATTAAAAAAATATGGGATAGTGGAATTATATGCTTTGATGCAAATGTGCTTTTAAATTTATATCGCTATTCGAATGACACTAGAAAAGCAATACTTGATTTAGTTAAAAAATTCTCTTCACAAATTTGTCTGCCACACCAATCAGCATTAGAATACAATAGAAACCGTTATGAAGTTATTGCTGACCAAGAAAAAGCATACAAGGAATTTATTTCCAAAATAGGTCAAATTGAAAGTGATTTACAATCGACGAGTAAACCACCATTTTTATCAGATAAACTTCACAGCTCATTAAAAAAGGTATTTAAAGAAGTAAATTCGGAGGTAGAAAACAGCATTAAAAAATATTGCGATTTTCTTCAAAATGACACGATATATAGTGATTTGACCTCTATATTCGGAGATAAAATTACGTCTGAATTTTCTAAGGATGATTTACAAAGTATTTATGATGAAGGCGAAAAAAGATTTGAGAAAAAAATTCCGCCCGGATTTGAGGACGAAAAAACAAAACAAGGAAATAGAAAATATGGAGATTTAGTACTTTGGAAACAAATAATTGAAAAAGGAAAAAAAGAAAAAAAACCAATTATTTTAATAACTGACGAACGGAAGAAAGATTGGTGGTGGAAGATAAAAGATGGACGTAATATGGGACCTCGCCAAGAATTGGTCGAAGAAATGAAGAAAGAGGCGGAAGTTGAATTTCATATGTACTCATCTGAAAGATTTTTATCATATGGTCTTGACCATTTGAAAGAAAGAGTAAACAGAAAAGCTCTTGAAGAAATTAAAGAAATTAAAAGAGCCGAAATTGAAGAAATCGAACGACTTAAAAAACGTCAGTACAACGACTTCATTAAAAGGAAACAAGAAAAAGTTAATAGAGATAGAGATAACTTTTTAGAACATAAGATAAACGTTACACAGCATAAAATTGATAGACATAAACACAGACAAAAAATGCTTGAAGAACAGCATTTTGACAAGTCTAATAATGAAGAAGAATTAGTACATCTTTCAATAGACTTAAAAAGATTGGAAGAAAGGTTGGAGGATTTATTGAAAAAGAGAGATTATGACGAAATGAAAGAAAACAATATAATAAGAAAGTTTTTTAGAGATTTCGAGAAAGATAGTGACGAAAAAAACTAAGCAAAACAGCGTATATAGCTCATAGCTAGTTAGTTGCTTAATCGAAGTTAAGGCAAATTTGTTAGTCCGCCAAATTTTTTAATTTGGCTTATTGAGAAAAAAGATAATAAGAAAAATTAAAAAATTCGGCTCGTGCTTCATCCGAAAATATTTTCATAATCTGCACGCTACGAGCCATATACAAGACCGTTACCAGTAATTATGAAAAAAACCACGAATGAAAAGAATACTTATTTTATTGATTTTAGTTTCAAAATTGACTTTTGGACAAACAAGCGAAAATTACCAAGAAAACATTAATAACGACTTTGTCGAATATAATGACTTGATTTTAAAACAGGAATTTGAAAAATCTATGGACTATTTGCTTCCTGAGTTTTTTGAAATTATACCAAGAAATCAGATGGTTCTGCTAATGAAACAAGTATATAATAATCCTGATTTGGAATTTAAAATGGATAAACCAAAAGATATTGTTTACAGTGAGTCCAAAAGAATTGAGGAAAAATATTACTCTAAAATAACTTACTCATATGATATAAAAATGAAATTTAACAATATTGAGGAAAGTGAAGATGAAGAACAAAACGAATTGACTAAAAACTTAACAATACTACAACTAGAAAAAACTTTTGGTTCTGGAAATGTAAAGTTTAATAAGGAAACTGAATTCTATGAAATCCATTCAATTAAAAATGCGTTCGGAATTTCAGAAAATGGAACGTCAGATTGGAAATTTGTAGTTGTTGAACTAAAGCAAAAGTTCATTTTGGAAAAAATATTACCGAAAGAATTAACCGAAAAACTATAAAATAACTACCGCCAACACCGTAAATAATTTATTGCTAGTAAGAGCTTACTTACGAAAGTCTTCGCGGACTTTCTTGGTCGGTAATTATGACTAAATTAGTTGCTCGAAACACGCAACAAAATATACACAAGACCACCACCATCGTAAATGCATCATTTTTACAACGCATTGCAATAAAAACAAATGTTATAATAACAAAGCATTCTCACAACCAGACCCTTGTCACCTATTTAATTATTATATTGTAGTTCTTAATTAAACAAGTATGCAAAAACAATGTCCAGAATGTGGTGATAAGATTATTGGTAGAATGGATAAAAAGTTCTGCAGTGATGGTTGTAGAAATGCCTTTAACAATCGTATTAATAAAGATGCTAAAAACCTAATTAGAAATACCAACAACCGGTTACGAAAAAACTATAGAATTCTAGAAGCTTTAAACCCTAATAAAAAAACGAAATGCTCTAGAGCTAAACTTATAGAAAAAGGATTTGACTTTAATTATTTTACAAGTATATACACCACTAAGGCAAGCACAACTTACTATTTTGTGTATGACCAAGGCTACTTACCATTAGAAGGCGACTACTATGCTTTAGTAAAAAGAGATGATTAAGACGTGCTTTTGGTTTTACTGTTCCAGTTTTCACCTTTTAAATTAAGGGCAGCTTTAAGAATATCTTTCTGGCTAATTTGCCCAATTAATTTACCATTTTCTACAATAGGGAAACGCCTCATTTTAGACTGTAAAAACTTATTGGCAGCATCAAACACATCCATATTACCATCAATAGTTTCCACATCTTTTACCATGCGCTTTTCTACATTATCATGCTCTAATGGCATATTGTAATACCGGCTTTCGCTAAGTTGTTTTAAACAATCACCTTCAGAAATAATACCTACGAGTTCGTTTTTTTCATTCACCACTGGTCCGCCAGATATTTTATTTTTAATTAACGATTCTACCACCTCTTGTACCGATTGGTTTGGTGTAAAAGTGATAAGATTAGTACTCATATAATCTCTAACCTTTAAAGCAACCTCTTCATTATTTTGTTGCCGTCTTGCTCCTTGAAAACTTTTAATTCCCATAATATTAATTTTAGTATTGTATTAAATTTACTGAAAATTAATGGGTTAACAAAATTAACACGGCTAACATAAATGTTAATTGTATCTTAGCAATAGATTACAATTTTAAACCATTTGAAAGCACAAATTAGCATTATAGGCTGTGGTTGGCTAGGCTTACCTTTAGCTAAACACTTACTAAAAGAAGGGTTTGTTGTTAAAGGTTCTACAACTTCAAACACTAAACTAAAGACCTTAAAATCTAATGGTATTTTACCCTATGTAATTGCGTTGCATGAAGATAAAATTAGTGGTAATTATGCTGAATTTTTAAAGGGAAGTGACACACTAATTATTAATGTACCACCAGGTTTACGAAAAAACCCAAATAAAAATCACACTAAAGAAATTCTTCAATTACTAAATGCAGTTGCATTAAGTACTGTAAAAAACATGCTTTTTATAAGCTCTATATCTGTTTATAAAGATGATGAGAATTTCTCTAATATTACAGATACAATTTTACCCAATGCCAATTCTAATAGTGGGCGACAACTTATAGAAATAGAAAAACTACTGCGTAACCATAAAAAGATTAATACCACAATTTTACGCTTTGGTGGTTTGTTTGATGAAGAACGTCATCCTGGTACATTTTTATCTAAGAAAACAACTAATACCAACCCAGAAGCACCTATTAATCTTATTCATAAACACGATTGTATTGGCATTATAGCTGCGGTATTAAAAAAAGAAATTTGGAACGCTACTTTTAATGCAGTGTACCCATTGCACCCAAACAAAAAAGACTATTATACTGGCTACTGTCTAAAAAGAGAAATGACAGTCCCAAAATTTAATGAAACCGAAAAAAGTAAAGGTAAACTAATAGATAGTTCTAAATTGGTACAGCGTTTGAATTATACTTTTACACAAGCGCCATAGAAATTAGTATATTTTTAAGCACATTTATAATTAATTTTTATAGTTTTAGCCACTAAAATAAAAATGAAATGAAACAGATTACAATAGCATTAGCATTACTACTTTCGGTAAGTGTTTTTGCGCAGACTAATGCAGACTTAAAAAAGCATTACGAAACATTCTTACAAACCATGAAAACACGTGGTGATGTACAAGGTATAATTAACGCTCATACGCACTTAGATATTTTAGAACCGTCCGTAGCAAGAAAAGACACCTTAGCTTATATGTACTTATCTAACGGTAATTACATGCAAGCCTTAAATACCATTGGTATAGAAAAAAATGCGACCGATTCTGATATGAACACTGAAGTTAAGGCCTTAGCTTTAAAAAGTCTTAACAGACCAAAACTTGCTTTAGAGCATTACGAAGTTTTGTTTAGCCGTAGTCCAAACCCAAATTTAGCCTACCAAATAGCAGATATGCAGGTACAAGTTAATGATTTAGAAGGTGCCAGAACCAAAATTGTATATGGCTTAACCAATACTAAAGACGATATGAAATACACCTTTTATGAGACACAACAACCTTACGAGGCGTCTCTTAAAGCTGCCTTTCTTTGTCTTAAAGGTTTACTCGTATTTAAAGAAGACCAAGACACTAATCTAAATGCGGCATTAAAATTAATGAATGATGCTTTAGAAATAGACCCTAACTTTAATTTAGCACGTATAAGCAGAGAAGCTTTAGAAGCGCAGAAGGCGCAAAAAAATGCGGCCAGCAAAAATTAAATTACTGTTTTATATACCTAAAAAAACGCAGCCCAATGGGCTGCGTTTTTTATTATAATAAGAAGCTAAATTTGTTACCAGATTCTTACACGCTTTTCTGGCGCTAAATACATAGAGTCCCCTTCTTTAATATTAAACGCTTCGTAAAAAGCATCAATATTTTTAAGTGGCTGGGTTGCTCTAACAACACCTGGCGAGTGCGTGTCCGTTTTAATTAATGTACGTAAAGCTTCGTCTCTTGTTAATGTTCTCCAAACTGTAGCCCAAGACATAAAGAAACGTTGCTCTGCTGTAAACCCATCGATATCTTCTGGTCTGCCATTTTCTTCATAGTATAGCTGTAAACCGTCATATGCTCCAAGCACACCACCAAGATCACCAATATTTTCACCTAAAGTGTACGGACCATTAACAAATACACCCTCTAAAACTTCAATCTCAGAATACTGATCGGCTAACGCTTTACCGCGTTTTTCAAACTCTACTAAATCTTCTGGTGTCCACCAATTATTAACATTACCATCACCGTCAAAACGTGCACCAGAATCATCAAAAGCATGAGAAATTTCATGACCAATAACGGCACCAATTCCTCCGTAATTTACGGCTTCATCTGCAGTATAGTTATAAAATGGAGGTTGTAATATCGCTGCCGGAAAAACAATCTCATTATTTAACGGATTAAAATAAGCGTTAACAGTTTGTGGTGCCATACCCCATTTCGTTTTATCTACAGGCTCATTTATATCTGCTAAATTCTTCTTTTGCGACCATGCGCCTACAGCCATCATATTTTCAGCATAAGAGTTACCGTCTTTAATTTGCATGTCTGAGTAATCTTCCCACTCATCTGGATATGCAATTTTTACAGTAAACTTATCTAACTTTTCAATAGCTTTCTTTTTTGTGTCAGCGCTCATCCACTCTAAATTAGTGATACGGTTTTGAAATGCTGAAATTACATTAGCAATCATTTTTTCTGCTTTTGCTTTAGCCTCTGGCGGAAACTTTGCTTGTACATACAACTGTCCTATAGCTTCACCCACACTACCATTTACGGTGCCTAATGCGCGTTCTTCTGCAGCACGCTGCGCTTTAGAACCATTTAAAGTTTTACTGTAAAAATCCCAGTTAGCTTTTTCCATTTCAGTAGTAAGTAAAGACGCTGAGTTATCTAAGGTATTCCATGTCATTAACGTTTTTATATCTGCAATAGGTGTTGCTTTTAAAAACGCATTCATGGCTTTCATATAGTTGGGCTGCATTACCAAGAGTGTATCTACTTTTTTCTCAACACCCATATCATCCATTAATTTTTGCCAATTAATAGCTGGTGCCATAGCTTGTAGATCTGTAAGTGCTGTTGGGTTATTAAAATTTCTAATGTCTCTACTCGCTACTTTATCTAAACGTGGCTCTGCCAATTGCGTTTCTAAGGCTAAAATAGTTTCTGCTGCCACACGAGCATCAGCTTCTGTGTAGTTTATAAATTGAAGCATTCTGGTAATATGATCTACATATTGGCCTCTTATTTCTTTGGCCTTATCATCTTGATCTAAATAATAATCGCGCTGCAAACCTAAACCACCTGGAAATACCCATGCAGTATTCATGCTACTATCATTAAGATCTGGATTAGCACCAATACCTGCAAACGGTGCGCCAACACCTAAAGTAGTTGCAAATACAGTTTGCATATCATTAAGATTAGTAATACCGTTAATCTTATCTAATAAAGGTTGTAATGGAGCTATACCTGCTTCGTTACGTGCTAGTGTATCTAATTCAGATTCGTAAATTAATAAGGCTTTTTTCTGGTCCGATCCCTCTGAGTACGTCCCTAATTCTTTAGATGTATTTAAAATATCTAACACATCTTGTCTTGTCGTTTTCCTTAAAACACCAAAACCGCCCCAACGCGATTCGTCGTCTGGTATGGTATTATTCTTTACCCAACTTCCGTTAACATAGTTATAGAAATCGTCTTTAGGGTTTACAGAAGTGTCCATGTTTTCTAAAATAATACCTGGAATCTTCACCTCTGCCATTGCAGAGTCTTTAGCTTCTTCTTTACATGCTACCACAGTAAAAAATGCCAAACTTGATATCGCTAGTACGCGACTAAGATTAGTTTTCATAATATAGAATTGATTAGTTTTAATTAAAAATAACTATTTATAAGACCAAAAAATCATAAAATTGTTACAACTTCATAAAAATTAACAGATAACTAAAGATTTATTCTGCTTCAATTTTGTTATAAATATCAAATTCTAACTTCTTATTAATCTGTAACGTAAGATTAGAAAATGCAACAAGTACCTCTTTAATACTAGTAAGTTTAGTCGTTGTTTTTATATTACTGAGGGTCAAATTTTCGTTAAGTTTTAATAGTTTTGTTTCTACTATTAAAACTCTTGAAGTAATAGGATTGGTTTGTAAACGCTCAGGTATATTTTTACTAAAATCAGCAATAAAATCTGTTAGTAGTTTTTTATCACCATTAAAAAATGAAAGGTCTGACTTTTTTAAATAATTAATTTGAATAGCTAACTCTTGGTATTTTTGCCATTCGTTTAGTAAATCTTGGCCTTCATCACTTAATGCGTAATCATCATACTTAAAAGCTTCAATGGCCTTAGCCGAAATTTTTAATTCGGTTTGGGTCTCATTTTTATTTGTAATATTCTGTTTGTCTTCTGAATTATTACAACTCAAAATTAAAATAGAACACGCTAAACTAAAAACAACAACTATAACTTTCATAACAAAGATCTAATTTAGGGGTAAAGATACTTAAACTAAAATTTTTAGATCTTAGTATATTATTAAAATACTTGATTCTCAATTTCTTAAAAAAAACATGCTTTTTTTAATTATTTTAATAAAAACACACCTACTTTCTTATTACTTTTGAGAATCTAATAAATGTATTACATGTCTTCAAAAATATTAATTATTGGCGCTTGTGGCCAAATAGGAACCGAACTTACAACTAAGCTAAGAACGCTTCACGGTACCGATAACGTCATTGCTAGTGATATTAATACTAGAAATTTAGACTTAGTAGAAGCAGGCCCATTTGTAATTTTAGATGCTAAAAACTTTAATGCTATTAAAGATTGCTGTATTAATCACAATATAGACACCATTTATCTTATGGCTGCACTCTTAAGTGCTACAGGAGAAAAATACCCAATGGAGGCCTGGGACTTAAACATGAATTCACTTTTTCATGTCCTTAATTTAGCCAAAAATAGTATCATAAAAAAAATCTTTTGGCCAAGTAGCATCGCTGTTTTTGGCCCTACTACGCCTCGAGAAAACACACCACAACACACCATCTGCGAACCCACAACTGTTTATGGTATTACCAAACAAGTAGGCGAACGCTGGTGCGAATATTACTTTAACAAATACGGTGTAGATGTAAGGAGTATACGTTATCCTGGTATTATAAGTCATAAAGCCATGCCAGGCGGTGGCACAACAGATTATGCTGTAGAGATATATCATGAGGCCATAAAAAAAGGGAAATACGATTGTTTTTTGTCTGAAGACACCAGTTTACCAATGATGTTTATGGACGATGCTATTAAAGCTACAGTAGATTTAATGGCTGCACCAGAAGAAAACCTTACCATTAGATCGTCTTACAACTTATCTGCATTAAGTTTTACACCTAAAGCTATTTTTGAAAGTATTAAAACACATATGCCTGAGTTTAAAATAACCTATACACCAGATTTTAGACAAGCTATTGCAGATAGTTGGCCTTCTTCTATAGACGATACTGTTGCCAGAAAAGATTGGAACTGGTCGCACGATTTTAGTCTTAACAAAATGACTTCTGAAATGCTAACACAACTAAAAAAGAACTATAACAGTTAAACATTTATAAAATTATAACCTATAAAATCCTACCGCTTTCGGTGGGATTTTATGTGTTTAAAAACCACTATAAAAAAAGCTGTAAAACAAAAAACGTATCAGGTAAGCACTTTTAAATGAAACCTTAAGCACAACTCTTAAGGCTATCTTAAAAGAATACGTGTATTTTTAATTGTAGTATAAAAGAGGTATTTTTACAGCAGTTAAATAAATTAGTAATAATTGTTTAATTGCCCCCAAATCTATAACAACATTATGACCTCAGTAAAACTACCTAAACTTTTATTAGGCCTTTTATTAGTGTGTAGCACTCTAATAAAGGCACAAACATTAACCATAAATGATAGCGGTGAGACCGGCACCTCAGGTACTAATTGGAGTACTGCAGGATCCAATCCTGTGATTATAACTGCAACGGGAAATGCTAGTGTGAATACCTCTGTGATTGAGGGTTATTTGAATACGGGAACAAGTTTACTGCTTGAGGGCTCAGTAATTAACATAGCTAGTGCCATAGATAAAACAGCTGGTGGAGATGCCACATTAACGATTAGAGGTGGCGGAACCAATACTATGGGTTTTGGTAGAGCGATGATTAATGCAGATGTTCAATCTACCTCAGGTGCTCTGAATATTGTACTGTGGTCAGATTATAATAACCACAATCGTGCAGGTTCTACTGTAAGTGGTTCACCTACTATAAATACAAATGGCGGACATTTTTGGGTAGGTGGAAGTACATCTGCTCAAGGCTCTACTACATGGAACGGTTTAACCGTGGGCGATGGCCCTTCTGTTAATGCGGTGGGCGCTACAACTCAAATTCTGTAGATATTGCAAACCTAACATTAAATACTAATGGAGGCGATACCTTTATTTGGGCTGCACCTGGTGCAGGTGGTGGTAGTCAAGGAATTAATTTTACTACAAATACAATCAATGCAGCAACAGGAGATATAATTTTAGTAGCGGATGTGCTTAATGGAGCATCTACGCTAACTTCTACTGGACATTTATACCTTGTTCCCGATGGAGGAGCCTACCCTAGCGATGTTACTTGGAGTCATAATAATGCTTCCACAAATATTGATGTAAGCGGGACATTTGATGCTTTAACTATCAATGCCTTTAGTAGTCTAGGCGGGCTAATAATCGGGAAGTATGATGGAATGATTGGGGTAGATTTTACTAATAGTTCCGCCGTCCAAGTTTCTAGCCCTATTGAAATTGCTGGACCAATTACAATTGAAGGATCAGCTATTACTGTAAACCATGATATTATAACTACTACAGCTAGTGATATTACATTATCTGCAATAAATGGTTTTTCGAGTGGCACAACCACAAGAAGAAACATTACAAGTACCAATGGAAATATTTTAATTGAAGCCGATGCTGATGCTAGTGGCGCCGGAACTTTAGATATTGATTATTTAACATTTAATGCAGGCGCTGGTGATTTAACACTTAAATCAGAATTATTTCAATGGTTAACAACAACAAATGCTATTAAACCTTGGATAAATGGAACAGGGACATTTGTTTTAGAGTCTAACGATACGTCGTATGGTCAAGGCATTGAAACAGCTTGGTTTAATATTGACCAAGATGGAAATAGTTATGGTGGACTTACAATAGGGAAAGCAACCAATACACAAAATATTAACATTAACAGTGCGCAAGAGGTTGCAGGACCTATTGCTATCTATGGCGATGCTATTTTTCTCAATCAAAATCTGGGTACCAACGCTGCAAATGGCCATATTTTACTCCAAGGAGAAACATCCATTCGAGCCAACAGTTCAGACCGCACACTAAATAGTGGATCTGGAGATATTACACTTATCACAAATAATCTTATCGATACAGCATCAAAGGTGATCATTCAAAGTACAGGCACATTCACAATAAAGCCTTTTGGTTCGGCCTTTTCATCTTATGGAGGAGAGTTTGGTCTTGGGGGGACTCTTACTAGTGGTGATTTTATAGGATCATCAGACGCCAACGGACTACGTATTAATAATGTCAGTCAGCTTACAGGTTTGGTTTTTGGTAAAGAAGCTATCACTACGGGTTTTAGGACATTTACCGATTGGACTATCAATGGTCCCATCTCGTTTTTAGGTGATTTTATGCGTGTTTCAGGGGGAAATATAACCTCAACAGCTTCTAACGAAGCTATTATTTTTAAGGTTTTAGAAGAAATTACTATCGAGGAAAACCGAAGTATTCAAGCCAATAATGGAGATATTATTTTATGGGCAGATAGTGATGCTGATGGTGGTTTTATTACCGTTAATGAAGGTGTTACAATAAATACTCAAGGTGGCGATTTAGTGCTTGCCGGCGGAGCAGATGATGGTTCAAATGGTGGCGTAAGCAGTGACGGCATTCCTGATGATTTTGCATGGCGTAAAACCAATGATCCTGATTTTGGTGGCGTATCACTTGGTGAAGGTGCAACCTCTGGAACAGCATTAATAAGTTTGCTATCAAATGGCGGAAATATTCTTGTTCGAGGAAAATCTAGTGACGCATCCGTTCATCCAGGTATATTGTCTCAAGACGCTTTACTTATCGATTCAGGTACTGGTACAATCTCTATAAACGGTACTTCAACTAAGGGTCACGGTATCGAGTTAGCTTATGCTAGTGCAGCGCATAATATTGCAATACGTTCTGCAAGCAATACAGAAACGGCCATTTCTATAGAAGGAATGACTTCTGCTAATGCTGGTGGATTCTTTCTATTAGGAACTGGAAGCTCAATTATACAGTCTGAAGGAACAGGTGCAGTCAACATAACGGGTACTTCAACGCTTAATGAGGGGATGGTGCTAGACAATGTGCAAATACTATCTGCTAGTGGCAAAATCAGTTTAACTGGTACAGGACCAAACAATGGTCAACTTCTTAGAAATACAGATATTGGCTTACGTTCATCTGCAACGGCAATTCAAGGCATAACACCTTTAGCAGCGTCTTCAGCTGATATTGATTTAATAGCCAACAGCATTCAATTTCTTACAGCTTCAAATACAATTGCTTCCACAGGGGTATTACATATATTACCTATCGGAGATGCCTTTAGCTCTGATTTAACAGTAGGAAGTTTTTTTGATCCAGGCACTACTTTAACCGGGTTAGAAATAGGTAAAAATCATGCTACAGCGGCAAATGTAACGCTAGAAAGCGTGATGACTATAGCAGGACCAATAACAGTGTATGGCGGTGATATTGAAATTGATGCTAATATAACAACAACGGCAACAAGTGGTACGGGTGTATTGATAGCGGGACGAAAAATAACCCAAAACAATAATAGTGATGTAATAACATCTGGAGCAAATATCGATTATCAGGCTACAAATTTTCTGGCCACATCAAGTACAGATTACGTTATAGGTTTAGACGGTAGTTCTGGAGATAAAACCGTTTTACAAGCAAATGGTGGAGATATTACACTTAATGCCACATTTGGAATTGGTGGGAATACAGGAGGCGCTGACCGCGGAATTTATTTAAATGATGCTGAGCTATTAACCGATGATGCAGGGGCCATTTTATTAACTGGTGATGCTACAAACAATCTTAATACAACTACATCAGCATGGGGTAGTCAATTGTTTAATACAAGAATCCAAAATGAAGACGGTGCTGTTACGTTAACCATGACCGGAGGTAAGGCGAACTCAAACAGTCGTGGTTTTGTAATTGATAACAGTACAGTATCTATCTTATCTAGTTCTGGGCCTATAACTATTAATGATCTAAAAGCTAATGGTTTAACAGGTACGCATACAGGGCTGTATCTTAAACCATCTTCAGCAAATGCAATCAAACTTGGTGCTGATGGAGTAAATGTGCTAAATAGTAACGCCCCAGTTACGATTACTACTAATAGATTCACTTTTGATGCACAGCCCACACATATTAATAGCTCAGGCGAATTAACAATTCAGCCATTTGGAGATGATTTTGACAACGCTATAGCTATAACCAATCTTAATACTACAGATATATCTAATTTAACGATTGGCAAATCGGGCACAAGCGCAGATGGCACTGATGATATAACCACAACACTATCAGGGGCTATTGCAGCAAATGGACCAATATCCGTATATAGCGGCGACTTAGCCATCAATGCCGCTACTACAGCTACGAACAGCGATATTAACCTATACGCTAGTGGCGCTGTTACCCAAAGTGCA
>TARA_R110002051_G_scaffold3131_3_pt1 | contig 12930 bp, 9 predicted proteins | sample TARA_R110002051 | Tara Oceans TARA_R110002051 (sample SAMEA4397023) | marine metagenome | biome: Polar Biome; feature: [MES] marine water layer (ENVO:01000295) within the mesopelagic zone...; material: water (ENVO:00002006), including particulate matter (ENVO:01000060) such as......
GGGAACACCCATTACAAGGTAATAACGATTTGTTATCGTTAACACAACCAGAAGCAATTGCTGAGGTCCACCGTAAATACTTTGCCGCAGGTGCCGATATCGTAGAGACCAATACATTCTCAGGTACGACAATTGCCATGGCAGACTACTATATGGAAGACTTGGTGTACGAGTTGAACTATGAATCTGCACGCATTGCAAAAATGGTAGCAGATGAATTCACAAAGAAAGAACCAAATAAGCCACGCTTTGTAGCGGGCAGTATCGGTCCCACGAACAAAACAGCGAGTATGTCGCCAGATGTAAATGACCCAGGGTATAGAGCAGTTTCTTTTGATGAGTTACGTATAGCGTATAAACAACAAGTCGAAGCCTTGTTAGATGGTGGTTCAGATTTATTGTTGGTAGAAACCATTTTTGATACCTTAAATGCAAAAGCAGCTTTGTTTGCTATTGAAGAAGTAAAAGAAGAACGAAATATAGATGTTCCTATAATGGTGAGTGGCACCATAACCGATGCGTCAGGTAGAACATTATCTGGACAAACAGCAGAGGCATTTTTAATATCGATATCCCATATTCCGATTTTATCAGTTGGGTTTAACTGTGCTTTAGGGGCGAGTCAATTAGTACCACATTTAGAAGTGTTGTCGACTAAAAGTGAACATGCGGTTTCTGCACACCCAAATGCAGGATTACCAAATGCCTTTGGTGAATACGACGAGACTCCCGATCAAATGGCAGAGCAAATAAAAGAATACGCAGAAAAAGGATTAGTAAATATAGTAGGTGGTTGTTGTGGAACAACTCCGGAGCATATTTCGGCGATAGCGAAGATGGTTGAGAATTTTAAACCTAGAAAGTTGACAGTTGTCGGTTGATGGTTGTCAGTAAATAGTAACTGAATGGAATATACAGAATTAGAAGTGTGGAAAGAATCTAGGGATTTGGCGAATTTGATATATAAAGTTTCTCAGCAGTTTCCTAAAGTTGAAATGTATGGGTTGACAAATCAGATTCGTCGTTGTGCTGTTTCTGTTCCGTCAAATATAGCTGAAGGATGTGGAAGAAGAACAGCAGCAGATACTATCCAGTTTTTACACATTTCTAGAGGTTCTCTATATGAATTGGAAACTCAGTTATACATCGCTTTAGATCAAGAATATTTGATTAAAAAAGATTTTGAATCGATTGCGAAGCAAATTTTAAAATGTAAAAAACTCATTAATGGGTTTATTAATTACTATAAAAAGACCAAATAATGTCTGGAAGTATTTCAAAAAAACCATCAACTGACAACGGTCAACCGACAACTAAATACCTGAAATTATCAGGTTTAGAACCTCTAATAGTCACTCCCGAAACTAACTTCATAAACGTAGGTGAACGGACAAACGTTGCTGGTTCAAAAAAGTTTCTACGTCTTGTAAAGGAAGAGAAGTTTGAAGAGGCACTAGCGGTTGCTAGAGAGCAGGTGGAGAATGGTGCCCAGGTCATTGATATTAACATGGATGATGGTTTAATCGATGGTAAGCAGGCTATGGTCAAGTTTTTGAATCTAGTTATAGCAGAGCCAGATATTTCGCGTGTCCCTATCATGATTGATAGTTCTAAATGGGAAATCATAGAGGCAGGTCTGCAGGTTGTTCAGGGTAAATGTGTTGTAAACTCCATCAGTTTAAAAGAAGGAGAAGAGCAATTTTTACATCACGCGAAACTGATAAAACGTTACGGAGCAGCAGTAATTGTTATGGCGTTCGATGAGGTTGGGCAGGCAGATAATTATGACCGCCGTATAGAAATAGCAAAACGTTCGTACGATGTATTGGTAAACAAAGTGAATTTTGCGCCAGAAGATATCATCTTCGATTTAAATATTTTTCCTGTTGCAACAGGTATGGATGAGCATAAACTAAACGCCATCGATTTTATTGAAGCAACCAGGTGGGTGCGTAAAAATCTGCCACATGCAAGTGTTAGCGGTGGTGTTAGTAATGTTTCGTTTTCATTTAGGGGAAATAATCCGGTACGTGAGGCAATGCATTCTGTATTCTTGTATCATGCGATAAAAGCAGGTATGAATATGGGTATTGTGAACCCGAGCATGTTAGAGGTTTATGATGATATACCTAAAGATTTATTAGAGCGTGTTGAAGATGTTATTCTGAATAGAAGAGACGATGCAACCGAGCGTTTACTCGATTTTGCTGAATCTGTAGTTGGAAAAACGAAAGAGAGTAAGGTTGATTTATCTTGGCGAGAAGAGCCATTACAAAATAGAATTACACGTGCCTTGGTAAAAGGTATTGATCAATATATAATTGAAGACATAGAAGAAGCTAGGCTTGCTGCAAGTAAGCCAATTGAGGTTATTGAAGGGAATTTAATGACCGGTATGAATGTAGTAGGGGATTTATTCGGAAGCGGAAAAATGTTCTTACCACAGGTGGTGAAATCTGCCCGTGTAATGAAAAAGGCGGTAGCTTACCTCTTACCATACATTGAAGAAGAAAAATTACTGAATCCGCAGGAGAATGATGAAAAGGGTGCAGGCAAAATATTAATGGCTACTGTGAAGGGTGATGTTCATGATATTGGTAAAAATATTGTGAGTGTAGTACTTGCTTGTAATAATTATGAGATTGTTGATTTAGGGGTTATGGTGCCACCTGAAAAAATTATCGCAGCTGCTATTGAGCATAATGTTGATATTATTGGACTAAGCGGATTAATTACTCCGTCGTTAGATGAAATGGTTCATTTGGCAAAGGAAATGGAGCGTAAGAAATTTAAATTCCCGTTGCTGATTGGTGGCGCTACGACGAGTAAAGCGCATACTGCCGTAAAAATAGATACGCAGTACAGTGAAGCGGTAGTTCATGTAAATGATGCTTCTAGGGCGGTAACCGTTGTGGGTGATTTGCTTAAAAAAGAAACATCGCAAGGCTATAAAAAGAGTATTAAAGATGATTATGATGTGTTTAGGGAGAAGTTCTTAAATCGTTCATCAAGTAAAACATACAAACCAATTTCTGCAGCACGTAGAAACAAGTTTAAAATAGATTGGAAAACGTCGGAGATAGTTAAGCCGAATACCTTAGGTATTCAAGTAATTGATGATTTAGATTTAAATCTTCTAGTTCCGTTTATCGACTGGACTCCCTTTTTTAGAAGTTGGGAATTACACGGTAAATACCCGGCAATATTAACTGATGATGTTGTAGGTGTTCAAGCAACCGAGTTATTTGCCGATGCACAGGAAATGTTGAATACCATTATTTCAGAGAAGAAATTAAAAGCAAAAGGTATTTTCGGATTGTTCCCGGCAAACTCCATCAACCATGATGATATTTCAATTGATGCAAGCGCAAATGTAGATAAGAAGAATGGGTCATTGAGCGGAGCCGAAGTGAAGGAGAACTATACTTTCCGAACCTTACGTCAACAATTAGAACGTAGAGAAGGTGTGGCAGATTATGCTTTATCAGATTTTATAGCACCTAAAGAATCTGGAAAACAAGATTACATGGGTTGTTTTTGCGTATCAACTGGTTTTGGAACTGCAAAATTGGCAACGCAGTACGAGAAAGATCTTGATGATTACAACGCTATAATGGTAAAAGCATTGGCGGATCGTTTGGCTGAAGCATTTGCAGAATATTTGCATAAAGAGGTAAGAACTCAACATTGGGGTTATGCAGCTAACGAAGATTTAACCAATGAAGATTTGATTAAAGAATCATACAAAGGTATACGTCCTGCACCTGGTTACCCTGCGTGTCCTGATCACTTAGAGAAACTGACCATTTGGGATGTTTTAAAAGTAAAGGAAACAATTGGTGTTGAGCTAACGGATAGTTTGGCTATGTGGCCAGCGGCATCTGTTAGTGGGTATTATTTTGGAAATCCGCAAGCTCGCTATTTTGGACTAGGCAAAATAAAGGAAGATCAGGTCAAGGATTTTGCAGAACGCAAGGGAATGTCGTTTGAAGAAGCTGAGAAATGGCTGGCGCCGAATATCGTGGACTAGAGGAATGCGTTAGGGATTGAAGCGGCATCTTTTTCTATGTTGAAAATATTGAATTTAAGTAAAAATTTTAATAGAAAAAATACAGCTGAAAGCCCGCTCGAACGCCCAAAAGTTTAAAAAAGAAGTAATAACGCCTCTTTGAGGTTTGCTCTAATAGAGTAATAGAATAGCACATGAAAGTAACAGAACATATCACCAACGCAAAAGGAAAAACGCTTTTTTCATTTGAAATAGTACCACCTGTTAAAGGGCGCAACATTCAAGAATTGTACAATAATATTGATCCATTAATGGAATTCAATCCTCCGTTTATTGATGTAACTACATCTCGTGAGGAAACTATTTATGTAAAGAAAGAAGGCTTGTTAGATAAGAAAACTACACGTATGCGACCTGGTACTGTTGGTATTTGTGCTTCTATTCAACATAAATATAATGTGGACACGGTGCCGCATGTAATTTGTGGCGGATTTACAAAGGAGGAAACAGAATACATGTTGGTTGATTGCCACTATTTAGGCATACAAAATGTAATGGCCTTACGTGGTGACGCCCGTAGCGAGCAGAAATATTTTGAAGCTACTGATGGCGGTCACCCATTTGCAATCGATTTGGTAAAGCAAATTCAAGATTTAAATTGCGGTAAGTATTTACATGAAACAATAGAGAGTGAACATTGTAGTGAGTTCTGTATTGGTGTAGCTGGTTACCCTGAAAAACATTTGGAATCTCCGTCCTTACAATCAGATTTAAAGCGATTGAAAGAAAAAGTAGATGCTGGTGCTGATTATGTGGTTACCCAAATGTTTTTCGATAATAAAAAGTATTTTGAGTTTGTAGAAGCGGCAAAAAATATAGGGATTAACGTGCCCATAATTCCAGGAATAAAACCTATTGCCGTAAAAAGGCATATGCAATTATTGCCACAGGTATTTAGAATAGATATGCCTCAAGATTTAATAGAAGCTGTAGATGCTTGCGCTACTAACAAAGATGTACGTAAAGTGGGTATAGAATGGGCAATTCAACAATCTAAGGAGTTGAAGGCGGCAGGCGTACCTGTATTGCATTACTATTCTATGGGTAAATCTGATAATATTAAGGCAATAGCGGAAGCATTGTTCTAGCTTTTAGGTTGCGGGATTGTCAGTTCTAGTGTTTTTATATCGTAGCGTAAAGGAGATTTAAAAATGTATCGAGAACATTTGGAACATGAGTGCTTCTCGATAAAAATTTCTTCGTGCCTCATAAATTCACTCTAAGTGACATTGTTACTTTTGTAATTAAAGTAATTGTGAGAAAGAACTTTGTACTTTGTACATGGTACTTCGTACTTAGTACTTATTTTTGCCTTCAATGAATTTCAAGTTTCTAACCATTGTAATGCTATCAGTAATTTGCGGTTTTGCGCAAGAATCTACTGAACTTAAAAAGTATACCCTAGATGCAAGTCAGTTCTACGGGTCTATTATTTTGCATAACCCAGATATATCACATTTGATTAACTCGCACCCTGCAGGGGTAATTTTGAGTTATAACCGTAAAACCTATGGTTCAGAAGAATGGGAGGAATTATATAATTATCCAGATTTAGGATATTCATTTATCTACCAAAATACAAATAGCAATACATTAGGAAGTACATACGGTCTTTATGCCCATTATAACTTTTATCTTTTTAAACGAAATGTGCAATTACGTGTAGGGCAGGGAGTTGCCTATGCTACCAATCCGTATAATAAAGAAACCAATTTTAGAAACAACGCCTATGGTTCTGATGTTTTAAGTTCTACCTATTTAATGTTCAATTACCATAAGGAGAATATTATAAAGGGTTTAGGTTTTAAGGCAGGTATTTCAATAATCCATTATTCCAACGCTAATTTTAGGGCGCCAAATACGTCTACCAATACCTTGGCTTTAAATGCCGGTTTTGTATATGATTTAGATGGAGGTAAGGAAATTGATTATGTACACCGCGAAAAAGAAAAAGTAACTGAACCATTACGCTATAACTTTGCCTTAAGAACGGGAATAAATGAAAGCGATGTTATCGATTCTGGGCAATATGGGTTTGTTGTGCTCTCGGCCTACGCAGATAAAAGGGTAGGAAGAAAAAGTGCACTTCAATTAGGGTCAGATGTCTATTTCTCAAATTTCTTAAAGGAACTTATTCGCTATCAAAGTATTGCATTTCCGGAAAATGGTGTAGCTGCAGATGACGATTATAAAAGAGTAGGCGTATTTGTAGGTCATGAATTATTCATTAATAAAATGTCAATTGTTTCTCAACTTGGTTATTATGTGTATTATCCCTTCGATTTCGAGGGGCGTATGTATAACCGAATGGGTTTAAAGCGTTATTTTGGAGAAAGGATATATGGGGCTGTCACTTTAAAGTCTCATGGAGCAAAAGCTGAAGCGGTAGAATTCGGCATAGGAATACGATTGTAGAAATATGGTTTTAGAAAATAGAAAACAGAAAATAGACTTTAAAGCAGTAGGTGGGGGGCAAAGACTTTTGACCTTGTCTGCTATGTTCGTTTTGTTATTTATATGTATTTCTTGCGATTCAGAAAATGCTTCAGATTGTTTTCAGAGTACCGGTGATATGATACGAGAAGAGGTTATGGTAGCCGATTTTACTGCCATTACCGTATTTGAAAATGTAACCTTGGTCATTAAACAAGGAGATACACAAAAAGTAGAAATTGAAACAGGAAAAAATCTACGAAATGAGGTAGAAGCTGTTGTAGAAGACGGAAGATTGTTACTTACTGATACTAATGACTGTAATTATGTTAGGGATTACGGTACAACTGTGGTTTACGTAACTACCCCTAATTTAACTAGTATTCGTAGCAGTACCGGATTTCCTATTCAAAGTGATGGTGTTCTTAGTTTTGCCAGTTTAAGTTTACTTTCTGAAAGTTTTACAGATCCCGAAGCAGAAACCACAGATGGTGAATTTGATTTGGAATTAAATGTAGGAACTTTAGGTGTTACTGTTAATGGAATTGCTTTTTTTAAATTAAAAGGAACAGTTGAAAATTTTAGTATTAATATAGCTGCAGGCGATTCTAGGATAGAGGCGGAAGAGTTAGTAGCTGAACGGGTAACCATAAACCATAGAGGTTCAAATGATATTTTAGTGAATCCTCAAGAAAGTTTAACTGGTATACTAAGAGGAACTGGTGATTTACAAAGTTATAACCGACCAGCAACAGTTGAAGTTGAAGAATTGTATAATGGACGATTGATATTTGTGGAATGAATCCCATTTTAAAATATCTTAAAAATGTATTCACTGCTAAACGAGTGTTGGGAGATGATACTGAGTTAGCCGGATTAATTAAAGTAGATTTTCTTCTACAAGAATTAATTAAACAAGACAAAATTCCAGGAATTGCAATTACCGTTTTAAAAGACGGGAAAACCATCTTTCAAAAAGGCTACGGTTACTCAGATTTAGAACAAAAATTAATAGTAGATCCTCGAAAATCGATTTTTAGAATAGCCAGTGTATCAAAGCCCATAGCGGCAATAGCTTTAGCACATATGGTGCAAAAAGGACTCATAGGTTTAGATGAGTCTATCTACAAGTATCTGCCAAACTACCCAAAGAAAGAATGGGATTTTACCATTCGTCAATTAGCTAGTCACACTGCTGGTGTACGTGTTTATAAAGGAAAGGAATACGGATTAAATAATACGTATTCCATTAAGGAAGGTTTGGAAATATTTAAAAATGAACCTTTAGTATTTGAACCAGGTACCGAATATTTGTACAATAGTTTTGATTGGGCAATGATTTCTGCAGCAATGCAAGAAGCAAGCGGAATTTCGTTTGAGGAATATGTGCAAAAAACAGTTCTGAATCCGTTAGGGATGCATCATACGTTTTGCCCCACACGTCATTCGGATGATGATTTTAGAAGAGATGGTTTGGTGGTCAATGATATTGCTACATCAAAAGAACAGAACCAGATAACCACATTTTATACAAAAGGGGTAACGGGATTTAGAAAGGCTATACCTGTAGATAATTTCTACAAATTAGCAGGTGGTGGGTATTTATCCACGTCTGGCGATATTGCAAAATTCGGACAAGCATTTTTAGATGAAAAAGTTGAAATAGAAGAAGCCATTTTGAATCAATTTTTAACGGCACAGCAAATAGATGGTAAATCTACATACTACGGATTAGGTTGGCAAGTAAGTGAAGATGCAAAAGGAAGAAAATTCTTTGGGCACGTTGGCAATGGAGTAGGTGGTTATTCTAATTTTTTTGTCTACCCAAAAGAGCAACTGGTGTTTTCAATACTTATTAATTGTACCGACCCTAAAATTCAAGAAGAGCTAGATGAAATAATAGATTGCTTTTTCAAAGAGAGTAACGCTTAGTGTCTAATTATTTTTTAAGTTTTAAAGAAAGGGTATATTAGTCTTACCAACCATTAAGATTTTTGCGCACAGAATGAGCTTATCACCAGAAACCACTCCAGTAGTAGAGAATAAAAAAAATATAAAATGGCTTCAACGACTTAAGGACGAAAGCTGGGAAGCAGAGTTATTGGTTTCTGCGATAGCCATTTTTGGTACTTTTCAACTTTTTGGGTTAATAGAATGGGTCACAAATAAATACATAGATTTATTACCTATTGAGCAATATATTTACGGATATATGATTGTTTTTTTAGGCTTGCTGGCTATTAGTATTCTGGTATCCATGTTTGTCATCCACTTTATTTTACGAGCTTATTGGATTGGGTTAGTTGGCTTAAACTCCGTTTTTCCCGATTATAGTATTGAAGATAGTGTATACTCTAAAATTTATACAAAGAAGATTTTGTCTATACTGCCAAAGCAAGAAGATATTATTCAAAAGGTAGATGAATTATGTAGTGTCATTTTTTCTTCGGCATTTACTATACTATTGATTTACTCCTACATGTCTTTGTTTTTAAGTATTTATATGCTGATTTATAATTTGTTATTAGATTATGTCCCGAGTTACATACTGTTAATACCTTTATTTATAATTTCAGGTCTTCTTGTGTTACAAATGATTTTTAGTGTCATTGGAAATTTAAAAAAGTATAAGTCGAATGTACGGGTACAAACTTGGATGTTTAAATTAGTTAAATTAACATCAATGGTCACCTATGGTCCTCTATACCGTAATTTACTTCAAGTGTCCATGGTTTTTGGATCGAACTTTAAAAAGAAAAAATCTTTAGTATATCTCGTGCTATCGTTTTTTGCATCAGGTATATTTTTGTCCTTGATAAAAATTCAAGACACAAATATTCCTCATTTGGTTTTTCCAAAAGATTATGATGTTAATCTGATGTACTTAAGTTATTACGGTGACCAAAACCCTGATGAATCATTTTTGCTTACTCCACAAATACAGTCCGATATTATTGAAGGTGAAACAGTCAAATTATTTATTCCCCTATTTCATCATGAGCGTAATTACCAAGATGCTACATGTGGAGAATATGAGAAAGATGATAGTTGGTCAAATCAAGAAGAAAGTACAAAATCGAGGAAGTTTTATCTTGATTGCTATAATAAATATCATAAGGTTACTTTAAACGGTCAATTATTGAATGTTGATTTTTTAAAGAAAGACCACGCTGTTTCAGAGCAATTTGGAATAGTAGGTTTTATAGATAAAGAGTTCTTACAGAAAGGTGAGAATACATTGATAGTTACTAAAACATTGGGCGATGTAAAAGAGTTTGAGTGGACTATTCCTTTTTATTATCAACCTAAATCCGGTGCTAGTCAATAAATGGACTTATGGGTAAAATTCTAAATTCTTTTAATTTTTAACACAAAACCGTCGCTTTTTGAGAAAGAAATTAAATTTTTTAAAATAATAAAAAGGAAAACAATCATTTTTAAATATAATTACTACATTAGCCAAAGTTTATAATCACAATGACAAAACAATATTTCTGGAACGGTTTTTATTTTTACTTCTTTTTTAAGAGAGGTACGGGACTGTTGTAGTATATTTTAAAATAAAATAGAAGCTAAGTTCCGATATACGTCGGAACTTTTTTTTTGAATATAATTGAATAAAAGTGGGTTTAAAAATAGCCATTCAGGGAATAAAAGGAAGTAATCATCACCAGGTTGCAAAAGATTATTTTGGTGATGATATTGAGTTGATAGAGTGTCTTTCTTTTGATGCTTTGGTTGACAAGTTGCTGTTAAAGGAAGCAGACCAAGGTGTTATGGCTATAGAGAATTCAATTGCCGGATCTATAATACCTAACTATGCGTTGGTGAATCATAATAATCTGCATATAATAGGCGAATATTATTTGAATATTCATCATAATTTAATGGTTATGAAGGGGCAAAAAATAGAAGATATTTCAGAGGTGAGTTCTCATCCAATGGCGTTATTGCAGTGTAAAGAATATTTTAGACAATATCCTCATATAAAATTGGTAGAAGATGTAGATACTGCCGAGACTGCCAGACGAATTCAGGATCAAAAATTAAAGCATGTAGCTGCCATAGCGCCAAATGTTGCAGCAGAATTATATGGTTTGGACATCGTAGCGAGCGACATACAGACTATTAAAAATAATGCCACTCGTTTTATCATTGTAAAGACAAAAAACAATGTGTTGCCAGAGGCTGATATAACAAAGGCTTCAGTACGTTTTATTACCGACCATAAGAGGGGAAGTTTAGCTGCTGTGCTTAACGTTATGAGCGATTGCCGATTAAATTTAACAAAAATACAGTCGTTACCAGTTATAGAAACACCATGGAAATATGCATTTTTTGTGGATGTCACTTTTACTGATTATACAGATTTTACAAAGGCTAAAAGTCTATTGAACATCATGTCAGAAGACTTTAAAGTTTTGGGTGAATATAAAAATGTAAGACAATGATTCAAACAGCCAATAGGTTGAACACTATACAGGAATACTACTTCTCTAAAAAGTTGAGAGAAGTCCGCGGTTTAATGGCGCAAGGTAAGCCTATCATTAATATGGGAATCGGTAGTCCAGATTTGACTCCGTCAAAAAATGTACTTAAAGCAATACAGGAAGCTGTATTAGAAAACGGAGCACATCAATACCAAAATTACCAGGGTTTGCCTCAGTTAAGAGAAGCGATTGCAAATTTTTATAAGAATAAGTTTGCTTTTGATTCGAACCCTGAGAACGAAATTCTTCCTTTAATGGGGTCAAAGGAAGGTATTATGCATATTAGTCTTTCTTTTTTAAATGAAGGTGATGAGGTACTAATCCCAAATCCAGGATATCCTACATATACTTCTGTTACTAATTTGGTGGGAGCGGTTCCTAAATATTACAATTTAACTGCTGATAATGGGTGGTTTCCAGATTTAGAAAAGTTGGCAAAGCAAGATTTGTCTAAAGTAAAAATTATGTGGTTAAGTTATCCACATATGCCAACAGGTGCTACTGCAACTAAAGAGCAGTTCGTGAAAATAGTAGCTTTTGCCAAGCAGCATAATATTTTGTTGGTAAATGACAACCCGTACAGTTTTGTATTAAATACCGAACCAGCAAGTATTTTAAGTATCCCAAATGCAAAAGAGGTATGTTTAGAATTAAATTCTTTAAGTAAGACCTTTAATATGGCTGGTTGGCGAGTAGGTTTTGTTTTGGGTAGCGAAGAGCATATAAATGCTATTTTGAAGGTGAAGAGTAATATGGACTCTGGTATGTTCTACGGAATACAGAAAGGAGCCATTGCGGCGTTAGAAAGTAGTGATGAATGGTATGTTGAATTGAACAAAGTGTATAAGGCAAGAAGAGACCTAATCTTTGATTTAGCTGATAAACTTAACTGTACATATGATAAAAATTCTGTTGGTTTGTTTGTATGGGCAAAGTTGCCAGAAGGCATTGATTCATCGGAGACATTCATAGATAATATTTTGTATACAAAAGATTTGTTCATTACTCCAGGTACCATATTTGGTAGTAATGGTGAAGGCTATATTCGCTTTTCGCTTTGTATTACAGAAGAAAAAATAAAAGAAGCAATCGCAAGATTTTAGCAGGATGAATGTATTTGTAATCGGTATTGGTTTAATAGGAGGTTCTTTGGCAAAGGATATAAAGTCTGCCTTTGACAATGTTACCGTGTATGGTTTAGAATCCAATGAAGCAAATTTAACTGAGGCTATGTCCTTGGGGATTATAGATCATAAAGCAACGTATCAAGATTTACAATTAGCAGACATGGTTATTGTAAGTATCCCTGTTGATGTTATGGTCATAGAGTTACCTACTATATTAGACGCTGTACATGATGATTGTGTTGTTTTTGATGTTGGTTCAACCAAGTCTTTAATATGTAAGGTGTTAGAAGACCATCCCAAGAGAAGAAATTTTTTAGCATGTCATCCCATTGCGGGAACAGAGTTTTCAGGTCCTTCTGCGGCGATAAATAATTTATTTAGAGATAAAACGAATATAATTTGTGAGGTTGAGTTAACTGCTTTTAAACTTCAGGAAAAAGCTTTGAAAATTTTTCAGGCCGTTGGTATGCGAATTAGGTATATGAACCCTGTGGCACATGATAAACACATTGCTTATGTATCTCATTTATCGCACATAAGTGCATTTATGTTGGGTAAGACAGTTATTGAGAAGGAGAAAAACGAGCGCGATATTTTTGATATGGCGGGTAGTGGATTTGAAAGTACGGTGCGTTTGGCAAAAAGTTCGCCAGCTATGTGGACACCGATTTTTAAGCAGAATAAAGATAATGTAGTTGAGACGTTAGAAGAGTACATTCAAAATCTTACGGCGTTTAAAGAATTGTTGCTGAAAGATGATTACGAAGGCATTTATAATGAAATGAATAATACGAATAAGATTAAAGGAATA
>TARA_R110002051_G_scaffold324235_2_pt1 | contig 12929 bp, 9 predicted proteins | sample TARA_R110002051 | Tara Oceans TARA_R110002051 (sample SAMEA4397023) | marine metagenome | biome: Polar Biome; feature: [MES] marine water layer (ENVO:01000295) within the mesopelagic zone...; material: water (ENVO:00002006), including particulate matter (ENVO:01000060) such as......
GCCGCTTTCCTGGGGATGACACAAACCGCTTGTCGATTGCTTTACGATGCCGGCGGTGGCCGTTCCGCTGACACACAAGAAAGCTACGAAGACCGTAAGATGAAAACAGACAACAACGTGTTTCATAGATCCGTTGAGCTCAGCTACGTGATAGGTTGTTAAACACAGCAACGCGCCAAATTCTGAACGTTTTCGCAATTCATAGCCATCCACATTGAACGGCCACCCAAAGCTTCAACCCTGCCGGCACACTGAACCACGTGAGGATTATGCCAATGGGTCGTAAGATGGGGATGAACCACGACACTCGCGCGATTTAGAGGGCCGGTTATGAATCTCTTGGCAGGCTTGTTGGGATACTCCGCGTTCGTGCTGACGACGCTTGCCATCGGCGGTCTGGGTTACATTTACGCCGATGACCTGGAGCGCTGGGCGAAACGAAAACTGGAGAATGAGTGATGCCCGCCCAAAGCCGCCCGCGACCTAACGTAACGCCGATTATGCGCAGCAGAAAATGGGAGAGATCGGGCTCGCTTTCGATCCAATGTCACATCGATAATCGCCAATCTCTCACATTTTATAATGGCCAAAATCGATTAGGGGACTATTTCCATCGCTCTCGAGGCTATCGGAAGTCTGTCCAAAATTGATTGCATGGTCATTTGCTCAGCCTCCAATCTTCTTCCGGCCTCTGCCCGCCAAGCCAGATCACCCTCGCCCGGAAATGTTCCTTTCAATTCCCGAAGAACATTTGTAGCGTGAGTCGCCCAGTTAACGAAATCCTCTAGCCTCCAGTAGTAAACGTCGTCAAGGACGGGGTCAGCTCCGGATTTTGCTTTGGTACAAGGCGTTACTATCACAGGCAAAATGTTCATTTCTTGTGTGCCTGATAGCTTCTTTTTTACCCATTTGGGATGACTAGATGCTTGACGTGCTTTAGTGGCACTAAAGATGCTTGATGCTTCACCGCCGGCATGATCCTCAAAAATAATTCCTACTTGGTCGCCAAGCCACCATGGGTCAGGTGCAGCATCACTCTCATCATTACCTGTTCTAAAGCCAAGTAAAGTGCCTAGTTCGACTTGTGATGCTTCGAAAGTTTTGGCATCGGAAAGGCCTGACAGAATACCCGCAACAGACTTCTCAAACTTATGATGGGTAGCAGTGCCCAGGGTTAAAAATAGGCGCTCGATCGCCTCGATCTGAATTAAGACTTCCTCGTCTTCGCCAAGGTTATCGTCATTGACAGTTGAAGGAGTATGCCTTGCTAACTTGTTTAGCCAGGAAACAGAGGGGGCCGCAGATTTTGCCTGTCTATAATGCTCTAAGGCTGATACGAATTGAGCGTCTCCTGATGAAGCAGACAGTCGATGAGCTGCTGACCCCGCGAGATAATGCCAAAGTGCTCGGTATCCTCTTAGCTGAGGGTGATTAAGTGATCCAAGAATGGTTCTACAAGCTGACAGGCAACCAGCATAGTCTTGATGCCAGAGCGCTTCCTGATAAATTATCTCTTGCTTAACTACTACCTCCAGCTCATTCATGGCTGGAAACTCTCTCTGATCGAAGTCTGATATTGCACTACGAATCATATTGTCAGCAGATGCCCAGTCAGTATTGTTTTCTATGAACATCTCAAAATTCTCGGCAATTTCCTCCATCGTTACTTCTTTGGATTGATCTACTCCAAATTTTAGCTCTGCTTGAAGCTCCGGCGGGAAATACTGCCATTTTCTATTGTCTGTCAAGAAATCAACGAGCTCATTCCCTGTAACTACAACAGCAGACCTATCCTGTAGAGCTCTGGTGCAACGGCCCATAGCTTGAAAAACGCGAGTCTGTACTCGATCGTTGTATAACGCTGCGGCGCCCATTTTTGACATGACGAAGCGCTCTTGGGCATTCATTGCTTTTGGAAGATCATCAACACAGAGAAGCCTGCACTCATTCCCCGGAAAATCAATTCCATCATAGCGATTTGCTAATATCGCCACCGCCCGTTCTGTGGAAGTAAACGGCTTTTTGTCGTCTTCGATATCGTCGCTGGTAAACACCTGAAAACCTTTGAGGTGCTCATTGACTAGAGTGCAATGTTGATTTGCTTGAGTGGTAGAGGGGGTAAGAATGACAGAGCGCCCCGCTACTTCCTGCATACCGAGACGAAGGGCATCAGTTTCTTCCGAAGTCAGCGAAAGCGTTGGGAAAATAAAAAAGCGGCGTCCCACTCCTGCGGTCTGAAAGCCTTCTGGTGCAGGTAACCTATCGATTTTCCTGCGGCCCGAAAGTCGCTCCAAGTCGCCCCCGGAACCTAGCGTCGCGGACATGAAAATGCGCTGGTTGGCATTGTTAAACGGCGTATGTGTACTGGTGGGTGGGATTAGCGGTCTGATCAGAATCTCATTTGCGCCAAGATAAATATGGCAGGCGTCCAAATGCTCTCTAAGAATCGACCAAGTGTAGTATAGATCTGGCTCATCGCGGGTGGCATGAGAATCAATTATGGCCGCCAATTCTGGGGCAATTTGGTCAACCTGTGGTGTTGGCAACTTCTCAACCCACATTGCATCAGCGGGTCCGTTCCAGTCTCCAGTCATGCGTGAAAATGCCTGGGCGTCTATGTAAGAGGCTAGGAACGTTGATAAGGACTCGTGCAAAACTGTGCTTCGCTTAATTTCAAGCGACCACATCTTCGCGATGTAATTTTCGGCAGCATGAGCGTCATCGACGATAATTAGGTTAGCGTCGTCGAAAAAAGGATTGGTGTTAAACAGACCAGAGTATGTGCTGACAGCCACTTTGGCGCCTGTTTTATAATCTGCTCGATCGGCTGGAGCAAAATCGCTTTTTCGTCCGGAAAGATCGACTACGTCAATGCCATATTGATCTCTTGCCTGAAGAACTGTTTGCCGAACGAGTTGTTTAGTCGGGCACAGGTACACTACCCGATCGCCGAGCTTTGATCGCCGCCAATCTGCTATGAGGAGACCAACCAGTGTCTTTCCACTTCCAGTGGGCAGCTGCAATGCTACGTCTGAGCTGTTTTCATGCTGTTCAGCATATAATTCCAGAATTTCTTTCTGGTGTGGCATTACATCGGGAAAATGGCGTTTGGTCAGTGTCTTAAAGTGAATAGCGGGATTTTGTGCAATTTTTGCCGAAAAGGTTTTTGTTTTAAATGCCATTATTTTCTCCAGAAGTGAGCACTTATGCGTCCAATGCTTTGCCAGCTAGTATTTTCAGAATTAATAGACCAAATTCGCGTTGATTCGCCTCATTTTCGAGTATTTCCATCGACAGTTTTTCATGATCCGTCATGGAGTCCAGTACGAGATCCGTAAGCCGCTTCGGAAACAGCCCATGCATGACCTGATCTGTCGAATGACTATTCACCTGGGCCATTACCGCTTCATCCCGCCGAACGCGATCAGCAATGCCGTTGGCAAAGTGCAGCTGGTCTTCATCGCTGACCTCCGCACCGAAGATGTCATTCAGCGTCTCGATGATTTCGGACAGACGCTTCTTCTCTGGATCGTGGGGCTTTCCGGTACCGACACCGGTAATCGGATCCAGCCCGTCCGGATCGTCCTCCCCCTCTAATCGGAGCTCATGCTCCTTTCGCTTGGTGATCCGGTAATGTGAGAGGGCCAACTCAGAGATGTCGATTTCGTCGTCGTCCAGGGCCTCCTGACGCAGCAAAGGGAGGAGATGTTTGGCAAAGACACACAACTGCTCAAGCTCCTCATCCTCAAAGAACACAATCTGCGACAGGAATTCATATGCCCGAACAAAGCTGCCCAGGTTCTTCTTGAACAAGTCTAGTTGATCGATGCCTTCGCCAATCTCCTTCAAAGAGGCATCGGCCTGCTTCAGTCCAATGGTATTCCCATCAGCCTCAGCGTGTTTCCGGGCGGCTCGGACCTGTGCTCGTTCGTCGCGTAGCAGCTTGTACCGCTGATTGAAGCGCTCTCGGGCCGGCTGGCAGTAATAGCTAAGCTTGGAGGACTCTGCTTTCGGGTCGAAGAACGCTCGTGCAAAGGCCACCACCTCGTCCCAGTGGTACACCTGCTCGGCATCCAGAGCTTCCTGAATGTCATAAACCACCTGGGCGTCTGAAACCCCGGTAAGTTCCGCCTTGTTGTAGTACGGCAGGAACGAATCGAGGATCTCCTGAGCGTCGTTGATGAAATCCAGGATGAAGGTTTCCTTGCCCGGGAACAGCCGATTCAGGCGCGAGAGCGTCTGCACACACTCCACACCCTTGAGTTTCTTGTCCACGTACATGGCGCAGAGCTTTGGTTGGTCGAACCCCGTCTGGAATTTGTTGGCCACCAGCATCACGTTGTACTCGTCCGTGTCGAACGCCTTGGCGTGGTCCCGCCCATTCAGGCCTGGGTTCAAAAGGCTGCTGGTTTCAGTGACTTCTTCCGGAATCACGTCATCGGGTGGCAAGCTGCCTGAGAAAGCCACCAGTGGATGAACATCCTCATAACCCTGGTACTGGATGTACTGCTGCATCGCCAGCTGGTAACGCACGGCCTCCTGCCGACTGCTGGTCACCACCATGGCCTTGGCCTGGCCATCCAGCAGGTGACGGACGTTTTCCCGGAAGTGCTCAACGATGACCTCAACCTTCTGGCTGATGTTGTATGGGTGCAGGCGCACCCATTTGGCCAGCGTGGTTCGGGCCTTCTTGGAATCGACCTCATCGTCCTCTGCGTCCGGGTGAGCCAGCTTCCAGGCAACGGCATAGGTGGTGTAGCGTCGGAGTACATCAATGATGAAGCCTTCCTCAATAGCCTGTCTCATGGAGTACACATGGAAAGGCTCTGGCTTATTGGACTCACTTCGAGGCTGTGACGGATCCGGCTCACGACCGAACAGTTCAATGGTCTTGGCCTTAGGCGTCGCGGTAAAGGCGTAGTAGCTGATGTCCTGGCTAGGCTTTCGCGCAGAGACGGCAGCATCCAGAAGCTCTTCTGCACTGATTTCCTCACCTTCGGGTAAGTCACCACCCAGGATGGCCTTCAGCTTGGTTGCGGAAGAGCCAGTTTGCGAAGAGTGAGCCTCGTCTGCGATCACGGCGTACCGCCCTGACGCCAGCTTGGGATACTTCTCCAGCGCATCGAACAACGCCGGGAAGGTCTGGATGGTCACGATAATAATTCGGGTCTGTTCGGCCAGAGCCTCAGCCAGCTGCTCTGATTTACTCTGGTTGCCCAAATCACGGTTGATAGGGCGAACCACGCCCTGAGCGTGCTCAAACTGGTAGATGGTGTCCTGAAGCTGGCTATCCAGAACCGTTCGGTCGGTCACGACGATGACCGAGCTGAACAGCTTGTTGCCCTCGTTATCGTAGAGCTGGGCCAACTGATGGGCTGCCCAGGCAATGGAGTTGGATTTGCCGGAGCCCGCACTGTGCTGGATGAGGTAGCGTTTGCCGGCACCTTCTTCGCGGGTCGTCTGAATCAGCTCGTTGACTACGTCCCACTGGTGGTAGCGGGGGAAAATGAGGGTTTCCTTGGTCTTCCGGTTACCATGGAAATCTTCTTCGGTTTTCTTTTCCAGGTGTAGGAAACGGCCAAGAACCTTGAGCCAGGCATCCTTCTGGAACAGCTGCTCCCATAGGTAAGCCGTCGCGTAGCTACCCTCATCCTCGGCTCGGGGGTTCCCGGCACCGCCATCGGCAGTACCTCGGTTGAACGGCAGGAAGAACGTGTCCTTTCCATTCAGCCGGGTGGTCATCGCCACTTCGTCTTGGCTGACCGCGAAATGGACCAATGCCCCACGCTTGAACGTCAACAATGGCTCCGGCTTCCGTGTGACCGGATCCTTTACCGGGCGATCCTTTTTGTATTGGCGCTTGGCGTGTTCGACGGTTTGCTTGAACTCGCTTTTGAGCTCAAGCGTCGCAGTCGGAATCCCGTTCACGAAAAGCACCAGGTCGAGACGGGGATTGTAATCACCGGTGCGGGCATGAGGCGAATAGGAGACTTCCTCGACCACGCGTAACCGATTGGCGTTGTATCGACGCTCTGTGTCCGGATTCATGCCGTGATCCGGCTTGAAGCTGCAAAGATCGATTTTTACACCCGGTACTTTGAAGCCATGGCGGAGCACATCGAGGGTGCCCTTTTTCTCCAGCTCCCGAACGGTTTTCTGGATAAGTACCTTTTCCGGGTTCTGAGGGTTACCCTTGCAGAACTTTTCCCACCGATCGGGCCAGGCCTCCTGGAAGTAACCAATCAGGTCTTCCGGGTACACGGCATTCACCTTGTCGTACTCTGACGCCTTGCCGACCAGCCAGCCCTGATCACTCAGAGAAGCAATGATGTCGTTCTGGAACGCTCTCTCTCGGCTGTCAGCCATGACTACTCCTTGTATCCCTTTACCCAGCTTGGCAACTGGTCTGCGCTTAATTGCTTTGAATCAGTCTTTGAGCTCGTCTACGGCACTTTGAGCTTCGACAAGCGAGCTTTGCCAGTCGCCGTAGGATTTCCTGCTGCTCTCTTCGATCCAGACAATACGGCCATTCGCCGAGCGGCCTGATACCACTGCTGCTGCCGCGCTGGGACTTGAGAAAGACTGGTCTTGCGTGAAACGCACCGCACCTGTGGCGTCCGGGACCAGCACACCATCTGCCGTCAACTGATCATACAAGGGGCGATAACTGGTGTAGCTACTGCCGCTCACCCACTTATCTCGCGCCTGGCTTCCCTCAAGCACCACAAACTCACCATCGACTTCGCGGGCGGTGGCACGAATGCCGTATTTAGGCAGCTCCATGTAAAAGTTCGGAGCCGCACCCTCAGAACCTGGCTCCCCCTGGATCTGCGCTGCAATTTTCTGCCGATCACGGAGAAAGTCGAAGCCCAACACGGGCAATATGATGCGGACTTGTTCAATAAAGAACGCCATATCGGCCTGATCGGACTCTGGCAGCACGGTGTAATCGTGAGCAGTGCCGTTGACCAAGCCACAACGTCCAGATTGCTTGGCAATGGCGATGAGCTGACTTTCCAGGTACTTCACATGAGCTTTGGTGAGATTCTAATCTTTGCTGGTGATCAGGCACACCCGCTCCCAGAAATCCTTTCCACCTTGGGGCTCAGGGCGATTGTGCTGCTTTAAGCGCTTGGCCACATCATCGGATTCGCCGATGTAGACCAAGGGACGCATGGCATTGTCGGGATCCGGGCCCACCAGGAAATACACTCCGGTTCGGCCGCACTCGGGACGTTGCACCAACTCAGTCAGTTTGGTGCGAGGCCCGGTTAGAGCGTGGCCAGTCCAGTTCATGATTTCGGCGGTCAGCAAACCATTCGGCGTGCCATCAACCAGGAACAGACGGATGCCGCGTCCGTGGCTCATGCGGTAGCCTCCATTCCGGCTTGGCGCACCTCTTCATCAAAAGCACTTTCATCTGACGGTGGTTGCCAGTTGCGGACATCGATTTTTCCAGTGACGGCGGCGGAAATTAGTGCCGAACGGCGTTCAGAAAGAAGATTTATGCTGTTTGAGGCCTCTGATGTAAGAACATTAAACGAGAAAAGTTGCTCTTTGAGGTAGGTTGAAATCTTCTGTTGTTCATCCTTTGGTGGCACAGGAACATGAATTGCGGCCAGATCTGAAATCGGGTACTGAGTCAATACGGATCCTTCCTGGGCTGCTTTGATTTCAGCTTTAATAGTGTCACTCGCGAGATAATGTACTAAGTAATGAGGGTCAATGATTCTGTTCTCGACCCGCAAATATGCGATCTGGGAATTGAGGTTCGCACCATTCATGGATGATGGTATTACCGCAAGCTTTCCGATTTCTCCTCTATTGACGAACAGAATGTCACCAACCTGCAGGCGGCCCTTTCGCATTGACCTATTTTTTTCAGCGGTTATATAAAGCATTCCCTCGGTGGTAACCGTCATATCTTTGAGGTTGCCTCCACGTATGAACGGGACGCCAATATCCGCATCGTCGACGAAGTCGTCACCCTTCGGATACTCTTCACCATGATTTCCATCATTTATGTAGCAGCAGTGCTTAATCAAAGTGCGGTCCCAATGCGCCGGCACCTCCCCAAGCCATTCCACCCCAGAGTCCTTCATCGGCACATCCGGATCCAGGCCTTTGGTCACCGCATGGGAAATCACCGCTTGGCGCTTTTCCTGAAGCAGCGCTATCAGGCATTCCTGCTCGCGGATCAGGGCGTCGATTTTGGCGGTTTCATGGTCTAGGAAGCGGGCGATTTGGGTTTGTTCATGTATCGAAGGAACCGGTAAAAAGATCTCACCAGCATCTGACCAACGAAAGTCCGTCGATCTTTCCCGAATGCCTTTCGCAAGAGATGCAACAAACCCTGACAACGCCATATTTCTCAACAGCTTGCCGTAGTATTCTGTCAGGACGGTTTGTTGTGATTTGGGAACGCATACAGAATACACAGGCGATGATTTGCCGTCAGAGTCGGAGACGCCGATAGCGCCGGCAAAAGCATCCATCGCATGGATTACTAGGTCTCCTGCACAAACCCCCTGGTAGCCAATTTCTTGAACCGCGTTGGTGAAGCCTTCGGTTCTTCGCTTCGAACGTAGGGTTACAGTCCCGTCCCTGAAGCAGGTTACGATGCCATTTCCCTCTTGTACCGGACGTTTTACAAGAGAAAAGAGGTGTTTTAGGCGCTTTAGTTCCCAGCTTTCCGGGATGTCTCCAAGCCATTTGAGACTCGAACTCTTGTAAGCCGGATACTTATCAAAACTCATGCCGACAGCTCCTCAATCATCTGCTTGATCCGGTCGGTACATTGCTTCAGGTCAGCATCGATTTCTTCCAAAGGACGCGGCGGCGTAAATTCATAGAAGTGCCGGTTGAACGGAATCTCGAAACCAACAATGCCCACTTCGCCATCCTTCTCGTCGCGCTTGGACTCATCAATCCAGGCGTCGGGAACATGTGGTTTCACTTCCCGTTCAAAGTAGTCGTACACGGACTCTGAGAGGGGCACGTTCTCATAGTCCCGAAGGCCGGTGTCGGCTTCTGGATTGCCTTTGCTGTCCATGCAGATATCCGCTTCTGGATCGCGTTCACTCAGGGCATTGAGCAAAGCTTTCAGTTGTGGCGCACTCAGATACACCTGGTGGTCAGTGAGTGAGGTCTTCAAAGCCTTCTGGAACTGCTTGCGATTCCGGTAGACCGTCTCGGCATCCATGGCACGACAGGCAGCGAGGATCTTGTCTTGGTCTTCCTGATCCATTTTCTGGATGGCTTTTTCGTCCGCAATCCGCTCAATGCGGTCTTCCGAGGTTTGGAAGTTAAGCTTCAGCGGACGCTCAACCGTGATGCGCCGGTAACCAAAGGCTTCGATGGGGAAAATCTTGCTCTTTTTGGTTTCCTGAAAGTCCCCATACATCCTCACGATCTCGTCCTGGTCGGACTCGCTGACAAACTGGCGCTTACTGCCGAGGGACTTACGCATCTTAGTCGCCCGATCGGTAGCATCGATCAGCTGGACCTTGCCTTTGCGTTCAGCCGGCTTGTTATTGGAAAGCACCCACACATAGGTGGAGATGCCGGTGTTGTAGAACATATCCGTGGGCAGGGCCACGATGGCCTCGACCATGTCGTTCTGCAGCAGATAGCGCCGGATTTCGGATTCGCCACTGCCAGCACCACCCGTAAACAGCGGGCTACCATTGAGAATGATGCCGATCCTGGAACCGCCCTCACGGGCATCCCGCATTTTGCTGACCAGGTGCATCAGGAATAGTAGGGAGCCATCGGACACGCGGGGTAGCCCAGGCCCAAAACGACCATCAAAACCTCGATGCTTGTGCTCATCAGTGACCTGCTTCTGAACCTTTTTCCATTCCACGCCAAACGGCGGGTTACTGAGCATCAGGTCAAACTTGTTAGTAGCCAGCTGATCATCCGACAGCGTGTTGCCTAGCTTGATGTTGCTGACTTCCTGCCCTTTGATCAGCATATCCGCCTTACAGATAGCGTAGGACTCCGGGTTCAATTCCTGACCGTGAAGCGAGACGGTGACACTCTCGCTGATCTGTTGAATGTACTCGTCGCCTTCGGATAAGAACCCGCCGGTTCCAGCTGTAGGGTCGTAGATGGTCACAATACTATTAGGCGTTAGCCGACTCTCCTGTCCGGTCAGGACAAGGGAGGTGGTCAGGTGCACGATATCCCGAGGCGTGAAGTGTTCCCCGGCGGTTTCGTTAGAGCTCTCCGCAAATTTCCGGATCAATTCTTCAAAGATGATCCCCATACCGAAGTTGCTGATAGTTGCCGGGCTCAGATCAATGCTGGCAAACCGCTGCACCACCTGGTAGAGCAAGTTGTTGGCGCTGAGCTGTTGTACGAAGTCTTCGAAATGGAAATGCTCGAAAATCTCCCGGGCATCCTGGCTGAACGACTGAACATAGCTCATCAGGTCGTCAGCTGTTTGGCTGTCAGACAGGGTAGCCAGGCTTAATGGCGAAGCATTAAAGAACTGCTGGTCAGCGGCCCGGAGTAGGAGCTTCTCACGAACCGCATCTGGTTTGGTCTGATGTTCTTGAGCTGCTGACAGTACCTGAGCTTTAGTTGGCTCCAGCACGCACTCCAGGCGGCGCAGTAGGGTAAACGGCAGAATCACGCGCCCATACTGGCTCTGCTTGAAATCACCACGCAGAAGGTCGGCAACCGACCAGATAAAAGCAGCGGTTTGGGAGTGGTTGGTTTTGTCGTCAGTCATCCGTGGAGCTCCATTACAGCATGTCGTAGGGCAAACCTTTATTTCAGGCTGCATCCAATCTTTTTAAGGAAGAATTCAATGTGGCTCGGGTTACGCCAAAGTGGGCAGCAACTTCCGTTTTCGTGATGCTGGGATCCGTTAACATCGCTGCAGCTTTACGAATGTCAGAGTCGGACAACACAGGCTTTCGCCCTCCTTTGCGCCCTCGGGCCCTTGCAGCTGCTAATCCGGCTTGAGTACGCTCCCGGATCAGGTCGTGTTCGAACTCAGCCAAGGCACCAAAGATATGAAACACCAGACGGCCACCTGGGCTGGTCGTGTCGATGGATTCCGTAAGCGATTTAAACCCTACTTCTCGCTGGCTGAGATCCTGGACAATCTCAACTAAGTCTCTCAGTGACCGGGCTAATCGGTCCAGTTTCCACACAACCAGGACATCGCCCTTACGGAGCATACGGAGGCAGAGCGACAATTCAGGTCGCTCACGAACTTTGCCGGTAAACTTTTCCTGGAAGATCTGTTCACACCCAGCTTTCTCCAGAGCATCAATCTGGAATTCCGGATTCTGGTCCTGAGTGCTTACCCGCGCATAACCTATGATCATTAAACGCCCCTTTTTTATACATAGATTTTTATACGGGATTTTTATACGCAAAACAATGGGAAATTCGACTATTTCGGGCGACCACGGCTAGCGTTCAAAAAACGACCGTTTGTTTACCGGTGATTTGTGACCATTAGCATGGCGGCACCTACAGCGCTGGATAGCGTAGTTCTACGATGAGCAATCCCGGGCGAAGATGCACTATGTGGTAATTACAAATCGCCGCTTTATGACTACTATTAGTCATGTCTGCTTTCTATCAATTTTTAACAGCCCTTTATTAAGTTTTTCGTGAGATAAACCGTGTGTATAAGCGTTGTACTGCCAAGTAACAAACTGTTCAAGCAGAGCTGCATTTTCATTTTCCAAGCGCTCTACCTCACGAGTGAGTCTTTCAATACGCTGCGCGGCGATAGCAAGGGTAGGTGGAACCTTCAAATCTTTTACGCCGTTTTTGCCTCGCTCCTTGGCCAGCTTGTAAGCTCCAGCAACACGGCTAAACTTGCATAGCGTCTGTCTGGTAGGCTTAAATCCAATAGCGTCTCCACAGGCTCTACAGATCGCCTCCCAAGTCAGGCTGCCGTCCCACCCATCCAGAATCTCTACAATGACCTCAATATCTTTATCAGTTAGGTGACGCGATTTTCTCGGCATAATTAGTTTTCCATTAAAAGACGAGCTTTAGCTAGAAAATCTTCATCTTCCTTGGTCTTTGATTCCCTAGTTTCCAGCGCTCTTTTTATTGGACTATATTCTTGAGGGTTATGTAGCTTAATCATAGATCCATTAGGCACCGCTGGGTCTTTCAATATGGCAAGTAAGCTTTCCGCTCTTTGCAGCGTCATCCTAGTATGCTCATACCATCTATCAACACCGGCTAGGCCCTCTGCTATATCGGAATCCATCTTTTCAAGCAAGGCTTTATTTTGGTCATAGATTTGTTGGATATTTTCAAGGCGCCTATCGCCTTTCATACAGACCTGCTCAGTGCAATTCAAACAGTCAAGATGCTTTTGGCATGGGGACATTGTGTAGTCATGAATACAGTATCCAAGTTCAGTAATATGAGCTGTAGGGATAGCAAGAATATTAAAAGATTTTCGATCGATAGGAAGCTTTTCAGATATTTTCTGCCGTAGCTCTTCCAAAGGACCATCTAGCACAAAGTCATCATCTCTGCTACGAATCATGTCTACTATCTCAAACTCTGACATATGGTCATAAACGCGATTTTGTTTTACTTCAACTCGACCTGACCACCTGGCAATCTCAATCTGACTCATACCCCCCCTTTGAGCCATTGTATTGACTAGGTGTCTGAGCGCATGCGACTTTAGTTTTACAGATGTGCCATCATCATTTTTATACCCATTACGATCAAAGAAGTTTAAATAGTTGGACGAACTTGCCTTAGATATTCTTGAGATCAAGGTATTATTTATCGCCCTAAAAACATGAACCTTAGAAGTGTTGCGGCCTGGCTCAGGGGAAAGCTGACCACGCTGAAAACAAAATAGCGCTTCCGAGAATTTTATATTCCTACTTTGATCAAAGATTGGAAAACCCTTTGGTTGCTTTTTCATGACA
>TARA_R110002051_G_scaffold6940_5_pt1 | contig 12918 bp, 10 predicted proteins | sample TARA_R110002051 | Tara Oceans TARA_R110002051 (sample SAMEA4397023) | marine metagenome | biome: Polar Biome; feature: [MES] marine water layer (ENVO:01000295) within the mesopelagic zone...; material: water (ENVO:00002006), including particulate matter (ENVO:01000060) such as......
CAATTCCATTAATATACTACGGGATTATAACAACTGTACTGTAAATGCGTTTGCTCGCCAAGTAAGCGTGATAGCAGCAAATCTATCTGTTTATCGTATTTGGTCGCATAAAATATCAACGGTGGCTTAATCTGATGATCACTCAAACTGACATCCACGACACTGTTTCTATCCAACCCATCTATAGGCAATGCTGACAAATTATTGGCTATCAATAATTGCTTAACACGCTCAGCAATTGCCTGCCCTGAGTCAACCACTTGCATCGACAGTTTTTGCTCTTTGATCTCTTGCATCACAAAATCTTTAAAGAACGGATAATGCGTACATCCTAATACCAGCTGGTCCACCCCATCCTTTGCAAATACTTGTAATTGATGACGCAGATTTTGAGCGGTTTCACTATTTTCTGGCATGCCTGATTCTACCCAAGGCACCAGTTGCGGGTCAAAATACTTTGTCACTCTGGTTGCACTCGGACTGGCTATCTTAGCAATAACATCGTTAAGTAACGTTCCGTTTAAAGTCGCTTTGGTTGCCAATACTGCCACATGACCACTTTTACTGGCCAATACCGCAGGTTTTAATGCTGGTACCAAACCCACGATCGGCAGTTGCGGATAATGATTTCTTGCTATCTCTAACGCATCGGCAGAAGCACTATTACACGCAATGACAATAAGCTTGCAGCCTTGCTGATATAGCCAATCTACTGCCGCTAATGTCAATGCCTTAATATCTTCACTATCACGATTGCCATACGGCACGTGCAAGGTGTCTGCATAATAAATGTAACGCTCATCGGATAGTTGCTGCGCTAAATGCAGATAAACAGACAATCCACCGATACCAGAATCAAATACACCAATAGGCGCGCTACGATCTGCCTTTATCCTTTTATTATCTATTTTCTGACTATATGTCACACTATTGACCATCGCTTTTTTAGAGGTATTGTTATCAAAAATATTTGAATGAGCATTGACCTTATTAGTAACGACATCAGCGGCGATTTTCATCGTATTTTACCGTCGTTTTGTTAAATATACTGTCATAACGACCCTACTGATAAAGTTCACTAACCTCACTCTCAACAATAAATCTATGAATACAAAGGGCTATAAATAGATAATAGGTTTTGCCTGAAAGCGATAGCAATTATTGGCTAATTATAGCGCATTATTCACCGTTAAATAGATGGCATCGATAATGTATAAGTGCTGCCGCCACTTTGCAGGGTTAGTGTGGTCTTATCATCTTGTTCTGTCAATTCGCCAATCTCGGTTAAATGATAAAATACATTGCGACCAATAAGTGCCGTCAACCCATTTCGAACCAGCATATAAGGGCGTATTGGCACGTCAGCTGCTGAGTGTTTGTCTGCTACACTTTGGTTGTTATGAGGCGCACTCGTATCAGTAGAGCAATCATTTTCGTTTTCATCACCATTGTCCTTAATAAAGTTATTAACAACGTCATAAGGACGTAAAATAATAGGATGCTCATCATCTAAGCGAACCACATCACCCGTTGTCGTGGTAAATTCTAGCCAACTATTAGTGTCTTCATTGACGATGCCGACATCATTAATCAATAGTGGCGCATCTTCCACTTGGATACGCAGTTTTTGTACGGGCGTCTTTAAAAAATACTCAGTCACCCCGTCTTTCTCTTCTTTCCATAAAATAGTGGCAAACAGACTGACTAATGACTCTCGGGTCATGTGTCCGCCTTCATGCCACCACTCACCATTGGCTTTGATGACCAAATCCATATCGTCAATTTGCTCAGGATGCCAGTTTTCTAGTGGCGGTATGGCACGCCCTTCACGTGTCCCTGCCGCAGACTTTAGGTAGTGGCTCAAGTTGTCTATATTATTTAGCTCGGATAGCTTGTCATTAGAGGCTTTAGCATCTTTTACAGTCGCGGCATTGCTGTCTTTATTGTTATCTGTCATCGTAAAATCCTTTACGTAGTAATCAAAGTTTGGCAAATCTGTTATTACTATAAATTTTAGTTTCGGGTATGATGAGACAATATCGTCATTGTACCCCCACCGTCTTAATCTTACCTTAACACTGATGTTGTGAAATGCGTATCGTGTTTGTGCGACTTTTCTTTTATAATAAGTAACGATTTTTTATTTAAAATAGTCTGGTGGGCGTTGTACTAACGACACATCTTACGTTATGTGTTGAAGTTTTTTAATAAAATACTTCCACCATAACGTCGTCAACTGATACCGTAAAGACCCTTTTTATCGGGCAGCCATATGTCTGAGTAAAGTTAGCGCCGCAAGCCTTATTATTCAATTGTTAAGCTAATGATGCCCTGAGATAAGCCACTACAAGTTTAGGAGTAGGTATGCAAGAGCAAGACAATCAAACGCCAGTTATTGATGGTGATACTGTGAATATCGACACGCCAAATGTGACAGACACGCCAAATACAGAGCCAGCAGTGGTGACACCCGAAGTGCTCGCTGAAGAAACGCCCGTTATTGTAGATACGCAAGCCGGTGTAGAGACGCAAGCCGTTGAGCCAGTTGCTGAGGCGGTTGTCGTCGACAAAGCACCAGAACCTGCTATCGAACCTGTCGCAGCAGAGCCTGAAGTTGAACGTGAATCGATGGAGTTTGATGTCATCATCGTGGGCGGTGGGCCTGCCGGTCTTTCAGCTGCCATCCGTCTACGCCAGCTTGCCATCGCAGCAGGTAACGATGAGTTCATGGTTTGTGTGGTCGAAAAAGGTTCGGAATTTGGCGCTCATACCCTATCTGGTGCGGTCATAGAAACACGCGCTTTGGATGAGCTAATTCCAGATTGGAAAGAAAAAGGTGCACCGCTAAACGTTCCTGCAATTGAAGACCGCGTTTATATGCTAGGTTCCGCGACCAAATCTACCAAACTGATGGACTCAATCATTCCTGCCAGCATGCATAACGAAGGCAACTATATTGTTTCATTGGGCAACGTCGTTCGTTGGTTGGCTCAGCAAGCTGAAGAGTTAGAAGTCATGATGTTCCCAGGCTTCCCTGCTGATGAAATCTTATATAATGATGATGGGTCAGTCAAAGGCGTCCTTACAGGCGATATGGGAGTGGCTGCCAGTGGCGAAGCGAAGCATAGCTTTGAGCCAGGTTATGAGCTGCTTGGTAAATACACTATCTTTTCCGAAGGTTGCCGTGGTCACTTGGGCAAACGCTTAATCAGCCGTTTTGATTTGGATAAAGACTCAGATCCGCAGCATTATGGTATTGGTCTAAAAGAGCTATGGGAAGTGACGCCTGAGAAGCATGAAGAAGGCGTAGTGATGCATGGCTCAGGCTGGCCATTGACGGACACTGGCTCGTCTGGCGGTTGGTGGTTATATTTCGATGAAAACAATCAAGTAAGCTTTGGTATGGTCATCGATTTATCCTACTCAAACCCATATATGTCTCCATTTGATGAGATGCAGCGTCTAAAATTGCATCCTCTTATTCGTAACATATTGGAAGGTGGTAAACGTCTGTCCTACGGCGCTCGTGCATTGACCAAAGGCGGTTTAAACTCGTTGCCAAAATTCACTTTCCCAGGTGGTGTATTGGCAGGTGATGATGCCGGTTTCTTGAACCCTGCCAAAATCAAAGGCACGCATACGTCAATGAAGTCAGGCATGCTCGCTGCTGAAGCGATTTTTGAGGCAGTGCAAGCCGGTCGCCAACATGATGACGTAGAAGCGTATAGCACCATGTATAAAGAGTCGTGGTTGTATCAAGACAACTATGAAGCGCGTAACTTTGCTCCAGCCATGCACCGTATGGGTCAATGGATGGGCGGCGCCTTTACCTTTATCGAGCAAAACTTGCTTGGTGGCAAAATGCCTTTAACCATCCATGATAATCAAAAAGATTATGATCAGTTAGAGCGTGCGGCTCATGCCTATCAGCCAACCTATGCTAAACCGGATGGCAAATTGGTCTTTGATAAATTATCATCAGTATTTATCTCAAACACCAACCATGCTGAAGATCAGCCCGTACATTTAAAACTGACCGATCCAACGGTACCTGTCACTATCAACTTGCCACTATATGCTGAGCCAGCACGTTTGTATTGCCCAGCTGGCGTGTACGAGATCGTAAAAGATGCCGAAGGTGCTAAGTTTGTCATCAATGCGCAAAACTGCGTCCATTGCAAAACTTGTGATATCAAAGACCCGTCACAGAACATCACGTGGGTAACGCCAGAAGGCGGCGGCGGTCCTAACTATCCGAACATGTAAATTGTTATTTATATATTGTTTAGATAATTATTATTTAAAATAAGTTACAAAAAAATCGCCCTCTTGAGGGCGACTTTTTTGTATGGATATATTTAGTATAGTCAGTCCTAAGCAAAAGAAATACAAATATTATAAAGCAGTACTGGGGCTAATTTTCCTTGCTTGCTGTGCTTACGCAGACAGAGGCTGCGAATAGTTAGCCCCAGTACTGCCGTACTCTTTTAAAAGTAGATCAACTATAGCTATATATCTAAAATTTCAGCCTAATCTGTCCACGCATCGCGATTAACTTCATCTTTAAGTTTTACAAAGTCATCAGGATTGAACTTGATTTGATCAGCAGTTTTGCCTTCTTTTATTTGACGCTCATAATCACGTAATATTCTCAGTGCTACCGGCGACAGGATAATAATAGCCACCAAGTTGACCAATGCCATCAGACCCATGGATAAATCAGCAAAGTTCCAGATAGCTGGCAGGCTTGCGACAGCACCGACAAATACCATACCCAAGACCATAAAGCGGAAAATCATAATCATTACTTTGGCGTTTTTTTCACCAGAGATAAACTCAAGATTGGACTCACCATAGCTGTAGTTTGCAATGATAGAGGTGAATGAGAAAAAGAAGATGGCTATCGCCACGAAGATAATACCCATATCACCTACATATTGCGACAATGCTAGCTGTGTTAACTGAATACCTTCTTGCTCGACGCTAGGATCCACCACGCCAGAGAGAATAATAATTGAGGCAGTCGCTGTACAGATCACCAGTGTGTCCAAAAACACACCCAGCATTTGCATAAAACCTTGCACGGCAGGATGATCAGGATGACTTTTTGCGGTTGCTGCCGCATTAGGTGCTGAACCCATACCCGCTTCGTTTGAAAATAGACCACGCTTAATACCATTAATCATCGCTTGCGCAATACCATAACCAATCACACCGCCTGCGGCTTGCTCAAAGCCAAATGCTGACTTTACAATCAAAGCAATCGCCGCTGGGAATTGGCTAAAGTTGGTAACAATAATAAAGAGCGCCAATAAAATATAAAGAATAGCCATGACTGGGACTATCTTGCCCGCGATACGAGCAACTGAGCGTAAGCCACCGAAGACCACTGGTGCGACCAGTACTACTAATATCAACCCTGTCATCCAAGTTGGAATACCAAACGCTTCATTGGTCGCTTGTGCAATGGTATTTGACTGTACGCCATTGAACGCCAGCCCAAAAGCCACCAACAAACATAGCGAAAAAAATACGGCAAGCCAGCGTTTACCCAAACCTTTTTCGATATAGTAAGCTGGTCCGCCGCGATAAACATTATCGTTATGCGGCACTTTGTAGGCTTGCGCTAAGGTCGACTCGATAAAGCTGGTCGACATACCCACAATCGCTGTCATCCACATCCAAAACACGGCACCTGGTCCGCCCAAATAGATGGCAATTGCTACCCCTGCAAGATTCCCCGTACCGACGCGCGCAGCAAGTGACGTCATTAATGCCTCAAACGAGCTGATACCACCATCTTTGCGCCCTTGATTCGAGATTCGCAATAACTGCCACATATGACCAAAATGACGAAACTGAATAAAACGCGTCGCCACGGTAAAATACAGACCTGCACCGATTAAGACAAACATCAGCAGTCCGTACCATGGATTGCTAGCGATCAACCAATCATTGTTACCCCAAATGATACTCACACCATAGTTCACGATGCTATTAAACCAATCTGCTATGCTTTCGTTCATACCACACCTCCTTCACTGACATTTTATACTTTTAGCATATGTTATTTATTGATGTGACTATTTGCTCTTTTATAATTAAACCACTTTTAAAAAGGTACAGCACTACTGGGGTTAATGATTCGCAGCCTCTGTCTGCGTAGGCACAGCAAGCAAGAAAAATTAACCCCATTAGTACCTTATAACATTTGTACTTCTTTTATTTAGGATCGACCATATAACGTTTTATTCGCCCATTAGCCATCTAACAGCATTGGAAGATTAAGCTATAAAACAACAATAAAATTACCCATATCATGATGGGTTATTTTAACCGACTGGTGCTTATTTAACTATTTCAATCCATTATTTCGCCTTTGTTTGTTTATGAACTTTTGATGAGTGAAATATTAAAATTAATAAATTTATTATTATAACTTATACTCTATGAGAAACTTTTAGGACTGATTAATAGTGGTGATATTGCAATTATATTTATGTCGTCCTTATTTATTATAAAAAAATTATCTATATAACCGTTATTTTTAAAATAAATGCCATACTTTGATTTTAGCCATTAATCTAGTTGCTATAGTAAATCCCTAATATAAACAAGGTATTAGTATGCTATTGTCTCAGACATGTGGTATTTACTGGCTTTCGCTAACATAAGTTAGTGAAAGTTTCTATGAAACGAATACTTAGTTACATAAAGTAAATAAAATTTATTTATTGTTAATTAAGTCAATATTGTATATATTCCTAATAAGTTTATAAAAAGTGCTTGCAATACTTGTAGTCATGAATAATTTTTAAGTATCGAAACCATATCCTCGGGAAGAAGATATGAATAATAAGACAGAGGATTGTCAGCCCATACCAACCCTCCTCCTTGAATATCATTATTTGTATCTGCTGAATTTGATAAAACCTTTTCTCATTTTTGTTAGTAGATAATGATTGGGTTGAATTTGAACGATTGATATTATTTTTATACTGCAAATTTTATGCTGATCAAGCCGAGTAACTTAGTATCGGTGTAGGGTGTAAGTATCGCGAGCATTAAAAGAATTTGCTTATGTGTTTGATAATTTTGGGTTACTTATCCTGATTGGTCATTTTGCTTTAGCAAGCTATATACAGATTTTATGATTGTAATATAGACAGCGTATTAAGCTGTAGCGCACAGTAGCGCACAGTAGCATAGACGCTAAAGCACAGGGACTTGTCAGACTCAAATCAGTGACCTTGTTTTTATGTTAGGCAAAAGGAGTTGTCCTATGGAGAACCACAACGATTCATCAGGTTATTGGCGCGCCAATCTCCGTCTCATTAAAGTCAGCCTCGTCATTTGGGCTTTAGTCTCTTATGGTTTTGGCATCTTGCTACGTCCATTATTGTCAGGTATTAGAATAGGTGGTACTGATATCAGCTTTTGGTTTGCACAACAAGGTGCTCTTATCGTCTTTATCGCCTTAATCTTCTTCTATGCATGGCGCATGAATAAACTCGATAAACAATATGGTGTAGACGAGGAATAGCCCTATGAGTCAATTTACGATTAATATCATTTTTGTAGGTCTGTCCTTCGCTTTATACTTCGGTATTGCTTGGTGGGCGCGTGCAGGTTCGACCAGTGAATTCTATGTTGCTGGCGGCGGTGTACATCCTGTTGTTAACGGTATGGCAACGGCAGCTGACTGGATGAGTGCTGCATCATTTATCTCAATGGCTGGTATTATCGCCACTGGCGGTTATGCGGCATCAACTTACTTAATGGGTTGGACGGGTGGTTATGTTCTACTCGCTATGCTCCTAGCGCCTTACCTACGTAAATTCGGTAAGTTCACGGTTCCTGATTTTATCGGTGACCGTTTTTACTCTAAGACCGCTGCTATGATTGCCGTGGTTTGTTTGATTATCGCATCGACCACTTATGTTATCGGTCAGATGACAGGTGCTGGTGTCGCATTCTCACGCTTCTTAGAAGTTGACAGTACCACTGGTCTGATTATTGCGGCTGTTGTTGTATTCTTCTACGCCGTACTTGGTGGTATGAAAGGGATTACTTACACGCAGGTTGCGCAGTATGTGGTTCTTATGATTGCCTATACGATTCCTGCCGTCTTTATCTCGCTTGAGTTGACGGGTAACCCAATTCCAGGTCTTGGTTTGTTCTCAAACCATGTTGAATCAGGCATTCCTATCCTAACCAAGCTTGACCAAATCGTCGTCGACTTAGGCTTTACCGCTTATACCGCTGATGTACCGAACAAGCTAAACATGGTGCTATTTACGTTATCACTGATGATTGGTACCGCGGGTCTACCGCACGTTATCATTCGCTTTTTCACGGTTCCTAAAGTTGCGGATGCGCGTTGGACAGCTGGTTGGACGTTGGTATTTATCGCGCTCCTATACTTCACTGCCCCAGCAGTAGGTGCAATGGCGCGTCTAAATCTAATCGATACTGTTTATCCACAAGGCGTTGACGCCCCTGCTATCGAATATGATCAACGTCCAGATTGGATGAGAACATGGGAAGAAACTGGTCTTATTAAGTATAACGATCTAAATAACGACGGTCGCATCCAGTTGTATAATGATAGTGGACTTGGTGCAGCAGAGCTAGCATTGGCTGCGGCGACGACTGACGGCGGCGATGTTGCTGCTGCAACGACTAGCGTTGAAAAAGCAAAAGCTGAACATGCTTTAGAGCGTGATGGTATCTTTGTTGACAGAGGTTGGGCAGGTAACGAGCTTGACGTCAACGCTGACATCTTAGTATTGGCGAATCCAGAAATCGCACAGCTACCAGGTTGGGTTATTGGTCTTATCGCCGCAGGTGGTTTGGCAGCAGCGCTATCTACAGCAGCTGGTCTACTACTTGCCATCTCATCAGCGATCAGTCATGATTTGATTAAACGTAACCTTAATCCAAATATCACTGATGCAGGCGAGCTAAAAGTCGCACGTATCACGATGGCTATTGCGCTTGTGGTTGCTACCTACTTGGGTATTAATCCACCAGGATTTGCTGCACAGGTCGTTGCATTGGCCTTTGGTATTGCTGGTGCCTCACTGTTCCCTGCATTGATGATGGGTATTTTCTCTAAACGTATTAACAACTTGGGCGCCATCGCTGGTATGCTCACAGGTTTGATTAGTATCTTAGTTTATATCTTCATCTTTAAAGGCTGGTTCTTCGTTACAGGTACAGCAAACTTCCCTGATACTGAAGAGTACTGGTTGTTTGGTATCTCACCATTATCATTTGGTGTGATTGGTGCCTTGCTTAACTTTATCGTAGCATTCGCAGTGTCTTATGCGACTGCGCCACCACCAGCACACATTCAAGAATTGGTTGAAAGTGTACGTTCTCCACGTGGCGCTGGCGGCGCAATCGACCACTAAGCTTCGATATAAGCTAGCAAATGACGTATGGTTTTTTACGATAATATATCACTCACAGGCAGCAGCTGCTCGTGAGTGATTTTTTTATCCCCTGCTTGTTACAAATTATATGGTTATACATTGATTAATAGAAAATGATTATTTTACTCGAGCCATTTTGGAGTAAAAATTAATGGGAAAGACAACTATAGTCATAGAAAAGTAATATCGATACATCACATGCCGCTGATATCAATTTTTCTTGCTTGCTGTAGCTACGCTAGCAGAGGCTGCAAAAAATTGATACCAGCAGCATCGTAGCGATTTTAAGGTGTTTTGACTATATAAGAAGCGCCATAATGAATACGCTTAAAAAGTTGAAAACGTGGTTTTATTTTTAATAATTGATATGAAATGCGCTGATTGCGTTAAGGAAAAGTCTTATGCTTTTTGAGTTTATCGCAACCATAGCAGCTGGATTTGGTTTAGCTGGGATAGCACTAATCATCACTCACCTCAGCAAACTTGCAGGTAAGAAAGCGCCGAGATGGCTCATTCCCTTGTTTGGTGCCATTGGTATCTTTGGCTTCCAAATAAGCCAAGAATATAGCTGGTTTGGTCAACAGCTTGCACAGCTACCTGAAGGTGTACATGTTGTCAAAAAAGTTGAAGAAGGTACGTGGTTTCGCCCTTGGTCTTACGTTAAACCACAAACGTTACGATTTATAGCGGCTGATAGCGGACACGCTCGTGCTAATGCCGATAACCCAAATGTTTATTTGGTCAATCTGTATTTGTTTGAGAGACGCAGAAGTGTGCAGCAAGTCCCGCAAGTGATTGACTGCGCGGCCCCTGCCCGTGCAGATTATGTGCTACAAGAAAAAGACAGTAAGTTAAGTATCGATGAGCATGTGAAACAAACAACTGCTTGGCGACCCTTAGAAAAGAGTGACCCGCTATATATCAATGTTTGTCTCAATAAAAAATAACTCACTCATTGCAGCCACTGTTAGCTGAATTATCGTTATCTTTATGACTTATTGAACAGTCTGTCTAAATATATTTGCCGAAAAATAAGGCTAATAACGATTACTTATTTTTGTATAACTATGCTTTGAATTGGCCCCCAACAACAATCCGGCGCATAGACCACCAAAGTGCGCCGCAAAGGAGATACCCTGCTGCGGTATCAAGCCTTGCTTAATGGTCAGCCAATAACCCGTACCCATGACTATACAAGCAAGCAAATAGCCCCAGCGCCTCGCAAATACTGCGCCGCCTATCATAAACCCAAGCATCGCAAAACAAAGCCCTGAGGCACCGATATGAATGGTGAGTGGCGAAGCTATCAACCAAGTCATGATACCTGAGGCGACAATGAGCTTAAGAGTAGTACGATAAGCATTATTTTCAAATAAGCCAAATAAGAACAAAATCTGCATGAGTGTCAGCGAATTTCCCACTAGATGTGAGAAATTACCATGCATCGTCCATGACGCAAATACCCCTATCATACTACCTACATCCAATGTACGTGGCACAATACCAAAAATATTCCATAGACCAAAAAATAAGGTGTCATTAAGAAAAAACATCACCCACATTGGTATCAGTACAAAAGCATATAAACCAAATACTTGCTTAATGCGAGTAATCAAGAGCGTCATCACTTGCTGCCACTTCATTTGCTGTTGTATCCTTTTTATCTGATTAAATGTACGTTATTGACTGGCAGCCAAAATTGTATTTTCTACAGGTTTAAACGATAGTGATGACGCATCTTTATCAGAAGTTAACATACTATTGGCGTGTAATAGCGAGGTTGAATGATAAGGCACTAGCGCCGTTGGTACAAAGCTGCGAGCCGCGTCTATATGTTTAACCGAATCATCAAAGAAAATGTGCGGTGCAAAGGTTTTTAGCACCGCTGTTTTTTCAAGCCCACCTAAAAAAAATGCCATATCTACATTGACTCCCCATTCACGTAAGGTCTTGATAGCTCGCAAATCAGCTGGGGCATTGCGAGCTGTCACCAAGGCTATCTTCATCGGACAAGAGTGAAGACTGGCAGGCAGACGCTCTTGCATTTTGGACAGCTTAATCAATAACTCTGCATAAGGACCTTTTTCTATTGGTAAATCGCGCATTTTGGCTTCGCGGTCATGAAAAGCTTGCAACCCTTTTTGTTTGTAAAGCAGCTCGCCTGAATCATCAAATAATACCGCATCACCATCAAAAGCAATACGCAGCTGCTTGGTATCAAGCTCGCGGGTATTGACTGGCGTTGCATCCAATATCGCACAGGCACAGATATCAGCATCAGCAACCTGCTGTGCATCCTCAAGATTTGTCGTCAAAAACAAATCAACATTAAAATCGTCAATATAAGGCGCTACTGAACTACCTGATATAAATGCTGAACGTGAGATATTGAGCTTATGCTCACGGATAGCATTGAGCACCTGAATACCAGTATCAGGACTACTTTTAGAGACGATAACCACTTCAACTAATGGCGTTTCAATATTCGGATCTAATGCCGTAGATTGGCTACTCTGCTTATTTAAATTAAGTAAGGCTTTGATAAGAGGGTAGCCTGCGCCAATACTCAGAGGATCATTTTCACGCTCTGCCATATAATCACGAAATTCTTTGATAGCCTCGCTAGGTCGTTGCTGCAACAACTGTAGCAGATAGTTTTCGGATTCTGATAAATCAAACAGGGCGGTTGCAGAAATTGCGACTATCAGAGTATTGCTAAAATCGACTGCCATAATTTTATCTACTTATAAATTTTTATATAAAAATATTTGAAGACTGAGGTTCATTGATTTTACTACATCTACCCTCTTTTATACTGAGGAGAAGAGTTATGATAATGTCATTGTGCTGTCATAATCTTAATCTAATAAAAAACCACATTTTCAGGGCAATAATACGATGAGAAGTCAGGAAGATTATAATCTCCACAGCTACTAATAAGAGGTTTTTTAAGCACATTGTCTAGAGCATATTTGAAGACTAATCACTATCTAAAAAAACAATTAACCAAGGAAATAAGCACCAAAAAAAAGACTGCCAATGCAGTCTTTTTTATTTGTCAGATGATTAATAACTAGCTTATATCAGAGTCATCATTGATCACGAAACTGACTATCATAATGACATGATACTTACTAATTTTGCCATCAGTGATGCCAACTTTTTGCTCTTTTACCCAGGCCCCTTGAACATTACTGACGGTCTTGGCTATCCGAGCAATTCCTTTTTGGATAGCATCTTCAAAACTGGTTTCAGAGGTACTGCTAACTTCAATGTTTTTTGCAATAGTCATAGTTATATCATTCCTTTGATTATGAATTATTCTCAAACCGTATAGTATACGGCTTATATTCATAGTAGCGATATTTATATGTAACAGCAACATCAATCGATTACTTTATGCAGAATGGAAAAGTCAAAACATCTTTTCCAGAACAAAGAAAACCCCCCGCCTAGATAACTAGTCGGGGGGATTTCAGGA
>TARA_R110002051_G_scaffold14460_7_pt1 | contig 12902 bp, 12 predicted proteins | sample TARA_R110002051 | Tara Oceans TARA_R110002051 (sample SAMEA4397023) | marine metagenome | biome: Polar Biome; feature: [MES] marine water layer (ENVO:01000295) within the mesopelagic zone...; material: water (ENVO:00002006), including particulate matter (ENVO:01000060) such as......
GAGCGGTTTTACGACATCCGCGGGGGGAAGGAAATATTGAGTTTGTGCCCCCCCTTTTCTAATAGGCTTGCGCGGCCTAGACAGGGCAGTGTTGGGGATGGATTTGGCATGATGACGACAGGACGACAGGCATGATTGTGGAGGCACCGGCAGATTTCGCCGCCCTTTTACCCTCCTTTGGCGCGGTTGCGGGGTTGGATTTGGGCACGGTCACGATTGGTGTCGCGATGTCGGATTTGATGCGCGGGGTGGCGACGCCTGTTTTGACGATCAAGCGCAAGAAGTTCGGGATTGATGCGCAGGCATTGCTCAAGTTACTGGAGACGCGTCAGGCCCACGGCATTGTGCTGGGTCTGCCGCGCAATATGGACGGGTCAGAGGGGCCACGTGCGCAGGCGACCCGCGCTTTTGCCCGAAATCTGGAGCGGTTAACGCCGCTGCCGATTACATTTTGGGATGAGAGGCTGTCGACAGTGGCCGCGACCCGCGCGATGATCGAGGCGGATATGTCGCGAAAGCGTCGCGCTGAGCTGGTTGACCATGTGGCGGCAGGGTTTATCTTACAAGGGATGCTGGACCGGCTGGGGCATTTGAAGGATGTTTAGGTGACCGAAAATACCGATCATATCTGGGCAAGGGACGAGGTTGAGAGCCCGTGCATTAAGATTTGCGTGATCCATGCCGAAAGCCGGTTGTGCACTGGCTGCTTGCGCTCGATTGACGAGATTGCCGCGTGGTCGCGCATGAGCCCGGAGGTACGTCGTGCCGTGATGGAAGAGTTGCCGAACCGTGCCAGCCAGATCACCAAGCGGCGCGGCGGTCGTGCTGCACGGTTGAAGATCTAGCGCGCGAAGACAAAGCAGCGGTCACGGCGGAACATGATCCAAAGTGGTGTGCCTTGTTGGGGCAAGAACACCGAAGGGACCACCGCACGTAGGACCGAGCCGTCGAAATCCATTTGAAACTCAACAAGGCTTTCGGACCCCATGAAGCGTGCGCGTTTGACGATGCCGCGCGCCGGTGTGCCGTCGGACGGGGTAGGATTGGGGCCGCGCCCTGCCCGATCAAAGTCGATTTTGAGGTGCTGGGGCCGGATCACGATATCCACCGCGGTTCCGTCGGGCACGCCAGGGGCCAGAAATTGGCCGAAAGGAGTATCGGTCAATGCACCTTGCACGGTACCGCGTATCACGTTGATATCGCTGAAGAAACCAGCCGCCTGTTTGTCAACGGGCGCGTTGTAGATGTGGTAGGGCGCGCCGCGCTGCACGATTTGTCCGTCTCGCATCAGCGCAATTTCGTCAGCCATGCGCATCGCCTCTGCCGGTTCATGAGTGACCAGCAGCACGCCTGCGCCTTCTTCTTTGAGCACCGCCAAGGTTTCATCGCGGATATCGTCGCGCAGGCGGTCATCGAGACCCGAGAACGGCTCGTCCATCAGCATGATCTTGGGTTTCGGCGCTAAAGCACGTGCCAGCGCGATCCGCTGTTGTTCGCCGCCCGAAAGTTCGTGCGGATAGACCTGCATAAAGCGCGTCATGCCGACCTTTTCCAACAGATTGCCGACCCTTTCGCGGTTGGCACGCGCGCCGCCACGCAGCCCGAAGGCCACATTTTCCGCCACGCTAAGATGCGGGAAAAGTGCAAAATCCTGAAACATCAGCCCGATGGACCGCTCTTCGGGGGGGACGCGGGTGATGGTGTCGCAGATCAATTGGCCGTCCACATGAATGGTGCCACGGTCCTGCATTTCGACGCCTGCGATAATGCGCAAAGTGGTGGATTTGCCGCAGCCGGAGGGGCCGAGCAAGCAGACCACTTGTCCTGCCTGAACTGTCAAACTGACGTCATCCACGACCTGTCTGCCGCCAAAAGACTTGGCGATATTGCGAATTTCAAGGCGCGGGGAGATCATTGTTGCAGGCAACCCTTAAGTGAAACATTTGGGTGTTTTGACGCATAGCAAGTGACGCCGCCTTGGGCAAGGTCAGCGAAGGACAAAGGCACGGCTCGCAACGATTTGCCCGTTCACTTGCAAATGGATTTTGTGATCTCCCGCATGCAGCCGAAAAGTTGTTGCGGTGCCGTCAAAGTGATGGGATTTTGACAGGTCGATTTTTTGATGCGCTTTGCCGTTCAACCGTTTTATTTTAAAGACTTTCGCGGATGATTTTCTTGATGCTTTCGCAAAATCGATTACATAGTCGATCATCAATGGTCCGTCGGCCGTGGGGGTCAGGGTCGCGTTGAATTTCACTTTGCTATTCATCGCGATGACCGGCGCAAGGCTGATATCGGCTTGAGAGAATGTAGCGTCCGTCTGATACCCAAGCAATTGTAAGGCCTCTGCGTGCCCCGTTTTGACAAGGCTGCGCAAGGCGTGGCGCGTCATCCAGTCCAATTCATCAGGGTCTTGCTTGGCGTCTTTGGCCCAGTATTTCAGCCGGTCAACCACCGCATCTGGCGCGAATTTTGCGATGTCGTTCAGATGGTTAGCGACTGATCTTGTCACGAAACGCGTAGGGTCAGAATACAGCATATCAAGGATCGGCAACGTGTCATCAGGGGTCAACCCGACCTTGTGCCCCCAAGGTAGGCGTGGTCGCGTGCCTTCGCTGGCAAGTCTGCGCACATGGTAGTTGTCGTGGCCTGCCCAGTGGCGGATATACGCAAGGCTCGCATTCTGATTGGCGTTGAGAAAGGCCCGCAGCGAAAATTCCATCGAGAACCGCTGTGTCAGGGTCATCAGGAGTGACATGCTGGCGTCAAAGTGATTTGCAAGCCCTTGGTTTTCGACAAAAACACCCAGCGGCGCATAGATGAACGCGCCAAAGTCATTGTCGTTCAAGTTTGGATCAAGAGCAGGTGGCAGGCTGGCCCGGATGGCCGCATCTGCCAAGCTGAAATCGCGCGGCAGGTAGGTTTCAAGATGGGCCGCGATATGGTTGATCCGCGCCTTGAGTTCCAGTTGGTGCAGATCAGTCATAACGTCAGCGACAAATGGCGCGGCGGCAAAAACGCCCGCTTCCTCGAAGTGCCCCGCAAGCCGACCCACGCTGTCGCGATTGAAGAGTTGATCCGCGAGGCTGTCCCCTTTGGCCATCAGATTGTTGCGTTGATGGCGCCACCGTCGATGACGATGTTTTGCCCAACGATAAAACCTGCATGATGCGAGCACAAAAACGCGCAAGTCGCGCCGAATTCGCCAGCGGTGCCGTAGCGCCCGGCGGGGATGGTCGCTTGGCGGTTGGCCCGCGCGGTTGCCATGTCGACGCCGGTTGCGGCCATGACCCCTTGGTCAAGGCTGTCTGCCCGATCGGTCGCGTGGATGCCCGGCAGCATGTTGTTGATCGTCACCCCGTGTTTTGCCACCTGCCGCGAGGTCCCCGCCACATAGCCCGTGAGCCCTGCCCGCGCTGCATTCGACAGCCCCAATTGCGCGATGGGCGCCTTGACCGATCCAGAGGTGATATTGACCACCCGCCCCCAGCCACGGTCAATCATGCCGGGAAGTAGGGCCTTCATCAGTGCGATAGGTGCCAGCATATTGGCGTCGAGCGCTGCGATAAAGTCGTCGCGGTCCCAGTCCGACCAGAGCCCCGGAGGCGGCCCGCCTGCGTTGGTGACCAGAATGTCGACGTCGCCTGCGGCGCGCAAAAGTGCCGCACGCCCGATTTCCGTGCTGACATCGGCGGCGACACAGTCCACGGGCACGTTATATTTTGCACGAATTTCCGCGGCAGCAGCTTCAAGCGTTTCGGGGTTACGCCCGTTCATCACAAGTCCGACGCCGGCCTCGGCGAGTGCTTCGGCGCAGCCACGCCCCAGTCCTTTGGAGGAGGCGCAAACGAGGGCGCGTTTTGTTGAAATGCCGAGGTCCATCGTGTTTCCGATCTGTTAATGGTTGCTGTTAGGGCTTTGGTGACGCAAATGCGTTATTAATCACGAACTTAACTTTATGTTACATTGACCTGTGTGACGGGTGCTCTTAAGTTCAGACAGTTATTTATTTATGGTTACCAATGACCCAAGATGTAAACCCACCAACAATGCAAACGATCGCGGTGTTTCGCGCCGAAGATTTTCCTGTTGTCGAGGGCGTGGCAGAAGGCGAAGGTATTACATTTGCCGACGAGTTGGTGATGGACGATATATACCAGTTGTCCCGCAATGCGGTGCGCGCGCCGTTGAGTTTGCGCCTCCGAGACGGTCTCAATGGGTTTGTCATTGATGAAAGCACAAGCGTCGGCACGGTCGGCAATGCGGTGTTTCTTGATAGTTGCGTGACCATGATGACGGCCGATAGCACCACCTATGAGGTGTTGGTACTGGTGGAGGTCGCGGATGGTGCGCTAGAGGCGACACATTTGTTGCCGCTGGCGAATTTGCTTGTTGCGACGAATTATAGCCTTGTGGGCGTGGACAGGGATGCAGCTAGCACGCGGTTTGCCGAGGTGGCCTGCGTGTCATTTACCCGCGGCACCCACATCACGATGGCATCAGGTGAGCAGCGTCCAATAGAAAATTTGGTTGTAGGTGACAAAGTTTTAACCCGCGACGATGGTCCACAAGAAGTGCGCTGGATAGGTCAGACCACATTGCGCGCGGTGGGCGATTTTGCCCCGATTGTGATCACCAAGGGCGCATTGCACAACGAGCAGGATTTGCTGGTCAGCCCCGATCACCGCCTGTTTGTGTATCAGCGCCAAGATGCATTGGGCGCCGGTCGGTCAGAGGTCTTGGTCAAGGTGCGGCATTTGGTGAATGGGACCACCGTCTATCAACGAGATGGTGGGTTTGTGGATTATTTCCAACTGCTGTTCGACGAGCACCAGATTATCTATGCAGAGGGTATTGCCGCAGAATCGCTGTTGATTGATCCGCGCACCCGCGCAGCATTACCTGATCACGTGCGCACGGGCGCACGGGGCCGCCACGGTCACCGTGCGCATTTTGACTACGAAGTGCAGGAAAAGCTGGCCGCGCGCCCTGATGCGGTGGAGCTATTGCGCAAGGCGTCATCAAGCTAGCGGTACCAAGCGTTTGAGTGCACAGACGGCAGTTAGGTTTGCGCGCTGCTTGGCGTTATAGGCCGGATTGTTATTCTTAGTCGCGGGTGGCCGCCATGCTGCCTTGGAACAGGTCTTGTCCCGACGGACCGGTGATGTCGCCATAACCTGCCCTGTCAGCCCGTCTTGATTGCGCCCGCGGAATTCGCCGACCAATGACCCGTCGATGGCGTAGTTGTCGCCGTTCTGCGCCAATGTGCCGGTCAGCGATCCGTCGAATGTGAAATCGGTGCGGGTATCGGTACCACGGTCAATATCACCGCCCCGAATCTCGAGATCGCCGGTCATGCCATCGAAATTTGAAGCCGACCCTGATATCTGATTGCGGGCAGCACCGAAGTCGGCACGCATGTCCAGATCGCCAATGACATCGCGCGCAGGCCCGTCAAGCGGCAGCGCCAGTGTCATGAACCCCGAATAGGTCGCAACGCCCCTGCGCGGAAGGGCTGATGGATCGGAAATGTTTTCTTGTGAGAGGCTTGCCTCGAGGTCGGCGGCACTGGTGGTGCGGGGGAAGTTTTCGGCGCTTTGACTGCTACCGCAGGCCACCAAAAGGCCGAACCCCGTGCCAAGAATCGTCCATTTCATGCGCGTCACCATTTATTAACCAAAGTTAAAATCGCGCGTTGATGTTAATTGGAGGTTAACGTTGTTTGGTTTGTCGATTTATAGACCGCAAAATCACGTGATTTCTGACAAAGGGGAATACGCACCTCAGGCAGGTCAAGCAAGAATCTGCATCAACGCGATGCTGACGCAGATTGCCCTTTGCCTAGGTAACAAGTATGGCATCGGGCATGACAAAACGCCCTGCCCTACCCGCCGAGATTGCCCGCCGCCGCACGTTTGCGATTATTTCGCATCCCGATGCCGGCAAGACGACGTTAACCGAAAAGTTCCTGCTGTATGGCGGAGCTATTCAGATGGCTGGGCAGGTGCGTGCCAAGGGTGAAGCCCGCCGCACACGGTCTGACTTTATGCAGATGGAAAAGGATCGCGGGATTTCGGTATCTGCGTCTGCGATGTCGTTTGATTTTGGGAATTACCGGTTCAACTTGGTCGATACACCCGGTCACTCTGATTTTTCCGAGGATACCTATCGCACACTAACGGCCGTGGACGCCGCCGTGATGGTGATTGATGGCGCCAAGGGTGTGGAAAGCCAGACCCAGAAGCTGTTTGAGGTCTGCCGTTTGCGCGATCTACCGATCTTGACGTTTTGTAACAAGATGGACCGTGAAAGCCGCGATACATTTGATATCATTGACGAAATTCAAGAAAATCTGGCGATTGACGTGACCCCTGCCAGTTGGCCGATTGGTGTTGGTCGCGAATTTATGGGCTGTTATGATATTCTGCGCGATAAGCTGGAATTGATGGACCGCGCGGACCGAAACAAGATAGCCGAGAGCATTTCGATTAACGGCCTGGATGATCCAAAACTGGCCCAGCATGTGCCTGCGCATTTGTTGGAAAAGTTTCGCGAAGAAATCGAGATGGCCCGTGAATTGCTGCCCAAGCTGGACCCGCAGGCGTTGCTGGACGGCACGATGACGCCGATTTGGTTTGGCTCTGCGATGAACAGTTTTGGCGTCAAGGAACTGATGGACGGGATTGCCACCTATGGCCCCGAGCCGCAGGTGCAGAAAGCCACGCCGCGCGATGTCGCTCCCGAAGAGAAAGCGGTCACCGGTTTTGTATTTAAAGTGCAGGCCAATATGGACCCCAAGCACCGCGACCGCGTGGCGTTTGTGCGGTTGGCGTCGGGACATTTTGAGCGCGGCATGAAATTGACCCATGTGCGCAGCAAAAAGGTGATGGCGATATCCAATCCGGTGCTGTTTTTGGCCGCAGATCGCGAGTTGGCCGAAGAGGCGTGGGCCGGTGATATCATTGGTATTCCGAACCACGGCCAATTGCGCATTGGTGATACCTTGACCGAGGGCGAGGCCATTCGCGTGTCGAATATCCCATCGTTTGCGCCCGAATTATTGCAGACGGCCCGTGCGGGCGATCCGATGAAGGCCAAGCATCTGGAAAAAGCGCTGATGCAGTTTGCCGAAGAAGGTGCCGCCAAAGTGTTCAAGCCGACGTTTGGGTCAGGCTTCATCGTGGGGGTTGTCGGGGCCTTGCAGTTTGAGGTTTTGGCCAGTCGCATCGAGATGGAATACGGGCTACCTGTGCGGTTCGAGCAATCGCAGTTTACCTCGGCGCGCTGGGTGCAGGGGGCAAAAGTAGCGGTCGATAAGTTCTCGGAGGCCAACAAGCAACATATTGCGACGGACAATGACGGCGACGTTGTTTTCTTGACCCGTTTGCAGTGGGATATTGACCGTGTGGCGCGTGACTATCCCGATGTGACGCTATCGTCGACTAAGGAGATGATGGTCTGACCCTGCAGAACCGCGTCTTACCTACCGGAGAGATTGTGGCCGAAGAGGGCCGTGGAATGATGACCGGAAATCGTGGGATTTTGCATGGGCCAGACCGTGTGCTGGGCCGGGCGCGTTGGACGCATAAGGCTTGGATTTGTTGTGTTCTAGACTGGCAGGGCCGCAAGCGCGAGGTCATGTCGGGGCGCCATTGGACCGAATTGTTTTTCCTTGATGAGGCGGTGGCGATTGCGGCGGGGCACAGGCCCTGTGGCTATTGTAGGCGGGCGGATTACCGGCGGTTTGTGACGGCGTGGGAAATTGCGACGGGGCAACACGCCAAAGCACCGCAGATGGATGAGGTTTTGCATCATGCGCGCGTGCGCAGGGACCGGTCTCAGGTGACTTATTGGGGCGATTTTGCGGGGCTGCCGCAGGGCGTGTTTGTGCGCTGGCGTGATGTGCCGCACCTTGTGGCTAAGGATGAACTGTATCCTTATACAACAAAGGGTTATGGGCCCCCTTCGCCTGCCGACAGGACTGGTCAGGTCGAGATTTTGACGCCTGCACCAATGGTCGATGTGCTGCAGGCGGGCTATGTTCCAGTGCTGAACACTTCGGTTGTTTAGAATCTGTTAACGATTTCGCGCGAAAGTGGCGGGATGTTGGCCCGACTGTTGTTTTTGATCTTTCTTGCCGCTTGTGCACCGTCCGAGCGATTGCAGCGCAGCTATTCCCCTGAAACAAGGGTTTGGCAGAGTGTTTCGCGCGACACCGAGGTGTTTCGCGATGGCGAAGACCATGTGTCGGCCCGCGCAATTATTCTGGAGAGTAACGGCGAGGTTGCCTATTATCTGTCGTTGTCGTTTTTGCGGGGCGGGCCAAACGGGCCGAAGATATTGACCGTCTCACAAGATGCGAAGCGACTGGATTACGTCCAGCATGACCGGTTGAACGCGTTTTGTATTGATCATTGTCATAAGGCCGAAGTCGGACAGATCAAGCTGACCAAAAACCAGTTTCGCACGGCGGGCAATGAGGGGATGATTTTGCAAGTCGACGGTTTGCGTCGCAATTATACCTCCGTTGTTCCCGCAAGACTGTTTTATTCCGCGCTTGAGACGGCGAATCTCTTGGCACCACTGCGAAATTTGCCACCGTAAATAGCGTTTCCTTGACCTTTGCTTGGGTTAAGGCTACTGCGTTGCACAGTCGAACGCGCTGACAATACGGTCAGCCGGGCCGCGCAATATGAGCGGCTAGAAAGCCGCAACATATTGAAAGGGCTAACTTGACCAAATTCTCTGATTTCAACCTTGGTTCAAAGGTTATGAAAGCCATCGCCGAGACCGGCTATGACACGCCAACACCAATTCAAGCTGGCGCAATTGTGCCTGCGCTTGAAGGCCGCGATGTGCTGGGTATTGCCCAGACTGGCACCGGCAAAACGGCTGCATTTACACTGCCGATGATTACGCTTTTGGGACGTGGGCGCGCGCGCGCGCGGATGCCGCGGTCTTTGGTGCTGGCTCCGACCCGCGAGCTGGCCGCCCAAGTTGCCGAAAACTTTGACGCCTATGCCAAATATACCAAACTTTCCAAAGCGCTGCTGATTGGTGGCACATCTTTTAAAGATCAAGATAAGTTGATCGACAAAGGTGTGGATGTTTTGATCGCAACGCCTGGCCGTTTGCTGGATCATCTGGAGCGCGGCAAACTGATTTTGACCGACGTGAAAATCATGGTCGTTGATGAAGCCGACCGTATGTTGGACATGGGTTTCATTCCCGACATTGAAGAGATTTTCAAACGCACGCCGTTTACCCGTCAGACGCTGTTTTTCTCGGCGACGATGGCACCCGAAATCGAGCGTATCACCAATACGTTCCTGTCGAACCCTGCCAAGATCGAGGTTGCGCGTGCGGCCACGACGAATGTGAACATCAAGCAGGGCGTTTTGATGTTTAAGGGATCCAACAAGACCAAGGAACCTGCCGAAAAGCGCGCGGTTCTGCGCGCATTGATCGAGCGCGAAGGCGACGCATGTAGCAATGCGATCATTTTCTGCAACCGAAAGTCGGATGTTGATGTTGTTGCCAAGTCGCTGACAAAGAACGGTTATAACGCATCTCCTATCCACGGTGATTTGGACCAAAGCCACCGCACGCGCACGTTGGAAAGTTTCCGCAACAATGAACTGCGCTTCCTTGTGGCGTCCGATGTCGCGGCGCGTGGTCTTGATATTCCCGCCGTCACCCATGTGTTCAACTTTGATGTGCCTAGCCACGCCGAGGATTATGTGCACCGGATTGGCCGCACGGGCCGTGCGGGTCGTTCTGGTACCGCAATTATGATTTGCACGGGGCGTGACGAGAAGAACTTTGCCGATGTCGAGCGCTTGGTCCAGAGTGAAATTCCGCGTCTTGAGAGCCCGCTGGGTGCGGTAAACCCTGCCCCCGAAGGCACTGACGACGCGGCGCCGAAGTCTGACAAGCCCCGCACGCGTAGCCGCACACGCAAGCCGCGCGATGAGACCGCTGTTGCGGTTACCGATCAGGTGAGCGCGCAAGCAGCACCTGTGGAGGACGCGACCCCTGCCCCGCAAGACGATACACCGCGTGAGCCGAGGTCGCGCGGTCGTGGTCGTGGCCGTAGCAAGTCCGATGACACGCGTGCAGAGCAAAAGCCGCAAGCTCAGACTGTTGAAGCCGAGCGTAACGCGCAGAAGCCACGCAATGATCGTGGCAAAAACGAGCGCAGCCCCAATGATCGGCAGGCCAATGAGCGCGACAACAACAACCGAAATGATCGCAACAACAATCGCCGCAATGACAACCGTGTTGTCGGCTTGGGCGACGATACGCCTGCGTTTATTGCGTTGAGCTTTGACGAGCGCGGCAAAACCTAAGGTTCAGGCGATCTATTTTTGATAAAAAGGGACCACAGAGCGTTTGCTTCTGTGGTCCCTTTTTGGTTGTGGTGTCGGACAATTGCCCCGTGATCAGCTTAGGCGGCTGATAATCACGATGACTTCGGGCTTTTTGCCGATTTCGCCTTGCGCGGATTTGCGGGCGACATGTTTGAGTTCTTTTTCCAGCTTCACATCGTCGCGCAGGGTTTTTGGCTGTGCCCGACCGATGAATTGCGCCAGATCGGCCTCGACCACGTCAACCAGCGCGCTGTCGGAGGATCCGGTTTCCGCCAGACCCGAGATTTCGACCCAAGGATCGCCCAGCGGGTCGTCGTTTTCGTCCATGATCAGGGTGACGATCATCTGGCCGTTCATTGCCATGCGAATCCGGTCGCGCACGATGCCGTCCATGGCGCCATATTTGACCGATCCGTCAAGGTATGTACGTCCGGTGTCGATGTATTCGGCCACGGTTGGTGCGTTGCCAGACAGGTCGATCATCATGCCGTTCACGGCCACGATACCAGTCAAACCGCGCTCTGCGCCCAGTTTTACATGTTCACGCAGGTGCCGGTGTTCGCCGTGCATCGGGATCAGAATTTGTGGTTTTACGATGTCGTGCAGGGTGGCAAGGTCGGGCCGGTTGGCGTGGCCTGAGACGTGGTATTTGCCGCCTGCGTCATCGATCACATCGACGCCGAGTTCCGACAATTGGTTCATGATGCGGATCACGCCACGCTCGTTGCCGGGGATGGTTTTGGACGAGAACAGGAAGGTGTCGCCCTCTTTGAGAGACAGTCCGAGGTATTTGCCTTGGGCCAATTGTGCAGAGGCCGCACGCCGTTCGCCTTGTGAACCTGTGACCAAAAGCATGATCGCATTGCGCGGCATATTGACCGCATCTTCTGGTGACACGACAGGCGGGAAGCTGGTCAGGATGCCGGTTTCGGTAGCGGCCTCGACCATGCGCCGCATCGAGCGGCCCAATAGAACCACGGAACGGTTTGCTTTCCGAGCGGCCACAGCGAGGGTTTGCAGCCGTGCGATGTTGGACGCGAATGTGGTGGCGACAACCGTGCCCTTGGCCTCGGACATCATGTCGGCGATGGCGTCACCAATTGTGCTTTCCGAGCGCCCGGGGGCAGTGCTAAAGACGTTAGTGGAATCGCAAACTAGTGCTTTGACGCCGTCTTTGGAGACTTCTTCCCACAATGCGCGGTTGAATGCATCGCCCACAACGGGGGTTTCGTCGATTTTAAAGTCGCCGGAATGCAAAACGCGCCCTTCTGGGCTGTCGATGATCAGGCCTGCGCTTTCGGGGATCGAGTGCGAGATCGGCACATAGGATACTTTGAACGGGGCGCAGTCGATCATCTGCGGATAAGCGTCGACGACTGTGACAACACCGTCGGGGTGGCCGTGTTCGGCCAGTTTGCGCCGCGCAATATTGGCGGTAAATTTACGCGCATAGACGGGTGCGCCAAGGCTTTCCCAGTAGTGCCCGATGGCGCCTACGTGGTCTTCGTGCGCGTGGGTGATGAAAATACCCACGATATCGGCGCGGCGTTTTTTCAGCCATGTGATATCGGGCATGATCAGGTCCACGCCGGGGGTGGTGTCCATGTCGGGGAAGGTCACGCCCAGATCGACCACGATCAGTTTCTCTTTGCCCGGAAGTCCGTATCCGTAGACGTAGGCGTTCATACCGATTTCACCGGCCCCACCAAGGGGCAGATAAATCAGGCGTTCAGCTGCTTTTTTGCGGCTCATGTCATTTCCTTGTTGTAGCGGTGGATGACGGTCAAACCGTGCATCGTCAAATCTTCTTCAAAGGCGTCAAACAGCGCCTCGGTTTGTCCAAAAAGTGGGGCTAACCCACCGGTCGAGATGACGCGCATGGGCGCATCCCGTTCGGCCTTAATGCGTGCGCATATCTCACGCACCAGCCCGACGTAACCCCAAAAGACCCCCGACTGCATACAGGCCACGGTGTTTGTGCCCACGACACGCTGCGGTTTGGTGATATCGACATGAGGTAATGCGGCGGCGGCGTTGTGCAAGGCTTCCAGTGACAGGTTCACGCCGGGGGCAATGGCCCCGCCGACATAGGCCCCGTCGGTGTCGACCACGTCAAATGTAGTGGCGGTGCCAAAGTCCACGACAATGAGGTTGCCACCATGCCGGTCAAAAGCCCCTGCGGTGTTCACCAGACGGTCGGGGCCCACGGCGGTGCCCGCATCGACCCGAGGGGCGACTGGCAAGCGGCAATCGGGCTTTCCCACCACGATGGGTCGGCAATGAAAATAGCGGTCCGAGAGCACACGCAGGTTGAACACCACACGCGGCACGGTCGAAGAGATGATCACCTCGTCGATTTCGACGTCGATTTTGTGGATCTGCATCAGCGTGGACAGCCAGACATAGTATTGGTCCGCCGTGCGTTGCCACTCGGTCGAAGTACGCCATGTCGCGATGAAGTCTTTGCCGTTCCAGATCGAAAATACAGTATTGGTATTGCCGCAATCAATGGCCAAAAGCATGGGGTGAACT
>TARA_R110002051_G_scaffold40372_3_pt1 | contig 12901 bp, 11 predicted proteins | sample TARA_R110002051 | Tara Oceans TARA_R110002051 (sample SAMEA4397023) | marine metagenome | biome: Polar Biome; feature: [MES] marine water layer (ENVO:01000295) within the mesopelagic zone...; material: water (ENVO:00002006), including particulate matter (ENVO:01000060) such as......
TTTGTAGCGTTGAGTTAGGTCATCTATACCCTCCAGCGTATAAACATTATCTATATTCTCTAGATTTCTTAGATGATTGAGACTTTCTACAATAATTAGTATCCTGGCTTGGGATTTGCTCTTTTGAATTAGTTCCACTATTTCACATATTTTTGAGTTTCTATAGTCATTGTCTACTATACAATCTTTATAAACTTCTGTGTATGACATGTCCTCGTCTTCAATCTTTTCATCCCTAGGTACACTTATAAGTTGAACTATAGGTTTTGATAGTTTACCTTCGTCTACCAACTCAGAAGTGGTCTTGTAAATTCTAACTGGACCTAAGGCACCCTCCAAGTTAAACAGAGCTATTGGATCATTACCTTGTTTTGGTGGTGTGGCTGTGAAACCAAATCTGTATTCAGCATTGGGAAATGACTGAATTGCTGCTAAAGTCATAGGTCCCTTGCAAAATTCATGACACTCATCCACAAACAATGCCTCTGCGTCTAAATGTGTATCTAAAATCTTGTCTATACTCTGAACTGTACAGAACATAGTCTTCCCAGGAAGATATCCTTCCCCAGTGCATATTCCTATATCTTCTATTCCATTGTCCTTAAAGAACTCATAAGTTTGAGTAGCTAACTGTTTCTTATTGAATAAGAATACAGATTTTGGTTCTTGCAAGTTAAGATAGGTACCAGCCATGATAATAGTCTTCCCAGAGCCCGTAGGGGACTGTATGACGGCTCTCAGGTACCTCTGAGCGTCCTGTATCGCTTTCCACTGATAATCGTAGTAAGATAGGCCTTTGATGTTCTTTCTTCTCTTAAAAGTGTCTTTCCCGTGTTCCCTGTCGATTGTGTAGGATACTTCCGCATCGTCAAGGATGTTACGTACTCTCTCTAAGAGTCCTGATCTAAATACTCCATTACGAGTTATGAAGTGTTTTTTTCCGTCCCATTTTCGGGATCTATACGCGGGGAAGAACTCAGCACCTTTTATTCTAAAAGAAAATCTTTGATAGAGTGCTGATAGTATTTCAGGATTATCTGTTATAATCTTTGATTTTTGAATTCCTACTTTTATCTCCACGCGACTATTATAGTTAATGGAGTTCCAATATGACACAAAAAGAACAATTAACAAAAGAAGATCTTGTAGCTGATATCCTAGGGTCAGTTCCTGAAGAAGTAGTTACAGAAGCTGAGCTGCCTTCTAGGTGCCTTTTTTATACCCTAGATGATCCTTCCAGGCCAGTAGAGATTAGGCCAATGACATTTGAGGATGAGAGAGGTTTAGCATCTATGGGTGCTGGTCAAAGCGCCAAAGCATTAGATTATTTAATATCTCGATGTACTTCGAATATTAATCCTAGTCAACTTTTGGAAATGGATAAGATGTATATTCTAATAAAAATTAGAGAAATATCTTATGGGGAGGCATTTAACGCTGACATAACTTGTCCCAATTGTAAAGGTTCTCAATCTATTACGATTGATATTTCCAAATTACAAGTTAACAAAATTCCAGAAGATCTTAAAGACCCTAGAGAAATTCATTTACCAGTATGTGATAAAAAAGCTGTCGTTAGGTTTTCCAGATCTAAGGACTTACAATATATCTCTTCCCCAGAAAAATTAGCTGATAACTTGTGGAGATTTGTAAACAGCATTGACGGATGCACTGATAGTAAGGTAATATCAGATGTGTTGAAAAAGCTACCGTTACGAGACATGCATTCTATATTAGAAGGATTAAATCAAAACAAATATGGAGTGCAGACTAAATTTATATATGTATGCGAGGGGTGCGATACTGAGACTCAAACGGAGGTACCGTTTAACGAAACTTTTTTTACAATGAGCTAGAACAATTATTAGACTTAAACTCTCTCTATCAGGAAGCCTATATACTTATAAAGGAAATAGGCTTCTCTTGGTCTGATATTAAATTTCTCACTAAGACCGACAGGTCCATATTCCTAAAACTATTTAAAGAGGATGTAGATAGGCAAAACGATGCTATTGAACGGAGTAGAACTGATAGATAGGCACAACCGCCCTGGTGTAAACCAGAGAGTCGGTTTGCGTATGTTTTTTATTAACGATGGTGTCTACCAAGACCCCAATGATATTAGCAGTGTTAGCATTTTTCAAAAAACTAAAAATGTTAGCCCTAGCACAGTATTAAACAGTAGTAGTCTTATTGCGAGTACATCAATATCTGACATACTAATGCACTTCGAACCTTCTTCAAAAGGGATAGGGGGTGTTCAAACTGCTTCTAATTATACTGCAAGCACTACCGCTAGTGGTATTTTTCGTGTCAAGACTGGTGAATATGTTGCAGTCTTGGATGGTACTTTAAATCTCTCTGGAGGTCACGATAGTTCTACTGGTAATGAAGCTTCTGCTGTCGGGGATTATATCGATGTCTGGACCGTTAGAAACGTAGGGTCTTCCAACTATACAACGTATATCAGAGACTTCACTTTATATGACAACACCTTTATTGCCATTACAGAACCTCTTATTATTAAGACCCATAATAAGTTATACAACAAGCATGTAACTTTGGGATCTACTGTAAACTTGAAGATAAGTACTACGGTAGCTGTAGAAAACAGAAACGTAGACGAAGGTACTAGAGAGATATTTAAGGATAGTGTTATTACTAGTGCAATGGTTCAAATCGTTAAAATTAACGAAAATGAGAGCTTGGCGGGGCATCTAACAGTATCTGGGTATGGTGACACTTCATCTACTGTTGATATCACCTCTGATAACACGATTGTCTATAACTGGAATACAGATCAACTTAAGACTATGGCATCAGTTGCTACTGGTGAGTCAGGAGCTTTAGTAGGTCCTTATGCCATTAGAGTTAAGTATACTGTTTTGAACGAAACAATAATAACACCGCTAATGCACTTTATAGTTCGCTAAGAAGGGGGTATGACCAATCATAAAGTTTAGGTTTCATCTTGATTGGTCCCTCCTTGATATACTGCTCGTTCCAATCTTTAAACCTTACATCGGGGGTGACTACCCAGAAAGGTGGTATCATAAGATCCTTCCTAGTTTTTTCGAACGTATTAATGCACTCCCTTCCAGCGTCATCGTTGTCCATAGCCAAAATAAGCTTACCTTCGAATTGCTTCAATTGGTATGCTTGCTCTTTGGAGATGTAGGATCCATTTATACACGTTGCATTTATACCTAAAGATCTTAAAGTTTTACAGCAAAGTACACCTTCTGTAACATATAGCTCTTCTGCATCTATATCAAAAGGGTATAAAAGGTCTGAGCATTTTATTCCTTTGAAGTTTAGATACTTAGGAATCTGTTTATCGCTTAGTGAGCGGGCCTGAAAAAATACGACCTTGTTGTTTAACTCGAAAGGTATAATAAGCCTACCTTCGTATGGCCCCGTATGGCACAGGTAATATTTCCCAGTTTGAATAAGGCATCTATCCTTTAGAAATTTTACTGCTTTACTAATAGTACGATCAGAAGATGCTGTAAAATCATCTCTTACTAAGGTACAATCTTCTTTTAAAAACTTATTAAAATCAAATTTTTCCTTTTTTACATTAGCTTTTTTAAGTTTATTACTCTTTTCTTCATTCTTAGATGCGTAGGATTCATAAAGAACTTCCCCCTTAGCTTTACCGTAAGTTACTCCCTCTAATATGGTATATAACTTTAGGAAATTACCACGCTCTTTACTTTTAAAGCACTGCCAAAGGCCTGTATCTAGATTAATACTCATGTGGCCCTTGTAGTCCCCAGGAATAAAGATCGAAGGTATAACAAGCTCAAGGCCATCCGAAACAATTTTCCCGTTTTTTGAGAACTTTTCCAGAAGGTAGTCTCTAATGTAAGATGGAGGAATCATATGTTTGTATCTACTGTCAGTAACTCAAAACATTCATTGTATTTTCAATGTAAGCTCGCTTACAAGTATAGATACCATGATAAGTATGTCGGAACACCAAAAAATGAACTAGCTTTGAACTTTGGATCTTATATTCATAAAATCCTAGAGGATGGAGTTAGTGCAAAACATATTTCTGAACTTCAGGATCTAGCTGAGAAACACAAGGCTACCTACAAGATCCCTAGCCATTATAGGGACAGGACCGAGATTTGCCTCCGAAACTTCCTGAAATGGAATGTCCAGCTTTCTGAGACTATCGGCACGGAACTTAGATACGAGGTTGATCTGGCTGAAGGAATAACTGTAAATGGTATTATCGATAGAGTTATCAAAGGCAAAGATGGAGGAGTCCTTATAATCGATTATAAGACATCCAAGAGGGAAAAGACCCAGATGGACCTATTCTTTGATAAACAGCTTCAGGGATACGCTTACGCGATCCACAAGGAGCTTGGAGTGCCTTTGGACAAGATTGTCTGCGCTCACTATTACCCAGTCACCAATAACTTCGTTTCAGTTAATTTTGGTAGAAAGAGAATCTCCATCTGGCAGATGAAAATGCTTGAAGATGTCTGGAGGATGAGGAAGGCTAAAGTTCAAGACCTTTGCCCATCAGAGAACCAGTTTTGCAACTGGTGCGATTACAGGGAAGTTTGCCCGCTTCATGAAAAGGATGCTGGGCAGATTAAAAAGAAACTGGATGAGATGAAGAAGAGACCTACTCGTAAACGGTAGGGTCTTCTATATCACGCATACTTCCCTGGATCAAGGGCCTGTATAAGTCTATATCTATAGATTTTAGGAAATTTATAACCTGATCTGGGGAATAACTACACTTCCTAGTTAAGTAGTTAAAGAGGGACTTAAGCTTCAGGGGCTTTTGTTTGCTTAGTGAGGACAATACCCTAAGCTGAAATTGCTTAAGGAACTTCTCGCTAAATCTGTATCTCCATCTGTCAACGAACTTACTACTTAGTGTTTCGTCAACCAGATCCAGGAAATCAACTATCTCGACATCTATATCTCTGTACATACTCTACAAATACCTATCTATTGTATTGTATTATATTAGCCCATGGTTGTATTTTCAAAAGAAGTTAGGAAATTTTTTAATGCCGTAGATATCCCTGAGATAAAAACTGAGGTGGAAAAGCGACGGTATACTCGTATGCGGGTCGCCAGTAGTTCTAATCTTAGGGCTGGTATGTTTATGGCCTTTAAGTATGATGGTGCAGTTGTTGTAGCCTTTATTGCTAAGACAAAACTCAACCCAGGGGGGACGTATAGAAGTAAAGGAACTAAAAATCTATTGATGACTGCTTTTAAACTAAATAGTGGGTCTGATATAGTTTTGCAAGCTTTTGTTGAAGGCCTAAATAATAGTAAGGAGAAAATTTCTACTTATAATAAGAACCACCTACTGAAGACAGTTGGAGTTTCTATTATTAGAAATTTGTCCAGGTTTAGGTTAACCAAATCTTTTAAATTAGCTAAAACTTTACTATCTGTTTTAGGTAAGAATAATTTTAGAACTTATAAAGTTAGTAAGATGAGATGGATACTTGAATTGGAGATTATGAAATAGGTAACTGTAATGGCTGAAAATGATAAAGGTAAAGACTTAAAAGATAATACTAAGGAACAGAGCAAGACCCGGAAAGCAACGATGTTCCTTGCTAAGACGATTGGATATAGCTCCGCCGCAGGTCTTTTGGGGATAATTGGAAAATCTTTAACAAGAACAGAAGATCTTATAAAAGCTAGTGGAAATTTAGGTATTTCTATGAATACTTCTAGGACCCACTTTTCAAAAGCAGTTGAATCTACAAAAGGTCTTACCAATGAGTTTGCCGCGCTGGGGATGGCTATGGACATCCAAAAATCAGGCATCGATGGTAATAGTCAAAATCTCATAGGGTTAATGGCTCAGGAAAGAACTTTGACTGGAAGCCATGCTAAAGTTCTAGAAGCCATGGTCCATCTTAGAAAAACATTAGGATTTACTGACGCTCAGATAGAGGCGATGAGCGTCGTTGTTCAGAAAGAGACCAATGGAAGATTAGTCACTACAGAGAAGATTTTAGAAGGTATGAGAAACTTGGGGAAATCTCTTGAAACAGCCCTTGTTTTCGGTCAAGAAGGACCCTTGGTGGCTGCTATTACTACCATGAACGCCAAATATCCAGAAATGGGAGATAAGATATCAACTGTTGTGGATAATCTTCTGGATGGAACACAAAAGGGACTAATGCATGTTATGATGGCGGGTGTCCAACAAGAGCGTAATATATTACTAAGTAATGCTAGTCTTGAGGATAAAGTTAAGGCGATAGAATCTGCTACTATTAAATGGGCGAATGCTAGTGATTCACTTACAAACCAGCTTGGGGGGTTTGATAAAGCTTTAGGTAAGGAAGCTTTTATAGCACCCATACTTGGCAATACGGCTGCTGCGAAATCTCTTTCTAAAATTATGCTTTCAACAAGTAAGTCTACAGTCGATTCCCGAAATAAGAGCCATTCGGCCATGATGACGTTAACCGCAGCTTGGGAACATTTTTTGGGTGTGATCCAGCAGCACCTAATACCTGTAGCGGCGGAAATTCTACAATACCTAAGTCAGTTATTTAGATCTGAGGGTTTCGCTGAAAATATAAAAGCGGTTGTTGATAACGCCGCTCAAATAGTGATGGCTTTGTTGCAGGGGTTTGGTCTACTGGTTGAAGGGATAGCTGCGCTAGTGTGGGCGATTTCAGTGCCCTTTGGATTGCTCGCATCATGGATTGGTTCTGACGCGGACTCCCAGACCAAAAGGGGCAAGGACCTTTCTGATTCTATAGAAAAGCTACTTGCCCCTATGAAAAAAGTAGCAGCTAATACGGCCACACTTAGTGATATCGCTGTGGCTGAGGAACGAAAAAGGAATCAAACTACTGTGAGGGATATTGGTTCAACTATTGGAGAGGCTTTCACTGCAAGATTTAGGAATAATAAAGATACAGCTAGAACAAACTTTTTAATTGAATCTTTAATTGAACAAGGTGATAGAGCTATTAGAGCGCAGAAAAGGAGAGGGCTATAGTAATGGTAAACTTAGCTAACGCAGCAGTACAACTCTTTTTAGGAGCACGGATTAATCCTATTCAAGATAGACATTTATCAGATAGATCTTTAATTAGATTTATGTATCCCAAGGCAGGGGAAGATAGGACTGGAGAGATTGGGACTGGGACTATCATAACTTTACCCTTCTTTGAAAACATTTCTATAACAGAAAGCCAAACTCCTAGGTGGAGTAAGCATGATCTCTTAGGGAGAAATGGACAATTGTTCACTTTCACGGGCGCTCAATCTAGAAATATAAATTTGAGCTTTGTGATGACAATTCCTCACATACAGGAATCTAACCCACATCCAGCAGCAAGGTATATTCACGGTGACGATTCTCAGGCTGTTCAAGCGAATATTAGAAAGAGTATGAGGGATTCTTTGAAGATAGGTCAGAAAGAAAAGCAGACAGGGTGGGATGTAGTAAAAGATGAGGAGATCCTGTCGAACGTCGATGATTTCGATAAACCTGCTCATATAAAAAATAAAGAGAAGCACACTGCTGCTTTAGTAACGTGGTGGATAAATGTTATTAGAACTTCTACTTTGAATAATGGAAAAGATTCTAGATTGGGTCCTCCTGTTATTATGTTAAAACATGGTCCACTATACCAAGATGCTAAATTCATATGTCAGAAATATGATATTAGTTTTGATGAAACTGCTGGATATGATACAGGCTCTCTCCTTAATAGAAGGATTAACGTATCAATGGATTTATTGGAAGTTAAGTTCGGTAGTGGCTACACTCCAGGGGATATAAACAAGGGGGATGCCCTTACTGGGTGGCAAGATCTCTTTGAGCATGGCAGATTAGATCCTAATAACGATACAGTTCCAACTCCTAAAAGACCCCCTAATCATGATGCTGAAGGCCTAGCGGTCGAACCTGCTAATCCAGCGGGGCAGTATCCAAGTCATTATCTCCCCGATGGTTCTTGGGCACCACACCCACGAACTGGTCTTTAGGTTACAATTATGAGGTTAGTATAAACAAATATGAAATTTAGTAATCATTTATCAGTAGGTGCGGATTCAGTTAGGCATAAGGGAAAAGCCCTAATGTCTGCCTTGACGAATATAGAATATCAAAACTTCGTAGAGAATTTAGATAATGCTTTTGAGTATGAAGAGGTTATGGTAACTCCAGAAGTTAAACATAGACCAGATTTAATTTCTAGTGCGTTCTATGATTCAGTAGAGTTAGATTGGTTAGTTTTGCTTTGTAATAATATAAGCAACCCCTTCCAAGGTCTTAATGTTGGGGATAGAATTAGGCTACCTTTGTTATAATGGATTTACCGTTTTATACAGCAAATGTGCTAGTAAGTACAAGTAGGGAAGATATAGAGACGATTTTTATAAATCCAGATGCTTCCCTGAGTACAAGGCGAAAGTCTATATCAGAAATTGCTGAAAAAAGTGATAAAACCTTCCTATTCGCCCCAGGATTAGATTCGGGTCTAATAAGTCTTACAGACTCCTTTCTCTTTGAACAAGAGCCTCTTATTACCCTTGAATTTATTGACCCAGGTAAAGATTTTGAAAATGTTTTTCTAAGGTCAGATTTTTCAAATCCATTAGCAAGTTTAGTTACAACAGATACTTCAGATTTAAAGAAGTTGGCCCCCCATGCTTCCGATAAACAGATTGAGGAATCGGCTGAGTATAATGTTAATTTTAATGATCAAATTATTGATGAGATGGTAGGACTAGACGGTTTGGGACAGGGTTTTATTAATACCATATACATTGCTTATGGTTCTGATGTTGATACTACTAAATGGACTGTTCAATCCTGTATGCTTATAGATGCTGAAATATCTTTAGAAAAAGGATCTAGGGAAATAACTTTAAAATTTATACCATCATTTGATCCATTAAGTATTGAAAAACTTTTGGCTAACTATCGTGATAGGCTGCATGGGGAATTTCTTAAAGAAGCTAGAGCAAAAAAACTAACGGAAATAATTGAAGCTCAAGCTAAACCTCTTACGGAATATTACAAAGATGGCGAGGTAGCTTATCATTCCTTATTTGTAGATATTTTAAAAAATTATTTGAGCAGGGTTACTGGGATAAAGGATGTTTTTGTGCTTATACCCGATACTGAAGTTGTATTCAAAAATACTATAAGTCTTTTTAAAGAACAAAATAAACCATTCGATAATTCAGCGAAAAAACAGCTTTTTTACTTTGGTAAATCCCCCACTTTAACCCCCCAAGGTGAACACCATGTCCAAGCACGGGATTTAAACCTTATCTGCTCGTTCAGTCCAATTTCTTTCTTTCTCCAAGAGTTTGGTATTAGTGTTATTAAGGATCACCTTGGGGCATACCACCGAGACCTTATGACTGTTGATACGTTAAAAAAAATTAATAAAGGTGCGTTTGGCCCACAAAACTGGATTCCCATGATAACCAAAGAAGTTCCTCGGGAAGGAGAAGATTCTAAATTTAGAGATGTATTAGACACATTTGAAGCCGCTTACACATTTACACAATATATTCCTAAGTTTACTAATCATATACAAACTAATCTAAAAGTATTGGATATATGGAAAAAGCATAAGCTTATTGGATCTGATGCTACAAAAGTTTTAGTTTATGGAGATGAGAGACTTATTCATGAACACTTATATTTTAGCAATAATTACACCGAAACTGATGCTATAGCCAGAGACTACGAAGGACACTCCGCGATCACGCATGATCCTGATCACACACTATCAGTAGAGAAGGCAGCTACTGCGGTTAGACTTATGCTAAAAGGGGCTGAGAGACAGGTAGCTCTAAATTCTGGTAAGTTGACGGAAGAGGCTAAAGAACAGATAGCTAGATTGAGGGGGGTTTTAGAGGAATTTGAAAAGCAGGTAGGGGGTGTCGGTTTCCCTTCTAATATACTCAGAGTAGAGGATAAAAAGAAGTATTCTGTTATTAAGGATGATATTGAAAAATTAAACACTTCTCATAGTAAAGAGAAGAAATCTAAAGATTTATTAAAGAGAATAAAGGAAAAAAGCGACCCCCTAAAAGAGGCAATTTTACATGGAGTTACAAAACTTGGATTTCCTGTCTTTAGGTCTAATACCGCATCAGTTCATGATAATATTAAATCTATTAATTTGAAGCTTCAAAAACATTATTTTACTTCTCTTTTCGTGGGGTATAAAACTTCTACAATTGCTAGACTTGCAACACAGTTAGCCGATGATCCTGATAAAGTTACAAAAATGTATGGAAAGCAAGGTAAGGTTGACTTTGAAACCTTCATGGATGCTATAAAGAATAATACCAGCATAAATACTGGGGAAGAGCTAATTAAAAAGGCTCTTAAAGATAAGAATCTTAAGAAATATTTTACGACAAGATTTACGGAGTATGATGAAAATAAATTTATTTTGTTCATATTAACGTCTTTGATACTATCCACTTCTCGATCAGCCTCTACTAATATTAGTAATCATAAAAAGAATATAAATCCAATAGCTACTCAATTACATGTTTTAGAGGAGCTAACAAAACGTGCTTATACTGTGGATATTGAAACTACTCCCATGTTTCATTTGTCTGGACCACATGTAAAGAATAAGCATTGTGTTCTTTTTTCTAATGATTTCGATATTCACGGAATATTAAAGAAGACGGTTAGATTTCGTAGAGATCAAGTATATGATGGTGTTTATGTTCTATTTGGTTATGAGCATACTATATCAGCATCTGAAGTTTCTTCTAAGTTTAATTTAACTAAAGTACCTAATTTAATTTGAGGATAAAAAATGAAAGGGCAAAGAACAAATACTAAAGTATGGAAAGCTGAAGTCGTTAGTAACGCTGATGTTTATAAAAAAGGTACGTTATCTGCTAAAGTAGAAGAATGGGGTAAGGCCGTTGATGTCGTTTATGTATCTCCTTACTATACGGACCAAAGAGGGGGCCTCATCGCCATCCCAGGACATGGTGCCGATATCCTAATTATGTGGATAGAAAATTCAGATCAGTATTACTACGCTGGTTCTATAGTTGATAACAAGGTTATGGAAGATCCTGACCTTGAGGTAATGCCAGAAGAGGCAGAATATTCAAAGAATTTCATGCCTGAAAAAGTGGTTATAAAGACACCAAGGGGTCATAGTCTTTCAATGTCTGACGAGTGGGATGAAGATGAGAATAAGACGTATGTTAGATTGCAATCTAACCTAGGTAAGAATCTTACAATGCATGATGGACCCCAGGTTGGTGCTACGATTCTTAATAACGAGGCTGGGGATGGCCTTGTTATTGGGGGTATTCACTCTGATATTCACCCTACCAGGAGCGTTGCGTTACGGTCTAGGGGTAGTCAAACGTATCAGTCTGCTGGTGGATCTATAGATATATTGGTTAATAACGGTGGTGAGTTAAATATAGAGAATGACTCCCGTGGGACTAATTGTTTAGCTCCCTATTTTCTTAATTCTGGTTGTATCAATATAGCAAGTAAGCATAGAGATATTAATATTACTAATAAAGCCTCCTTTGATTTAGTCGAAAATAGAGTAGTAAAGCCTGGGAGGGTGATGATTCATGCAGGTAAAGGACTTCAATTAGAATGTACTGAAGGGGAAGTTATCATCCATTCAGCCATGAAAATAAGTATAGCTAGTGAGGGTGATATTGATATGCAATCAACTACAGGTAATATAAACCTTCATGCTGTGGCTGGTAGTGTAAATATAAAGGCTGGGAACAATCTAAACCTAGAGGGCACTGTTATGGCACAAATTCATTCTGAAATTATAAAATTAAATAGCGCAGCAGCGGAAGGTATGTGGACTCCCATTCCAAAGAGTGGGGCCTTGTTGGTTAAGCCTCTACCAACAACCCCAGCACCCGCTGCTAATCCATCTATTATACAACCCGATGCTAATGGGGATCCTTACATACCAGATCCTAGAGGAATTTAATTATGGCGTTACCTTTTGATATTAAAAGATTTGCAGAGTTATCAGGCCAAGGTGGGGGTAGCCTATTAGAAAACATAGGGGTTTCTTTTGGTGTTCCTAGTTGTATGCTTGATTTGACTGGGAGGGCTTTGAGTTTTTTGACTAGTAAGGTTCTAACGGCTACACAAGGAGAGGTTGAGGCTGCTAAGCAAGCGGCTCTGGATGATATCAAGAAGTGGAAAAATAAGATATTATATGAATGGGGTTTCTACGCAGATAAAGATGGAAAAAAGTTTGGGATGGATTGGATGAACAAGCTTCATTGGGATTCTTTGGCTGGGAATGGAGAAGGTTTAGATAGTATTGGGAGTTGGATGGCTAAGGCTGAAGCATACACATCACTTGCTGGCGATTTTTATGCTAACGTAGTAGCTACGGTTGAAGAGGTTGAGAGAATTAAAGATTGTATTGCGGATTTTAAAGATGTAATCGACTCTGGGGGTAAGAGCGGCATATACTACAACGGGCATCGTCTACGACCTGAAGATCTTGATCTTATTAATGCGATAAGGCATTCAAGTGCAATAGAGAAGATAAAATCATTTGCAGGGTTCGTAGAGAAGGCAGCATCATTTATTGAGCGGGTTGATGGGGTCCTTCTAGCCAGATCTTTGGATCCATCTTTAGAGCCTAGCGATGGAGATGCATTAGAAGAGATTAGAGGGCCAGTCTTCAGATTAGTGTTTGGACCCCCAGAATCTACGCACGGTAGGTTCCTCCTATCCAAAGATGGATTATATTACGATTCCCAGTCCGAGGGTCTAAGTTTAGCTTTAGGTGAAGTAAGGGAAAAAAGTAAACTATTAAATAATGAAGATAGATGGAGATTTGAGCACGATCCTAACTTAGGTGGTAAAGGTGTTTTCATTACATCCAAGGAT
>TARA_R110002051_G_scaffold320520_1_pt1 | contig 12898 bp, 17 predicted proteins | sample TARA_R110002051 | Tara Oceans TARA_R110002051 (sample SAMEA4397023) | marine metagenome | biome: Polar Biome; feature: [MES] marine water layer (ENVO:01000295) within the mesopelagic zone...; material: water (ENVO:00002006), including particulate matter (ENVO:01000060) such...
TGCCGGGTGCTGGGCGCATGCACGGCGCAAGTTCTTCGATCTCCACGCCAGTGACGGTTCGCCCTTTGCCGGCGCCATGGTGACGGCCATGGCCCCGCTCTGGGCCATCGAAGACGACATTCGTGGGCACGACCCGGATCTGCGCGCTGCCGTCAGAGCCGAGAAGTCTGCGCCGATCGTGAGCAATGTGCTCGCCATGCTGGATCGGGAGTTGCCTCGCATCTCGGGGAAATCGAAACTGGCCGAGGCCATCCGTTATACGCTCGCCCGGCGTGCTATTCTCGAACGCTTCCTCGTTGATGGCCGTATCGAGATCGATTCCAACATCGTCGAGCGGGCCATCAGACCCCAGACCATCACGCGCAAAAACAGTCTCTTTGCCGGCAGTGACGGGGGCGGCCGCTCCTGGGCAACCATCGCGACGCTGCTTACAACGGCAAAGATGAACAACGTCGATCCCCACGCCTGGCTCACTCAGACCCTTGAGCGCATCGCCAATGGCTGGCCCAACAGCGACATCGACGCCCTCATGCCGTGGCACTACACCGGCTGAACGGTCCTGGCTTCGCGCTTACGTAAGTTCCTCATGTGGTCGCGGAACGTTGGAGCGTCGCCGGCTTGTCTGATAGCCTGATATCGCTCCTCCCAAAGCCCGAGCTCGTCAGCGCTCATCAAGTATTGCCAGGTATCCTTGAATGCAGCCACGTCTTCTGGTGCGCGTAGCAGCAAGGAATGCAGGAATACGGCCCATCCAGTCCGGCGCCGGGAGTCCCATTGTGCCTGGTTCCCCTGCGCCTCGATTAGTGCAAGAGCATCAGCAGCCGCATTATCTATGGGTTGAAAGAACTTTGTTTCAACGGCGTTTGCCAAATCGGCTTCCAGCCCTCGCAACTCGTATAGCTTATCTGCAAATCCGGTTGCCTCTGGATGCCGCCGGTTTGGAACCACGCGATCGTAGGGTCGGCTATATTGGCACAATCTCCGATCCGCACCAGTTGCCCACCGAGACAGATAAAACGACGGTATGTAGTGGTGGCGATGTGGGGGATTAGGCGGCGGTCGATTGCTTAAACGCGGCATTGTCGCAGTAATGCTACGGGCGGCAAACGTAGATGGCCTTCATCGATCACTTGTTTGCATCTCTTGGCTCACGTTTTCGACGATGCAGCGGGCACGATAGTAGAGCTCGTCAAACGTAACGATTTCGGGGGAGCGGACGTTGCGGCGATACAATTCAAAACAGGCCACCTTGTCGTCGTTGGCGGCAATCTGGCCGAGGTTGCCGATTATCAAATAACTTCGCGGTTCAACAGCGTAAATGTTGCCGCCCAAATCATTACCATCAGCATCCTTCGTCTGGTCCCGAAACCGCTTCTGTGCAAAGTCAAATGCGGTTTTCTGTATCTGGGTCACGGCATCGGACAGTTCGTGACCTACGGACCAACACCCCGATCTATATGACTTAGCTTGTAGCAGCTGGGTCGTTGCGCGCTTTATTTCTACCAGCACATACTGGCTCACCTCTGCACGTGTGCGCAGCAGCGCGTCAGTCCGTTTGCCCGGGTGATCGAAACTGGAGCCCGTGGTTACGGCTTCGAGCTTGGATTGAACGCCGTCGAGGAATACGTAGTTGAGGCCATGGCCGAAAATCCACTGATTGGCTTCAAAGAACGCCTGCCATGTTCTTTCGTCTGTGTCAGCAGCAAGCAGCTCTTCGAAGATGCCTAATGCCGTTCGCTTATGAGCGACCGCATAGATATCTTGATGCAGGTCGGGAGACGCTGAAAGCTCCTTAACTAAATCAACGCCTTTGCTGCTGCTCAATAATGCAACAAGTGCGTCAAGCTGTATCTCGCCCAGGGCGATTTTCGTCTTTTTGCTGTCCTTGAGGTCCAGTGCCGAAATGACGGCAACCAGTTGCCGAATGCGTGCCAGACCGAAATGATTGATTTGCAGATGCCCGTCATCCCGCCAACCATAGCGTTTGTGGAATTGCAGCTTCGTCAACTTAAACGTGCCGTAATCGTTCTTGTCATTGACGAAGAAAGCCGAGACCGCGAGCCGCGTTCGTTCCGTTACCTCGATCTCATCGATTAACGTTTCGCCTTCCGCCAGCAAAGTTGCGTAAGCACCGCTGGGGCCAGGATTTACGTATAGCGTATCGGATTTGTAGTTCTGCAGATAACCCAAGTCTGAGGACATCAACACTCCAAGCCAGTGAGAGCATTGCAGCCTATCTTGTTTTCCGGCCGTTTCAATACGTCGGAGCAGGGAGGCATTTTTGGTCGCCCTTTTGGCCAAAGGCTTTATCTGGAAAGTCGGTTTAGACGATCCCGGAGAACGAAATGAGCATCCTCAAGAACCTGACCCTGACTACGGCACAGCCTATCCGCGCGAATGCTGATCCGGTCGAGCGGGCACGCCAGAAGGTGATTGCGGCATTGGCCGAACAGAAGGCTATGGCCGAAGCCAAAATCGCTGGGCAGCATTACGCGCCCACTCACATGGTCTGGCGCAAGAATGAAGCCGGTGAACGCGTTCAGGTCGAGACCCCGAAGCGTTTGCGGGCGGGGTGGTTTACCGATGGCAGCGGTCAGACCTTCTTTGCGCTTCGCTATGCGGGCAAGCCCATCGAATTCGCCAAGGGCAAGAACGCTATCGCAGTCGGCGAGCTTTCGGCACTTCCCGCGATCCTCGACACGCTGACCGAAGCCGTGCGTGCTGGTGAACTCGACGCCCAGCTTACGGCTGCTGCCGAGGCTCGTGGCCAGATGCTGCGCAAGGCCAGCTGACAAATCTTCTCAGAAGAAACGATGATGCCGCCGAGCAAATCCCGATGGGTGCTGCTGGCGGCATTTCTGTTTGCATCCGTTCCTGCACATGCGGGTGAAGGGCAAGAACAACGCGATTGCGCGGCTCTACGATCGACAGTTTTGCAACTGGTGGGTGACTGGTCCAAAAGCATGCTATTCGCCAGCCGCGACATGGATCGCGATGGTTGGCTCGATGCCAATGTTGCCCACGCTGCTTTCAAGGAAGTGCAGATCGCGGCGATGCATTTCGACTATGCCTATGAGGTTGTGCCGAAAACCCGCGATGCCTGCCGTCACCTGACCTTCCAGTTCGGCATGGAGGTGGGGACCTACATCGAAGAGGTCATGGCTACAGGCAAGCGCCCAGCAAGGGTCGTGCAGGGGCGAGTAGCCCGATAGGGCACAAAGCTTGCCCGAAACCCATCATCCCCGCCGTTGAGCGTCGTAGGGTATCAGCGAAGCACGCAACCGCTTGCAGTTATCCCGCGTGCAGTGAGGCAGGTTCCGACCCATTGCGTCGGGGCCTTTGCAGTTGCGAAGCCGAAGGTACCTACTCGCTGATCCGTCTATAAGGTCCGCGGTCTGTTGCGCCTATTGGATTCGCGCGATAGCAAACGATGCAGAAAATAGGTATGTTTTCTTGTGAGGCCGCCGGGACAGGACATGACGAAGGAAAAGCTGAACGCCGCTTTGAGGAACCTGTCCGAGAGTGCTTTCGATTTTCTTGAAAGATCGGTAGACGAAATCAAGGAATATCCGAAATATTCGGTAATTAATTTCGCAACTGCGGTCGAATTGGTCTTGAAAGCGCGCCTGATGCGTGAACATTGGACGCTTGTCCTGGACCGAGCCTCTGACGTTTCGCTGGGCGATTTCCTTTCCGGAAAATGCAAGACGGTCACCCAAACGGACGCGATCAAGAGGCTGATCAACGCGTGCGGCGAAAACATCTCGAAAGATGCGATTGCTCAGTTCGGCAAGATCGCCGCGCACCGGAACCGCATGGTTCACTTTTTTCACGAGGCGGGGACTGGGCAGGCTGACCAAGCCCTGACTGAAGAAATCGTTAAAGAGCAATGCCTTTGCTGGTATTACTTGGAACGCCTGCTGTCCGAATGGGGCGATCAGTTCGCGGAATTCAATACCGAGATCGCAGGTGTTCGTTGGCGAATGAAGCAAAATCGAGCGTTTTTGAGCATCGCATTTGATCGCCTAAAACCGGAGATCGAAGCAGAGAAGGAAATCGGAAAGGTGTTCCAGGTCTGTTCGGGCTGTGGCTATGAGGCTTCAGCGGTAGCCGAACTGTCGGACGTTCTTTTTGAGAAAAATTGTCGCGTCTGCGGCTTGGGTGAAGCCTACATTGAATTTCCTTGCCCCGGCGAATGCGGCACGATGCTGCACCTCGAAGCCGACACCGCGTCACACATCTGTGGAAGTTGCGAGCATCATGTGACAGCGGGTGAAATCGCCGATGCACTAAACACCGAATATTCCGATCCTACCGACTTTCAAGCACCGATGAACTGCGCGATGTGTTCCGGTTATCATACCGTTGTCCAGCACCACGAAACGTTTATCTGCACTGAATGCTTGGCTACGGATAACGCAGCACCGACGTGTGAATGGTGCAACGAAAGGCAGATCGGCGGCGGGGATCTTGAATATAGCTACCATTCGGGTTGCGAGTTTTGTGACGGACAAGCGGGCTGGATTAAAGACGACTAGGGTGACGATCGGGTCCATCAACGCCCGACTAGTTTAGCTGCCGTTTATGACAGCTTTCTACCCTATGCCACTAGACGCGCAATGCGCGTGTGGCACCCAGAGAGCTATAGCCAACGGCTATAGCTCTCTGGCCTTACCCAAAGTGCCCGAACGCGCAAAACGCCTTCCTAACGCCTTGGTTCTGCTGATCTATTTCCCCAAAAAACCCCGCTTTCATTGAGTTCTTGCCCAAGGTGCCCTGGCGGCATTATCGCAGCAGTGACACGGAAACGGGATACTGGATTGAGACCGAGGATGACTGAGGGCCAGAGGATGCTGGCCCGCAATGTTTGGCGTTGGCGAGAAATCCGCCGCATCAGCGCAAGCGAGTTGGCCGAGCGTATGGATTGGTGCGTGATCAAGATCGAGCAGGTGGAACGGGCCGAGAAAATCGATCTATCGCTACAAGACATCGATGAGCTTGCGATCGCCTTACAGATCGCCCCGGTCGATCTCTTCCGCAACGATGTTCATTGAACCAGCTCTTTGGTGCTGTTGCGCAAATCGGGCAACGGCTCTGATGGCCATATAGTGGTTGTCCTCGATCAGCCAGCGCTCAATGGTCTTCACCAAGTTGGCGCACTCCGTCGACTGAACCGCAACCTTTTGGGTCAGTTCGCGATAACGCACCATGTGCTGGGTCGCTTGCCCGTGGAGATACATGTCCTGCAAGAGTAGGTGCAGCTGATCAACCGGCGTGGCTACGGTTTGGGGATCGATGGCCTCTCGATCCTTGAGAACGGGCTGGTCGCCGTCAATATAGACCGTGACGGTGGTGTCGGCCCGAATAAGCAGGGTGGACCTGCCGATATAGATTTTCTCGCCGGGCTTGATGGCCAGTTTGAGCAAGGTGGGTTCTTCTCAGAAGAAGAGGTGACGCCGAAGCGCCACCCCCAAAGTCACTAGAACAGCCGCAACACGGCCTGATCAGCCTGTGAGGCCATCGACAACGCCGAGGACGAGAGCTGTTGCCGGGTTTGCAGCGCCAACATGTTGGCGGCTTCCTCGTTGGTATCGGCGAGGGTCAAATTGGCAGCGCCGGTTTGCAGCGTGTTGATGGTGGACTTGGTGAAGTCCTGCCGGGTCTGCACGATGGAAAGATTGGAGCCCAGGTTCGAGGCGATCGACCGGAGCGAGACGAGGGCCTTACCCAAGCTATCGGCAGCATTTTCCAGATCGCCATCGCTTTGGAAGTCGATCTCTGTCGCCTGTGCCCCGCCCGCGAGAATGCCGAGACTTTCAGCGTCGAGTTTGCTGCCCTCGATGTTGAGCGAGGCAGCGGCATCGCCGGATTTTTCGTTGAAGGCGACCTTGAGCTTATCACCGTTCAACAAGTTGATGCCGTTGAACGAGGCGTCCTGTGCCAGCTTGCCGATCTGATCGCGGATTTCATTGAACTGCGACACCAGCTTGGTGCGCACCTCGCTGGACACACCATCGGATGCAACGCCAGCGGCGGTGAGGGCCGTGGTGCCGTCATTGCCAGTGTTGACGCTCATGGCCGAGAATGTGGCTGTTGCGGGCGTGCTGTTGTCGGTTGTGGCTTCGAGCTTGAGCGTCTTGCTGTCATTGGCCGAAATCAGCAGTTTGCCCGCGTCATCAACCGAGGCCGTTGCCAATCCCGAAGCGTTGATCGACGCCACGAAGTCCCGCACCGTGGTGTCGCCATCAACCTCAAACGTGTGGCTGGTGTCGCCCACGCTGATGCGAACAGCAGCAGCGGTTCCATCGGTGGTGGCACCCATAAGCCCGGCAATACCATCTGAACCCGATGCCGAAGGCGCGGCAGTGCCCGCAATGGTTTTGTCCAGTGCGGTCTCGCGAACGGACTTGCCGGTGGCATCGCTTTCGCCAGCGGTCGCCAATGTCTTGTTGAGCTGTGGCTTGGTTTCGGTGGCAGCATCACCGAGCGCCTGACGCACAGTGGACTGTGCGCTCTCGACAAGCTTGGTGATCGCCTTGATGCCGTTATCGGCCTCCTCAATGGTTTTGATGCCGTTCGACATGCTGTCCATGAGATTGTTTAGGTCACCCGCGCGCGCATTGAGGGACGCGGCGGTGAAGAAATTCGTTGGATTGTCGAGCGCCGAATTCACCCGCTTGCCCGACGACAGACGTTCTTGCGTCTTACCCATCAGCTCAGCGGTATTTTGGAGGGAAAGCAGGTTCGAGCGAACTGCCTTGGAAAGCGAGATTTCAGACATGTGACTTCCTTCTGGAATGGCCGAGGCAAATTCTTTCCCCGGAACTCTATGAGGCGTAAAAGCATCATATTAAGAAGTCATTAATCCGTGCGTATAATCCTCACAGGCACAATGTGCATGAGAGGCAGAATGACCAATGCAGTGCTGGCCGTAGGGCGAAACATTCGGAGGGTTCGGGAACGCAAGGGCGTGTCGCGGGACAAATTGGCCCACGAACTGGACACCACCACCGATCAGGTGAGGCTCTGGGAAACAGGGCAGGTGGATATTGATGTCGACACGCTGGATCGCATCGTTACGGTGCTGCAGATCAAGCACCGCGATCTATTTGATTAGGCGGTCTACTGCGCAATTGTAGGCGTAGTGTCCGTGGATTAATGTGGCGCTTTATGGTGATTGTGCGCCCATGAATGCACGGGAACTGGTAGCTTGGAATATGCGGCGCTTACGAGTGGCTGCTGGGCTATCACAGGAGCATCTTGCCAATGCTGCTGGGGTTGATCGCACCTATGTCAGCCGCCTTGAGCGCAAGATGGAAAACCCATCGATTGGCGTTCTCGAAAAAGTCTCCGAAGCACTGGGCGTGCATATCGGCGAGATGTTCGTCGAGCCTGATCCCGATGACAAAGCGCCCAAGCCACTGAAGGCTGGGCGGCGCGCCAATTCGTAGACTAGGCGCTGCCAACATCTCGTCCAGCCAGCCAGCGAATGGCGGCCATAAGATCAAAAGGGTCGGTAGCACTAGTTGGCATCTTAGACGATTTCTCGCGCTGTGCAGTCTGCGAACTGACTGCGGCCTGTTCTACGAGATATAGGTTGGCCTGCGCCAACGCCCGACGAAGCGCTGATACCGCGTTTGTCTCACTGCCTTCGTAGCCTTTGATCTCAGCATAAATCGCATCACCCATTCCCACGATGACCTCGCACGAAACCACCCGCTGCTTGCTGCGCATTGATGTGAGATAGCTCGGGGATTTCTTGAGCAGCCGCTGCGAAAATTCGCCCTTGGACCGGATTATTCCGGCCTCGTGGAGTTGCTGGTAAGTGTTTTCCAGAAATTCAATGCCTTGTGTCACGCGCGTTCGTCCTGTTGTTGGATTCTGGGCAGCAGCTCGTGAACGGCTGCTGTAGCGGTATTTAGCCGATCGGCTTCAGCAGCTCACAAATGGTCTGCAACAAACGCTGCGCAGGGCAGTGGGCACTCTCTGCGCAAGATCGAGGTCCCATCAAGCTTCGCAATAGCAAAGAAGGGGACATTGCAATTTGCAATGTCCCCCAGCGATGTCCACAAGGTTGATCGGGTTAGGGCGTCAGGACCAAACCTAGCTTGCGTTGTTTGGTGGCTTTTGTCGCCGCTACGCGAGCATCAATGTGTTCCTGCGATTGTTTTGTACCTTTGCGGGCTCTGCTGATAGCAGCCTTGTGCTCTGCGGAGCGCTTCCGCCCACGCTGTGCATCTCCAATTCGCTTCTTCGCATCCTCGCTATGGGTTTCTCCCGGCTGGAGATAGAAGCGCTGACGGCTCTTTTCACGTGTCAGAATGCGAGCCGTCGTTTTGTCCATGACGCCAGCCTTTCTATCCGCCTTGGATCGCCACGACAGAACAAACCCCCTGTCCCTGTGCTTCATCGCCGACACAAGGCGGTTGTGCTTATGCCAGTAGATCAGTTTTTCTAGCTGATCCTTTTTCCAGAGCGCCTGGTATTCGAGGAAGGTGAGGTTAAACGTGATCCCCTGATCCGTTTGATAAGCTTTAGCTCGGCTGTATTGGCCCCAGAGCCATGTGATAATACCTACAGGTAGTGACGCAGCCATATTTTTCTCCTTGTTTTTATTGGCTATGTCTAAATTTAGCAGGCACGACGTCTTGGCGTCACTATTCATGTAAGAAAGAGCATTTATTATATGATCTACTGATCTTCTTCGGAAGAAATGGCTTAAGAAAGAACTATCTATCTATAGATAGATATTCCCTCCCTAAGGCATCCCATCCAAAGAACATCAGGCGAACGACAGCGCCTTTGGCGGCGCGTTTCTTCGCTCGCAAGCTCACTCAGAACCCGCTTGCCAAAAGGCGCTCTCGCAATGGCTTTCGCCCTCGGCTGTTGGCCGTGCCAACGAGCCGGAGGTCTTCACGCACCAGTTCGCTGAAGCTCACTGGCACGTGTCATTGGCCTTCAGCCAATGGAGAGACGCCGTAGGCGTGAGAAATTGAGGGAGAGGGTTCCGCGCGACGACGAACACATGAGCCGAGGCACCAATAGCCAAAAGAACGTGGAATTCGAGTTTTTCTTCCTTGGAAATCAAGGCGCTAGGAAACCCTCATAGCTGGCCCCCATATGGGGTAGCTGAGTGGTCAAACCTGCTCATGATGAATCGGAGTTGCTTGAACGAGCAGTGGACTGGAGCCGCCGTTCGAACTCAGTGCGGGATCTAGGTCAGCTGGTGTCAGCAGGCGAACCCCATGCCGGCTATTCACAGTTTGACGGCGACATCCCGATGCTGCGATTAGTCACGCAGGCCCTACTATGTCGGCTTTGCGACCTACTCTGGTCCTTGTAGTATATTTGGCAGCTCACAAAAAGTGGTCGTACGACCTGACGATGTAAGCGGTGGTGGCCAATAGCAACTCAGTGATGCGAATGATGTGACCAGAAGGCATGAGCCGCTTCTGCCTGCGCTGCGACACCCGTGAGCGAGCGCGAGTGTATTGATCGTGTCGATCCATTGGCCGTTAGTTGTGTGGCGGACCCACGTGATGGTTTCTGTCCGCGCCACGGCTTCGTTGACTCGGAGAATATGGACTAGGTGATGGTTCAATTGCCTCCGGATCAAAGGTTGTCCGAAGGGCAGGTAAGCGCGGTCCGCACTCCACTAAACCTTTGAAGATATGATCCGCAAACGTCTTGATCGGCCGGGCTTCATTCGCCGGAACTGTTTAGGGTATCGATTGCCTCATGCTGCGACAGAAAAACTCGCCCGGTCAGATGCGCGAAAAATTCCGAACGCTTCAAGCGATCCATGACCGGCCCCTTCACTTCGGTGAGGTGAAACACGATGCCCATGTCTTTGAGCCTTTCGTTGATGGCCTCTAGACTCTCGAGAGCCGACATGTCGATGGCATTAACCGCCGGGCACACCAGAATGACGTGACGGGTATCAGGATTGGCAGTGACCTTTTCCAGGATCACGTCTTCAAGAAAACGCGCATTGGCGAAATAGAGGCTTTCGTCGACACGCAAGGAGATGATCTCGGGGCGGGTTTCCACATCGTGACGCAGGACATTACGAAAGTGTTCGGTGCCCGGCACCCGACCGACGACTGCGGTGTGAGGCTTAGAGGTGCGATAGAGAAAGATCAGGATCGAGGCTGCGACACCGAGGGAGATACCCATCTCTACACCGAAGATCAGAGTAACGAAGAGAGTGGTCGCAACGGCAGTAAAATCGGCCTTGGAATAGGTGAAGGTCTTTTTCAGAATCGAAAAATCCACCAGCGCCAGGACGGCCACCACTATCGTTGCTGCCAGGGTTGCTTTGGGTAGCAGCGCGAGGAAGGGTGTCAGCAACAGGGTGGCTACGGCAATGCCGATCGCAGTGAAGATACCGGCAGCCGGCGTTGCAGCACCGGCGTCATGATTGACGACCGAGCGGGCAAAGCCCCCGGTGACCGGATAGCCCGATCCGAGCCCGGAAAATATATTGGCGGCGCCCAAGCCCGTTAGCTCCTGATCCGGATCAATACGTTCGCGCTTTTTGGCAGCCAGCGTCTGGGCCACGGAAATGGATTCGACAAAGCCCACGATCGAAATGATGAAGGCCGGGCCGATCAACACGGTGATGAGATCAATAGAAACGTTTGGAACGGTGAGCAGTGGAATGCCTTGCGGCACCTGGCCCACGAGCGCCACGCCCTTGCCGCCCAGATCGAACACGGCAGATGCAGCTATGGCGGCGAGCACAACCACCGCCGGTGCGGCCCGTACCAGGAAGGTGGCAATGCCAGACGGCACCCCCCAACTCGAGAGGCGTTTTTTCATGTCCAGCCGGACCCAGGCGAGCACGGCCAGCGACGCCATGCCGACTGCGAGCGTGTAGAGGTTGATCTGTCCCAGATGCTCAAGGATCGACGCCACAAGCTCGGGCATGGCGTGGCCGTGCGTCTGGATACCGAGCAGGCCGCCCAATTGGCTCGTGGCAATGATCAGCCCGGAGGCGGTGATGAAGCCGGCGATCACGGGGTGAGAGAGGAAGTTCGCAACAAAGCCGAGGCGGAACAGCCCCATCAGGGCCAAGATCCCGCCGGAGAGCAGTGCAAGAACGATGGCAGCGCTGGCATAATCAGCGGTGCCCTCCGCTGCAATGCGCCCCACCGCCGCCGCTGTCATCAGCGAGACAACGGCAACGGGTCCGACCGCCAGCGACGTGGACGAGCCGAAGATGGCATATCCCAGCAGTGGCAGGATCGAGGCGTAGAGGCCGACTTCTGGCGGCAGACCTGCTAGCAATGCGTAGGCCAGGGACTGCGGGATCAGCATGATCGTGACGATCACGGCTGCGGTGAGGTCGCGGCCGAAGCGGTCACGAGAATAGCGTCTGCCCCAATTGAGAATGGGGACGTATTTGGCAATCATGAGATCGGCCTACCGGTTAAACGTTGCATAAAGGCTGCCGGCACGGGCGCCCGAGCGACAGTAGCCCAGGACGGGCCCGTCCATCTCGGCCATCGCCTGTTCAAACTGGATGATTTGGCCTTCGCCCAGGGGACCGGAGACCGGAATATGGGCGGCTTTCAGTCCGGCCTTTTGAGCGGCTGCAGCCACTTGGGAATAGGAGGGCTGTCCTGCCTCTTCGTTATCGGGACGGGCACAGACGATACCGACAAATCCTTTGGCCTTGATGTCCTTGATATCGGTGGGGCGAAGCTGACCGGTGGTTGCGAACCGGTCGTTAATTGTCTTGAAGTTCATGGCAGATATTTCCTTGTTGTGAATCAGGCTTTCTGCGCACTGGCGCGATTGCCAAGCGTATTGCGGGCCAGGCGAGCCAGAACGAGGCCACCGACCATTGCGGCGACAAAAATCAGAGAATCTGGCTCGCCCAGTCCCAGAGCGGGAATCGAACCTCCCGGGCAGAAGCCGGAGATGCCCCAACCAATGCCGAAGACGGCCGAGCCGGCAAGCAGCGGTGCATCGATGTCTTTGCGCGTGGGTAGGTGAAAGGTCTTGTCAAAGACTGGTGCCGGCCGCTTGAGAACAAAAAAGTAACCGATTGCGGTGACCGCGAGCGCGCCACCCATAACGAAGGCCAAGGATGGATCCCAGGTTCCTGCGAAGTCAAAGAAGTTGAGAACCTTGGCGGGGTTGGCCATGCCGGACACAGCGATCCCCGTGCCAAAAATCAGTCCAATGAGGCCGGCGATTAAAACTTTCTGCATTACAGCACTCCAAGAACGTGACGGACGATGAATACGGTTGCGGCGGTTGTTGCCATGAAGGTCAGCGTGGCGACGACCGAGCGAACGGAAAAGCGTGCCATGCCGCACACCCCGTGGCCCGAGGTGCAGCCGCCGCCGAAGCTGACGCCGATACCAACGATCAGGCCGCCCGCCACGAGCCATTCGACAGGCATGGGGCTATGAAAGCCGATGGCGTCACTACCGGCAAACGCCACGATGAGGGCTGGGGCGATAACTGCGCCGGCGAGAAATGCAGCGCGCCATGCCCAGTCTGAACCAAGGGGTGGGATTACGCCGGCGACAATACCGGTCATGCCCGCGATGCGGCCGTGAAACGCCATGAGCATAACGGCGGCAAGCCCGATCAGGGCGCCGCCGAACAGGGAAACCAGAGGTGTAAATTCCGTCATCAAGACTGCTTTCTGAAGGTGGAGAGATTGAACAGGCGATAGAGCGGGCAAAAGCGCACAAGCGACGTGACGATGAGGACAAGGCCCACGACGATCGATATGATCATCGCTGCCTGACCCCAGCCCAAAACAAGGGGGAGCGCGATGAGAGCCAGGCCGAGAACGATGCGGATGATGCGATCAGGTGTTCCGACATTGAGCATGAGGTGATCCCTTCACTGAAGTGCCCAAAACGACTTGAGATCGCGC
>TARA_R110002051_G_scaffold325707_1_pt1 | contig 12878 bp, 14 predicted proteins | sample TARA_R110002051 | Tara Oceans TARA_R110002051 (sample SAMEA4397023) | marine metagenome | biome: Polar Biome; feature: [MES] marine water layer (ENVO:01000295) within the mesopelagic zone...; material: water (ENVO:00002006), including particulate matter (ENVO:01000060) such...
ATTAGAATTAGGTAATATGGATTCATATAGAGATTGGGGTCATTCTAAAGATTATGTAAGGGCAATGCACATGATACTACAGCACTCTGAGCCGGATGATTTCGTAATATCTACAGGTAAGACACATTCTATTAGAGAGTTATGTGAATATGTGTTTAGTAATCTTGATCTTGATTATAAAAAACATGTAAAACAGAATCCTAAATTTATACGACCAGAGGAATTAAAATATTTGCGTGGTGATTCCTCCAAAGCCCGGTCAGTATTAAAATGGGAGCCAAAATATACGTTTGAAACGTTATTAGATGATATGATCCAGCATTGGAAATCTATATACAATGTGGACTAATGAACAACGATGTCGTAAGTATAAATTTCTTCAATAAGCATGTACGTAAGTGTAAATATGTAAATGATCATTGGCCGCAACCAAGTATTAATTATATTAACCCCCCGGTATTAGAGTGGAACGGGGTTAGTGTTTTTTCTGATGAGCAATGCTTTACAGATCTACCTATTAAAGTAAAAAGTAAATATAAAGTAGCATGGGCGCTGGAGAGCCCGGTTGTTAGACCACAAATATATAATAATCGTATGGAATTAATTGATATATTTGATAAAATTTATATTTGTAATCCTGAATATTATACAAATCATCCAAAAATTGAGAAACTGGAATTTGGTGCGTGTTTTATTTGGGAGTCTCATTGTCGTGTTTATCCTAAAAATAAATTATTATCAATAGTTGCTTCAAAAAAGAAATATGCACCAGGACACAAACTTAGACATGAAGTCATAAATCATAAATTACACCCTGAATTAGAATTATGGGGGTCAGGGTATAGACCATATGACGAAGAGCCCGATAGTACTGTATTACCCTTTAAAGATTATATGTATACAATTGCTATTGAGAATTGTGTATATCCTGGTTATTTTACAGATAAAATAATTGACTGTTTTGCAACTGGTTGTATTCCGATATACCAGGGATGTCCTTTAATGGATCAACGATTTGATAAAAGAGGATTTTATACATTTAACACTATTTCTGAATTAAAAGACATATTAGATAAAATTAGCCCGGAAGATTATTATAGTAAATTGGAGTACGTAAAAGAAAATTATAAATCATTTAAGAAATATGCTTCTCCTGATTTAAATTTAGTTAATGTATTAAAAAAAGACGGCTTCTTATGAGAAAAAAAGTTTTAGCGGCGGGCTTCTTTGATTTATTTCATAGTGGTCATGTTAGATATCTTGAAAGTTGTTCGAAATACGGAGATGTATATGTTTCTATAGGTACAGACGAAAATAGTATTTTTATTAAAAATAAAAAACCTATTTATATAGAAGATGAAAGGTTGTATTTAGTAAAGAGCTGTAAGTTTGTTAAAGAAGCAAAGCTTAGTCATAATAGTATAGGTAAATGTTCGTTTAAGAGTTATTTAGAAGAATTAAAACCAGATTATTTTGTAATTAATGAAGATAGTCATACTATAGAGAAGGAAAATCTATGTCGACATTATAATGTTGAATATATAATTTTAAAAAGAGAGCCTAGAGATGGATTACCCGGTAGGTCTAGTACATTAATCAGAAATATAGATCGTATACCGTTAAGATTAGATCTCGTCGGCTTTTATGATCAGTTATTTTTCAATTCTGTAGTTCCAGGGTCTGCTATATTAGCTAATATACAACCATTTCATGTAGAGGATAGAAGCGGTATGTCATCTTCTACAAGAAAAGTAATACATAAATTTTTTGGAAGTAATTTACCAGTTATTGATAAACTAGATTTAGCAAGAGGTATATTTGCAATTGAGAACCCGCCAGGATCACAATATATTTCAGGAGTTGTTGATCAGCTCGGTATATGTTTACCGGGTATAAATAGATTATTTTTTGACAATGATCATTGGCCATATAAAATAGAATCTATTATTGATATAGACGTCATTCGCTGGCTTCAATCGCATGTCTTTTTAAAGAAAACTAAACCAAGACCTAAGAATTACGAAGTAATTACAGGTGTAGAAAATTTTAATAAAAAACTTATACAAACTCAAGCTACTTTAGGAGATATAATATGGAGTAGTATACAAAATAAAGATTTAAGTTCCTTAGGTATTGGAATTAATTCTGTTCATGAAAATCAGAAGTCGATTATACCTGGGTATGAAAGTAAATATATTAGAGATATTATAATGGATACTTTAAAACATCACATCGGATGTAAAATTATGGGTGCTGGTGGTTATGGTTATGTGATGGTAGTAACAGATAGTCCTACTCCAGATTTAATTCCTGTTATTTTAAATGAAAAATAATATATGAAAATTTGTGCGACAATACCAATTAAAAGTAACTCTACTAGAGTAAAGGATAAAAATTTTAAGCTGTTAGGTGATAAACCTCTTTATCAATATATTATAGATCACTGTATAGAGGCAGAATGTTTTGATGAGGTTTATGTTGACACTGATAGTGATGATATAAAATCATATTGTTTTGAAAAAAAGGCACAATGGATTCAACGACAACCAGAGCTTACGTTAGATACTGCAAATGGTAACGACGTATTTCATTATGATATAAAACACTTAGAAGATCATGTAGATAAATATGATTATTATTTTCAATTATATGCAACCGCGCCATTCCTCAAACCAGAAACTATTAGAGAATGTGTAAATAAGTTAACTTTCTCATCCAAGTATGATTGTGTTTTAACTGCTACAGAGGAATACGGTTGGCACTGGTTTCAGAACCAACCAGTTAACTATCAACCTAATATTCTCCCTAGATCACAAGATGCACCGCCGGTAATTAAAGAAACAACAGGGTTATACGGTATATCTAAAAGGGCCTATGATAGGTTTAGATGTAGGGTAGGTGCTACCCCATACTTCTATATAATAAAGGACAGAATGGAGTGTATTGATTTAGATACATACGATGATTTTGCTATTGCTGAGCGATATGTTAATCAATTAAAACCTAATGCATATATTTATGATGATGAATGAGAGAAGTATTTCAAAAAACGTTCGATAAAATATATTGTATAAATTTAGACGTAAGACCTGATAGATGGGAATTTTGTCAAAAAGAATTTGAACGATATAATATATTAGATCTTGTAGAGAGGGTACCAGCTTTTCATTTTCCTGATGCACCCGAGGCTGGTTGCGCTACAAGTCATATGCAGTGTATTAGAAATGCAAAAAAACATAATTATAAAAATGTATTTATTTTTGAGGATGATTTTCAGTTTTTAACTAAGGTTTGGAATGGAAAACAGTTTATTGATTCAGACCCTACAGTTTATATAAACAGAGCTCTTAAGCAATTAGAGAATATTAGTTGGGATGTGTTGATGTTTTCTTATAATATAAGACTACATGAAGATTTTATAAACTATAAAGACATAAGTGATAATGTTTTTCAAAGTACTATGCAACTTATAGCGGCTGGGTATGCTGTTAACAGTAGCGTGTATGATTTTATGTTAGACAATGACCCTTCATATAGAATATGCTATGATCAATTAATTGCTAATTGCATGTCTTATAGATTTAAAGTTTTTAACATAAGGCCAATGGTGATAGGACAAAGAGAAAATGTTTACAGTGATTTACGCGGAGAGGAACGGCACCAAAAGTGGGTAGAAAAAATGCTTCAAAAGTTTCCTGATAGGAGTTTAGGGTCTGGTGGCCAATCGATTCGATTGGATAATATAATTATGAATGATGACGATCTTTGCCGTCGTTGGCATCTAGATCGAAAATGAAAAAAATAATCTTTTTAAATAACTGGAATTCTGATACAACTGGAATCCAGTATCTCGGACAAACAAAGGATAATTCCGGGGTGTGGGGTGATATAAAAGCAGTAACTGATTTAAAAGAAGCGGATTATTATATAATCATGGATGGGTTAAGCCGTGATTTAGATTTAGATTGGAGTAAGGTTATCTATTTTCAAAGAGAACCTATAACAGTAAAGTCTCCCTATTTAAAACATAATTTCCCGGATGAAATTCTTTTTAATGGGGTATATAAGAATTTTTATAATGTTGTAACTTGGTGGCTACATTCGAAGAGCTTTAATGAGTTAGTAGAGCTATCTTGTCCAATTAAATCCAAAAAGATAAGTACAGTAACTAGTGGAAAAATAGGTAATAATGAATGTCGCGCAAATAGAGTAAAATTTTTAAATAGATTTATAGAAAAGTTCCCAAGTATCGATGTTTATGGTCGTGGAATTAAAAGCCATCTTCATAATAAAGATTGTTATAAAGGTGTTGTAAAGGGAGATAATAAATTTTGTAAATTTGAAGGTATAATAGATTATGAATATTCTGTAGCTATGGAGAATACTTTAGAAAAGAATTCTTGGACAGAAAAAGCATGTGATGTATTTTTAAGTTGGGCGATTCCTATCTATTCTGGTGCTTCAAATTTTGGAGAATATTTTCCAGAGGGCTCTTTTCTTCAAATAGATACAATTAATCCTGATATAGATTTTATTATCGATTTTATATCTCAACCTCCTAATAAAAAACAGATAGAGGCTCTTAGAGAAGCTAGGAATTTAATTTTATACAAATATAATATATGGGCTGTTATAGATAATATTCTTAAATAATGGTTTCCAGAAAATATGTAATAAATACTATTAACGATGACGTTTAGAGAATATGTAAAAAATAATTTTGAAAGAATATATTATATAAATTTAGACTCTCGAAAGGATCGCCGTGATCGATGCATAGAGATATTTAAACAATACGACGTATATGACATTGTTGAGAGAATTCCTGGTAAGGTTTTTACTGAAAAAGAAATACGAGAAGATTTTGTAAAATTTACTGGTCATGTAAATCATATAAACCCAGATAAGTATGATTATACACCAAAAACTTTAGGTCGGTGGGGCTGTACAACGGGTCATTTACGTGCTTTACAACATGCAAAAGATAATAATATAGAAAATATACTTATATTTGAAGATGATCTAGAAATATATGACGGAAAAGACGATACAGTACAGGATTATGAAGAAATATTAGACAATGCAAATAAAACTTTACAAAATATTAAGTGGGATTTGCATTACTTAGGGTATTATCCTTGCCCGGGTCGAGGGCTATGGTCTAATCCCAAAGCATTAGGGCCTAACATTTTCACAGCATCGTATCTACAAGCTACTCATGCAGTCGCATATAATAAAAGAGCATATAGTAAGATTTTAGAGGATTTATTACCTAGTAAAAATAGTTTTAAATGGAGAGAATTACTTGGCACAATAGATGAATATCTTGGTTTCGTATTTCAGAATTATCCGGATTATACAACTACTGCTATAGCGCCTATATTAGTATATCAGCGTGCCGATTGGAGTGACATTCAATGTGAGTCAAAAGATTACACCCCAGCATATTTAAAAAATAGTATTTTAATGCTTAGAGATAGAGTACCAGATGACTTTATTCGCTTTCCAATAAGACCAGGTAAAAAAACAAATGCATTTTGCAAAATGAATAAAAAATGTGAATGGGATAGAATTTCTAACGAAGAATATGAGAGATATACTTCAAACAACTTTTGAGAAAATATATTGTATAAATCTGGACTCCAGACCTGATAAATGGGCAGTAGTTCAAAAAGAATTTGAAAAATGGGGTATATTAGATATTGTAGAGCGTTTTCCAGCAATAGCTGTATATAATTCTGCTGGATTGACAACTGCATCTGGTTGTGCGCAATCTCATTTGCAAATCATCCGAGATGCAAAAAAAGATAAATTAGATAATGTATTAATATTAGAAGATGATGTAGAATTTATAAACTTTTGTATAGACTACAAAAACAAAAAACCAAGAAAAATTATTCAAAGCGATCCGCGAGAAATTTTAGCGTTAGGTCTATCAGAAGTAAAGAAAATTGAATGGGATTTTCTTTATCTAGGTTATAATGTAAAATTACCTCAATTTTGCAATAAAAAAATACTTTCTGATCATTTATTTCAGAGTACATTACAGCTTACAACTCATGCGTATGCTATACGTAATACAGCGTATGATCATGTGCTTGACGATTGGGATAATTTAGCGACCAAATCTGGTTTAAAATTCTCAGATCGGAGAGTCGGTATTGATGCTTATTATGCTTTTTATTTAAGTCATAAAATTAAATTTATTAATTTATTTCCTATGGTAGTTGGTCAGAGAGAGGATATAAGAAGCGATATTCAACATTCTCATATACCGAAACCGCGGACGAGTTCGTATAAAGGGTTCGCTTGGGTAAAACAAAATGCTACTGAAAATTGGATGGAATATCCCGTGGAATCTAAATGAGAATAGGTATATTATTTTACGGTCAGCCACGCTTTTTAAATCTTACAAAAAAATATATTAAGCAGGAGTTTGACTTCCCTGGCCATGAAACTGATTATTTTGCTCACTTCTGGGAACAAGTCGGTTATACACCGAGTGGAGAAGAACATGACACGAATGTTCCTGATGTAAGAAAGATACTCAGTAGAGAGTTTGACGCTAAATCATATAAAATACAGAATTATGATAGATTAGATAAAATAATAGAAGCTTATAAAGTTATCTTTCAACAAGTAAAGGAAGAAACTAATAATAATGTTGCAGTACCTGATGACGATATAGAATTAAGATATAAATTTGGTCAACACTATAGTTTATCTAAGTGTTATGAGTATTTAGAAGAATATGAACAAAAGAATAATTTTAAATATGATATAATTATAAAAGCGAGAACTGATATAGTGTATTCATTACCGTCGTTATATCCTGACGAAGAAGAATATAGGTTATTTAAAATTCATGCTTATTTAAATATTAATAAAGATGTACCTACTATACATTGTAATGGTATAAGAATTACTACGTTAGAGGTCCCGGATAATAATTCACCTCTTATATGGGAACAACAAGGTATATATAGTTATTATAATCAAGAAGTATCGTTTCAATATGAACATTCTGTAAAAATGCCATTTACATATAATTATAATAGAAGATTGGCGATAAATGATTGGTGTTTAATCGCTAACAGGGAAGCCGCCTCTCTTATGTATAATGGTTGGTTTACTACGTATCTTAATGCTCTAGGTAATGATATACGTATGTGTAATTGCTTGCGTTTAAAAAATGAGCCTGTTATTCCGGTACGAGGTGTAGAGGAAGATGAATTAAAACATAGACATAAATTGAAATTTATTTCTCAATCAGAGCATAGTATGCAAGGATATCTAGCTTATGTAAATAATATAAATGCGGTTAAATTGAAACATAGAAGAGATTATAGATTATTAAAACAGGATGAAATAAAACAAGATGTGTCTGTTGACGGTAAATTTTGGGCAGTCAATGACGCTGAAATGGTTGATGGAATAACTAAAGTATTTAACCTACGAAATCCTTCATTTTATGATCTTAGAAAAACAGAAAGATATAAGAAATTTTTAGATATTAAAACATGAAAAAGATACGCGTTGCTTTATGTATATCGGGTGAAATGAGAAGATGGCCTAATTGCCATAATTCAGTAATGAATCTATCTACTCCGTATAGTATTAAGTTTTTGAACAGGCATAATAATGCCCCACCCAATGAGCCGCCTCCGGAGGAAATAGATTACGAGCTACATACATTTATACACACTTGGGATCAAATTACATATTCAAAAAAACAGACAACGTGGGAGCTTAATCTAAGAAAAGATAAATTAGATCATAAAGAAATGATCGATAAGATAAAACCTAAAGCTATTCAAATAGAAAGTAAAGACGCATTAGATGTATATATAGAGTTATTTAAAAAAAATAAAGACTTTAGAGAATGTGAAGATATTGAAAAGAAAATTAAATTAACAAATTATACTTGCTTATCTCAATTTTATAGTATGAGGAAATGTCATGATTTACGTCGAAAATATCAAGAAGAACATAATGTAGAATATGACATTGTTATTAGAACGAGGTCTGACATATTAATTAAAGAATTTAAGAAACAGTCCGTATTTCATGTTTTACATAAATTAGCTGTTTTTGATGATAACAAAAAAAAGCATGTATGTACTGGTAAAACACCCCTTCTATATTGTCCTTGGATTTATGGAGATCACAGATTACATACAATAATGGAATATGCATTAATGTTAGGCCGCCCGGCGACATTCGATAAAATTTTTAAGGGGTTCCCAGAAAAATTACCAAAAACAGCTGGGTTTGGTAATACGTCTCATGGTGTACTTTATGATCACATACATAACGACCATACGTATATAAGAGCTCCTATCCCATTGCATTATTCCTTAGATCATCATCCTGTTGAAATGGTAGAGGATCCTTGTAATCAAGATATTATCACAGGTCTTCCAAATGAGGAGGGTGGAAAAGCTCCTAAGCTTGCAGTTGTTGCTGAGGGAGACGAAACTGACATAGCTATAGGAGAGGAGAATGCTATTAAAGATAAAAATGATATTAGCGAAAAGGATATACCTACTCCTAAGAAAGGGGTAGCAGTTAAAGGTATGACCGATGGAGGGTCTTAAGAGAGAATAACTAAAATACCACCATTTACTATTGATACGTTATCACTAACTCTATTAAATACTTTCTTTATCCAAAAATGCTTCTTATGCTCTTGAATCAAATGTAGTTCGCCTACCTCAACTCCTGGTCGAATTTCATGATATCTTCTCGCGTGGCTTGGACCACCATTAGTTGTATGAAACATGCATTTACGAGTTACTCTGACCATTTCATCTATAGTTCTGTCTAAAAAATCAGGATGTACATGCTCTAAAAAATCAAATGAAGTTGTTAAATCTACAGATTTATCTTCTAGTGGTATGTCATGACTACACCCTTTTAAAAAATTAATATTTTTGTTTAAAAAATCTGACTTAGGGTCAATAGATATATCTAAACCATGTACTTCGTTACATAATCCCTCTATTGCCCAATCACAAAATTGCCCTTGACCTGTACCAACATCTAATACAGAATTAATATTTAATAATTTTAAAAAAGGTATATGCTTCCTACCATGAAAACTACCACCATATCCCTGAGTGTTCAAGTAATCATATGTTTCTTTAATTTGCTCTAAGTTCTTCATGGATGTATTCTTTTTTAATATTATCACATCCTATATGTATTAATGGAAAATTAATATATGTAGTAGGGACATGTTCGTTATTTATAATATACGTCATGGCTGTTTCTTCTCTTATAAAATGATCATCCTTTTGCCATAACTTATATAGTTTATCGTATGCAAATACATCAGCTAAATTTGCCTGGAGATCTCTACATATAAAAATCAACCCAGCGGCAAACCTTCCAGGTATTTCTCTGTTTAAATATTTCTCAGGTATAACTATTGGATCGGCTGTTTTTATTTCCTCTTGCCGCATATACATATAAAACGTTTTATTATAATCTTCAAATTTAAACCTTTCCTTGTGTCTTACAATAACATCACAATCAAAATATAACATTTTATCATAGTTACTTTTATAAAATTCATGAATGAGATAAAATTTTGTATTCCATGCCTTTAATCTTTGTACTTCCGATGCATATTCCTCGTGTTTAATACATTTATATTTGCTTAGTTTTTTATCACTATAAAATTGCTTAATAGATATAAACATATCTTCTATTTTATCAGGAATTTTGGTTATTAACTTGAAATCAGCATTCTTATATTCAGCCCATTTTTTTAAATCCTCTATTACTGGGGTTAAGTTTTTTTGTATTATATCATCTTGTGGCAGATACGAACATAAACAATAAACTATATTTCTCTTCTTCATGTTATTCGGTGAACTCCATAGCGCGTGATCCAATTATGCCTGAATATTGTTTCTTTAAACTTTCGTCAGTATCAGCTAGTACTCTAATATGGGGTCTATTTAATATAAATTCTTTTGTATGTTTATTAGCAATTTTCATTAATCTCTCTGGTATAACCATTGTCTCTAATGAGTCACATCCTAATTCCTCTGCATTTATACCAGTTAATCCTAAAGTCTCTCCACAGACAATTTCTCCAGCAGCCCAGTTTATATCTATACCATCTTTTTTGAGAAATATTCTTGATTTATCAATCAAAGCTTTTATAGTTTCAAGATATTGATCTATAGCTAATAACATATCTTCACCTGATCCTACTATAAACCAATCCTTCATGTGTAAATATTGAGTTTTAGGATTATACATATGAGTGTCATTAGCTTTAAAGAGATTGTTTTCATAATTATTATTTTCATCAGCACCTGTATACTCAAAGACACCTTCTTTTTTTGCATATATTTTATTTTCTACACATAACCAACTTTGGTAATTTTTTACATGTATAGGTTGATGATTTTGTTCGGTTTTATTTGATAAATCGTTTCTACTACCTACAATATCCTTTGCTCCTTCCCAAATTTGAAGATCTCCAAATTTACAAAAAATTCCTTTTCGTTTTTCATATAATTTGCTATAGAATAATTTTTTATCATATTCATAAAGTCTATTTTCTGTATACAAATCAGGAGTAATAAATAACAAATCAGTTCTAATTCTAAAAATATAGTCATAATCTTCTTCTATTAACTCTGCTCCCAGTTGTAATGATACAAATTGACCTAAATAGTATGCTAATTGTGTTGGCTTAGTTATTTCAAAAATACTTTTTGAAAAGAAACTTGTATATTTATCTTCAGCTAAGAGAGGTATATCAGCAATAGAATTAATATGTTGTGGTTTTTCAGAGTAAGAATGAGATGTTAACGGAGTGGCGAATTTTGCGTGTCTGTCATAATAGAGCTTTAATTTGTTTTTATTACTTTCTACAATCTTATATACTTCCTCACAGGCCTGGGTTAAAGGTTCATAATTAGTAAAGGAATGTTTTTTTGGTTTATATGTAGAAACTATTTTCTCTTTATCCTCATTCGTTAAACTATATTCTGGATCATTACTATTATATGCTATTTTATCCCAAAAATGAAAATAGTAATCTGTTGTACTATCTTTAAATGTAGTTTCTTGCATAATACTTTTCCAGCTTGATTCCCAGAACCGGGGTTGACCGTATAATAATACTGCTAATTTCATGTGTTTACTATATACCAAGACGTTGGGCTATTATGTCTCTTTAATTTCTTTTGATTACTTAAAACATCAATATGCACGACTAAATTTTCCGCCGCTACAAACTCATCTACAGCAAGTTGGACACCACGGTACTGTGGTGGAAATACCTTTAGGCGTGGATGGGATGGCGATGGATACATTTTATTCGCTAACCAAATGTCTTCATTTACACTGTAATCATGCCCACAAAACAACCCTCCTTTTCTCATTTTCGGCCACCATGCGTTAATATCTTCCTTTACATTATCATAATGATGACCTGCATCAATAAAACAAAAATCTAAACTTTCATTTGATATTTCTTTCGCCGCCTCAATAGACGGTTTGTGTATAACCTTACATCTATCTTTGTATATTTTTAATCTTTCTCGCGTTTCATCCTGTTTTTCCGGGTACTTCCTCCAAGCATCTACTAAAAGTAGCATTTTACCATTCCATGTTTTTAGTATACGGTGAGCGTGTCTCCCCCTACTAACACCTATTTCAGCGCCAGTTCCGATTAAACCATTTTCATTTAAATATAGCGGTATTTGATCTCTACCGGTAATGTCTGTTATCTTCATTAATCAATTATAAAATCAGTCAAATTTCCCCAATCATGTTTATGGTGATGATAGTCTGCATTTAATATCTCTAAAAACTCTTGGTGTTCCGGATGCCTAGTGTCAAAAATATTATGCTCATTGAATTGTTTTTCGTTCATGTGACCCCAATTGAATATTCTCGAAGTGTAAGACCCGAAATCATGTGCCTGTGCTATTTGTATAAATTCAGGTATACTTTTATAATTATTTCTTTGTACACACATATCTAATCGTATACTTGTTAAACCTAAAGAACCGATAAAGTGAAGGTTCTTTTGTAAACGATCCCAATTTCCTCCAACTCTTACTTTATCATAATGCTCTTTTATACCACCATCAAGACTAATAATAGCACTTACAGGAAGGCTATGTATATTTTTTAACTGATTCCATCGTGCTTCGTCCCATAATACACCGTTTGTTTGAAAATTAATTGTAATTAGAGGATTTTTCTTAGGGTCAATTTTTTTAAGTAGTTCAAAGAATGACGGTGAACCGAACGGATCGCCTGATCCAGTTATATTAAGGTTTACTGGATGAGGTTTACTATGAATCATGCGAAGTAGTCGCTTATTGATCATTAGTGTTGTTTTGTATTTCTCAGGATTACTTTTAAGGGTATATTGAATTAGGTTTGTTCTACAGCTAGGACATCTCAGATTACAAGATTTATCATAACACAAATTAATAGTTTCAGGTGGATCAGCTACCTCTAATTCATATTCAAGAATAAATTTTAATTTATCCCCATGCTTACCATCCATTATATCTTTGCGGAGTGGTAATTGTTTATTTTGTATCATAGGACATTCTGTTTTATTACACATACAAAAACTTCCATCTAAGATACTTCTGCGAAACGCTCTACTCTTCTTACTATTCCATTCTTCCATGAAATCTAAAGTAGGAGTTAAGTCTCCTATTCTATTATGGTTAACCCACCTCGGGCAGCAATTATATAATCCCTTTTCTTGGATTTCTAAAAAAGTCCACGGGTGGTCACAAAACCTAGTTGCAAGATCATCCTTCATGTATAATTATTTACAATTATGGATATTTATTTCAATGGAGTTGAGTATAAGCCAACTGAAAAGGAAG